>Ga0272446_1004960_pt1 | contig 15163 bp, 15 predicted proteins | sample YNPCB0061_FD_194587 | JGI IMG/M metagenome (GOLD analysis project Ga0272446, IMG submission 194587) | Hot spring microbial mat communities from Yellowstone National Park, WY, United States - YNP-CB-006-1 | ecosystem: Environmental > Aquatic > Thermal springs > Hot (42-90C) > Sediment | place...
GGCCGCACCAGCTTTGTCATCGCCCATCGCCTGAGCACGATTCGCAACGCCGACCAGATTCTGGTGCTGCGCAATGGCGAAATTGTCGAGCGCGGCGCGCACAGCGACCTGCTGGCGCTGCGGGGCTTCTATCATGCATTGTACACGAGTCAGTTTCGCGGGCAGGGGGTAATGGCGCAGGAGTAAAATCCGCAGGGCAATGGTCGAAAGCAGCCGCGCACTGGCTCGCACGGAAGCGGGCTGTGGCGGTGAACCATGTTTTCGCGTGGCGCCCGCTTTCCGCTGCGACACCTCTACAGAGTAGAATTGTCGTTCATGTACACAGACTTCATCCGCTACCTCACCGCCAAGCGCACAGTTGACGACCGCGCCCTGAATCGCCCGGTTTGGGAGACGTTGGCGCACGCTGTGCGCACCAGGCAGGCGGAGCTGAATCGCCCGCTGCGCGTCCTGGAGATCGGCGCTGGCATCGGCACTATGGTGGAGCGGTTGCTCGCCTGGCGACTCTTCGACGCCGACGCGCCCGGTGTGCACTACACGCTGCTCGACGCCGACCCGGCGCTGCTGGCGGCGGCGCAGACGCGACTAACGCAATTGCCATCATGGCTGAAGCTGGAGATCGCGGCCGCCGACGCGATCGAGTACGCGGCGCGCGTTGCTGCGGCAGGCGCGGCGCAACAGTGCGATCTGCTGATCGCCAACGCCTTTCTTGACCTGCTCGATCTGCCAACGGCGCTGCCGTCGTTGCGCGGCCTGATGGCTGACGGTGGTCTCTTCTACTTCACAATCAACTTCGACGGCGCCACCCTGCTCGAACCGGCCATCGATCCAGGCTTCGACGACGCTGTCGAAGCCGCCTATCATCGCACGATGGACGCGCGCATCACCGATGGCCGCCCCTCCGGCGACAGCCGCACCGGTCGCCACCTCTTTGCGCGGCTGCCCGCCGCCGGCTTCGACATCCGCGCGGCTGGCAGCTCCGATTGGGTGGTGCACCCGATTGCGGGCCGCTATCCTGCAGATGAAGCCTACTTCCTGCACTTTATCGTCGCCACGATGGAGGGCGCACTGCGCGCCGACCCTGGCGTCGGGTCGGCGCGCCTGGCAGCGTGGGTTGCCGCACGCCACGCCCAGATCGAGCGCGGGGAGCTGACCTACATCGCCCACCAGCTTGACTTTTTCGGCATCGCCCACTAAAGATTGGATTCCACCATGCAACGAAGTGAGCGCCAGCGCGCCATCCCTGCAACGCCGCTGATCGTCATCGTGATCGCCTATCTGATTTTCGTCGTCCTGGGCTTCCCTGATGGGATGTTGGGCGTCGCCTGGCCGTCGATGATGGCGGACTTTGGCGTACAGAACGCGCAGATGGGCACGATGCTGTTGGCTGCCACCATCGGCTTTCTGCTCACCAGTTTCAACACCGGGCGGCTGATGCGCTGGTTTGGCGTTTCCACGCTGCTAATGGTGAGCAGTGTGGTGCGAGCGTTGGGGCTGCTGGGCATCGCGCTGGCGCCGCAGTGGCTGGCGCTGGTCGCTGCTGCTTTTGTCTTCGGTGTGGGCAGCGGCGCAATCGACGGCGGCATGAACACCTTCTTTGCGATGCGCGTGCGCAGCCCACGCTTGATGAACTGGCTGCACGCCAGCTTTGGTCTGGGCGCCACGATCGCGCCGATCATGTTGACGGCGCTCTTCAGCCTGGGCATCGCCTGGCGGTGGGGCTACGTCATCGTGGCGTTGCTGCAACTGGGGATGGGCGCAGTGATCGTTCTACGCGCAGGCGACTGGCGCATGGAGGTGGCGGAGGGCGAGACTCAGGCATCCACCGCCCGGCGCCGCACACGCGCCACACTCACGCGCCCGATTGTCTGGGTCAACATCGCCATCTTCTTCTGCTACGCGGGCATGGAAGTCACGGCGGGCAACTGGAGCTACTCGGTTTTCACCGAAATGCGCGGGGTGGCGCCGGAAGTAGCCGGGCTGGTGGCAGGCCTGTATTGGGGCAGTTTCACCGTTGGCCGCATCTTTTTCGGCATTGTCGCCAATCGCTTTGCAGTGATCCCGACGATCCGCACCATGGCGGTCACTGGCGTGGCGGCGGCGGCGCTCTTTTGGTGGAATCCGATCAACTGGGTGGGCTTTGCCGGGTTGCTCATCCTCGGCTTTGCGTTGGCGCCCGTCTTCCCGCTGTTGATGACAGCAACGCCGCTGCGCCTGGGCAACGCCGACGCCAACAATGCGATTGGGTTCCAGGTGGCGGCGGCCAGCTTCGGCATCGGCGTGCTCCCAGGTCTCGCCGGCGCGCTCGCCGACCGCGTCGGTCTGGAGATTATCGGGCCATTCATGGTGGCGGGACTGCTCCTCATGGCGGTGCTGCATGAGGTTGCCGTGCGGAGTCACCCTGAATCAACCCCCGCAGCGTGAGGCAGCCCCTCGCCTGCCCTTCAGTTTACGGCGCAACCAGCAGCTCCAACGGGTTCGCCAGGCGGCCAAAGTCGCGTATCTCAAAGTGAAGGTGCGGCCCGGTGCTGTTGCCGGTTGATCCAACTGTGCCGATGACCTGGCCCTGTCCGACGACTTCACCCTCCTGCACCAACACACGATCCAGATGAGCGTAGAGCGTCACATAGTCGATTTTGTGGTCGATGATCACGAACTGCCCGTAGCCCTGGTGATTCCAGCCGGCGCGCAGCACAACGCCGCGATCCGCCGCCGTGACAGGGGCGCCTTGCGGTGCGGCGATGTCGATGGCGCGATGGTCGTAGCGATAGCTCTGGCTGAGCCAGCCGTAGACGGGCCAGGTGAAGTGGCCGCTCCCGTAGGGCCAATCCGCTGGCAGCGGCCCGGCCACGCTCTGCACCGGCTTGCGCGTGGCGCTGCGTTGTGCAAAGACGACAAAAGGCGAAGTGTTGATCGGTGAATTGAGCATGATCGCCAGGAAATCGGTGTCAGCCAGGCCGCCTGCGGTTGAGCCGCCCTCTGGCGAGGGCAACAGCAGCGGAACGCGCACATGCGTCCCCGGCGGCAGCGGCGCAGCATCGCTGGCGGGCAGGCGATTCCACGCGACGGCGCGAATCTGGTCAGGGTGCAAGAGGTATTGAGCAGCTATCACCGCCAGCGTCTCTCCCGGCTGCACCCTGTGGCAGAGCATATTCGCCGGTGGCGCCGCCAGCACATCCCCAATCACCAGCGGCTGATCGATGGTGAAGGATGGCGCCACCGCACAAGGCGCTTCCTCCAGATCAATGCCCATCTCCAGCGCGACAGTGAAGAGCGTGTCGCCGGGTTGCACGGTGTAGGTGATCGGCGCATCGCCGGCCAGGTGGATCGACTGCGCCGAGACCGTAGTGGCTGGCATTGCGGATGGCGTGGCCGTGGGAAAGCGCGGTGCGCCAGGCGTCGGCGTGGCGACGTCATTGGGCGTAATCACGGGCGCCTGCGCACTCACGCGGCTCAGTATCACCAGCAGCCACAACAACGCCGCCAGCACGCCGCCAATTATCCCCAGTGTGCGCAAAAACCACGCCAACATCCCTGCCCCATTCCCCGTGAAATCACGCACTATGATAACATCTACCTGCCAGGCTGACCACTGCAAGACAGCAACACTGCAAGACAGCAACACAGACATGCAACACAGACATGCAACACGGACGCGCAACACGATGAAGCCATCCAAACTCGATATCGCCAAGCACAAAGGCGAAGTGCTCGATCAGATCATGGCGTGGAAGCGCCAGGAAGTGCCCAAACAGATGGAGATCATGCCGCTGGCGCAAGTCAAAGCCTTTGCACGGCTGACGCCGCCCGCGCTCGATTTCGCCGCCGCGCTGACGGCTACACCCGGCGCCAGCCTGATCGCCGAGGTGAAACGCGCCAGCCCGTCCAAAGGCGTGATCGCCCATGACTGGGACCCGGAGCTGATCGCTGAGACTTACGCCCGCCACGGCGCCGCCGCCATCTCCTGCCTGACCGACAGCCGTTATTTTCAGGGCAAGCTCGACTATCTGACCGCCATCAAGGAGCGACTGCGCGAAATCGACAAGGCAGTTCCGGTGCTGCGCAAGGATTTTCTCTACCACGAATATCAGGTCTACGAGGCGCGCATGGCGGGCGCCGACGCCATCCTGCTCATCGTCAGCGTGTTGGGCGACAGCGACCTCCGCACCCTGCGCCAGTTGGCGGAAAGCCTGGGCATGGCGGCGCTGGTCGAAGTGCACGACGCCGCCGAGACCGAACGCGCCCTCAAGAGCGGTGCGCGCATCATCGGTGTCAACAACCGTAACCTGCGCACTTTCGAGGTGGATATCGAGACCACCGCACGCCTGCGCAAGTTGATCCCGGCGGACAAAATCCTGGTCGGCGAGAGCGGCATCCGCACGATCGACGATGTGCGCCGCATGGCAGAAATGGGCTGCGACGCCATCCTGGTCGGGGAAACTTTCTGTAAACTGCCACAGGCAGAGCGTGGCGCCGAAGTCAGGGCGTTCGTGCAAGCCGGCAGAAACAGCCAGAAAAGCGAGAGCAACAAATGACCGAACCCACCTCCTTTCACATGACTCCCGACGAATTCCGCGCCTACGGCTACGCCGTGATTGACTGGATCGCAGACTATCAGCGCCGCGTCGCATCACTGCCGGTGATGTCACAGGTGCAACCGGGCGACATTCGCGCCATGTTGCCGCCGCACCCGCCTGCGCATGGCGAAGCCTTCGACGACATCCTGGCTGACATCGACCGCGTGATCCTCCCCGGCGTGACGCACTGGCAGTCACCCAATTTTTTTGCCTACTTCCCCGCCAACGCCTCGGGTCCAGCCATCCTTGGCGACCTGCTCTCGTCTGGATTGGGCGTGCAGGGGATGCTCTGGCTCACCAGCCCGGCGTGCACAGAGCTGGAGACGCACGTGCTGGACTGGCTTGTCGAAATGCTGGCGCTGCCGGAGAAATTCAAGTCGACTTCAACCGGCGGCGGCGTGATCCAGGACTCGGCGTCGAGCGCCACGCTCACAGCATTGCTGGCGGCGCGCGAACGCGCCACTGACTTCGCCACCAATCGCGCCGGCGGCACGGGAAAGCTGGTCGCCTACGCCACCAGCCAGACGCACTCTTCGCTGGAGAAGGCGATGATGATCGCCGGCCTGGGTCGCAACAACTTGCGCCTGATCGCCGTTGACGACGCCTACGCCATGCGCCTCGACGCGCTCGCCGACCAGATCGCCCGCGACCGCGCCGACGGACTGACGCCGATCTTCGTGTGCGCCAGTGTGGGCACAACCTCTTCCAACGCCATCGACCCGCTGCCAGCCATCGGCGCAATCTGCCAGCGCGAGCGACTCTGGCTGCACGTCGATGCAGCGATGGCTGGCACAGCCGCACTCTGCCCGGAGTTCCGCTGGATTCACGCAGGGCTGGAGCACGCTGACTCCTATTGCTTCAACCCGCACAAATGGATGTTCACCAACTTCGACTGCGACGCCTTTTTTGTGGCTGACCGCAAGACGCTGATCGAGACGCTGAGCATCCTGCCCGAATATCTGCGCAATGAGGCCACGAAGTCCGGCGCCGTCATCGACTATCGCGATTGGCAGATTCCGTTGGGGCGCCGCTTCCGCGCCCTCAAGCTCTGGTTCGTGATCCGCCACTATGGCTATGAGGGTCTACAATATCATGTGCGCCAGCACGTTCACCTGGCACAGCAATTTGCCGAATGGGTGCGTGAAAGCGATGATTTCGAGATGGCGGCGCCGGTTCCGCTCAACCTGGTCTGCTTCCGTCACAAAGGCGGCGACGCGATCAACCAGCAGATCATGGAGCGAATCAATCGCAGCGGCGACCTCTTCTTCACACACACGAAACTCGACGGCAAGCTGACGCTGCGCATGAGCATCGGGCAGACGCACACGCAGATCGAACACGTGCAGCGCGCCTGGAGGCGCATCCTGGAAGAGTCAAGAGCAGTTCTTTGATAATGACCCGCAGGGGTTGGCGAAACCTGGAATCGATCCGCAGATTGCGCAGAAAAAACTGTGAGAGGACTTACGCATTTAGCTCAGCAACCTTCCTGGAAGCTGAGAGCTTCCAGGAAGGTGACACACTAGAATCTGCGTAATCTGCGGATTAGAGTATGGATGGATGCACGATGACCATTGTCAAAATCTGTGGCTTGACCAATCTGGAAGATGCACTCGTAGCGGCGGCGGCAGGCGCTGATCTGCTCGGCTTCATCCTCTATCCGAAATCGCCGCGCTATGTAGCGCCAGAGGCGATCACAGAGATTCTCGCTGGCGTGCGCGCTGCGTTTCCGGCGCCACCGCGCAGCGTGGGCGTCTTTGTCAACGCGCCGACGACGCAGGTGCTGGCGGTGCTCGATCACACAGGGCTGGACCTGGCGCAGCTTCACGGCGACGAATCGGCGGCGGAAGTGGCAGCCCTGGCAGGGCGCGGCTTCAAGGCAGTGCGTCCAGCCGGCTTTGAGGATGCATTGGCGTTGGCGGAAGTGTACGCCGCAATCGGCGCCAGCGCGGGGCCTGCCATGCTCATCGACGCCTACGATCCACATGCCTACGGCGGCACCGGGCAACGTTCAGATTGGACAGCCGCTGCAGCCGTAGCGCAGCGCGTCTCGCACCTGTTGCTCGCAGGCGGTCTGACGCCGGACAATGTGGCGGCGGCGGTGCAGGCGGTGCGACCGTGGGGCGTCGATGTCGCCAGCGGCGTCGAGGCATCGCCAGGCCGCAAGGATCACGCCAAAGTGCGGGCGTTCATCGCCGCCGCCAGGGGGCTGCCGCTCACGTTCGACGCCCAGGCGCTGTGACGCAGAGCAAGCGCAACTCGCCCCTCGCCCCTCGCAACTCACCCCTCGCAACTCGCAACTCCTACTTCAGCGGAATCGCCGCCTTGCAATAGGGACAGTGGGCGGTGGCAACGCCGCTCCACACCACGCTGCTGGCATTGATCGCTGCGCCGCAGGTCGGACAGGTGGCAGGCACGGCGAGCGCAGCCGCGCGCGCCTGCTGGGCTGCCTGCGCCTTGGCTTCCTCGCGCTTCGCCAACATCTGTAGCAGCGCCTGCGCGACGCCGCTGATCGCCACCAGAATCAAGATGCCCGGAAACCAGTTGCTCGTGTAAAAGAGCACCGCCAGACCTATCAGCCAGATCGCTGAGTGCACGGCAGCATACAAGCCGGGAAGTTCGCGCTCTTCTTTGTCTTTTTCCGCCATAGGAAAACACTTCTCCGTGAAAACCTTCCAGGAAGCTTCGAGGCTTCCTGGAAGGTGATGAAACGGTCTCGATCAGCCGGGGAACCAGCCTGCTTCAGTTTTCGAGCATTTTGCGCTCTGCGGGTCTTTGTTCGGGAAGAGCTGCCGCGTCTGCCATTGATCGGCGGTGCAGTTCTGCCAGAATACGATCTGTGGCTCCATCTGAATCGACCCCATGTTCGGGGCGTTCCACGCGCCATTGGACTGGAAACAGTTGGATTGGTGAATCTGTTGCTGCGCGCAACGCGAGTAGTCGCCAAATTGCGTGACCGGACCACTCGGCGGCGGCGGGAAGAGGCCACCCGATGGCGGCGGCGGCGGTGGCGGCGGCGCGGGTGGGTTCGGCTTGTCGAACGACCAGCTGGCGTACAGATACGCGGGGCCGGTTGCCTGGACGTAGTCGATCTGGATGAAATGGTTCCCCTGGCTCAGCGGCGCTGAAACATTGATCGGTTTGCCGGGGGTGTTCAGCCCCAGCGTGTTGAAGATCACCGCGCCATCCACGTACAGCACGAAAGCATCGTCGGCGATGACCTGAAAAATGTAGTTGCCTGCATAGAAAAAGGAGGTGGTGGTCAGGCGCGCGCTCCAGTTCTGCGCGGGCATGCCAGGAACAGGTGGGGCGTCGCTGCCCCAGTTGAAGGCAACAGCATTGGCGTACTGTGTATAGACTGGCGCCCCTGCCCAGTTAGGGTTGTTGAAATAACTGACCTGCCATGGGCTGGGAGCCTGAGCAATGGCGGCTTGCGGCGCGCCGATGAGGCCAACGACCAGCAGGCACGCCGTGATGGTGAGAAGCATACGTTGCATGGGTTCTTGTTCCCTCACTCGTTTGGTCATGAATGTGGTTGATAATCGTCGCTCATGGAGTCGCCGTCGCACCAGCCGCAGGCGCCATCGGCGCCAGCGGCACTGGCGTCACATTGGTTTCCTCAACAATCGTCAGGGCGCCGGTGACCGGCGTGGTGGGATCGAAGCGCCCCACCCAAACACCGTACAGCCCGCCAGGGTTGAGGATGTCGATGACCGGATTGCCATTTTCCCCATCTGCCGAGTCATCGCTGCACAACACACTCTCCTCGCCAACGACCACAAGCGAGGTGTCGCCGCTGCCCTCGAAAAAGACGCGCAGAATTTCGCTGGCGCCGTCATAGCGGAAGACGAACTCCGGCGCGGCGCCGCTGACCAGGCCGCTGCACACCGTGCCGTTGTCATCTTCATTGAGGATAGTAAAGACCGGCGTCTCGCCAGTGACAACCAGCGTTGCCGTGATCGGCGTGTCGCCGCCAGCGATCTCCACATCAGGCGTCGCCGTGCGTCCGGCAGTACGCGCGGCAGCGACAGCGTCGCCCTCACCTTCTCCGCCAGCGAAGGCCGCCCGCACCTCCTCAGCGCCGACGACACCCGCCGGTTGCACTTCGTCGGCAATTGGGCTGCGCTTGACCAGCGCGCCAGGGTCGAAGTCATTGACGCTGACCGTACGATTGGCGGTGATTACCAGAAAACCAGGGATCAACTGCCCTTCATCGTAGCTGCCCACCCACAAGTTGTATGCGCCGTCGGCTGGCGCCTCGATGGTCAACTCTGGATCGAGCAGATTGTCGCTGGCGTCGTCGTTGCAAAGATAGGAGCCATCGGGCAGTTGCACCACGAGCGTTGGATCGAAGTCGCTGTAGTAGAAGATGTTGAATGCTTCCACCTCACCTTCCCAGTTCACGGTGAAGCCTGGCGCAGCAGGGATGAAACCAACGCACGCCTCATCCAGTGTGGACGCCGCGACTTCACCGCCCCCGTTCAGGCTGACAACGAAGGGGTCGAGTGGGAAACCCGCCTTCAGGTTCATGGTGAGAAACGCGGCAGGCGGCGCACCGGCGCCGGCGTCGCTTTGCGCCAACGCAGCGCCGCCGCCAGATGCAGTCAACAGTATCGCCAGCATCAATAGCAGGAGCTTACGCATGATCACTTCTCCTTGATGTCAAGAGGATGGATTGATGGCGCCGTCCATCGGAGCACATCGGGCGTTGTTGTGACAGCACAACGGCTGCTATTGTAGCTTAAATTGGGGCGAGGGGCGAGTTGCGAGGGGCGACGGGTCTATTTCGTATTGGGGGCGAAATCATTTATGTCGCAGGTCATCGCCTCCGGCATGGCATGGCGCCACGTCACGCCGGAGGCGATGACCTACGGGGATTACCCAATTCGTGGTTGCAGGGGCAGTTGAGTAAAATAATCAGGATAACTTTCACTCATCCCGCAACAGGAGGTTCCTGATGAAACGAGCAACCGTCGTCCTCTCTTTGTTGGTCATGCTCTTGCTGTTGGCTGGCTGCGCCACCGTCTCGACGCCAGCCGCTGCACCCGCAGCCACTGCGCCAGTCACGGTGCGCATTGGCACCCAACCGTGGATCGGTTACGGGCCATGGTGGATCGCCCAGGAACAGGGCATCTTCGCCAAGTATGGCATCGCAGCCGAATTGATTGACTTTGTCACCGACACCGAGGTCAACGCCGCCTTTGCCTCCGGCAATATGGATGTCGCCAATGTCGCAACGCACACGGCGCTGAAGCTCTACGCCAATGGCGTCGATCTCAAGATCGTGCTGTTGGAGGATGTTTCCAACGCCGCCGATGCGATCATTGCACCGTCGGCGATTGCGTCAGTCGCCGACCTGGCTGGCAAGACGGTGGCGTATGAGGAAGGTTCGACCAGCGACCTGTTGCTGCACTACGCCCTGACAGCAAACAACATGCAGATCGAGGACATCGTTGCCGCGCCGATGCCTGCGGCCGACGCTGGCGCAGCGCTGATCGCCGGGCAGGTCGACGCCGCCGTCACCTATGAGCCGTACATCTCCGAGGCGAGCAATCAGAACAGCGACATTCAGGCACTCTACACTGCGGCTGAGCGGCCGGGGTTGATTTCCGACGTACTGGCAGCGCGCACCCAATTTGCCGAAGACAACCCTGAACTGATGCGCGACCTGCTCAAGGTGTGGGATGAAGCTGTGACCTACCTGCGCGAAAACCCGGAAAGTGGCCGTGCGATCATCGCAGAGGCGGTGGGCAGCGCGCCGGAAGAGCTGACGACCGCCTTCGAAGGCGTCGCGTTCTATGATCTGGCGGAGAATCAGCAATTCCTGGCCCTCGATAGTGAGAACGCCACTGCCGTCTTCAACGACGTGCAGACGGTGGCGCTTGCCATTGGCCTGATTGACCAGCCGATCGACCTGACGCGCGTGATCGATTCGCGCTACTTGATGACCGAATGAACGTCCTCCCTTCTCGCCAATCGTCGCCTGGCGACGCGCCGCTGCGTCGCCAGGAAAAAATGCGGCTGCTCGATCTGCGCACCGACATCCCTCGCCGCTGGTATATTGGCGCTGGCGTCGGCTTCGTGGCGATCTTCCTCCTGGCGTGGGCGACGGCGACCTGGCAGCAGTGGGTCTCGCCCATCTTTCTACCCGCCCCCAACGCTGTATTCGCCGAGTTGCAGGATCAGGCGGCAAGCGGCGTGCTTTGGCAGGACCTCTGGGCGAGCACCTACCGCATTATGGTCGGCTGGGTGATCTCGACCGTGCTGGCGCTGCCGATCGGCGTGTTGATGGGCAACTTCCGCTTCTTCGAGGGGTTGTTGGAGCCATTCATCGACCTGGTGCGCTACATGCCAGCCGTCGCCTTCGTGCCGCTGACGATCTTGTGGCTGGGCGTCGGCGACACGCAGAAGTTCGCCATCCTCTTCATTGGCGTCTTTTTTCAGCAAGTATTGCTGATCATGGACAACGTCAAGACAGTGCCGCGCGACATGATCCAGGTGAGCTACACCTTTGGTCTCTCCCGCGGCGAAATCCTGCGCAGCGTGATCCTGCCGGCGGCGATGCCCGGCATCTGGGACACCTTCCGCATCACCGTCGGCTGGGCGTGGACATACCTGGTCGTGGCGGAGTTGGTGGCAGCGAATGTGGGGCTGGGCTACCGGATCATGCGCGCCCAGCGCTTCCTGGAGACCGACCAGATCATTCTCGGCATTTTGATCATCGGCCTGTTGGGTCTGCTCACGGACTACCTGTTCAAGTGGTCGTATCGGCGTCTCTTTCCGTGGGCGCTGCAAAGTCGATGAATTCGATCCGCCACAGTATGCGCGGAGCTGGCGATCCTGCCATCCTGCGCAAGCTACAGTGCAAACGAGTGGTGTTGAATGATGGCTGCTTCGCCTAAGTTGCAGGCTCAGCATGTTTGGAAGATATTCGGGGAGCGCGGCGCTGCTGAAGTGGTGGCTGTGCAGGATTTGTCGCTGCACGTCGGCGAAAACGAGTTCGTTTCGCTCGTCGGCCCTTCAGGGTGCGGCAAGTCGACGCTGCTGATGATGGCCGCCGGGCTGGAGCCAATCAGCGCTGGCGACATCTTGATCGACGGACGCCCGATCACAGGGCCAGGCGCCGATCGCGGCATGGTCTTTCAGAGTTACACGCTCTTTCCCTGGCTGTCAGTCGAAGACAACATCCGCTTTTCGCTCAAGAAGAGCAGGCTGCCGCGCGCCGAGCAAGATGCCCTGGTGCGCGAACATATCGAGTTGGTGGGGTTGACCGGCTTTGCCCGCGCCTATCCCAACCAACTCTCCGGCGGCATGCGCCAGCGCGTGGCGATTGCGCGGGCGCTGGTCTACAAACCGGCGATGCTCTTGATGGACGAACCCTTTGGCGCACTCGACGCGCAGACGCGGCTGCAAATGCAAGAGCTTCTCCTCAATGTCTGGCAGGCGCACCGCACCACAGTCCTCTTTGTCACCCACGATGTGGAAGAGGCGATCCTGCTCTCCGACCGCATCTACGTGATGACGGCGCGGCCAGGACGCATCAAGCGCGAGGTTGCGGTCGAACTGCCGCGCCCACGCAACCTGTTGGAGACCGAGAGCGACCCGCGCTTCGCCGCCTTGCGTCGCCACGTGCTGACCCTGATTCGTGAGGAGGCGCAACGCCAGGCGCCCTCACCCGTTGCAGACCTTGCCTGACACACATGAGGGAAATCTATGCACTATCTCGACGCCATTTCCGCCTTCGTCCAGGAACATCTGCACCCGCTTGAACCGGTGCTTCTCCAGCAGGGATTCGAGGCCGTTGCGCCGCAGCTCGACGCGCTGCGCCAGGAAGTCAAAGCGCGGAAGCTATGGGCGCCGCAGCTTCCACCCGACTTCGGTGGGATGGGTCTACCGCTGACCGACTTTGCGCGCGTGAGCGAGGTGTTGGGACGTAGCCCACTCGGTCACTACACCTTCAACTGCGCAGCGCCCGACATCGGCAACATGGAGCTGCTTCACGCACACGGCACACCGGAGCAACAGGAGCGCTGGCTGCGCCCGCTGGCAAACGGCGCCATCCGCAGTTGCTTTGCCATGACCGAACCGGAACATGCTGGCTCCAACCCGGTTTGGATGAGCACGACCGCACGCCGCGAAGGCGACGACTACATCATCGACGGCCACAAATGGTTCACCACCGCCGCCGAAGGCGCCGCCTTCACGATCGTGATGGCCGTCACCAATCCTGACGCGCCCAAACCGCACCAACGCGCCAGCCAGATCATCGTGCCACTGGACACCCCTGGCTTCGCGATCGTGCGCAACATCTCGCTCATGGGAGAGCGCGGGTCGGGCTGGCTGAGTCACGCCGAGGTGCGCTTCGAGCATTGTCGCGTGCCGCAAAGCAACCGGCTCGGTGGCGAAGGCGCCGGCTTTGCACTGGCGCAAGAGCGGCTGGGGCCTGGCCGCATTCACCACTGCATGCGCTGGATCGGCATCTGTGAGCGCGCCTTCGACCTGATGTGCCGCTACGCCGTCAGTCGCGAACTGGCGCCTGGTCGCCCTATTGCCAGCCAGCAGGTGATCCAACACTGGGTCGCCGAGAGCCGCGCAGAGATCGACGCTGCGCGCTTCCTGGTGCTCGACGCCGCCGCCAAGATCGACAACGCCGGAGCGTCCGCCGCCCGCATCGAGATTTCCACGATCAAGTTCTTCGTAGCGAACGTGCTGCAACGTGTGTTGGATCGCGCGATCCAGGTGCACGGGGGGCTAGGCGTCACCGACGACACCGTGCTGGCCTTCTGGTGGCGACACGAACGCGCCGCCCGCATCTACGACGGCGCTGACGAGGTGCACAAAGATGTCGTGGCGCGCCACGTGCTGCGGCAGTACGGGTTCGATGCGGCGCGCAAGGGGTGAGCGATACAGGCAGCTCAGCGGTAAAGGCGACATTGCGGACGCTACACAGCCTCCCAATAATCGCCACTTTTTGGAAGCTGTGGTACATTAGCGCGTCGTATGATACGCATGCCTAACCTGGCGTTCTATGCCACTGCGCTAATGGCGGCTGCCGCCTTAATCTGGCTGGCCTGGCAAGTTTATCCAGTTGACCTGCAACCCACCATCGCCTGCCAACCCTTCTGCGCTGAGGCGGACTTGAGCGGGCGCGATCTGACGCGCGCCGATCTCAACCGTGTCAATCTAGCGCGCGCCAATCTCAACAACGCCGACCTGCGCAGCGCTACACTGTTGCTGGCGAGGCTCTCCGAGGCGACCTTGCGTTATGCGAATCTGCAGGAAGCGGATTTGTCGAATGCCGTCGCTGACGCGGCTGATTTTCGCTATGCGAATTTAACGGATGCTGTGTTGCGCAGCGGCGACCTGCGGCAGGCGGATTTCCGCGAAGCTAACCTGACCGGCGTGGATGCGCGCGCAGCCAACCTGAGCGGTGCGCTGCTGGAACGCGCCACGTTGGTCAACGCCTTGCTGGTGGACGCCGACTTCGAAAATGCGATCCTGCGGCGCGCCGACCTGACCGGCGCTGACCTGACCGGCGCTGACCTGACCGGCGCCGACCTGGTGGATGCACGTCTGCCTCACGATTTCTATTCCGCGCCGCTTAAGGGCACAGGGTCTTGAATGACGGATTATTTGCAACAAGTGATCGACACGGTGGAAGAGATGGCGCCAATCTCGCTTGCCGATATTAAGGCGCTCGCCTTGCTCGATCGCCTCGATATTAAGTTTGTGTTGCACGTCCGCCAGCTTGCACAAATCATCGCACGCGTGCAGCACAGCTACCGCGTCCTGGAGATCAACGGCGTGCGCCCTGGTCAATATCATACAACCTACTTCGACACACCCGACTTTGCCATGTACCACGCTCACCACAACGGGCTACGTGTGCGGCACAAGGTGCGCTGGCGCTGGTATCTCGACAGTCAGTTGATTTTCCTGGAAGTCAAAGAGAAGACCAATCGCGAACGCACCGTCAAAAGCCGCATCACCCTCCCCGCCCCAATCGACCACCTGCACGGCCTGGACACCTCTTGGATGCCAGCCACGATCAATTTCGATCCTTGCACGTTGCGACCGGTGGTCTGGAACCGCTTCCGCCGCATGACGCTTGCCGACTTCGAACGCCAGGAACGCATCACCATCGATCTGGACCTGGAGTTTGGTCGCAACAACCAGGCAGCGGCGTTGCCAGGTCTGGCGATTGTCGAAGTCAAGCAACGCAAATTCTCATTGAATTCGCCGATGGCGCGTGAATTGCACCGCCAGCAGATTCACCCAGAGCACGTCAGCAAGTTCTGCGTCTCGATGGCAATGCTTTACCCTGAACTGAAGCAGAATCGCTTCAAGCCGCTTCTGCGCCGACTTCACGCACTCGTCGAAGGATAAACGACCATGAATCTTGTCTCTGAGGTGCTGCCCGGCTTTGCGTTGACCCTGGCAGCCAGCATCGTGGTGTTTGGCCTGGGATACGCAGCGTCACGCCGCAGCCGGCCGGAGTACGTTTTTACCTTTTTCACCTTCAGCGTGATGGCCTATCTGGTCACCAGCCTGCTGCGCGATGTGCAGTTGACCTTGGGCTTCAGCTTTGG
>Ga0272446_1004961_pt1 | contig 15162 bp, 17 predicted proteins | sample YNPCB0061_FD_194587 | JGI IMG/M metagenome (GOLD analysis project Ga0272446, IMG submission 194587) | Hot spring microbial mat communities from Yellowstone National Park, WY, United States - YNP-CB-006-1 | ecosystem: Environmental > Aquatic > Thermal springs > Hot (42-90C) > Sediment | place...
GCTGATCACTTGGGATCACTAGGCATTCCCGTTGTGGTTGATTTGCCCGGCGTGGGTCAAAATTTGCAAGATCATCTACAATTGCCGATTGTCTTCCGAACAAAGGAAGATCGTCCTAAGCCATTGTTGTTAACTGGGAATGCATTATTTGTCAATACCCGCAGCAGCACCCCTGATGCGGCACCCGATCTGCAACTCAACTTTACTCCTGCTGTTCCTGCCCAGTTAGCGCCAGTACTCGATTTTGGTGGACCTGCCTGCATCTTTCTGGCCATTTTGGTGCAGCCAAAGAGTATTGGTGAGGTGAAATTGCGTTCCTCCAATCCTCAAGACGCCGCCATTATCAATCCCAATTACCTGACAGATGCGGCGGATGTGCAGACCCTGGTTAAATCTATTGAGCTTGCCCGGGCTATTGCTGGGACAAAAGCTTTTACCGATATGAATATTGGTGAAATTGTTCCTGGCGCAACCGATCTAGCCGAGATCGAGGGCTTTATCAGAACCCAAGCCTCCACTCTTTGGCATCCGGCTGGCACCTGCAAAATTGGCCAAGGACCAGATGCGGTTGTTGATCCTCAGTTGCGGGTTCATGGAGTTGAAGGACTCCGAGTAGCGGATGCTTCTGTGATGCCGACAGTGACTAGTGGCAATACAGTGGCGGCCTCTTTCTTGATTGGTGCAAAGCTAGCAGAGTTTGTGTTAAGCAGTAATTCTTGAACTGCAGCCATTACCGCATTGGGCTCTTTGGGGGAGCTGAGTTAACTAACAGCCAGTAGGTAAGGAAAACATCCATGAAAAACGTACCAGATACGCCATTGGGGAGAATGTACCGGGAACATATTGAGTTGATTTTGAAGAAGGATATTGAATCCCTTCTCGATCAATATACAGATGATGCGCTTTTAATCAGTAGCTTCATGAAAGAACCCAAGTATTACAAAGGGCGTGAACAGTTAAAAGAGCATATGCAGGGGATTTTGGGGATTGAAGGACTGGAAACAGAAATTGCCTTTTGGGCAGAAACTGAAGATCCTCAGACCTTGATGATTGTAGAAGCGATTACCCTCAATGCTGGTGGACAGGAAGCGAAGATGCGTTTTGCTGACAGTTGGGTTTTGAAAGATGGCAAGATTGCAATTCACTTTGCGGGAATGACTCAATATCCGGATGGAACGGTTGCATAGATGGTTCGATCAGCAGGCTGAACGTCCCATTCATCTAACGCTGTTAGTAGAGTAGATTCATACACTCTAAAGGAGACTAACTCATGTCCACAGAAAATCTGAATGTTGCAATGAAGTTCTACGAGGTCTACAACGAGCATAAGTTGGACTTGCTCGACGAGATTTTAGGTCCCAATTATGTGGGACACGTTAATGCCCATGATATTAAGGGGGCAGAAGCCGCGAAGGGCTTTATCGGTGGCTTTGTTGCAGGCATTCCAGATGCCAAATATACGGTTGAAGAAGCCTTCACTGTAGACAATAAGGTGATTGCCCGTTGGATTTGTACTGGTACTCAAACGGGTAACTTCTTTGGTATGGAGCCGACCAATAATCCCATCAACGTAAATGGCATTACCATTTTCGAAATTGTGGACGGCAAAATCAATCAGCTCTGGAACAACTGGGATCAGTTTACGCTGGTGCAACAATTGCAAGGGAAGGCCTAATTGGACATTACCAGTTCAACAATTGTGTTGATTACCGGAGCCTCATCTGGTATCGGGGCTTCGTTGGCAATCGCCCTTGCCCGGTATGGGGCGAAAATTGCGATCGCTGCTCGTCGTCACGAACGGTTGGAAGAGGTAGCAACGCAAATTCGGGAACTGGGTGGAACACCTCTCGTAATCGTAGCGGACTTCTCCAAAAAAGCTGAAGCTGAACAAGCCGTTCGCACCACAATTGATACCTTTGGTGGCATCGATATCTTGGTGAATAATGCCGGCCGGGGCATCGTTGCCTCGATTGAAGATACAACGCAGGAACAACTGGAAAGTCTTTTCAGCCTGAATGTATATTCACTCTGGTATACAACAGCGGTCGCGTTGCCTGTAATGAAACAGCAGCAGCGAGGTCACATTATCAATGTCGCTAGCATGGCAGGGAAATCGGCTTTTCCCTGTTCGAGCGTCTATATTGCGACTAAGCATGCCTGTGTTGGCTTTACCGCTGCCCTGAGATCGGAATTACTCAACACAGGCGTAGAGGCTACCGTAATCTGTCCTGTAAATGTGAAAACCGAGTGGGCCAGCGCAACGGCGGGCGGATCCATTGAAGACCTGTTTGCTTTGGCAACCGAGTCTCTTGCGGCGGTGGAGGCCCCTGCTCTACCCCCTGAAGTATCCCCCAGCCTAGTCACAGCGATTCAACAGATGGCTGTGCTGCTCTCTCCGGAGGAAGTCGCAGAGACGATTATTGCCACTATTCAGAAACCAGCTAAGGCTGATGTGTTCACACACCCAGGGTCGGAGGAGGTTGCTGTTGCGATCGCCCGCGATCGTCGGGTTGTGGAAACGCTACAGTCTGGTTTCATTCTAGGTATGCGTCAGGCATACGAGACTTTACACAAACCCTGAAGTGATCAATAGGGAAGGGAACAATGGCTGAAGCAGAGAATGTGGCATGTGTGCAGCAGACTTATGCAGCGTTTGGGCAGGGAGACATTGCTACGTTTTTGAATAATCTAGCGGCGGACATTGTGTGGGAGTCTCGTTACATTCCCGGTATCCCTCTCAATGGCACCTACAGTGGTAAAGATCAGGTGTTGTCCTTCTTTGGCCAACTGGGTGAGTCCTTGGATATCCACGAGTTTGTCCCGCAGCAATTTCTGGCGAAGGATGACATCGTTGTTGTACTGGGATACGAGCAAGTTACCGCGAAATCTACCGGTAAAGCCTACAAAAATGAGTGGGTTCATGTTTGGACACTCAAAGATGGTAAAGTCGCGCACGTTCAATCATCCAACAACGTTGCTGTGGCAGCAGCAGCCTTCGAAAAGGCTTGAGGTAACGAATGAAAGCCCTTCTGCTAGACCAACCTGGACCACTGACCACGCTGTATGTGTCAGACTTGCCGGAACCCCATCCGACAGCAGAACAGGTGCGGGTTAAAGTATATGCAGCAGGGCTTAATTACAAACTCTATAGCGATCCGATCAGGATTGTGAAAGGTTTCCGCAGGAAATCCTTCCCACAAAGCCCTTTCACCATCCAGGCATTCACAAATCAAATAGGATTGCTATATATCTCTGCGTACAAGATAAAATCGTGGCACAAATACACACCTAAATCAATTTCATACATTCGGTAAGGTTTATGAAGCTGAAAGACAAAAGAATCGGTATTTTAATTGAAAGTGACTTTTACGAGCATGAGATCTGGTACTACCATTATCGGTTTCCAGAAGAAGGAGCAGAACTGCATTTTCTCACCCGTCTTTGGGGACAGCCTTCGCTGACATTTAAAGGGCACGAATATCATGCGCCCTTTGAGTGTCATGAAAGTTTTGAGGATATTGACGATACGGCTCTCAAGACCTTTGATGCAATTATTGTGCCGTCGGCAATGGTGTCTGATCGGCTGCGTTATACCGAAGACATTAACAAGCTGCCCCCAGCAACTGAATTTCTCAAGCGTGCGTTTGCGGAGAAGAGTATTCTTAAGGGTATTATTTGTCATGGGATGTGGTTAGTTTCTCCCGCACCAGAATTGGTTCGTGGTCGTCCTGTGACCTGTCATAACAACCTTTATGGTGATGTAGTGAATATGGGAGCAATCTACACTGACAAAGATGTGGTTGTGGATGATGATTTAGTCACTGGTCGCTCCGGTGGTCATGCTCATCTTTTTGCCAAACAAATCATAGAAATTCTGGCCACGCGCTAATGCAAGGTATTCGTTCCAACGTAGAGAGGTAATGGATCAATGGCAAAATTACAAATCTTTTCTCAAGTTGCAATTACCTGTAAAGACGCGATCGCAACTGAAAAGTTTTACACTCAGTATTTTGGATTTAAGCGGGCCAGAGTCGCCAAATTACCCGATGGTGACCAAATCGTATTTATCAAAATGGGAGATAGCGCCTTTTATCTGGAAATCTTTCAAGCCAAGGAAGAAGCACCCATTCCTGCCGCTACCAATGATGGTTATCAATTTCCTTCGGTTCGGCATCTTGCCTTTAAGGTCGATAATGTGGATGCGAAATTGGCTGAAATAGGAGATGCGGCCAAAATCACCCTGGGACCACTCAACTTCGATGACTATATTCCCGGTTGGCGAACCGTTTGGTTAGCTGACCCAGATGGCAGAATCATCGAACTTAGTGAGGGTTTTGTTGATGAAGATAATCCTCCACCCCTATCCGCTTAGGTGAGCTCTAACTCAAAGCCTCGCAACCCTTGATAACGTATCGGCGCTAGTTGAAAAGCAGACAACAAATAGTAGCCGGCAATCAGTAGATCAGTAGAAAGGAAAGCCCCAACAATGGTTGATGAAAGTCATGAGAAATCATCTCCTGTTTTGCCTCTAGCTGCTCATGGTAATGAGCGGCTGGCAGCTTTTAGTGACGGAGTATTTGCCATCACTATTACACTACTGGTGTTGGAAATTAAGATTCCTGACATTCCGGAGAATCTGATTGCAACGGAACTACCGGTTGAACTATGGCATTTGGTTCCCAAGATTATCGGCCACATCCTAAGTTTTGTTGTTTTGGGGCTTTACTGGATTGCACATCACAATATGTTTATGCACATTAAACGGCACGACCATACTTTGCTGTGGCTCAATATTTTATTTCTTCTGGGTGTAGCCTCGATCCCCTTTCCAACAGGGTTGCTGGGGCATTATCCCAACGAGCGCATTGCTGTTATTTCCTATGCGGGCGTCCTGTTCTTAACTGGCGTATTCCTCAATATTATTTGGTGGTATGCAACAACCCATAAACTAATTGATGATGGTACGACTCCCCAGTTTATTGATTTCGTTCATCGCTATATTCGGATCGCTCCAATTATGTATTTGGTTTCTATTGGCGTTGCGTTCCTGAGCTTGACTTTGGCTAAACTCATTTTTGTGATTGTCGCCATCATTTATATCTTACCTAACCCCTACCATAAAACGCACTATAAGCAAATGATGAGAAGATTTGATCAATAGTCTCTTGAGTCTTTTGGTTAAGCTCATTTAGTTTCAATAAAGCATCTGACTCTGCCCAGGTTCGGGCCATCTGAGTTGTTAATTTCACGGAGAATGCGCAATGGATCACACGAGTTTTTCCTTCTCAGATACAATTGCTGGCTACGTCACCAACTTCAATCGCGCTGATAAATCGTTTGGCATTAGGACTTCAGATGGACGGGAATACACTGCTTACCTGACCGATACTGCCTATGGGCGAATTTATCAGAATTTGGAAGAGTCCTATAACGATGCTACGTCCCGGTTTGCCGAACTGTTAAGCCCTGGTCAGCATGTTTTCGCCTATGGAATTTTTTACCCTCAGGGTGAAGGGCACAAATTTGAGGTCAAATCTCTAGTGTTTCCAGGTGAGACCGTCGGCCAATATCGCCATGAAGAACAAGATTGGTGGGTGAAGCAGGTCCGCTCGATCGCAGACTCTTACCTGAGATGGCAATTTGGTTATCCGGATCAGCCTATCGATTACAAAGAATATCGCACCTACCTCAATCTGTCTGGGGCAAAGAAGCAGGATGACTACCTCCAGGAAACAGATACCATCTCTCGTTTGGTATATGGATTTGCGACTGCTTATTTAATGACTGGAGAAGATCGGTTTCTGGAAGGAGCAGAGAGAGGTACCGAGTATCTGCGGGATCATATGCGGTTTTATGACCCCGATGAAGACATTGTGTACTGGTATCACGGCATTCAGGTCAAAGGGAATCGCGAACAAAAGCTCCTGTCGTCAGAGCACGGCGATGCATTCAGCGAAGACCGGGAATCGATTCCCATGTATGAGCAAATTTACGCGCTCGCAGGTCCCATTCAGACCTACCGTGTGACAGGCGATCCGGCCATTCTAAAAGACACCCAACTAACCGTAAAACTGTTCAAGAACTTTTATCGGGATCCGGAGAAAGGTGGTTATTTCTCTAGTCTAGATCCATTGACCCTAGATCCTCGAAGTGAAAGCCTGGGAGTCAATCGTGCTCGGAAAAACTGGAATTCCGTGGGTGACCATGCTCCCGCTTACTTGATTAATCTATGGTTGGCAACGGGTGAGCCTGAGTACGCCGAGATGTTGGAAGATACCTTTGACACCATCTCCAAGTATTTTCCTGACTTCGAAAATAGCCCCTTTGTCCAGGAGCGATTCTTTGAAGATTGGTCGCATGATAAGCAATGGGTTGGTCAACAAAACCGGGCAGTTATTGGACATAACTTAAAGATTGCCTGGAACTTGATGCGGATGTATTCCCTCAAAGCCAAGGATGAATATCTGACTTTGGCCAGGAAGATTGCCGATGTGATGCCAGCAGTGGGCAGCGATCGCCAGAGGGGCGGTTGGTATGATGTGGTTGAGCGATCGCTGGCTGAAGGTGAAGAACAATATCGTTTCGTCTATCACGATCGCAAAGCTTGGTGGCAACAGGAGCAGGCTATCCTTGCGTATCATATTCTGCATGGCATCGTCAAAGATCCGGAGTATCTGCGCCATGCCCGTGAAGCCACGGCCTTCTACAATGCCTTTTTCCTGGATCATGATGACGGTGCGGTCTACTTCAATGTACTTAACAACGGAATTCCTTTCCTAGTTGGTACTGAGCGGTTCAAAGGTAGCCACTCAATGAGTGGGTATCATTCAACCGAGCTTTGCTACCTGGCAGCCGTCTACACCAATCTGCTGATCACTAAACAGCCAATGAACTTCTACTTCAAGCCCCTGCCAGGAGCCTTTAAGGACAATATCTTACGGGTTCAACCAGATATTCTGCCTTCAGGAAGCGTCAAATTGAGCGCCGTCTGGGTTGATGAAAAACCCTATACGAACTTTGATGCCAATGCCCTGACGGTGAAACTGCCAGATACCAAGGAGCAAGTCAAAGTCAAAGTTGAACTTACTCCGACTTAAGTTCGGTTACGGGTAGTGAGGCTTTGGGGAGTAACGGGAATCCGCCAATCTCCAAGCCCTCGCCAAATTCTTTGTCAACTTGCAACGGTGAATCGGGTTAAGGGGCAGGATGGATATCAACATTAAAAATCTTCAGGTCACACTACTGGAATCAGAAACCAGTATTGATGACACAACTGATCAGATTGTCAAAGAGCAATCCTCAAAAGACACGATCGATCAAGTCACGATTGTTGAATTAATTGGAGACATTGACGGCAGTACCGCACCCACTGTGCAAGAGCACATATTACCGATTGCTCAAGGGGGAGGCAGAATTCTGCTAGATTTAACTCAAGTGCCGTACATGTCCAGTGCCGGATTACGGATGCTGTTATCGGTTTATCGGCAAATTTCCAGCCAGAACGGGAAGGTTATTCTCGTGGGTCTCTCCGAAGAAATTCAAGATACGATGTCAATCACTGGATTTCTCGACTTTTTTACGACCTGCGACACCCTGGATTTAGGCTTAGAAGCTCTCAAAGTCAAAGCTAGTTTGCCAGCCTAACAGGCTGTTCAGCAATTGGCTTCCTTGTTTAATCATGCTCAACTGAGGCAAGCGCACGATTCAGATCCAACTTCTAGCAATCACCATTAGGGAGCTAAGGGAATGGAGCGCATTGATATCCATCCAACTCACACCTACCAGGATTTTAAGCTACGCCGAGGCAAGCCAATACCTTTTGGTACAACGCTAGTACCAGGAGGTGTCAATTTCTCGATTTTTTCCAGTCATGCCAAATCCTGTACACTGGTGCTGTTTAAGAGGCATGCGCTCGAGCCATTTGCGGAAATTCCCTTTCCAGATGAATTCAGGATCGGCAACGTTTTCAGCATGATCGTGTTTGATCTGGATTACGAGAACCTTGAGTACGGCTATCGGATGGATGGTCCCTTCAATCCGCAAGAAGGGCATTGGTTTGATAGTAGTAAGGTCTTGATGGATCCCTACGCCAAGGTTATTGGAGGACGGGATGTCTGGGGTGTAACGCCCGATTGGAATAATTGCTTTCAACACCGTCCAAGAATTGCCTTTGATGACTTTGACTGGGAGGACGATCGTCCTCTAGAAATTCCCCCTGAAGATCAGATCATTTATGAGATGCACGTTCGTAGTTTTACCCGCCATGAGTCCTCAGGGGTGAAACATCCCGGTACGTTTGCTGGCATCCGAGAAAAGATTCCGTATTTGAAAGAGTTGGGCGTCACTTCAATTGAACTCATGCCGGTGTATGAGTTTGATGAGTTTGAAAATAGTCGTCCCAATCCTCAAACAGGAGAAACGCTTTATAACTATTGGGGCTACAGTACAGTTGGTTTCTTTGCTCCCAAAGCTGGCTATGCGGCAACGGGAAAGTATGGAATGCAGGTGGATGAGTTCAAAGCCCTGGTGAAAGATCTGCACAAGAACGGCATAGAAGTCATCTTGGATGTGGTGTTTAACCACACTGCGGAGGGTAATGAGCACGGTCCCACGATCTCATTCCGAGGAATCGACAATAAGACCTACTATATGCTGACCCCCGAAGGCTATTACTTCAACTTCAGCGGTTGTGGCAATACCCTCAATTGTAATAATCCAATTGTTCGGAACATGGTGCTGGATTGCTTACGATATTGGGCTGCTGAGTACCACATTGATGGGTTCCGGTTTGACCTTGCTTCTATTTTGGGACGAGATCCCTGGGGTGCGCCCCTAGCAAATCCACCCCTGTTAGAAACCCTGGCATTTGATCCAATTCTGGCAAAGTGCAAACTGATCGCTGAAGCATGGGATGCAGGTGGACTGTATCAGGTGGGTTCATTCCCCGCATTTGGTCGCTGGGCAGAATGGAATGGCAAATATCGGGATGGTATTCGCAAGTTCCTTAAAGGGGAAGCGGGGCGAGTTGGGGATATGGCCCAACGGCTCCAGGGGTCTCCTGACCTATATGCCCATGCAGGTCGGGCTCCGGCCACATCTATCAACTTCATTACTGCCCATGATGGCTTTACGTTGGCTGATCTCGTGTCGTATAACGGCAAACACAATGAAGCCAATGGCGAGAATAATAACGATGGCAGTAATGACAACGATAGCTGGAATTGTGGCGTAGAAGGATGGACTGATGATCCGGGAATTAATGCGTTGCGATTGCGGCAGATGAAAAACGCGATGGCAATGCTGCTGGTTAGCCAGGGTGTGCCCATGATTCTGATGGGAGACGAAATGGGACGGACCCAGAATGGCAATAACAATACCTACTGCCACGACAATGAGTTGAACTGGCTTAACTGGAATTTGTTAGAGTCCAATGGGGAACTGTTTCGCTTCGTGAAAAGCTGTATTGCCTTTCGACGAGCCCATCCAGTCTTGCGGAATCGCTGGCACTTCCGAAACTCAGATTATGTCGGCAGTGGCTATGCAGATGTAACTTGGCATGGAACGAAAGCCTGGAGTGCTGATTGGTCAGAATCCAGTCGTACGCTGGCCTTTTTGCTCTGTGGTAAACATGCAAAGGAGGGCACTGCTGAGGATAACTATATCTATGTGGCCATGAATATGCATTGGGAAGCCCATTGGTTTGAGCTTCCTGGACTACCCATTGGCTTCCAGTGGCATGTTGCTGCGAATACAGGAGCACCTTCCCCTGGTGATTGTTGGGAGGTCGGTGCGGAACCAGTTTTGGATAATCAAGCCGGAATGTTGCTGGGCGATCGCTCAGTTGTCATTCTGGTTGGAAAGTAGATAGATAGGTTGGATGTTCAGTTACATACAAACAGAAGTAAGTACTATGACTTTTACTGCAACCCTGGAAAAACCCTCTGAAGAGATCGCTAAAATCACCCTGTCGGGTGAACTGGATGCCAGCACGGCTCCTCTGTTTAAGGAAGAGGTGGAAAAAGCAACTAGCACGCCAGTAAAACGCCTGGTTTTGCTGCTGCAAGATTTGGAGTATATGGCTAGTGCTGGTTTACGAGTGCTGATTTATGCTAAGCAAAAGATTGGTATGGATACGGATCTCTACGTCGTTAGTCCACAAGAATCCATTTTGGATACATTGACCAAAACAGGCTTTGTTAACAGTGTATACGTCGTTAATAGTGAGTCTGAAATTGAAGCTGCTACTTGATTAGTCAGGTAGCGTTTTATTGCCAGGAATGGGTAGAAGGTGAATGAGTAGAAGCATGAATGAATCACCCGATAGAGGGTGTACTATTGATACACCCAGTCACTCATTCACCTCATAATGGAGCTATTCAACTATGCAATCGCTTACTGTGCCTGGTACACTCGATTCGTTAAGCGCGATCGCAGACTTTGTTAAAAGTGCATCGGTGGCCGCAAATTTGGATAAAAAAGCTGCCTATTCTCTTCGGTTGGCTGTTGATGAAATTGCTACCAATATCATTGTGCATGGCTATGAAGAAGCTGGATTGACTGGAGATCTGTACTTGATGTACGACTTGGATGATAGTTCAGTCTCTATAACCATTGAAGATACGGGCGCAGTCTATGATCTTAATCAACATTTATTGCCTGAAGAAGAAGCATTAAAGCAGCCCCTGGAACAACGCCAAATCGGTGGGCTTGGTATTTATCTGGCAATTCAGGGAGTAGATCGGTTTATTTATCAGCGGGATAGAGATCGCAACCGCAATACTTTTGTAATGAATCGACCAACTGCAGTTCAGTCAAATTAGACATTGCGTCAGTGTGACACTGGGCTTTAAGGACAGGACGGAAGTTGCAACCTGTCCAAGAAGTCAGATTTATTATGCGGCGAAGGGTTTAGAACCAAATGCTATAGGGTGCTGCTTTGGCAGTGGTGGCAATAATGGCCTGCTTCATCCTCGTGCTTGCACCTTTCAGGAAGCATGAGCATTTTTCTGAATGAAGCCCTTGTCCATTTCATCCTGATTTCATATTTGCTTGAAATACTGAAAGATGTTGTTCGGGATATCGAGTAATGCAGCATCTTGCCTGGAACAGGCACTTCTCCTCTGCGACCTTGATTGCGGTTGCGATCGCCCAATTGACAGGAGTTTCCGCTTGTTCCACAACAGCTCAAAAGTCGGTCAGTCAAACCTCAAATCCGCTGTCAGTGGAAGCCGGTTCCAGCCAGACCATGGATCACGGCAGCATGCACCACGGCAGTATGACGGAGATGGAACACCAGGCCGCCATGGATTTGGGACCGGCAGATGTCAACTATGACCTGCGGTTTATTGACGCCATGATTCCCCATCACCAGGGGGCGATCGTGATGGCTAAAGCAGCCTTGCAACAGTCACAGCGGAGCGAAATCAAAACCCTGGCTCAAGCCATCATCACGGCCCAAAGTCGGGAAATCAATCAACTCATGCAACCCTGGCGGCAGTCCTGGTATCCCAGTGCGGCTGCGACGCCGATGGCCTACGACCGCCAGCAGGGAAAGATGTTACCCATGTCCGCAAGCCAGAAAAGCAGCATGATGATGGCTACGGATTTGGGGACTGCAGATGCCCAGTTTGATTTGCGGTTTATCAATGCCATGATCCCCCATCACGAAGGGGCGATCGTCATGGCCAAGGATGCGCTCAACAAGTCCAAACGACCGGAAATTCAGCAATTGGCAAGGGAAATTATTGCCTCCCAGCAAGCGGAAATTGCTCAGATGCAGAAGTGGCGACGGCAATGGTATGGCAAGTCAGGTCAACCCTGACTTGGGTAGTTGTGATGATCATTTCAAGTGCGGTTATGCGCTGATGCGCTTCTGACTCCCTAAATCTATCGCTTCTATGAACTGCCATCCTTCTTATCCACCCTATCTCTCGGTGGCCGGTGGTGTTCTAGACTTGTGGATCTTAGGTTTAGACTACCTGTCTAAACTCAAATCGATTGATGAATAACCCCAAGACAATATCGTGCATCCTGACGGATTTCGAGAAGCAAATCGTCTCCCTTGCCAGTCGCTTAATCCGGGTGCGCAATGTCAGGTGTTTTCGCTCGATTTTTTGAGTGTTAATTTTGCCCACAGTGTGTGTTGATTGTTCCAACTGTCGTAAATAAGCCCCCCAACCATCACTGTAATAATGCTGGATACCAAATGGTTGAAGCAGAGTTTTCAGTTGCTTGAAGGCATCGTCCTTGTGATCTGCTAATACATAGGCAAGAATTTGTCCGGTTTTGTGATCGATTGCATGCCACAACCATCGTTGGTGTTTCTTGGAACCCACAAAGCTCCACATCTCGTCGAGCTCAGCCTCTTCAACTCGTTGAGCAATGATCACTGAAGTCGGCCGTAGCTGTTGAATTAACGGTTCATTGACTTGTACTAATTCAGGTTCTTTTTTCTTTAATTCTTCGATGACAGTGGTTGGGCTAATCTTCAAGACGCAAGCTGTGTCTCTAATACCACTTCTGTTGAGTGCCATATCAATAATTTGTTGCTTAACGGCTGGCAAATATCCTTGGTAGGTATAGTTTAGAATAAAGCTTTGACGTGAGCACTCTAGATTACAATACTTGTAACGTTGTTTGCCTGCAGCTGATTTACCATGTTTGACAATTTGAGTCTTATGGCATGCTGGGCAATGGACAGGCTCTAGTACCACTGGCATTATTGTTACCTTTACAATCTCGTCTTTGATATTTTACAGTCTTATCATGAGATCCACATGTCTATAACACTACCCCCCACCACCAGATGGCGGTCATGATGGCCCAGATGTTGCAAAGTAGAACCAGCCGACCCGAGATGGAAAAACTGGCGTCGGATATCATCCGCACCCAAACGGCTGAAATTAACCAGATGGAACAGTGGTATCAAGCTTGGTATCCTCGCTAAAAAAGGGTGAACCTGAACTCATGCGAATTCTTCTGGTTGAAGATGAACCTGATCTGGGGGCCGCAATCCAGAAAACCCTGACTCGCGAAAAATACATTGTGGATTGGGTGCAGGATGGCCGAACAGCTTGGGATTATCTAGACCAGCAGTGGACCCAGTACACCCTGGCGATTTTGGATTGGATGCTGCCGGGCTTGTCTGGCTTAGAACTGTGCCAGCGTTTGCGATCCAGTCACAGTTCCCTGCCGGTGTTGATGCTAACCGCAAAAGATCGAATTGAAGATCGGGTGACAGGGCTGGATGCAGGGGCTGATGATTATCTGATCAAGCCCTTTGGCATGGCCGAATTGCTGGCGCGTCTACGGGCTTTGCAGCGGCGATCGCCCCAACTGCAACCGCAGCAACTGCAAGTGGGACAACTGGTGCTGGATTACCAGACTTCATCTGTTACGCTCCAACCACCAGACCAGCAATCAGCCATTATTTCCCTGACGACGAAGGAATTTCAACTGCTGGAATACTTCATGAAACACCCGAATCAGATTGTCAGCAGTGAGCAAATCAAAAACCAACTGTGGGCTGTTTCGGCAGATTCGACTAGCAATGTGGTGGCAGCTCAAATCCGGCTACTGCGGCGAAAATTGGCGGAATATGGGTATGGGGATTGCATTGAAACAGTTTACGGGTTGGGCTATCGGTTAAATTCATCGAATGCCCATGTATAAAAATCGGCTGTTTAATCGATCGCGTCTGCAGTTAGCTGGGTATTACGCCGGGGTAATGGGCGGGATTTTGGGACTGTGTGGCATGGCGGTCTATGAGATGACTTCCCAGGATCACTGGCGATCGCTGGATCAGGAACTCACTTCCCTGGCTGGCACCCTGCATGACGGTTTAGAACCCATCCTGCGCCAGCCGGGTCGAATTGAACCGGAGGTGCAACGGCTTTTACCCAATCTCTGTCTGGCGGCAACCAGTTGCTCCCAGCCTGACCCGATTTCGCGGGTGCATGTGCTCAGTGTGACGCAACAAAAGGACTACTATATTCGGTTGCTGGATCTGTCGGGCCAATTACTGGCTACGGCTGGAGAAAGTGCCCCTGGCTTGCCGTTTCAACGACTTAGTAGTCGCCAAAATCCCCTTCAGGATCAACAGGGCAACCGCTATCATCAGGTTTCGCTGCAACTGAAAACGGCAACCGGACAGCCCTGGGGATATCTGAAAGTGGGGCGATCGCTGGATGATTATGATGCCCATTTGAATGCAATCCAGACCTTTCTGCTATTGGGGTTGCCAGTGGCAATGCTGTTAGTAGGTGGCGCTAGTTGGTGGCTGGCCGGCATTGCCATGCAGCCGGTCTATCAGTCCTATCAGCAGATCCAGCAGTTTACGGCTGATGCAGCCCACGAGCTGCGCACTCCTGTCGCCGCCATCCAGGCCACGATCGAGACTAGCCTGAATACCGATCCGCTCACCCTGACAGAAATGGTTAATACTTTGCAAACAGTTGAGCGTCAAAATCATCGTCTATCCCGTCTTGTTCAAGATCTACTGCTGCTCTCGCGGATGGACCTGAAAGCTGTATCGCTTAACCTTCGTCCCTGTTGTCTGAATGACCTAGTGAATGACCTAGTGGAGGAATTTGCCGGACTGGCGATCGCGGCTGAGCTTTGGCTTAAGGCGGACATTCAGGTCAATCAGCCAGTTTTTGTTTTAGGAGATGAGGAACAACTGTATCGATCGGTTGCCAATCTGATTAGCAATGCCATTCACTATACGCCCGCAGGCGGGCAAGTCATTGTCAGCCTGAATCAGGACAGTCATCAGGCAGTTATTCAGGTGCAGGATACAGGTATTGGAATTGCACCAGAAGATCAACAGCGGATCTTTGATCGATTCTGTCGGGTCAGCAGCGATCGCAACCGCAAGACGGGTGGTGCTGGGTTGGGTTTGGCCATTGCTCAAGCGATCGTCCAGATGCATCAGGGGACTTTACAGGTCAGGAGTGAAGTGAACCAGGGAAGTACGTTTACCATTTGCTTGCCACAATGATGAAGATGAAACCGCTCCCATCATCACCCAGCCTGTCGCCTTAGATAGCTCGGATCTTGCACCATTCTCAAGAAGACGTATTTCCAGCATTTCTGACGATAGGCTTGCCCCGCCCTGAACTAAAAGTTCGGGCTAATAGAGGCAAGTCCACTGAAGTAGACTGG
>Ga0272446_1004962_pt1 | contig 15160 bp, 17 predicted proteins | sample YNPCB0061_FD_194587 | JGI IMG/M metagenome (GOLD analysis project Ga0272446, IMG submission 194587) | Hot spring microbial mat communities from Yellowstone National Park, WY, United States - YNP-CB-006-1 | ecosystem: Environmental > Aquatic > Thermal springs > Hot (42-90C) > Sediment | place...
CATCGCCCAGGCGGTATTGACCAGCCAAGCTCAAATGCAAAAATGATAGGTGAGCCAACTAAACCAAGGAATAGTTTTGGAGTGTACGAAGGAAAGGTTCAGGTTTTTAATCCAAACACTGGGCAATGGGTACCGAAGAAATTTAGTGGCTTATCAACTTTTTATCCAGACTCATGGTCAAGGAATCAAGTTCTTGAAGAAGTGCTATTTGCTTTTGATGACGCATGTCCGGTAAATGGAGGTCGCTGGCGAGGTACAGCTCCAAGTGGATTTGCCATTGAAGGCTTTTATAAGCTAAATACCAATAAAATTGAAACTGCTTACCCACTTTATTGAGGGCCGTTAAAATGATTAAGATCAGATTCTATTGGGATAAAAGGGGATATTTAGAGGCTGAAGCGGCAGAAGGAAATAAGTTGCTAGAAGATTTTTTTGCTACTGAAATTCAAGGAAGGGTAGATTTATGCGAGGATTGTCTGGAACAGGTAGAGAAGTTTTCCGAAAACAAGCAAGGTTTAGGTGGATATGGAGGCAATATAACATCTGTTGAGTTTGTTAACGACAAAGCAATCTTTACCAATGAATTTGATGCGGAATCATATGGATCTTTAGAGATAAAACTATATGATTTTAAAGAGCTACTTATCCAATGTCTAGATTTTCTGATTAATGAGCAGAACAATTTAAAAGACTAGATTTGTGAGTGGTATCCCATGCATTTATTCTGAGGATCAGTTTGATGGGGGGATCCCGGGCGGTGGTCTGGACAGATGTGGTGCAGGCAGGGATTTTGGTGCTGGGGATGGTGCTGGCCTGTGTGGCTTTTGTCAGCAGGGGGGTAGGAGAGATTCCAGGGGAGTTACAGGCTTGGTTATCCCTACCGGGGCCGACGGGACGCTGGACATGGCAGGGGCTGATCAGCTACCAGGTGATGATTTTTATGGCGGTGCCCCTCTTTCCCCAGATTTTTCAGCGCTTTTACATGGCGAAAAATGCCCAGGTCTTTCGCACCATGGGGATGGTCTGGCCAGGGCTGATTGTGCTGGTGTTTTTTCCGGCGACACTGATTGGGGTGTGGGGACGGGCACTGTTTTCCTCTCTGGAGCGGGCGGAGTTGGTGATGCCCACCATGCTGCAAACCTTACCCCCAGGTCTAGCGGCGGTGGTGATCGTGGCCGCTTTGGCAGCCTTGATGTCCACGGCAGATTCCCAATTGCTCACAGCCAGTTCTCTGGTGACTCAAGATTGGATCCTCAGGTGGGTGCGCCTTTCCCCTGAGCAGGAACAGCGTTTAGCCCGGGTGGTGGTCGTCGTGATTGGGCTGGCTTCTTTTGTGATTGCTGTCAATCCCCCTGGGCTGATCATGGACATTGCCACCTGGAGCTTTCAGGGGAGCGCCATGCTCTTTCCCATTCTGATCCTGGGGCTGTATTGGCCCCGTCTCAATCGGGCTGGAGCGGTTACTGGCGGTTTTGTGTCTTCTGGGTTGACCCTAGGGTGGCTCAGTGGGATCCTACCCATGAGCTGGACAGGGGGATGGCTGCCTGTCATCCCTGCCACCCTCATCGGTACCCTTAGCGCTGTGCTGGTGAGTTACCTCACACCCACGGCAGGGCCGCCGCCGCTTCCCCATCCAACATCCAAATCAGGGATCCCTGAGGCTTAATGCCCTGAATCGGTAAGCCCACCGCCTGACTCAAAACCTCCTGCACCCGCTTGGCTTTGCCGGATCCCGCCACCCAGATCACGGCACACCGAGCCGCATTCAAAGCTGCAAAAGTCAAGGTTAAGCGGGGATCCCCCCCCTTTTCGCCCACCGTTGTCCAGGTATTTTGAACTTGCACAGCCGCGGTACCAGGAAAGAGAGAAGCTGTGTGACCATCATCTCCCATGCCCAGGAGGAGGAGATCCCAGGTGGGGCTATCCCCGAAAACGTGGCGAAGGGTGGCAGCATAGGCAGCCGCATCCAACCAGGGATCCCCGCTGTGGGTGGGCCAAGGAAAAATCTGTTTTTTAGGAATAGGGACATGATTGAGGAGGGCAGCTTGGGCCATACCGGCATTGCTATCGGGGTGATCAGGAGGAACATAGCGTTCATCCCCCCAAAAGACCCAGGTGGACTCCCAGGGGATCCCGTGCTCCTTGGCGAGAGCTGCGTAAAGCCGTTTTGGGGTACTGCCGCCGGCTAGGGCCACCCGAAAGCAACCGTGCGCAGCCACAGCAGCCCGGCTCATTTCTCGCCATAGGGCTACCCCCGCCAGAACAAGGTCATCTAACGTGGCATAGACCTGAATTGCCCGTTGCACCATCATCGCGGATCCCCAACCCTAGGGTTATCCTACAGGATCCCAATTTTTTGTAGAGTAATGAGAATCCCAGCAGCAGGAGAAGCCATGCGACCCATTTTATTAGGCATTGTTGGGGATAGCGCCGCGGGCAAAACCACCTTGACCAAGGGGATTGCCCAGGTTTTGGGCGTTGATAATGTCACAGTCATCTGCACCGATGACTATCATCGTTATGATCGTGCCCAGCGCAAACAACTGGGGATCACCGCTCTCCACCCTGATGCCAATTACCTGGACATCATGCAGCAGCATCTGCGTCTGCTTCGGGCCGGAGAAGCCATCCTCAAACCCATTTACAATCACAGCACCGGCACCTTCGACCCCCCAGAATACGTCAAGCCCAACCAATTTGTGATTGTGGAGGGCCTCTTGGCTTATGTCCATCCCGGCTGTCGCAGGTGTTTTGATGTCAAAGTGTATCTAGCTCCCCCCGAACCCCTGCGGCATCAATGGAAAATCAAGCGAGATACCCTCAAGCGGGGCTATACCGTGGAGCAAGTGCAAGCAGAACTGCTCAAACGGGAACCAGACTCAGAAGCTTATATCCGTCCCCAGCGGCAATGGGCTGACTTGGTCGTGAGTTTTTATCCCCCGCCGGCCCCTCAAGGAACCGATTTGCTCAATGCCCGGCTGGTACTCCGTCCCACCATTAACCACCCTGACTTCAGCCAGATTGTCTTTTCCGATACCCACCCCGCCGCCGTCCGTCTCACCCTGGATCGGGATATGGGTAAACCCGTCGATGTCTTGGAAGTAGACGCCCAAGCCACTGCCAGTCAAGTCCGGGAACTAGAACAAGCCATGTGCGCTGCCAGCCCCCATGTGGGCGCAGTGTGCAACCTCGACACCAATCCCGCCCTAGGTTTTGTCATTGGCACCACCGGCGAACCGATCCAAAGCTACCCCCTCGCCATCACCCAACTCCTGATTAGCTACCACATGCTCCAAGCCACCCAGGGGATCCAACCCTAGAATGGACACCTTTTCCCCAGTCACCCCAACTAAGCAGGCAGAGAGAAGAAGATTTGCTGTTGCGGCTGTCGGGAAGCCCCATCCGCTAACTGGTCAAACTGCTCAAACCTCAATCTCAAGCTTCAATCAGGCCTGAATGGGGAGGAAAGCCACTTTTCCATCACCTGATGGGGGATCCCGGCTTCCTCAAAGACATCACTGATTACCCGGTAGCCCAGCTTTTTATAAAAAGGCACAACAGCCACCTGGGCATGACACCAGAGCCGCGATAATCCATGCTCCAGGGCTACAGCCTCCAGCCTTGCCATCAACAACCGTCCCACACCCCGCCCTCGGTACCCAGGCAAAACAGCCAACCGCCCGATTTTCCCCTGTTTCTCCAAATCAAGACGACCCGTACCAACCCCCTTGTCCCCCTCCCTTGCCAGAACATGGACACACAGGGGATCCCGCTCGTCCATCTCCAGTTCTGGGGGGACAGCCTGCTCCTCCACAAAAACCGCAAAGCGGATCTGGGTAATCGCCTCCTGATCCTGGCTATAGGCTGTTGTGGTCACAGTAATACTCATGCCTCTAATGCTTTCAGGTTATTTTTATTTTTTACTTTTTGTACTTTTAGCTTGTGGGGGTGTGGGGGTAGCTAAGCCCCGCGCTGTACCGGAACGGTCAGCGTCGGGATACAGATACCCCCACATGGTATATGATAGAAGTAGTTGTACAAAACGGCGTTGCCGGAATCTGGTACAGCTACGCGGTAGGACATTCCGTGTCTGCGCGTGGAGGGTTCTTGCGAAGGCTCCCCGATGAAGCGCGAAGCCCACGCTGTACCCGTAGGGTCAGCGATGGGAGTATGTCACGGCAGCACCCTAAGGGAGTAAACCAGCGAACGGACGAGCCAGGAGAGGCGGCAGTTCCTTGACCATTTTTTCCCAGACCCGCTGGGGTTGGAGTTGCGCCGAAATCACCTGCCAAACCCGTCCCAACCCTTCCAGATGCAGTTCGTCATTGGCTGTGAGAGCCAGGATCAATTGCCGCCGCACCGCCGCACTTTCTGGAGACATCAAATAGGAGAGCCCCATCTGCGCCGTGGGCAAAAAGTCCAGATCCCCCTCCAACTGGGCAATCCTGAGCAAATTCTCCAGCCGTTGCCAACGAATCGTGCCATCTTTAATGATCACCTGCAGCAAACGCTGGCGGATCCGCGGCGATTCATCCACCAACAATCGCTTCGCCACATAGGGATAAGCCACCGCCACAATCTGAAAAGGCGGGTAAAGACTGAGCGCCACCCCTTCCAAAGTCACCAAAGAGCGAATAATCAGCCCAAAATTCGCTGGAATCTGAAAAGGATACCGATACATCAAATCCGAAAACTGATCCGTAGCCGTTTTGAAATTAAAATTTCTTACCTCTTGGGTGAGAACATCCGATAGTACCACTTCCAAAGCTGGAATTAACGGTTCAACCTCAATATCCGGAATCAGAAACCCCAACTTAATAAAATCCTGAACCAAACTGTGATAATCCCGGTCAACCAAATGCACAAGAGCATCAATCAGACCTTCTTTATTATCTTCGGAAAGCTGATCCATCATGCCAAAGTCAATATAAGCCAAGCGTCCATCCCGCATCGCAAAGAGATTACCAGGATGGGGATCCGCATGGAAAAAGCCATACTCTAAAAGTTGCTTCAAAGCAGAAACCACACCGATCCGTACGAGATTTTGAATATCCAGTCCCGCCGCACGAATCTCCTCCGTATTCGTCAACTTGATCCCATCAATCCACTCTAGCGTCAAGACCTCTTTAGTCGAATAATCCCAATAGATCCTAGGGACACAGACATTGGGATCCCCATGGAAATAGGCGGCAAAGCGTTCGCAATTCTCCCCTTCATTGAGGTAGTCAATTTCCTCAAATAACTTAACCCCAAACTCATCCACCACCTGTGTTAAAGAATTGCCCAAATTTAAGGGTAGCCACGGGGCAAACCAACCCGCCCAGCAGCGAATCAAATAGAGATCCAAACTCAGTTTTTCCAAAAGATCCGGTCTTTGCACCTTGACCGCAACCCACTCGCCATTACTGCGGAGGCGAGCCTTATAAACTTGCCCTAAACTGGCGGCCGCAACGGGTTCAGGACTGATTTCACTAAAAATCGCCTGGAGAGGACGCCCCAACTCCCGCTCAATTTTGGCTTGGGCCTGTGCTGTGGGAAAACCCGGCAATTGATCCTGCAGCTTGGTCAATTCTTCCAGAAAATCCTTGCGGACAAGATCCGGCCGTGTCGATAGAGCCTGCCCTACCTTGATAAAAGTTGGACCGAGATCGGTGAGCAGTTGCCGCAGTTGCTGGGAACGCCTAGGAAGATTGGCTTCCTCTTGTTGGCGCCATCGATCCCATTGCAACCCCCACCAAAATCCCCCCAGCGCCGTAAGAATCTGCCATGTCCGCCCCCAGAGCTGCCACCAGCGCCATTGATACGTACGGCGAATCTCATCAGGATCATAAACATGGGTGGGCACAAACAACTCCCAGATAACCAATCATTCCTCTCTGATCTTAAGACTCCCCTTCATGAAGAAAAAGAAATGAGTATTAAGCTTTGTCAAGGCGGGATCCGCCCTAGGGGGAGTGGGGATCCCCCTGGACATCGATAAGTATTTATACTAAATTTTCCTCCCCTGCCTGGAAAATTGTATCGAACCAAACTTGTTCCCATGGACTGATCGGGGTAATCTAACGGGAGTGCAAAGGTTCGTAAACAAGACGGGGGTGGCTCCTGGGCTGCTCGTGTTTTGCTGCGAATGCGTCGCGTTCTTCCTCCTCTCCACCTTGCTTATGGGTAGGCGCGGCTTCACACCATCATGATGTGAGGAGATGACCTTGAGGCAAAACCTTTCTGATGCAGCCCTGACTGCACCCCTACCTGTTAATGCAGACTCTGCTGTGGACTCCCAGGTTCAGGCAGCACAGTCGCCTTACTTTTCCCCGGCAGTGTCTCAGTCAAGCGGCTACACACCTGATCCTTGGCGTCGGGAGCTGGTGATCACCACTGCTAATCTCCATGCCACGATCTGTGTACCCGCGAGTGAGGCGAGTCCGGTTGGGCTTGATTCCCCTTTAATTCATCTTAGTCAGAGCCTTGCCCCCTTAGCTGATCGAAATCACTGTCCTGGCTGGGTTGAGTTTCTGGGTCGGGCACCGTTGCCTCCTTTGTGGCGAGAAAAGGCCGTCGTGGCTGGGGCAGCTATCTGTTTGTGGTGGCATCGTCTGGAGCAGCAAAGTGCAGCGGCGGCTGGGATCTGCAGTTATGCCCCCCTCCCCAAAGGGCAAGCTCCCCATCCTGGAGCGGTGCTGATTACTGGGGTGGCGGCTTTGGTCGGCGCTGCTGGCGTTTTTTGGGGACAGCAACCCCGCTATGAGGTGGTGATGATTCCTCCGTCTCAGCACCTTTTGACGGAGATCCTTCAGCAAAACTTTACCGCCAAACAAGAAGCGGCAGCGGCTTATCTGGAGCAGCATTTCAGCCAAGAACGCCAGGGGATCATCCGTCACGAGGTCACTGAGAACCAAACCCTGTGGCAATTAACCCAGATGTATCAGGTGGATGTGGCTGCGATCACCACTGCCAATGGTCTGACGGCCAGCTCCTTGCTCCGCCCTGGGCAAGTGCTCCTGATTCCGGCGGAGCCAGGTTTGATTTACACCGTCAAACCAGGGGATACCCTAGAAAGTATTGCCCGTAGCTACCGAGTTCCTCAGCAAGAGATTATTCGGGCTACCCCCTTGACCAATAGCGAGTACTTGCGGGTGGGGCAGCATCTCCTCATCCCTGGGGATGTGGGATCCCTGATTGCCCTGCAAAAACAACTCACTACGCCAACGGATTCCCGTCCTCCTGCTGTTGCTCCTGCTCCTGGGGTTCACACTGTTGCGCCTGGAGATACTTTTGCCTCGATTGCCAGTCGTTATGGGGTGAGTGTGGGGCAACTGCAACAAGCCAATCCAGGGGTGGATGGTCGTCGCCTCCGCATTGGGCAGACCTTGCAGCTTCCTGTGGCCACTCAGTCTCTTCCTGCTGTGCCTCAACAGGTGGCAACTCGCCCTCAAAGCCATCGCGTGCAGCCGGGAGAAACCTTGGGCACCATTGCCAGCCGCTATGGTCTATCCTTGTCTCAACTGCAACAGTTGAATCCTGGCTTACAAAGTCATCGGTTACAGGTGGGGCAACAAATCGCTTTGGTGGCACCGCGCCCAGTGCCGGCTGTGGTTCCTCCAGCCCCACCCACCCACACGATCCAGGCTGGGGAAACCTTGGCTGTAATTGCACAACGCTATGGACTTTCCCTGCATCAACTTCAGCAAGCCAATCCCCAAGTGGATAGTCGCCGCTTGCGAGTCGGACAACGCTTGACCATTCCGGGATCCCGTCGTCCCTCCCAGCCCCCAGTTGTTGCCGCTCCACCCAGTCGCCCGGCTCCTGTGCGTGCTTTGGTGCCTGCCGCTCCGACTCCCCAGCCCCAGACAGACTGGCCGGAGCCAGAACCAGTGACAGCTTTGGCTCCTGCCCCAGCCGTTCCTGCCCAGCCCACCACCATTGCCCCCACCCCTATGCCGGATTGGCCGGAACCCGAACCGGTGACAGCTTTGGCTCCCCCTGCTGCGCCCCCACAACGTCCAACTAGACCCGGCTTTATTTGGCCAGTGGCCGGGGGAGTAACCTCTGGTTTTGGCTGGCGGCGGGGACGCTTGCACGCAGGTATTGATATTCCAGGGCCGGTGGGAACCCCCATTGTGGCGGTGACGGATGGAGTGGTGATTTTTGCCGGTTATGGACGGGATGGCTATGGCAACCGCGTGGATATTCGCCATCCCAATGGCATTGTCACCCGCTATGCCCATGGACAGCGGATTTTTGTCACCACAGGGCAGCAGGTCACCCAAGGACAAACCATTATGAGCCGCGGGAGCACAGGCTGGAGCACAGGACCCCATTTGCACTTTGAGGTCAGACCCGGTGGCGGTGCCGCAGTCAATCCTATGCCCTATTTACCCTAGTAACCGGGATTCGTATTGGTTAAGATCGTAGTGATATCTGTTGGGACTATGGCAACCACCGATGCGGCTCACAGCTTTGGTCTGTATGGTTACCTTCCAGGCAACGGTTGCCCTTGCCCAGCCCATGGATTTGGCTGTTTTCTATCAGCAGCTGGAGGAGGCTGTGGCTCAACAGGATTGGACCCGTGCCCAGGAAATCACAACTCAGTTGCTTGTGCTGCAGCCAGAACGAAGCGCAGAACTCACTGCCTATCAACAGCGGTTGCAGCGGCTGGCTGGGTTCCTCCCTCCCTTGCCTGAACCGAGTCCGGATCCCGTTCCTCTGGCGGAACGTCTCCAGGTTCACAGTGTCACTGCTGCTGTGAAAACGACTCGGCAGGAGTTTCTGACGACCTATCCGGTTACCCATCGAGGCTGTGCCAGCATCCTCCGCACTCCGGTGACTTTGCCCGATACCTATGAAGTGGTGGTGCGGGTGATGGGGCCTGTGGGTTTGCCCACCCAACGGATCCCGGTGCAGATTGCCGTCAATGACGGCGCTATCGAGATCACCCCGGAGATGTTCTTTGGATCCCAGGCTCTGGCGAGCTATCGGTTTCAGTTTCGGGGATCCCAGGTGCCCAATCCCCGTACGGTGCGGGTGACCCTGCCCACGGGAGCGGCGCGGAGTTTTGCTCTGGATCTGCCTGCTGCCACCACAATCCTGAAACGGGATCCCGTGCAACTGATACCTGTTCGATTCTTGAGGGATCCCTGTTTAGGGCCCCTAGAGGAGCGTCTCTGAGGGGGACAAACCTTGATACAGTCATAAAGCAGTGGCTGGATAGGATCATGCTGGACTTGAGGGGAAAAAAAGCTTTGGTAACTGGAATTGCCAATCAGCGTTCCATTGCCTGGGGGATTGCCCAGCAGCTCCATGCCGCCGGCGCCCAGTTGGGAGTGACCTACTTACCGGATGAGAAAGACCGCTTCAAAACCAAAGTCCAGGAGCTGACCGAGCCTCTCAAGCCAGATTTTTTGCTGCCCTGTGATGTCCAGTCTGACACCCAGATTCAGGAGTTATTCACCCATATCCAAGCCCAGTGGGGGTCAGTGGATATTCTGGTGCACTGCCTGGCTTTTGTGAAAAAAGAAGAACTGTCCGGGGACTTTACCCAGATTTCCCGGTCAGGATTTAGTCTGGCCATGGATGTCAGTACCTATTCTTTGATTGCTCTCTGCCAGGCAGCCAAACCCCTCTTCAGTCCTACGGCCAGCGTGATCACCCTCAGCTATTTGGGGGGGGTGCGGGTGGTGCCCAACTACAACATGGCCGCTGTCACCAAGGCTGGCTTGGAAACCTGTGTCCGGTATTTAGCAGCAGAACTGGGACCACAGGGGGTGCGGGTCAATGCTATTTCTGCTGGGCCGATTCGCACCTTGGCCTCTGCTGCCATTGGGGATTTTCACAGCATGCTGAAAGCCGTTGAGGAACGTTCTCCCCTGCGCCGCAACATTGACCAGATTGAAGTTGGCAATACTGCCGCTTTTTTGGCCAGCGACTTGGCCAGCGGCATTACAGGGCAGGTGATCTATGTGGATAGTGGTTATTCGATCATGGGGATCTAGGGGATTTAGATCACCTGATAGCGAGCCAACATCGGCATGAATAGCTGGTGAGAATCATGACAGCGCTGGGTTAAATAGGGCGAGATGGGCGCAATGCCGCTGTCACGGTTGTAGGGGACAGTGCTGTTGCCAAACACACGCCGGTACTCATCTGAGTCCACAAGGGCATCCACCAGTGCCCCTAAACCCGATTTCACCAAGATGCGGTGATAGGTAGCCACTTCTTCGCGGCTCAGGGGCAGCCGCCCCAAAAAATGCTTAAAGGCCTGCTCCACACAGCGGGTATTGCCCCCTTGCTCAAAAAACAACCGCCGGTAAAGAGAAGAATGCCCCACCGCCCGAATCAACCGCCGCAGATTGATTTTACGCTGTAAAAAATCCCGTTCCACAGCGCTCAACTCATGGGCTTTTTCCCAGTGGTAAGGTTGACGCTGCAAAAGCTGGCGATACACCGCCCGGAGCAATTCCTGCAGCTGCTCGGGACTACACTGCCGGTCATAAACAAGAGCCATGATTCCCATTCCTTACGAAACAAACTCACTCAAAAACATCACAAGCCTGCCTCACCCGCAATTGATGACCCTAACCCGATAACACTCAGATTCTTGAGTTCTTGAGATGAAAAGCAAAATAATCAAAGACAGTCAACCCGGAAGAAAGATCACAAACCACCTGATGATCAGCATAGAAACATTTGGGGATCCCTGCGATCCGTGAAACCGCCCATATCCATAAATATTTACAGAGGCAATTTACATTTAGATACAATTAAAGGTTTTCTCTAATATAAATTTATATGAGGTGAAATATCCGTGGAAATACGCTAGGGAAGAGGATTTCTAGCTGGCTATTGTGAGTAGTGTGAGGTGTGTGCGGAGGAGTGACCCTCAGTCACCTGTGCGTCGAGTTGCTAAAACTTTACAAGCTTTTGTCAGAATCTAGCTCTGATTGCTGTTAGCGGTAGTGGCTGTTGGCAAAGGGAGTTGGATTCCTTGAAGTGTGATCCTGACTCCGTCTATTTGGATTGGGGTGGGGGTCAAAGTTTTTCTTGCATTTCTCAGGTTCTATTGGTGTTCGATTAGCCCTGCAAAGGATGCTGTTGGTATCTTTCCTGTGATGGAAATTAAGACAGCGCTGAGTATTTTATGAGGCACTTACGAGGCAATTATGGTCAAGTCTATCACCCTGGAACCCCTGTCTAAAATTTCTGAGGTTGCCACCTACAGTAACTTGCTGTCAGCGATTTTGTCGGAAGATTTGCACGTGTCTAGGGAATGTAATGGGCGGGGGTTATGTGCCACCTGCCATGTTTATGTCACCCAGGGAATGGACAGTCTCACCCCGATGACGCCGCGGGAAATCAAAACCCTCGAGACCATGACCAATACCCGTCCGGGATCCCGATTGGCTTGTCAGGCGCGGGTGGTGGGGGAGGGGGTGGTGGTGGAGTTGCCCCCAGGGATGTATGTGCATTCCCTGCAGGACATCGAAGTCCTGATTGGGCGGCGGGCTGAGCAGGATCTGTTGCATCCCCGTACTGCCAAGGTGTTGGTAGAAAAGGGCAAGGTGATCACCCGTTCCACCCTCAAGCAACTCCAGGATGAAGATTTTCGTATTGGCGAGACCTTAAGCCAAACCAGTAAAACCTGGCAGTAATCTCTAAGGATTTCTCAAGAATTAAGGAAAGGAAACAGATATGGCAAAAACCCAATCTCCCCCAGGGAAGGCTGTAACTGATTTGCGTCCCCCGTTGAGTGTGAGTAAGGGAAGGGCTAAGCACAGTCATTACAGCTATCGTGATTTTTTTCGCTTTAACCATGATCAAGGATTGATTGTGGATTGGAACCAAAATCAAAACTTGCTCTTGAGTGAAGATTTTATTGTGGGGTTACAGACTGGTTTGGAACACGAAGTTGGGGATGCCTCGGCGGCGGTGATGTACACCATTGGTCAAGACTGGGGCAGATATGATGCCGAAAACTTTATCGGTTGGTTTGAAAAAGAATTTGCCATTTCTGTAAAGCAAGCCAATTTACTTTTCCTTTTGGAAACCTGGTGGTGGCCCTTTACGGCTCAGGGCTGGGGAAAATGGGAAGTCGAATTGGCAGCCAAGCAACGGGGCTTTATTTTTATCAATGTGTTTGACTCGATGGTGGCTCGCTCATTAGGAGATATTGGCAAGCCGGTGTGCCATCTTTATGCCGGTCTATTTGCTGGTTTTTTCACGGCTTTGACCCAGCGAACCTTGGGGTGTGTGGAATTGCAGTGTTATGCCATGGGGGAAACCTACTGTAAGTTTCTCCTAGGGGGTCAAGATCGCATTGATGCTGCCAATTTCTGGATCAATGAAGGCGCCAGTGCCAAAGAAATTGAAAAGCGGATGTTTGCGGATGATTTTGGACGCTAGGGGATCCCGAGATGACACCGATAAGCTTATTGACTCCAGTACGATCTATTTTTGAAGGGTTTAACTGGGAAAATCGCGCTACGCCACGGCTGAGTTTGGCCGGGATCCCGACTCCAGTGGTGATGCGGGAGTGGTCTGTGGAGCAGTTTTTTAGTGCTATGCCCTGGATTGTGAATCGGGATCCCGTTACTGATCTACCGCAGATTTATGAAGAGGATCCCCAGCTTACTTTGGCGAGTTTTGCCGATCTTTTTTAGGGTAAAAAGTATTCTTGATTGTTTTGATTGTTGAGGAGAATTTATGGCTGTGATGTGGCAGTGGTCACCGGTAGTAGCAGAACAGGAGGGGGATCATCTCGATCCGGTGTTGGTACAAAATATGATGGCTTATGTGCAAAGTTTCCCGATCCGGCAGCAGCTTTATCAACGCATCCAGAGCCAAGAACTCTCTTGGATTGCGGAGGTTTTAGAGCAGCATCATTTGCCCACATCGGGAGAACTCACCCCCCAAAGTCTGTGGGCAGCGGAATTTTTGGCGCGGCATCTGCGAGCTTTGGCTTTGAGTCTTTTGACTGCCCAAACGGAGCCTTTAGTGCAAGAACTGCAGTGGGGGGATATTGAAACCAGCTTGGATTTGGGATCCCTATTGGCGGATCTGGTGGCAGTGATGCGGCGGTACTGTTCCCCGGCGGAGCAAGAGATTGCCCAGCCTTTGTGGGAGCTGATCTTCCATCCCATGCCGACAGCGCCAGAACCGGAAGTCGGGATCCCCGAGACCACGGCAGGGGTGCCCACCTTGATGGAAATGTTTGTTTAGGGTTAAGGAAAAGGGAAAAACCATGACTGACCTACTGTTGAAATATCCCCAAGTGGAGGGGCGCTATTTATCAGCAAGTGAGATGACCGCCTTGCAAACCTATATCCACGACTTGCCCCACCGCCTCATGCTCTATCAGGGCATGCTCAAGCAGGAAAAAGCCTTGATAGATGCCGTCATGGCGAAATTTCAGCCCACCCTCCCCACCCTCACCCAGCAGCATGGCCCCTTGGCGTGGCAGCGCTGTCGGCGGGATTTGACCTTGGTGTGGCGCTATTGTTGTATGGCTTTTTTGCTCAACGATGAAGACTATTTGCGGGATAAATTGCTCTATTGGCTGGAGACCATCTTAAAAGCCTACAAAATGCGGGAACAATGCCACGCTGCCTATCGCTTTTTGGTGGATGCCCTAGTCCCTACCCTCGGTACGGAGGCGGGATCCCTGCTCCGGCCTTATGTGATGCTTGCCCAAACCATGCTCATGGGTTAAAGGAGAAGTTCTTATGACCACCCTGCAAGAATTACTACAAGAAAAGCCCCTGCCTGGGCATTGTTTTCGTCCCCAGCACTACATCCACGCAGACATTCACACGGGTCTGCTCACAAGTCGCGGCGGTTATCGCTTAGCCGCTTTTCCGATCCTGCTGATTCGCGCCCTTTATTCCGGTTTGCAATACGAAACCGGGCAAGCCACTCCGATGATCCTGTTTAATTGTGGTCGCCACTGGGGGGAAGTGTTTTGGCAGCGCTTCAGCCAGGAAATGCAGGACTACTACCAACAACCGATTTTGGATCTGCCCATGGGGATCCTCTTGGATAGTCTTTGTGATGTGTGGGCCACCCACGGTTGGGGGCGCTTGCGGGTAGACCTCAGCCACGGGGATCGGGGGGTACTCATCGCCCAGGTCACCGCTTCCGGGTTTGCCGCCGCTGCTAAAGCCCATCTGGGAGAAACCCTGAGTAAAGAACCCATGTGCTACCTGGAAGCAGGGGTGCTAGCCTGTCTGTTTTCCCGCTTGGCTGGACGAGAACTGGGCTGTGTCCAAACTGCCTGTGAAACCATGGGATCCCCGGTGAATCAGTTTGTGATTACCATTCCAGAGCGGCTGGTGGGGATCCCGGAACAGGTGAAAAAAGGGGGCAGCCACGAGCAGATCCTGGCGGATCTTTTGAAATAGGTGTTGAAATAGTGTCAATCTAGCGGCGCTGAGGGGGATCCCCGACCATTTGGCGGTAGCCCAAATAGCCGATCACCAGCAAAATCGCCAGCAGCCACAGCACCTGGGAAAAAGGAACATAAGAGAAAAAGATAATCCGCGTCCGTGCCAGGATCCACGCCAGGATCATGTAAACCCCCGCCAGGATCATCACACCTTGCAAAGACCGAAAGAAAGGAATGTCTCCCAGGGGTAAGCGTTGGCGAGATACCCACAGAGACGTAAAGAGATAGTAGGGCGGAGCCAACAGGAGCAACACATTGGCTTCCTGGACAACCTTAGCCCAACCCGTCGTATTGGTGGCATAGGCCAGATAGCCCGCCCACATCAGGATCGCAGCCACCGCCAAAGCCAGGTTAAAACTCAGTAGCCATGGTTCTTCCCATCGCCCTGGAATCAGAATACAAATTCCCCAGACCACCCAAGGCAAAGCAAAGATCAGCAGGCTCACCGCAATGGCATAAGTATTGAGATCTTCGTAGAGACTTTGCAGTGTCATGATCCATAAAAGAGAGCGGGGATCCAGGCATAGTCTAACTTACTTTTCCGGCATGATCCCCTCTCAGACTCTAATAGCTGATCTTTCACTTAAGGATACTTCCAATTGCTGGGAATACAAGGATCACACAGAACACAATGCTTCTTCCTCAGTGAAACAGGGTATAGCCCACCCCAAAAGAAGCTCACAAATATGCAATGAATCAAGCTCGTGATCCCAGAGTTAGGGTTAA
>Ga0272446_1004964_pt1 | contig 15159 bp, 13 predicted proteins | sample YNPCB0061_FD_194587 | JGI IMG/M metagenome (GOLD analysis project Ga0272446, IMG submission 194587) | Hot spring microbial mat communities from Yellowstone National Park, WY, United States - YNP-CB-006-1 | ecosystem: Environmental > Aquatic > Thermal springs > Hot (42-90C) > Sediment | place...
TTCGGCCATCGGGAGACAAGCGCTCTGTCTTCCCGTCTTTTGGATTCCCTGAAACGATCAGAATATGCCGTATTTCGGTTAGGTTTTTAAGGTTCTATGCCATTTTTTGGCGAAACTACAGTAATTTTTATTGGTAAGCGCCTCGTACAAAAAGGTGGGCGTCAAAATCATCAACGGGTAGGTAAGCCAGATGAAGGCGTACCAGTTTTCCACAGGCGTCTGAAGCGGCTGGTTGAGGAAGTAGAGCAGGCTGATCCACGGAAACCAGAGGAGAAGCCCGAACAAGGTCCAGGAGAGAAGCGGCGAAAGAAGATGTTCTGCGAACAGGCGCTGGATGAGGATGGCAAATATGGGAGCGAAGACAATCAGGTCGTAATCGGCAGTGTGGGGGACGAAAACGGCGTTGAGGGCGAGCGAGGCGGCAATAGCCAGGTCGGCGTTGGGGCGATAAAGGCTTCGGAGGAGGAGAAGCATTGAGAGGGCAATCCAGCCAACCCCTGAGGGAGAGGCGGCATGAGACCAGTCCCAGGCGACGGCGTTTTCGGATGCGTAGCGCGAAATGTCGTGCAGGAAATCGGGAATCCACCAGCCGAGAATCAGCGTGGGGGGGAGGTAGAGGACGAGGGAGGAAATCCCAAAGGAGAGCAGGGTCTTTGCATTGGCGCGGTATGTCCAAAATAAAATTGCGAGCGGGAGGAGGGTAAGCGAAATTTTGAGGAGGCACAGAGCGCCGAAGATGCCAGCCGCAATGTAACGTTTGTCTTTGAGCGCCAGCCATGCCAGTACAAACATGCCGAGGCTGAAGAGGGAGTATTGCCCCAGCAGGTAGTTGGAGTAGGCGGGGCGGAAAGCAATGCCGCTGAGCAGGGTAAGGGTCAGCAATGCCAGTCGGGTTTTGTGGGGGATGGGGAAGGAGGTCACCCAGCCGAGTAAAAGCGCCGCCCACAATGCCCAAAGAAAGGCGCACCACAGCACGGCGGCGGTTTCGAGCGTGACTCCAGCCAGAATGAACGGAACGAGGAGCGTGACCACCGCCGGTGGGTAGTAGAAACCAAACGGGTTGCCGCTGGGGAGGTCTGGTTTGCCGTACACTGCCTGCCAGATTTTTTGGCGGGTCTCGAAACTGTATGGGCTTTGTCCTTCCAACACTGCCTGAGCGCCCACCCAGCGCGGATAGAGGTCCACGCCGAGGGTCATGGTGGTGCCGCGCAGGGCGTCCTGAAGATAATCCATCAGGAACGCCCCGCCGACCAGAAGAGCGGCGAAGAGGAGAAGTGCAACTTTGATTGAATTGTTTTTCATGAGACATACCGTAGGAAGAATACTATCCACATTCCAATAACCGCAGCGGCAGTTGCGTATGAAGATGTTGCCAGTGGTATAAATGCTACCACCCATGAATGCAACAGGACATATGGCGACATAAAAGGCGATGCCATAATTGAGTATTGAGCCTCATCTTTTCGAAGAGCTGCAGTTAATAATACGAACCCGATTGGCAGTGAGAGAGGCCAAAGGCTGGCATTGAAGGAAGAGTTTATCGTTGCCAAAAATTTATAAGGCCAGAATCCAAAAAAAATAATTGAAAGAATGTATGCTGCTACCACTGGGGCGTACACCTTTATAGCCCCTGAAATTTTTTCCTTTTTGAAGGTTGCTACAAATAGGTAGATAATGTAAGCAAAAGTAAGCTGAGGTTTGATCACCAGAAGGAATAATCCCAGCCATGGAGGTAAAACGAACCCCAAAACTACAAGTCCATCTATATTTCCATTTAACAGTCCATGCATGACTGGCGGAGAACATAGAATTAATATCGTTGCTACTTTGTTTCCGCTAAGTTTGTATGTGGTATAAGCTACTCCGAATAGATATGCAATAAACAGTAATGCGCGTCCAATCTCTTCAGGAAATATTGCAAATGGAAGCAGCAACAGACAAGTCCAGGGTGGGAAAGCAAATCCTGGTGTGTTATATGGTGAATCGCCGCGCAATATCGCAAGCGCGGCAGGTCGAAACCCTCCATGCCAGTCCACGGCTGGGGGGAGGATGTTCGACAACACTGCAGTGAGCAGTGTAAATATCAAAACCACCAGAATGATTTGTAAGTTTTTATTTGCCGCAGGTTTGTTATTGAGCATAAAAAGCCTTCAATTTGGTGGACCATAAGTCAAATCCATTCATCTCATCAGCTGTTCGACCCTGCTCTCGCCGACGGAATAATACTTTGCGTCCTTGTGGTGGACGATGATCGCGGCGGTGGATTGTTCGGGGATCAACTGATAGGCGGCGCTGAGCGTCATGCCGAGTTCTTTTTCGACGGGCAGCAACTCGAAGACTTTCTTGTGGTCTTCGAGTTCGGGGATGGCGGGGTAGCCCCATGAGTAGCGTTTGCCCTGGCTGGGGGCGAGTCCCAGTTCGCGGCGGATGTGGTTGTGCAAATAGTCGGCGGTGGCTTCGGCGGTTTGGACAGCCAGCCCGTGCATGAAGTAACTTTCGGTGTAGTCGCCCTGGGCGTGCAGACGGTCAATGCGCTCGGTGGCTTCGCGTCCGACCGTTACCACCTGGAAGGCGACCACGTCTATTTGACCCGACTCGACGGGGGCGAAGTAGTCGGCGAGGCAGAGGTGGTCGTCGAAGGTTTGGCGGGGGAAAGTAAAACGGGTAATCTCCCTCACCCCCGCCCCCTCTCCCGCAGGGAGAGGGGAGTAGATGATGAGGTCATCGCCGTCTGCCTGGCAGGGGAAGTAGCCGTAGACCGCCTGAGGTTTGAGCCAGCCGTCTTTGAGGGCGGCTTTTTTCATGCGCTCGAGGCGGGCGTCGAATTCGGCTTTGAGTTTTGTCCATTCGTCGCCGTGCGCGTTCTTGGCGCCCCATGAGAGGCGGTAGAGTTCGTTGATGGACAGGTGCTGGAAGACGATCTCCAGCGGCATGTCCTTGACGACGCGCACGCCCCATTTGGGGTGGGGGATGGGGGAGGGTTGGATAGAGGAGCGAGATGATTGGTTATTGGTAATTGGTGATTGGTGAGTGGCGCGACCGAGTTCCATATCCGCTTCTTTGCGGATTTGTTCGAGAAGCGCGGGTTTGCGATTCGAGTCGATGAGTTGATCCATCGTCTCCAGTCCCTCGAAGGCGTCTTTGCAGTAGAAGACGCCAGGGTCGTAGAAGTCTCCGCTTTCGGTTTGCAGGATGCGGCGCCCGAAACGGCGGTTGATGGCGGCGCCTCCCACGAGGACGGGGAAGCGGAGTCCGCGTCGGTGGAGTTCATTCACGATGAGCGGCATCTGCTTCGAGGTCGAGACGAGAAGCGCAGAAAGTCCAATCGCGGTGGCGTTGACCTCGACGGCTTTGGTGATGATCGTCTCCGCAGGGACCTGCTTGCCGAGGTCTATCACGGTGTAGCCGTTGTTGGCGAGGATGGTCTTGACGAGGTTCTTGCCGATGTCATGCACGTCGCCGTAGACGGTGGCGATGACGACCGTGCCTTTGGTGACGCCTTCGACTTTTTCGAGGTAGTTTTCGAGGTGGGCGACGGCTTTCTTCATCACTTCGGCGGATTGCAGGACGAAGGGCAGGATGAGTTCGCCTGCGCCGAATTTGTCGCCGACTTCTTTCATGGCGGGGAGGAGGACGGTGTTGAGGGTGTGGACGGCGGTTTCGTGTGTGGTTCTCAAGACTTCCGAAGTCTTGGAGACTTCGGAAGTCTCACGCTCAATAATCTCATCAATATCCGCTTCCACGCCTTCTTTGTGGCGGTGGACGATTTTCCAGTGCAGGCGTTGTTCGGGGGTCATGCCTTCGGTGGGGTCGGCGAGAGTTTGGGCGGACACACGGTCCGCCCCTACAGACTCGTAATGCTCGATGTAGCGTTGCAGCGCGTCGGGGCGGCGGTTGAAGATGAGGTCTTCGGCGAGGTCACGCTCTTCCTGCGGGATGTCGGCGTAGGCGGTGACATGAGCGGGGTTGATGATCGCCATGTCGAGTCCCGCCTGCACGCAGTGGTGGAGCATGACCGAGTTTAGCACGGGGCGGGCGTGCGGCGCGAGACCGAAGGACAGGTTGCTGACGCCGAGCGAGGTCAACACGCCAGGCAGGTTTTGTTTGATGAGGCGGATGCCTTCGATGGTTTCGATGGCGGAGTTGGCAAATTCGGGGTCGCCTGTGGCGAGGGTGAAGGTCAGCGCGTCGTAGACGAGGTCAGATGGTTTGAGGCCGTGTTCATTGACGGCGATGTCGTAGATGCGCTTGGCAACTTCGAGTTTTTTCTCGCGGGTCTTTGCCATGCCGTTTTCGTCAATCGTCAACACGATGACGGCAGCGTTATGTGTTTTGGCGAGGGCGAACACTTTGTCGGCTTTGGCGCGTCCTGCTTCGAGATGAGTCGAGTTGATGAGACAGCGTCCAGGCGCGGTTTTGAGCGCGGCTTCGAGAACATCGAGTTCGGTGGTGTCAATCACGAGCGGCACGTCCACGCCCATTTCGAGTTTCTTGACGACCTTGCGCATGAGTTCGACTTCGTCGGCGCGCTCGGTGACGGCGCAGGAGATGTCGAGGGCGTGCGCGCCGAATTCGACCTGTTCGCGGGCGATCTCCAAAATGGAGTCGTAATCTTCTTCGAGCAGCAGCCGCTTGAACTTGCGCGAGCCTTGCGCGTTGCAGCGTTCGCCGATGAGGGTGGGCGGAGGATCCTGCCGCATGGCAATCGCTGACATGGCGGAGGCAAGTTTCGGGTCGGGGGTGAAGCGGAGATTGGTAACTGGTAATTGGTAATTGGAGAGGCGATCCACGAGCAGGCGCAGGTGGTCGGGCGTCGTCCCGCAGCAGCCGCCGACGATGCGGACGTTGTGTTTGGTCACGAACTCGAACATGTCGTTCGCAAACGGTTCGGGTTCGAGCGGATAGACCGCCTGACCGTCCACGTTGAGCGGCAAGCCCGCGTTGGGGATGCACGAAACGGGGAGCGTGGAATTTTCGCCGAGGATGCGGATCGGCTCGCGCATGTGTTCGGGTCCCGTCGAACAGTTGAGACCGATGACATCAATGCCCATGCCCTCGAGGATGGCAAGCGCGGCGTTGATGTCGGTGCCGAGTAACATGCGTCCCGTCGTATCGAGCGTGACCTGAGCCTGAATCGGCAAATAGACTCCCGTCTCATCGAAGGCTTTGTGGATGCCGACGATGGCGGCTTTGACTTCGAGGATGTCCTGCGAGGTTTCGATGAGGAGCAGGTCCACGCCGCCGCGAATCAGACCGACCGCCTGCTCGCGGAACACGTCGGCTAGTTCGTCGAAGGTAACATCGGAGAGTTGGGGGTCATCCGCCGAGGGGAGTTTGCCTGAGGGACCGATAGAGCCAGCGACGAAGCGGGGGTAGGTAATTGGTAATTGGTGATTGGTAATTGGTGATTGGTGGTCGAGTGGGCGGTGTTCTTCCGCCGTATCGAGACCAGAATACTCGTCCGCAAGTCGTCTTGCTAATTTTGCGGCAGTTTCATTTATTTCAATCACGCGATCCTGCAAGCCATATTCCTTCATCGTGATGCGGTTCGAGCGGAAGGTGTTGGTCTCGATCACGTCCACGCCGACTTCGAGGAACGAGCGGTGGACTTTTTCCACGGCTTCGGGATACGAGATGACGAGGTAGTCGTTACATCCGTTGTATTGCTCGCCGCCGAAATGTTCGGCAGTGAGATTCTGTTTTTGCAGGCTGGTGCCCATCGCGCCGTCGAAGACGAGGACTTTCTTTTCGAGGGCGTCAAGGTAGCGGCGGTTGGTGTATTTTCGATTCATGTTACTCCTGAATTATTTTTGCCATTTCCCAGCGCGGGGTGGTTGCGTGGGGTTGTGCCCGCCCGACGATAAACCGTCGGGCTATTCGCACCAAGTCCGCTCAAGCGGACCAGCCGACTTCCAGTCGGCTTTGGAGGCGTAGCACAGATGTTTACGTCCGTGCAGGCTATCTAATCCACAACAAAATCGCCTCTCAAAAACGAGAGGCGACACGCGTACGCATATCATCTCTCATCTCCCGGACATTTGTCCGCCGAAGTTGGCACCTTCTTCACTGATCACTGATTACTGATCACTGACTGGTTGCCGAGGCGTCACAGGGTCGGTCCCTCAGCCTCTCTGGATGAGCAAGTCCGTAAATTGTTTGGCGAGTTATAACATGATGGTGTGTCACTGTCAAACAAAAATTGCGTCAGCCGGATGAGGACAGCCAAACGATGTACACCAATAAAATTGGGTGTAAATGAAGTTTTGCATTCCCCTAAGCGGCGCGTGAATTTTTAGCGAATGCCAAATGATATAATCCCCCCAAAAAACCGGAGGGAACCATGTTGAAAATTGAAATTGTATATTGTGCGGTCTGACATTACACCGGCCGAGCCGTGAGCTTGGCAGATGAATTACTCAAGAACTATGAACACGTGATTGAGGCACTTACACTTGTGCCATCAGATGGCGGCAAGTTTGAAGTGACCGTCAACGGGAAATTGTTGTTTTCGAAATCCCAGTTACATCGTCATGCAGAACCAGGCGAGGTGCTGGGGCTGGTAAAAGACCTCGTTGGAGAATAATCGCGTAAAATAGGTTCTCCACCCCTGGTGTGGGAGAACATCTCATAAGCAATAATGGAGCTGGCTTTCATGGCAAAAAAAGGACGCGTATTTTCAGGAGCAAGACCTACAGGACGACAACATTTGGGCAACTATCTGGGCGCGATTCAGAACTATGTTGCGTTGCAAGATGACTACGATTGCATCTACTGTATTGTAGATGTCCACGCACTGACGACGGTGGAGACAACGCAGGATCTGCGCAAGAACACCTTCGAAATGGCGCTCGATTGGCTTGCGGCAGGCATTCGCCCCGAAGAGTCAATTTTGTTCGTGCAATCACATGTTCCCGAAGTGATGGAACTGCATACCTACCTTTCGATGGTCACGGCATTGGGCAAACTGACCGACCTGCCGACGTTCAAAGAAAAGGTAGCGCAGCAGCCCGATAACGTCAATTACGGTTTGCTCGGCTATCCGGTGCTGATGACGGCAGATATCGTCCTTTACAAAGCGGATATCGTGCCGGTGGGAGTGGATCAGGCGCCGCATATCGAGTTTGCACGCGAGATTGTTCGCACATTCAACTACCGCTACAACACCAAAGTGCTGATCGAGCCGCAAGTCAAACACACCGAAGTGCTGAAAGTACTGGGCATTGACGGCAAAAATAAAATGAGCAAGAGCCTGAACAATCATATTGAACTCGCGGCAACTCCCGAAGAGACGACTGCACGCGTCATGGAAATGGTCACCGACCCGGCGCGCATGAAGCGCACCGACCCGGGCAACCCCGATGTGTGCAACGTCTTTTCGATGCACAAAATCTTCTCACCTGCCGAAGAAGTGGAAATGATCAACCGCGAGTGCCGCACGGCGGGCATTGGCTGCGTGGAGTGTAAGAAGCGTTTTGCCGCCAATCTGAACCGCCACCTCGAGCCCTTCCGCGCCAAACGTGCCGAACTCGCCTCTACCCCAGGCTATGTGACCGATGTGCTGGACGACGGCGCCAAGCGTGCCCGTGTCATTGCGCAAAAGACGATGGAAGAAGTGAGGGAAGCAATTCAACTGCCGTAGCGTCTGATATACAAACATCCAAAAGAATGCGGCTGAGCCGCAGATTGGAGAGTTTCTATGCTCGGACGTTTCAGGCTGGCTGCGTTTCTCATTATTGGGGCGCTGTCGCTCTCTTCCTGTGTGTTGCTTCCCTCTGCCTCGCCCGCTTCGGGTGTGGATGAAGAGTTCGAAGCGGCAGTGGCGCAGGCTCAGGCTTCGCTGGAGACCGTTCGGCAGGCGATTCTCTCTCCCAAACCGTCCTATATCTACATCGGTTTGAAGATACGCGTGCACGGCGATTCTGCCTTTGAAGATGTGTGGACCGAACCGGTGGATTATTTCGACGGCGCGTTTACCACCCAAATGGTCGAAGGTGTAACCGTCTCTCAAGGTTATCACCCCAACAATCTGGTGCGCGTGCCTGTGAAGGATGTCATTGACTGGATGATTGTGGAAGAAGACGGCACACTGATTGGCGGTTACACCATCCGCCTTGCCTATAAAAACATGACCCCCGCAGAACGTGAGGAATTTCTTCGCATCACTGGCTATAAAGCCGAGTCTTTACTGGAGGAGGAATAATCGGGGAGGCTATGCGCGTTTTGATTCAAAGGGTTTCAAAAGCAAGCGTAACAGTTGACGGCAGAGTCATTTCACAAATTGGCAGGGGGCTGCTGATTTTGCTTGGCGTTGGTCATGGCGATGGGGAGGAACACGCCCGATTTCTTGCAGAGAAGACCGCCAACCTGCGGATTTTTGAAGACGAGCAAGGGAAACTCAACCTTTCGGTGTTGGATGTGCATGGCGAGGCGATTGTTGTCTCTCAATTCACCCTGTATGCAGATGCGCGAAAAGGACGCCGCCCCTCTTTCACCGATGCTGCCTTGCCCGAAGTTGCGGAACCCCTGGTAAATCGCTTTGCAGACTTGCTGCGCACTTACGGCATTCCAACTCAGACCGGTCAATTCGGCGCCCACATGGAAGTTGAGATTCACAACGACGGTCCTGTAACAATATGGCTGGAGAAATGAAAAAGCCGAACATCCTTCAAAGACTTATTCACCAAATTGTGATGTGGAAACCCATCACCGCATTTTTTGCGAACAGGCTGCATCGCATTGACAGGTTTGTGCTGAAGTTGAGCGGGAATCGTTTTACCGTTTCTCAACTTGCAGGCTGGACCATCATCCAGCTGACCACCATTGGCGCAAAGTCGAAGTTGCCGCGTACCATTCCCTTGATTGGAGTGCTGGATGGCGGAAAAATCGCGCTGATTGCCTCAAGTTTCGGGCGTGCGCACAATCCCGCCTGGTATTACAACCTCAAGGCGCATCCTGAATGTGAGGCGTTCGTTCACGGAAGGCTGGGAAAGTATATGGCTCGTGAAATTCAAGGAGAGGAATATCAGCGCTATTGGCAAATGGCTGTAGCGCTTTACAGGGGCTATGAAAAGTACAAAGAACGCGCCGCCCCGCGGCAGATCCCGGTTATGCTGTTGGAGCCGAAAGGGTAAAGGCAGGATTCCACAACACTGCATCTACCTGCACCGCCAGCGCGCCAGCCGAGAGCATCGCGCTGGCGTTTTCTTTTGTCCACACCCCGCCTGCGCCAATGATGGGAAGCCCCAGTTTGGCGGCGTTATGTACGGTTTCGAGCGTTTGAGGGAAAAGCGAGGCGCCGTATAGTCTTCCACTGACCAGGTGGTCGGTCATCAGTGTGCCGCGGGGAGATGCAATGCTGATGGCATTTGCGCCTTGTTGAATGAGGCGCGGTCCCAAATTCAATACCTGCTCGATGGGCAGGCAAAAAATGAGCGGCAGTTCGCCCAGGCACATTTCGAGCGTCAGTAAAATGATGTCGTCTGCCAGCAAGGGGGCAAAACCGAGTTCCACCGCCATCACGTTTTCGATTTCCTCCAGCATCCGCACCATGATTTGAGTCTCTTCGGGGCGGTCTGCCATGAGGTGGACGATGACGGGCAGGTTCAATTTGTTCCACTTTGCCGCGTATTTTCGAATGCCGGCGCTGAGACCGGGATTCGGCAGCCCGGTATGGAGCAGGAATCCGCCGGGGAAGTGGAGCAAAGCCGGTTGGGCAGCCGGCAGGCGCGGGCGCAGTGAGAACGGGTTGGTCACGAATGCGCCAAAGCTTTCCAGCGAAATTCCCGTGCGAAGGTCCGGCGTGAATCCCAGTGATCCTGCCGCGTTCATGAGGGGCTTGCCAAAGTACAAGTCGCGTTTCATGTTTACCGCCTGACGGCTCAGCAAAGCAATTCTTTTTTTCAGAAAAAACAAGCCCCTCTTCGCTGAGAAGAGGGGCAGGGGATTATGCGGTTTCCAAGAGACCCATGGCTTGCAGCATCTCTTCGTTGCTGTCGAACTTGAACGCTTCTTGCCCGCGTTTTTGGGCTTCAGCGGCTTCTGCCGCTTCCAGTTTACGAATGTCGTCTTTCATGACGACAGGCTTGCCCAGGTTTCGGATGCGGTCGAACAGCGCGTTCATGTTCACTTCAATCGGCTGTTTGGTTTGCAAATATTGCCAGACCGCCTTTGCAGCGTTCGTACCGTCTTTGCGGGCATAGCCCACCAGCCCCGAACTCGCCTTGCGCGACCAGCCGCCCACGAACACGTCATCGAGCGGCGTTTCGAAGGAGTTGCCTTCGATGGGGTAGCGGGGAGGTTCGCGCTTGACGAACTCATTCCATTCGACTGGCAGACCGAACGTATCATCCACTTTATCGCCGATGGCGAAAATGACCGTCTCCACCTCAATCTGACGCTTGTTTCCGGTTCCCTTAGCCTTTGTCTCCCCGTCTTTTTCGACGAGGATATTGTCCTCGATTTCCACCGCTGTGACGTTGCCCTGAGAATCTCCGATGATTTGGACAGGCGAGGCAAGGAACTCGAAGCGGAACCTCGTTTCAGAAATTTTGGGTAAGGCTTTCGGGAGGGCTTCCAAAATCGCAGCGCGGGCAGCCGCCGGGTCCTGATGAACCGCCTGCATGATGGGTGTCACACGCTGAATTTCAGCATCCAGCGCCTCCACATCGAGGTTGGCGATGACGTATTCCATTTCCTTCTTGTCGAATTTGACCTCCGCCGGTCCGCGCCGTACGATGGCGATGACCTCATCCACTTTTTGCTCGCGAATGAGGTAGTGAGCAATGTCAATCATCACATTTCCCGCGCCGACCACCGCACAGCGTTTGCCAAAGCGGAATTGCTTCTGACTGTAGGGCGGGAGTTGGTTGTAATAATAGACGACATCTTTGGCGTGATAAACGCCGGTGAGATTTTCGCCAGGCAGCCCAAGCCACTTGGTTCCCTGCGCGCCGGCGGTCACGAGAATTGCCTGAAAACCGAGCGCCCGCAAATCGTTGAGGGTGAGATCGCCCTGTTCGCCGATGGTGATGTTGCCAAAGTATTCCACGTTTGGCAAATCTAACACCTGGCGGAATTGCTTGCGCAAACCGCTCTTCATGGTGTGTTTGGCAGGATAGATGCCGTATTCTGCCAGCCCCCCAGGTTTGATGTCGCGGTTGAAGACAACCACGCGTACGCCCTGATTGGCGAGTTCGCGTGCGCCAAATAATCCTGCGGGTCCTGCGCCGACAACGGCGACGAAGTATTGGTTGGTCACAGTGCCTCCTTGAACGTGGCAATAATTTTGATAAAAACTGTCAGATTATAGTCTCAATGCTAGACCTTCACAAGCGGAAATAGTTACAAGATTATGAGGGGAAACAACGCCTCCGGGAGTAGTCACAAAAGTATTGTAGGAAAAAAGCGGCGGCGCTTCAAGTGAAAAATGTCACGATGTGGCTCGAGCGGCTTGAACTCTTAGACGGCTTTGGATGAGATAGCCCGGACATTCATGTCCGTTTAGTCGAGGCGGGCAGAGACGGTATTACCCCCGTGCAAGCAGGAAAGAAAACTCACATACGGCAAAACGGATAGTCTATGCTAATATTAACGAAATTGTTCGGTAATTCAATGCAAACACCGCTAAATGCAGATGAAATGGATTGGGCTCGGTAAATACCGGAAATCTCCTACGCTTGCAAAAAATCCTGTTTATCTGATGTATCTGCGGCTCAAAAACAGCTCCGACATTCAATGAGTCCACTGCAAAGAAGAAACCCGCTTGCTGTGCTTCTAAACTATTGCTATAAGGAGGTCGTATGTCACAGCCTGATTCAGCTTCGAATGAACCCAGCAAAATGAAAAAACTCTTGAGCGGAGGGGAAGAGCAAGCCTCGCCGCTGGAAAAGTTGAAACAGTCGGTGGGGCGAAATGTGCCTGTGCAAAAGCCGTCTGTGCCTGCGACGGCAGCCGTCCCGCCGCCGGCGGCTTCTCAGCCAAAGACCAGACGGGCGCCCCTCAAACTACCCGCCATCCAATTCTCCCGCCGGAAACTACAATTCCTGCCAGCCTTCTGGACAATTGCCAGTGTGTTTTCTTTTGCGGTCAACCTGGTGCTTTTGATTGTGCTGGCTTTGCTCTTGCAAAACTTCCGTGTGTTGGGCGTCACTCTCACCAAACTGCCTGATTACCTTCTGGGTGGGTTGTACACCAACTTTGTCAAAATGGATCAGGCGCATATCCGAACAGTCATTCCCGTCAGCAAGGAAATCCCGGTGCAGTTCACGTTGAATGTCAGCGGGTCCACTAATGTGACTTTGAGCCAGGATGTGGTCATCACCGGCGCGCTGGTCACGGTCAACACTGGCGGGTTAAATATCAATCGCGCGCGGGCAGATATTATCCTGCCACAAGGAACGGTCCTGCCTATCTTTATCCAGAACCTGGTTGTCCCGGTAGATCAGAAAGTCCTCGCCGAACTCGATGTAGCGGTGGATATTCCCTTGAACCAGACCGAACTCCACGAACCGTTTGTCGGTTTACGCCGGGTGGTGGAGCCGTTTTATTGTTTGCTCAATCCCTGCCCGTGAGCGGAGAAAAATCTCTCATGAAAAAATCTTTAACTGTAACGACACTCTCGAATGGATTGAAAGTATTTTTGAAGGAAATTCACACCGCTCCCATCATCTCTTCGTGGATTTGGTATCGGGTTGGGTCGCGCGACGAAGTGCAGGGACGCACCGGCATCTCGCACTGGGTCGAACACATGCAATTCAAAGGCACGCCGCAATTCCCCGCCAGTATGCTCGACAAAGCCATCTCGCGTGAGGGCGGTACCTGGAATGCCATGACCTACCTCGACTGGACGGCATACTACGAAACCATGCCCGCCGATAAAATTGACCTTGCGCTGCGCCTCGAAGCCGACCGTATGGTCAAAAGCCAGTTCGATGAAAAGGAAGTCGCTTCTGAACGAACCGTCATTATTTCGGAACGCGAGGGCAACGAAAACGAACCGCTCTTCCAGCTGGGCGAGGCAGTTCAACAGGCGGCGTTCCGCATCCACCCCTATCATCACGAAGTCATCGGCGACATGGCAGACCTGCATTCTATAACCCGCGATGACCTCTACAATCACTACCGCGCATTCTACATCCCCAACAACGCTGTGATGGCGGTGGCAGGCGATTTTGAGACGAAGCCCATGCTGGCACGCATCCGTGAACTCTTTGAGCCAATTCCTGCCGGACCGCTGCCCGTCCGCGTTGCCCGCCCGGAAGGGGAACAAAGAGGCGAAATTCGCCTCTCGGTGGAAGGAGCCGGTTCGACCACTTACCTGCAGGTTTGCTACCACTTCCCAGCCGCTTCTCACCCCGACTTTTTCCCGCTCATCGTGCTGGATAGTCTGCTGGCGGGACCCAGCAACTTCAACATGTTTAGCGGCGGCATCTCGAACAAGACCTCCCGCCTTTACCGCGCCCTCGTGGACAGGGAGTATGCTGTCAGTGTATATGGCGGCGCTCAGGCAACGGTTGACCCGTTCCTCTACTCTATCGTTCTGACCGTTCACCCCAAACGTAAAGCGGAGGAGACTCTTGCCGCCCTGGACGCGGAGATCGAACGTGTGCGGCGCGAAAAGGTGACCAAAGCCGAAATTGCTCGCGCCATCAAACAGGCAAAGGCGCTCTTTGCCTATGGAAGCGAAAGCATCACCAATCAGGCGTGTTGGATGGGCTATTCGGAAATGTTTGCTGATTACGGGTGGTTCGAAAACTATCTCAACCGGCTGGCGGCTGTGACCGCTAAAGATGTTCAACGCGTTGCAAATGAGTATTTCAAACCACAAAACCGCGTGGTTGGCATGTATGTGCCAGTGGAGAAGGGGAAGGCATGACCATGAAAAAAATCAATTCTGCTTTGCCCGGCCCCAATGATATTTATCGTGAGGTGCTGCCAAACGGGATTACAGTGCTGACCCGTTCGAACTTCAACAGTCCGTCGGCGGTTGTTAGCGGCTATTTCGATGCCGGCTCGCTGTTCGACCCGGATGAGAAACTGGGACTTGCTGATTTCGTCACTTCGGCGTTGATGCGTGGGACGAAGAAGCATAGTTTCGATGAGATTTACAATATTCTTGAGTCTAGCGGGGCAAGTTTGGGATTCAGCACCGGGGTGCATAAATCGGGTTTCCATGGGCGTTCGCTGGCTGAAGACCTGCCCTTGTTGCTCGGTCTTTTAGCCGAAACGCTCACGCAGCCTATCTTCCCCAAAGTTGAGATAGAGAAGTTACGTTCGCAGTTATTGACCAGCCTTGCCATCAGCGCCGAGGATACCGCCGAAATGGCTTCGGAGACTTTCGACAAGATTTTATATCGCGATCATCCCTACAGCCGCCCGGAAGAGGGAACGCCCGAAACCGTGAAGCGGATTACACGCGATGACCTGATGAGGTTTCACCGCGAATGTTATGGTCCGCGTGGGATGGTGATTGTCGTTGTGGGTGCAGTGGATGCGGAGGAAGCCGTCAGACAGGTAAAACGCGCGTTGGGGGGGTGGCAGGTTCGAGGTCAGAAAGAACCGCCGGCCTTGCCTGCCGTCAAGCCGTTGCAGAAGACGGTCACAATGCATCACCGCATGCGGGGTAAGTCGCAATCTGATATTGTGATTGGCACGAATGGTCCGAGAAGGAAGGATGCGGATTTTACGGCGGCGTCTTTGGGGAATAATATTTTGGGGCAGTTTGGGATGATGGGACGCATTGGCGATGTGGTGCGCGAGAAGGAGGGGCTGGCGTATTATGCTTATTCGAGCCTGTATGCGGGGATTGGTCCCGGTTCCTGGGAAGTGAGCGCAGGGGTGAACCCGGCGAATGTGACAAAAGCAACCCGCCTGATTGTGGATGAGCTGAAGAGATTCGTACAAGAGGGTGTGACGGAAGATGAACTTGCAGACAGCAAGGCGAATTTTATTGGGCGTTTGCCGCTTTCGCTCGAGTCAAATGGGGGAGTGGCTGGGGCGCTGTTGAATATCGAACGGTATGATTTGGGATTGGATTATTATCAGCGCTATGCCGATTTGGTTAACGAAGTAACTTGCGAGCAGGTATTGTCGGTAGCGCGGAAATTTATTGACCCGGCCAGATTGGCGATTGCAGTGGCGGGTCCATAGGTTGATGGTTAG
>Ga0272446_1004965_pt1 | contig 15158 bp, 11 predicted proteins | sample YNPCB0061_FD_194587 | JGI IMG/M metagenome (GOLD analysis project Ga0272446, IMG submission 194587) | Hot spring microbial mat communities from Yellowstone National Park, WY, United States - YNP-CB-006-1 | ecosystem: Environmental > Aquatic > Thermal springs > Hot (42-90C) > Sediment | place...
CCTGATAAAACCGACTGCGGTCGCGGTTGGACTGATTCCAGATATAGGGCAGGGCTCCCTCCGGCGTCAGGATCACCTCTGCCCCCTGGGCCACCAGGGATTCATAGCCACGGGTATAGCTCGACTCCGCCTGTTGCAGGCCAGCGGCGAACAGCTTAATCCGGGTTGGCACATTGCCCTGAATGATCCCCACTGGCAACCCAGCTTCTGCTGATTCAACCAGGGGGCGACTGGCCAACCCCCAGCCAATCAGATGACCGATTACCAGCACCACCAGGGCCATGCCCAGCAGATCCCCACCCGACCTTGAAAGGCTTGCCAGTCTGATGGCCAGCTTTCCGCCGGTTGAGTTGCGCGGCCACTCTCCCTTCCCGTTCGGCTGACGCTCACGGCGGAAGCCTACTCTCCCTTCCCTACTCTCCATTGCCCACTCCCCATACTCCTCCCCGGCAGTCCCCCCTTTCTGCCGATCGGCTTGCCACCGCAACCAGGCTTCGGCCAGTAGCCCATTCACCGCCGCGATCGCAGCCGTCACGGTTAACGGCCCAGACAACTGCCCCAGATGTAAAATCACCCGATTACCGGGACTCTGGGTATAGGACAGGGAGGTCCAGTATAGCGGGCCCAGGCCCCATAGCCACTCCAGGCCACACCACAGGGCCGTTCCGATCAAAACTCGTTGCAGCGGCGTCCGGGCCGCAACTCTCAGCAGGGCGGCCCAGATCACCACCAGCATGGCTCCCCACAGGGTAATCACCAGCCAGCACAGCAGGGTAATCACCACACTGCCCAGCCAGGGAATGCCCAACCAGGTGAGGGGATGGAGTCCCGTAATCCAGGACAGGGCCAACCCGTGATAACTGAAGCCCCAGATCAGGGCTAAGAATAACGGCGCAGGTGAGAACCAGGCGGGCGATCGCGACGGCTGAAACACCAGCATCCAGAGGGGAGCTAAGGCAACCCATGCCAGGGGAAACAGGTTCAAAGGCGCCGTAGATAGCCCCATCAAGAGGCCACTACACCAGACGATGGCAATTGCCGTCAGAAATCGCCGCTTTGGCAGGGTGACTCGGAATGGAAAAGAACGGGTGGTTGGCATACTGATCACTATACCGGACCAGCCTTGAGCCTGATGAGCTGAGTCCAGCGACTCTGAGCTTGGATCCACTGATTGTGGTCAGCACCCAGTACCCAATACCCAGTACCTCACACCTACAGAAGGGGGTGCCCAACCAACACCACAGAAGCCGGGTCCAGCGATCGCTACGACTGATTGAGTGTCGCCATTTGGGCCTCAAACTCTGCCAGAGCCTGAAAACTACCGACCTGCCAGGCCCGCTTGATAATGTCGGGAATCAGTTGGGTTAATGGCAGGTTAGGAAACAACGGACTGGTTTCAGAGCGATGATCCTGACCCTGTTCTAGCCGGTACAGGGTCAGGATGCCGCTGGCGTAAATCCAAACCTCCGGAACGCCAAGGGCAGCATAGGCGTCCAGGGTGGTCTTCGAGGTGACATCCGTCTCAATTGCCAGATCAGGCGGAGGATCGCCGGGCTGCAGCCTGCGCCGACCAATCATTTGTTGATAGTTCTGGATGTAAAAGCAGGCATCCGGTTCAACCCCAGCGGTTTGTTCTCGTTTGAAGGTGGTAGAGCCAAAGGGCTGAAAGGGAACCCCCCTCGCCTTTAGCAACAGTTTGACCAGGTCTGAAATGAGATCCTTGGGAATTTCATGTTCAGGAAGAGGCGCCATAATTTCCAACGTGCCGTTGCTGTAGGCAACCCGCGCTGATCGCTGCTCTCCTAACTCGCCTAGAATGGCCTCAAATTCCTGCCAACTGACATTGGGAATCGAGACCATACTGCCAGGAGCCAGTTGGAGTTGGCTGATGGGTTTCGCGATGGGCAGGGAAAAGGTCATTTTTCTGATGTAACCGGGTTGCCCGACCGGTCAGTGGTAATGGGTTTCAAGATAGCGAAAGGCAGAGGTGCAATATCTACTGGTCGATGTATCTATTTGTCAATGAAGCTATTTGTCAATAACGGGTCCTACTGGATTCGAACCAGTGACCGACCGCTTAGAAGGCGGTTGCTCTATCCTCTGAGCTAAGGACCCCAGCCAATCAAATCATAGCAAGATAGTCGGCAAGGGCAGTGCCGCTAGTCCGTCACTTCACCAGTCGGGATTTAGTGACAGCATTTTCCACGGCCCATCATCCACAGAAACTGACTCGGAAAGCATAACAATGAAGCACTTTTGCTGTTCGGTCATGTCAAGCTGCCGTGAAAATTGCAGTATGTCATGAAGTTGATACTTTTTCCAAGCCTCCAACTGGGCTGCTGGCTGATCCACAGACCAACTACACGCAACAATGCATGAACCGATGAATTATTGCGCTACCCTGAACAATATTAAGCGATCGCCCGTTACTCCGATGGCTCCTCAATCGACAGAAAGAAAGAGAGCGGCTGGGTATCCGGTCGTCGTTCCCCCTGGTGTTCTATTCATTGCTTGCCGTTAATAATGTCTTCCCATCCCGGCTTCCTATGTTGAAATATCAGTAAAGCATTTTTCACTGGAACGGCATGCAGTGACTCAGTCGAACATGTGACAGCCAATTCTTGGACTTTCTAGCTGCACCATATGGCCGTGAAAATTGCAGGAACTTGAACTTGCAGGCCGTTAACGCCCCGACAGGAGTCAATAACAAGGTCATGTTTATTCTCAAGCGACAGGACGTTGAAATCTCCACTATTCAGCATCCCCAAAAGGACCAAAAGATCCCCATTTTGACTTACCAGGGGCAAACCTTTCGGCTGATCAGCGTCTTTAATGCCAGTCAGGAAGAAGAAGCCAAGGCCTTATGGCGGGATCTGACGGATAACCAGGGCAAGGCCTGTGTCCTGCTGGAGGAGCCGGAGCGGTATAGTGTCTGGGGTAAAATTCGGCTGGAAGCCCTGGCCCATGAAACTGAGGCTCCTGCTGGGGGTGGGGTCGTCCCTGCCTATGTGCGGGGAGCATTACTGATGCTGCAAGCAGTGTACATTGACATTGAGGATTTGCTCGGCAACCGCCAGGCCGGGCTGTTTCTCAAAGATATTAGCGATGTGTTTAAGCAGTGGACATTTCCCCAAACCAATAGTCCGGCGGCGGTCAATCAGCTCCTTACAATGGATCCAATTAATGCAGCTCACCTGCCGAGCTGGCAGGAACAACATCTGAATACGCTGCTGCAGGAATTGCATCGTCTGGGCAAAGCCTATTTTGGTAATACGTCTTTTGTGGCGCGGGCGACGGAAAGCTTACAGGATCTGTCTGGGGCTGAACGGACTCAGTTTCAAACCTGGCTCAACCAGTCGCCACTAGGAAAGCTGTGGCAATAGGTCCAGTGGTTTGTGGCGACGGATCATTTGGCTCCTGATTCTTCGTTTAGCCACAGGCTGATAGCCAAATGCTCTGCCCGTGTCTGGGCCTGTTCTTTTCCAGAAATGTCCAAAGTGTTAAAGAAATGTTCTGGAACCGTGCCATTGCCGCTGGTTTCGATTACCATTCCACTCTTGATCCAGGGTGAGATCGTAGCTCGGCCCTGAGGCAAATTAAACCCTTTGCATCTCCCTAAAACGTTTCGGGAGGAACGCCCTTTGGATAAAACATCTGACTCCAAATCTGCTCTGCCAGTTCAGTGGCTGGTTCTTATGGGTATCGGCTGGGCTGTTTTTGCCTTGCTGTTCTTTTTGTTATTCAGTGTTCAATTTCCGGGGCAAGAGCGTCCCGGTTGGTATCAGTGGGGCACGACGATTTTGGAAACGGTGGCATTTCTGTGGGCAGCCATCCTGTGCTTCAGAAACTGGCGTAGTCCTCAAATTGTTAGTGGCCGCAATGTCTGGTTGCTCTTTGGCCTGGGCATGTTTAGCTACTTCATTGGCAGTTTGCTGTTTTCCTATTGGGAAATGGGGTTGGGGATTGAACCCGACGTTTCCCCCGGTGACTTCTTCTATGTTCTGACTTATATTTTTCTGATTCTGGGCATGTTGATGGCGGTTGGTTCCCGTCGGCTGAACCTGGAGATCTGGCAATGGGGCATTGTTGCTGCGATCGCGGCTCTGGGGATTTTGGTTTCCTGGGTGGTCTCGAACCAATCTCCCGCCCAGTCCTTGGCGAATCCGACTAACCCCTGGTTGATTGAGCCAGTCGCCGCCCAAACGGCACCCGCCACTACCAAACCGGCGCCTGTGGCCAGTCCAGTCCCTGTCGTGAAAAAGACACCTGCCCTGACAGTCAGCCCCAAAGCTTTGCCAGATAAAGAGGCCAATGTGCCGCAGTGGGCTAAATCATTGGAAGAGGTTTTGTCTCCGCTGAAACCTGTATTGGACTGGTTTTATGTGATCAGCGATATCTTGTTGCTGATTCTCGCTACCATCTTGCTGCTGGCCTTTTGGGGTGGGCGCTTTTCCCAGACCTGGCGGATGGTTGCGGCAGCAGCCTTCTGTCTCTTCATTGCAGATGTTGGGTTCAAGTATGCCAGCCGCCCCGGAGCAGATTATCAAAGCGGGGGGCTGGTAGAGGTACTCTGGATATTCAGCGCGGTTTTGTTTGGCATTGGCGCAGCCCTGGAATATGACCTCTCTAGTCGTTCCCGTAGCCGCTCTTCCACCCGACGACGAACCACCTGAGTCGTCCCAGGTTGCTGAAACTGATTCATTCCTGCAGGGGCGTTGATTTCAACGCCCTGAAGTATTGGGATGACTGCCGGTGGGCTTCGGCCTGTACCCTCATTTAGAGAAGCGACTCAGGGATCTGCGTTGCAATCAGAGACCGATTAAAGTAGCCCGTCAGCGGTGGATGTCCGTCTAGGTGGAAATGACAGCGGTTGCAAGTCCCTTAGCTGTGAAAAAGAGCCCCTGCAGAGGGTTGCTCTGACGGCTACTGATTGTACGGCAGGAAAAAAGCAAGAGTCATAGGACTTCGACATACAATGAGGAGTAGCGCATCTTTTCGACTCTGGTGGTGGAATGACCCCTCGTAAACTGACAGAAGCAGACAAGCAAGAAATTCTGACCCTTTATCGGCAGCCGGGTGAAACAACATCCACCCTGGCCAGTCGCTATGGGGTTAGTAACAGCACCATCAGTCGAATTCTGAAAACCAATCTTTCTGAAACGGAGTATGAGGCTCTGATTCAGCAAAAGCGATCGCTGCGCACTGCAGGGAACGAACCCATTGACTCGCAACCGGAAGCGCCGGTTGAAGAAGCGCAACTGTCGATTTCACTGGTGCCTGCTAAAACCGCGAAGAAGGATCCGTCAGCTAAACCATCTCGCAAACGGGGGGCCATTCGAACCGGCAAGAAAGTCGTAGAGAAATCCGTTGAAGTTGAACCTGCGTTCCCCCTTCCGTCTGTAGAGGAAGTCGAACCGAGCCCGGAATTAAGCTCGACTGAATACGAGGCCGAAGCCAGCGCCATTCAAGAATTGCTGGAAAAGGAATTGTTTGATCAGGAAGAGTTGGAAGAGGATCTGGAAGACGATCTGGAAGAAGGTCTGGATGAGGAACTGGACGAGGAATTGGATGAATCTGAGTTAGGAGCAGACATCAACCTGATTGGTGGGTTGCACGGTGAAATGCTGGTTCAGGTGTTGCCCCTGGCGGATGCGCCCTTACCCAAAACTTGCTATCTGGTAGTGGATCGGGCCGCTGAGTTGATTGCCCGTCCCCTGAAGGACTTTGGTGAACTGGGACAGATCCCCAGTGACGAAACGATGGAAAAGACCCTACCGATTTTCGACAATCATCGGGTGGCTAAACGCTTTTCCAATCCGCGCACCCAGCGCGTCATTAAACTGCCGGATAGCCGCATGCTACAAAAGACCACCTCCCATCTACAGGCAAAAGGAATTACCCGATTGTTGATTGATGGTCAGGTCTATTCCCTTTCATAACCCCCCATCTTTGGCTGCATTTCGGACCAAAAAATCGGGGAGCATGAGGGGTGCGACGCAAGCCCCTATTAACCCAGCAATGAAAGTCACGGCTGGCGCTCAGTCTGCTCCACAGTGCGCGATCGATAGACCGCCGCATTCGGGGGTGGTGTGTCATCGACGAAATCATGAAATCGCTTCAGAGTTCACCGTATCCTGCGGCATGATAGAAGAACAGGAAGTCTAGTTATCTGTCTATCGTTTCTCCATGTCTACCCCCCGAACTGGTGCTGAAATCCGGCAAGCGTTCCTTGATTTTTACGCAGCCAGAGGCCACAAAGTATTACCCAGTGCTTCTTTGATTCCCGAAGACCCGACCGTTTTACTGACGATCGCCGGGATGTTGCCGTTCAAACCCATCTTCCTGGGGCAGCAGGCGGCGGAGTTCCCCCGCGCCACAACATCGCAGAAGTGCATTCGGACCAACGACATTGAGAATGTGGGCCGCACGGCTCGCCACCATACTTTTTTTGAAATGCTGGGTAACTTCAGCTTTGGGGACTATTTCAAGGAGCAGGCGATCGCCTGGGCCTGGGAACTAGCAACCCAGGTCTATGGCCTACCCCCCGAACGATTGGTGGTGAGTGTCTTTGAGCAGGACGATGAAGCCTTTGCCATCTGGCGGGATCAAATTGGCATTCCCAAGCAACGCATCCAGCGCATGGGTGAAAAAGATAACTTCTGGGTTTCTGGTCCAACTGGTCCCTGTGGTCCCTGTTCGGAGATCTACTACGATTTCAAGCCGGAACTGGGAGATAAGTCGATTGACCTGGAGGACGACAGCCGGTTCATCGAGTTTTATAACCTGGTGTTCATGCAGTACAACCGGGACACCGATGGCAACCTGACACCGCTGAAAAGTCAGAACATTGACACCGGCATGGGGCTAGAACGGATGGCCCAAATCCTGCAAAAGGTGCCGAACAACTATGAAACCGACCTGATTTTTCCAATTATCCAGAAGGCCGCAGAGATTGCTGGATTGGACTATCACAAGGTTGACGACTCGACCCAGGTGGCGTTGAAAGTTATCGGCGACCACACCCGCGCCGTTGTTCACATGCTGGCGGATGGGGTGACTCCATCCAATGAAGGACGGGGCTATGTGTTGCGACGCCTGATCCGGCGGGTCATTCGCTATGGTCGGTTGATTGGCATTAATCAGGAATTCACGCCGAAAGTAGCGGAGATTGCTATCGCCTTGGCCCAGTCTGCCTATCCCAATGTGCGGGCTTCTGAACGCACTATTAAAGTAGCTTTGCAACGGGAGGAAGTTTTGTTCCTGAAGACGCTGGAATTTGGCGAAAAGGAACTGGCGGCAATGATTGAAACTCTGGGACCCGGTGGTCAGATCCCCGGAGCCGATGCCTTTAAGCTCTACGACACCTACGGCTTCCCGCTGGAGTTGACGCAAGAAATTGCTGCAGAAAAGGGGCTGTTGGTTGACCTGTCAGGGTTTGAGGCTGAAATGGAGAAGCAGCGGATTCGCTCGCGGGCGGCCCATGAAACGATTGATCTGACGGCTCAGGGATCCCTCGATAAGATGGCGGAGCATATCCAGGCCACGGAATTTGTGGGTTATGGGCAGGCAATGACCGAGTCGGAAGTGCAACTGTTGATGGTGGATGGCAAGCCAGTTCCCCAAGCGACTGCTGGAACAGCGGTGCAGATTGTTCTTGATCAAACCCCCTTCTATGCTGAGTCGGGCGGGCAAATTGGCGATCGCGGCTATTTGTCGGGAGAAGATGTCCTGGTGCGGATCGAAGATGTGCAGAAAGAGTCGGCCTTCTTTGTCCATTATGGTCGGATTGAGCGGGGCACCCTGCGGATTACCGATCGGGTGACGGCTCAGATTGACCTGGCCTGCCGGCGACGCTCCCAGGCTCACCATACGGCCACCCATCTATTGCAGTCCGCTTTGAAAAAGGTGGTGGATGACAATATTACCCAGGCCGGATCACTGGTTGCCTTCGATCGCCTGCGGTTCGACTTCAACTGTCCCCGGCCGCTGACGCCTGAGGAACTGCAACAGATTGAAGATCTGGTCAATCACTGGATCGCTGAAGCCCATGCCACCCAGACCTACATCCTGCCCCTGGCCGAGGCCAAAGCGCGAGGGGCGATCGCCATGTTCGGTGAAAAATATGGCAGCGAAGTGCGAGTGATGGATGTGGCTGGAGTGTCAATGGAACTGTGCGGTGGCACCCATGTCAACAACACCGCGGAGATTGGGCTGTTCAAGATCATTGCCGAGACGGGGGTGGCCTCCGGTATTCGCCGCATCGAAGCAGTGGCGGGACCAGCGGTGCTGGAGTATTTGAATGTGCGGGAACAGGTGGTGCGCGATCTGAGCGATCGCTTCAAGGTGAAGCCAGAGGAAATCCCAGATCGGATCACAACACTGCAGCAGGAATTGAAAGCCAGTCAGAAACAACTGGAAGCCCTGAAAGCCCAGCTAGCTCTGGCCCAGGCAAACGAACTACTGGCCCAGGCGGAAACGGTTGGCGAGTTCAGCCTGCTGGTGGCCCTCATGGAAGGAGTGGATCCAGAGTCGCTCAAAACCGCGGCGGAACAATTACAGCAAAAGCTGGTCAACGGAGCGGTGGTGCTGGGTTCCGTGCCTGAACCAGACAAAGTAAGCCTGGTGGCTGCCTTCAGTCCCGGTGTGGTTCAGAAGGGAGTACAGGCTGGAAAATTCATTGGGACGATCGCCAAACTGTGTGGCGGTGGCGGCGGTGGCAGACCTAATCTGGCCCAGGCTGGGGGGCGGGATGCGACCCAACTGCCCTCTGCCCTGGAAGAAGCGCGCAAACAACTGCGTGCCAAGTTGGGTTAAGCGGCCGGTTGCTCAATAGTCCCGGACCATTTAATAGTCTCGGACCATGCCCACCAGAACACCCTGGATCTGAACCTGGCTGGCATCAACTTCAATCGGTTGATAGTTGGGGTTGGCAGGCATCAGCGTGACGCGATCGCCTTTTTGATAAAAGTGCTTCAGGGTCACGCCTTCGCCTTCTACTCTGGCAGCCACGATACTTCCGGGCTTCAGTTCTTGTGGGCTGGAGACTGGCCGCAGGATCACAATGTCATTGGAACAGATGTGGGCATTGATCATACTGTCGCCGATCACCCGCAGGGCATAGTTTTCCGTTCGTCGCAACTTCTCCGGCACATCCAAAATTTCCGGTTCATAGTCCGTGAAGGACTCGACCACACCCCCAGCCGCAATGGTTCCCAGCAAATAAACGCCAGATGCCCGTTCCGGCCGGTGCAGAATGCGGAGCGTCCGCATTTTGTTCGGTTCCCAGTCCAGGTAGCCCTTATTTTTGAGCTGTCGCAAACGGTGCTGAATCGGGGCATTGGCCTTGAGCCGCATTGCCTCTACCATTTGCCGGATCGTGGGTGAATAGCCATGATCCTCAATGTAGGCAACTAGCCAATCAAACAGCTCTTGCTCCCGGGAGGTCAGGGGTATCATAGGATCTTCAGAAATAGTTCCTCTGTATTATAGAACAAGAATACTGTTTTCTCTTGATTTTATCGAATCTTCAAACATTCAGTTGCTCGGCCCCTGATCCGGTCGGTGCTGGATATTTGTGGGGAGTCTACAGTTACTTACCACTATATATAGGCATTGGGGGATGCCGTTCTGCAAAAATGTCCTCTCAAAACCGCCAACTGCGGCCATAATGTTCCTTGACTGGTTCTAGTACCACCTGCGAGGACATGATTGTTCGGCTCGGAAGACTTGGGCGGCACTGGCGACTGATAGTTGGGGCGCTTTGCCTTAGCTTTTGCCTATGGATGGGAAGTGTCCTGCCAGTTTTGGCCCAGCCTGCTTTGTTCTCCCAGTCGTTATTGGCCCAGGCTGGCTCTGTGGAAGAATTGCAGCGTCAGCAGGAGCAGATTGAACGGCGGCGATCGCGGATTGCCAACGAGCGCGATCGCCTGAAGCGCATGGAGCAATCGGCTCAGGGCAACTTGAAAAATCTGAAGCGAAACATCACCATTACCTCTAGTCAGATTGACTCTACTGAAAAGAAACTGCAGAAGTCTACTCAACGACTGCAGGATTTGGAGGTGGCCCTGGTTAAGGCGGAACAGTCCTATCACCAGCGGCAGTATGCAACAGTTGCCCGATTGCGGTTCTTGCAACGACAACAGGTAGACCGGGGCTGGGCCGTTTTGCTACAAAGCGAGAATCTCAACCAGTTTTTAGACCGGCGGCGGCAGTTGAAACTGGTCTATCAGTCGGATCGAGAAATGCTGGACAGATTGAAACAGGAAGCAGTCAAACTCGACCATCAACGTGACCAAGTCGAGCAACAGAAGAATGAAATTGCCCTATTGAAACAGGAATTGCTAGCCCAAAAGGCTGACTTTGAACTGCAAGCTGATTCAGAACAGCAATTGATTAGCCGCTTGACGACAGACCGGCGAGCCCTAGAAGCAGCCGAAAACCAGTTGGCTCAGGATTCGCAAAATGTAGCCGCCCTCATTCGACAGCGCCTCAGTACGGGCAGCCGCGCAATGGGCACCGGACGCTTTGTCTATCCTTCATCTGGTCCCATAACCAGTAGCTTTGGTTGGCGACTCCATCCTGTCTTGGGCTATCAACGGTTCCACGCTGGAGTGGATTTTGGCGCAGACTATGGCACGGTCATCTTCGCTGCCGACAGCGGCACCGTCATCTTTGCCGGCTGGTATGGCGGTTATGGTAATGCAGTGATTATTGATCACGGTAATGGTCTGACCACTCTGTATGGCCATTGCAGCGAAATCTATGTTTCTGAGGGGCAGGCCGTGCAACGAGGACAGGCGATCGCCGCTGTGGGTTCCACTGGCCTTTCCACCGGCCCCCACCTCCACTTTGAAGTGCGGAAAAATGGCGAACCGACCGATCCCATGGCTTATCTTTAGTGGAGAGTGGGGTGTCGGGTGTCGGGTGACAGGCGTTGAGTATGACTCAACACCCAAAAACCAATCCCTAACCGCTGACCGCTAATAGCTAGCTGCTAACTCCCCAAAATCGTCCCAAACCATTGCTCCAAGCGATCGCCTAGGGCTTCCAGAGAGTACTCGGCTTCTGCTTGTTGGCGGCAGGCCCAGCGATCGATCTGGTCTAGTTGGGCGATGGCGGCGACCAGACCCATGACACTGTCCGGTTCCACCAGCCAGCCGGTCTTGCCCGATTGGACGATTTCCTCTGGGCCACCTCGCCGGTAAGCAATCACCGGGACGCCGCAGGCCAGGGCTTCGATCGCCACATTGCCAAAGGCTTCCACCCAGCGGGGAGTCATTAGCAAAGCCAGGGATTGGCCCAGTTCTCGCTGCAATTGTCGGGTGGGCAGAAAGCCTTCGTAATGGATCGGCGCATTCGGATAGGTGTGCCAGATGTGCTGCCAGTAGGCGGGATCCTGCATGATGCCCCAGATTTTCAACGGGATGCCGGTCAGGCTGGCGGCGGCGACTGCATCTTCCAGGCCTTTCTCTGGCGCAATGCGGCCCACCCAGGCCAACTGCTGTTTGGGATGGGGGCAGAACTCGTACAAAGACAGATCGAAGCCGTTGCCAATCGATCGCAGGTGTTGGCCGAAGGGAAAGGTGCTGGCCTGTACTCGGCTATGCACCGCCACGTTGCCAGGAAACCGCTGCACCACCTGGGCGATAATCTGATCCATGGCGTTGGTCAGGGAACCCATACTGACCAGATGGGCGATCGGCGAGTGGGTCAGGGAACTAGTCCGCGATCGCTGAAAGAAGGGAGTCAGGTAAAACGGCAGCCAGTCGTAGGCAAAGTTCACCATCAGGTCATGGTCATGCCGGACCTGATGGGCGTAGGCCCACATATTGGTCAGTACAGAGTTAGGCGGCATGGAGATGGGTGCATCCCGACCTTCATTTTGGGCTGTTGGTTGCAGTTCGCCGGGAATTTCCACCACCGGAAAGTCACCGCACACGGATTCAGCCGGAGCCACAATGCAAATCCGGTGTCCCCGTTGCCGTAATGCCAAGGCAATATTGTGCAGGGTCAGCTCGACCCCGCCACCTAGACCGGATCCCAACGGTCCGACAGAGGTTGACAGTAGTAATAAGTCCATCGCTTCTCCACCCCCTGAAATGGACTCCAATCGCTGGAATTCAGACTGAATCTGTTTCAGTCATGGGCACTGAAACTGCAGGCAGATCCATCGCAGGCAATTCTACCGCTGAGGCCTCTCCAGCGGACAGCACAGCTTCCTCGGCCTTGGCTGTCACACTGGCAGCTTGACCAAACTTCTGGGCCAGCACATCCCGTTGATTGATCAGGTAAATGCTGACCAGGGTCAGGCTGGCACCAAACCACTGTAGGGGACTCAGCATCTCCGCCAGGAACAGGTTGCCAAACAGCAGGGCAAAAACTGGCGTTAAAAAGGTCAAGGAAACCAGGCTGGTTAGATTGCCGCTGGCGGCAAAGTAGAAGAAAACACCGTAGGCGATCGCACTGCCGAACAGGGTGGAATAGGCCAAGGCAACCCAGTCCGCCCCAGCCAAATTCACCCATTGATGCGATTCTAACTGAGCCGACAGGGCAAACAGGGGCAGTCCTCCCAGGATCATGTGCCATCCCGTCGCAGCCACCGGATCGGCATAACGGCTCACCACCCGCATGATGACTGTCCCCAGGGCCATGGAAAGAGCCGCCAGCAACATCAACCACTGGCCATTCTGGAACAGGGCGGGTAGGACATTCAGCCCCATCGACAGTCCCTCCGGCAGCACACCCTTCTGCACCAGATCCAGAATTACGCCCTCTGGCAACCCCAGGAGACTAATGCCGACAATACCCAGGAACAGCCCCAACCAGCCCCAAAGGCCAATTTGTTCGCCAAAAAACCAGCGGGCCATCAAGGCCACTGCCAGCGGCTGGGAATCAATCATCACCGAACCCAATCCCGCTCCTGTGCGAACCAGTCCCTGGGCCAGAAACCCTTGAAATAGCGCCCCATCAACCAGGGCAAACAGCGCAATCCAACTCCATGCCAGCCAGCCCTTGGGTTGGGGACGGCCCATCAGCCAGGCAGCCACCAGCACCAATACCCCTGCAGGGACCAACCGCACCCCAGCTAGGAAAAAGGGAGTGGTGTCAGGTATCACCCCTTTCATGGCCACCATTGCTGTGCCCCAAAGGAAAAAGGGCGAGATCAGCAATAGCACTGACAGCAGCGATCGCAGGGCAGGCGGCTTAACGGTCATGGAGGGCCAAAAGGGGACAGAGGGAAAACTGGACAGTGCAATGCACCATCACCAAATTCTAGCAATTATTGAGATATGTTAAGTAGTCGTAGCAACCATTCCCCTGTTGGGTGATGCCATCACGCTAGGATGAAAGCAGGGATACCCGTCGGCCTGCAGGGGTCTAACCTGGAGCAGGAAATCTCTATCTTGTCTGGTGAAAATTGAGAGTAACTATGGTCTGGCCATTTAAGCCCCGTTATCGTAAGCAGATTGCCCGCATTGAAATTACTGGTGTGATTGCGGCTGCCGCCCGTAAACATGTCCTACAAGCGCTGAAAACCGTTGAAGAGCGTGGGTTTCCAGTGCTGTTGCTGCGAATTGACAGCCCTGGCGGTACGGTGGGCGACTCTCAGGAAATTTATGAAGCGCTGAAGCGGTTGCAGAAGAAAACACCGATCGTCGCCAGTTTCGGCAATATTTCTGCTTCCGGCGGCGTCTATATTGGCATGGGCGCTAACCACATCATGGCCAATCCGGGCACCATTACCGGCAGCATCGGGGTGATCCTGCGGGGCAACAATCTGGAACGGTTGCTGGAAAAGGTCGGAGTTTCGTTCAAGGTGATTAAGTCCGGCCCCTACAAGGACATCCTGGCCTTTGACCGAGAACTGACCGATCCCGAAAAACATATTTTGCAGGAACTGATCGACGTTAGTTATCAACAGTTTATTCAGACCGTGGCTGAGGCGCGGAATCTGGCCATCGAAACGGTCAAAAGTTTTGCTGATGGCCGCATCTTCACCGGACAGCAAGCCTTGCAACTGGGAATTGTGGACCGCCTGGGCAGCGAAGCCGAGGCCCGTCGCTGGGCCGCGGAACTGGCAGGGCTGGATCCGGAGAAGGCGCGGGTCTTCAACCTGGAAGAACGCAAGCCCTTATTGAATCGTATTTTTTCGGGCAACCAACGAACCAGCAGTCATTTAACTAGGTTGCCAGGAGTAGCAACGGGGATGGACTGGCTGGAATTTGAACTGGCCCACAATGGTCTACCCCTTTGGCTTTATCGGCCATGAGGAAAATTGACGAATTCCCAACAGAATTTCAGTATTATGGCTGACAGCGAGACTGATAGAGGTCGTCTTTTCAGCCATGATCAGAATGGGAAATTTTCCTGAGGCAAACAATGGGTTTGATCATCAGGGATGGGTTGGTCAGGCATTTGTAATCTGCGGAGGATTGGCGTGGGTTGGCGAGTAAGAGCGATTCGCGGGGCGACGACGGTTCCAGAGAACTCGGTTGAAGCGATTCGGGAAGCCGTCCATGAGTTGCTGGATGAGTTGGAGGCGCATAACCCTTTAGATATGAGTGAAGTGGTAAGCGTGACCTTCTCCGTCACTCGCGATCTGGATGCTGGTTTCCCAGCTGCGATCGCCCGTGAGCGTCCCCACTGGGCCAATGTGCCGCTCTTCGATGTGCAACAAATGCATGTGGAAGGCAGTTTGGAACGGTGTATTCGCCTGCTGATTCATTTCAATACCCCCAATCCAGACGGGCCCATTTATCACCCCTATCTGAGGCAGGCCAAGAGTTTGCGGCCGGATTGGACCCTGGCTCAAGCGGCCAGTCGGGCTTCTCAGTCTGCCATGCAGCCCCAATGACCAGCCATGTCACCCCGCTATCAGGTTTTCATTACGCGCCATTTACCAGCATCCCTGGAGTCCCTGGCCCAGATTGCCGACCTTGAGGTGTGGCCAGAGCGGCAGCCGCCGCCCCCTGACCTTCTGCGGCAAAAGGTGCAATGGGCGGATGGACTGCTCTGTTTGTTGACCGATCCCATTGATCAGGCCCTGATCGAAGCTGCGCCTGGGTTGAAAGTGATCAGTCAAATGGCGGTCGGTTATGACAATATCGATGTGCCAGCGGCAACGGCTCGCCGCATCCCGATTGGCCATACTCCTGGCA
>Ga0272446_1004966_pt1 | contig 15154 bp, 7 predicted proteins | sample YNPCB0061_FD_194587 | JGI IMG/M metagenome (GOLD analysis project Ga0272446, IMG submission 194587) | Hot spring microbial mat communities from Yellowstone National Park, WY, United States - YNP-CB-006-1 | ecosystem: Environmental > Aquatic > Thermal springs > Hot (42-90C) > Sediment | place...
TCAGGTAAAATAAATGGCGAAGAACCGCCGGCTGAAGTAGCTGAACTAATGCAAAAGTTTGATGTTGTTTTCTGTCCAACTGCAAAATCACTAACTCACACAAACGCCAGAAGAGCTGCATCTGCGAAAGGAGTTCGTGTTGCTACTTTTCCGGGAATTACAAAAGAAGTTATGATTCGCGGAATGAATGCTGATTATAAAAAAATTGCTGCTCTGTCAATTAAGCTTAAAGAAATTTTAGAGAAAGGAAAGTTCGTTCGAGTAACTGCACCAGCAGGAACGGATATTTCATTTTCAATCGAAGGCAGAACAGCTTATGCGAGCAAGGGTTTATTTCACGCAAAAGGCGAAAGTGGAAATCTTCCAACAGGTGAAACATTTCTCGCTCCTGTTGAAGGAACTGCTAATGGTGTTTTTGTAGTTGATGGTTCTATGGCAGGACTTGGTCTGATTAAAAATGCCAAAATAAAAATAGAAGTTGAAAACGGTTATGCGACAAAAATTACCGGCGGTGTATTAGCAAGAAAACTTAAACAACAACTTGATGCCGTTGGAAAAGAAGCTCGTAATATTGCTGAATTCGGAATCGGGACTAATGATTCAGCTAAGCTAAGTGGAATTTTATTAGAAGATGAAAAAGTTATGGGAACAATTCATATCGCTCTTGGCAATAATGTTTCTATGGGCGGAAGTGTTAATGTTCCAATTCATCTTGATGGTGTAGTTAAGAAACCAACTGTTTGGTTAGATGATAAATTATTGATGAAAGATGGGAAACTGCTTGTTAAATAATGCTAAATGCTCAATGTTCAATACTCAATAATCAAAATCAATGTTCAATACTTAATGACTAATGACCAATGTCCAATGTCCAAATTTCAATTTCCAAAAGGAGATAAATGTCAATTCTTCCAATAACTGTTTGTGGTGATAAAATACTACGGAAAAAAGCGGCTAAAGTAACCGAGATTGATGATAAGATTGTTAAAATCATTTCGGATATGTTTGAGACTATGCGCAATGCAAGTGGAATTGGTTTAGCTGCAAATCAAATTGGTGTTAACCGTCAGATTTTTGTTGTTGATATTTCACCTGTTGAAGGTTATGAAAAATATAAACCATTAGCTTTAATCAATCCGAAAATTATTTCTAAATCTGAAGAGACTTCTTCATTTGAGGAAGGATGTTTGAGTATTCCTGATTTGCGTGCTGATATAATAAGACCAAAAGGAATATACATCCAATACTTTGACGCAAATATGAAAGAACATACAATCGAAGCTGATGATCTGCTTGCCAGAGTAATGCAGCATGAATTTGATCATCTGCAGGGCGTGTTATTTATTGATTATCTTGATGAAGAAAGTCAGAAGCGTTATAAAAGGCATCTTTCCAAAATCAAAAAAAGAAAATTGGAAATAAACTATCCAATCAGTCCTAATCCTGACTATCTTCTAATCAAGTAGGCATCCGATGAAAATTATTTTTATGGGAACTCCAGAGTTCGCTATTCCATCACTCAAAGCGATATACGAAAGTAAACATCAATTATTGGCTGTTGTAACAACTCCTGATAAAGAAAGAGGAAGAGGACAAAAAATTACATTCACAGCTGTAAAACAATTTGCAATTGAAAATAATATTTCTGTTTATCAACCTGAAAAGTTAAAAGGAAATCTGGAATTTGTTGAGCAGATGAAAGCATTGCAGCCAGATTTGTTTGTAGTAGTTGCTTTCAGAATTCTTCCTAAAGAAATTTTTGAAATTCCGAAGTTTGGTTCATTCAATTTGCATGCTTCTTTGTTACCTAAATATCGTGGTGCAGCTCCAATTCAATGGGCACTAATAAACGGTGAAAAAGAAACCGGCTTAACAACATTCAAACTTGCTGAGAAAGTTGATACAGGAAATATTTATCTGCAAGAGAAAGTTCCAATTTATCCTGAAGATAATTTCGGTACTCTGCACGACAGACTAAGCGAACTCGGAGCTGATGTTGTTCTAAGAACAATCGAAATGATCGAAAGCGGCAACTATCAATTACTTCAGCAAGATGATTCTCTTGCATCACCAGCGCCAAAAATTACAAAAGAAATTTGTAAGATTGATTGGAATAAATCTGCTGAAGAAATTCATAATCTTGTCAGAGGATTATCACCATATCCGGCAGCTTTTTTTACATTCAATGAGAAAATAATTAAGGTTTACAAAACCGAAGTTGTAAAAGATTTTAATTTACAACCATCAGAATTTTATCAAACCAAAAAAGAATTAATTGTTGGTTGTGGTAAAGATGCTCTTCGTATTCTTGAAATTCAATTAGAAGGGAAGAAGCGATTGGGCATTGAAGAATTTTTAAGAGGATTTACATTTAGCAGGAATCAGTAATGAGAAATAATAAGTACGAAAATTTACTTGATGCAATAGGAAGAACTCCTTTAGTATTCTTGAAAAACATTTCTAAAGAGACCAAAGCCAAAATCTATGCAAAGCTTGAGTTTATGAATCCAGGTGGAAGCGTTAAGGATCGCATAGCAAAATACATGATTGAAAAAGCTGAAAAAGAAGGAAGAATAAAACCAGGCGATACTATTATAGAAAATTCTTCAGGCAATACAGCAATGGGCCTGGCGATAGTTTGCAGACACAAAGGTTATAAACTAAAAATCGTTATCCGCGATACAACGAGCAAAGAAAAAATTAAAATGCTTGAAGTTCTTGGTGTTGATGTAATTAAAGTGGATGCCTCACTTCCTCCGGAACATCCTGAATCATATAATAATTATGCATTAACACTAAGTAAGAAAGATCCAAACCTTTTCTATATTGACCAGCATAATAATCTTGATAACAATGAAACTCATTATTGTACAACTGGTCCTGAAATTTGGGAACAGATGGAAGGGAAAATTGATTATTTTATTTCAGGTGTTGGAACTGGCGGAACTTTAATCGGAGCTGGTAAATATCTTAAAGAGAAAAATCCAGAAATTAAACTAATAGGTGTAGATCCAATTGGCTCTGTTTTCTACGATTGGTTTAAATACAAAAAACTTTCAAAACCTTCCCGATATAAAATTGAAGGAATAGGAGACGAATTTCTGATTAAAACAGCACAGCTTGAATGGCTTGATGATATGATGCAGGTTGAAGATAAAAAAGCATTTGGCTGGGCAAGAAAATTAGCTTACGAAGAAGGTATTCTTTCCGGTGGTTCAACCGGAGCTAACATTTATGCTGCAGTGCATCTGGCAAGAGAAATTGATAGAGAAGCAAACATTGTAACTATTGTTTGTGATTCCGGTTATAAATATTTCAGTACTTTATATAACGATGAATGGCTTAAATCGAACGAAATGATTTAAGCCATTATAAAAAAGTATTTTGAATTATTTAAGTACGATTTCTTTCCTTTCACTTAATTTCGATTCGGCGCTATAGTTATCAAATACTTTTATCCCATAAGAATATTTTCCTGAGCCGTTTGAAAAATCATTATCAGTAAAACTTCGGATATCAGAAGTATTTAAAGTTTTATATCTAACAAGTGGTTGATTTTCATAAGAACGATAAATTACAAAGTAGATATTTTGCATTGGCTCGTAATCCCATTTCAATGTTGCAATCTTTTTCGATTCATCAAACAATATTGTAAAATTTTTAACCTCAGGAAGAACTCCTAAATAATAAGGACGAGCTTCGAGCTTAAATGACAAATCAGATTTAAGTTTACTGCTGTCTTCGGCAAACAGACAATATTGATAAGTAATATTTTGTTTTACATTATTATCTGTGTAAATACTGTCTTTTGATTTCAGGACAGCAATCGTATCCCAATTTTCTGTTTCGTTAGTTTTTCTTAAGACATAATGGCTTTTAACATCTTCACTCGGACTTGGAATAAAAAAAAGTGTTACATCCTTTTCCGTTACCTTTGCATCATTTAAAACGGGTGCAATTGGCGGTACTACATCAGGTCTTGGTACAGCAATAATTTCTGAGAATCCGGATTCATTATATCTGTTATCCAGAGCAGTAGCTCTATAGTAAACAAATTTTGTTGTCGTTTGAAGATCAACAGTGTCCAGAAATTCCGTCTTGAATTTTAATTCGGATGAATCAGGATCAAAAGACTCGATGATTGATGAGAATTCGTGGTCCGGAGCATTTGCTTTAAGAATTCTGTAACCCATCAAATCAAATTCTTTATTTGCTTCCAATCTTAAAGTCACCACTCCGTTCGAATCCATAAATGCTTCTTTCCATTTTGGCGGAGCTGGAGGAGTGGTATCATTTAACACAACATAAACGGGATAAGAAAAACTTTTATTTCCTGCTGTATCAAATGCAGTAACCAAATAAAAATTGTATCCGTTTTTCGAAAAAGTTGTATCAATGAATTCTCTCGCATCTTTAGAGAGAGGATTTTTATGAATGGGATTGTATTTCCCATCAATTAAAGAATCTCTTCCGACATAAAAACCTGCTAAATCTCTTGCTGGTGGATCAGCCATTTGCCAGGTAATTTTAACTTTATTCTCTTCGATATGTGATGGCTGCGGAACAAATGGTTGTTCAGGCGGAGTTCTGTCTCTTCCCATTGCAGTAATTTCACCAACTAAAATCTCATCAGCAAAAACAGTCATTGCATAAACACGATAAGTGTAGGGTTTATAATTGATAATTGTTGTATCAATGTATGAATCCACATTTAAACTATCTGAAGCGGCACTCTTTAATGTTAGCAGGGGAGAATCATTTAATCGTTTGAAAGTTTTCTTGTCTTCAGAGCGTTCTACATTGTAAGTACTGAACTGCATATCAGTATTCCAGATAATTTCAATACTTCCTTCATTTTCATTTGCTGATAATTTCTGATATGCTTTTTTCGGATCAAATTTTTCATTCTTAATTGTGAAATAAGTTGTATCAAATGAATATAAAGCAGATTTATAATCTGAATAAATTCGATAAGAGTAAGTTTCATTTTCTCTAACATCTTTATCAACATAGAAAAGACCCAGCCCTTCAGCAGCAGTAAGACTGTTATTTGCAGCGAGTAATGATAATAATAATGCCCATTCTTGACTGCTTCGTTTCTCTTTGATTGATTTTAAATAATCTTCATTTTCTTTTGGTAACTGAAAATTATCTTCATCCGGTTTTTCCCCAATACCAAGCAAGTAAGCAATTCCCTCGTTATCAATTCCACCTTCAGGTCTATCTGTTCGATTTTCAAAATAATTTTCCCACTGTTCTTCGCCCCAGGGTTTGATCGGATTTTGGGTAACTCTTGAATAGCTTTCAAGTTTTCCATCACTTAGAACTTTAGCTCGTTCCAGTATAAAGCCTTTTTCTTTTACTATTCTCCAGGCAGTTGGGTCTGTTACAGCCCATCGCAGATAAACTGAATCTCCATAAGAACGGGCTGTAATTGCTATTTTCAGTTTGACTGTTTCAGTTGAAGGTTGTGCAAAAACAACAAGTGAAAAGATTTGTGAAATTATTATTGATTTAACTATATCAGATATTCTAAAAAGTTTTTTCATTTTCTTTCTCCAATTTAATTATTTGGATTAGATGGATTGGGCATATTTTGAGAAGTTAGCAGAACATCAGTATTGAATATCACCGTCTTTATCTCATAGATATCATTGCCAAATTTATCTTTAGCTTTCTCCCAATTATTTGTTGTGGTATTGAATCTCCAGAGATCTGCTCTTACCTTAAAATAATATTTTGAATTATCATCAAGATTTCTGAAAATGTTACCAACATACTGATTGCCTCCTCTTGGAATCCAATATTCATAAGCATTCATACTATTTGGCTGAGAAGAACGGGTTAAATTCTGCTGAATCTGATTATCAATTAACTGATTTCCTGAACCAACAGTAACATATTTAATTAACTCAGCACTATATGTTACTTTAAATGTTTTTGTCTGTATTGTTCCATTCGATTGCAGTTCAGGTACCTCAAAAGGATTTTCATTATAACTAACATAAACATTAATTTTTTTGCCAGGATTAATTACATCATTTGTTTGCGGATCTACACTTAAAATCAAGTCTCCGATTTTATCCGTTGCATATTCCTGAGTGAATGTTTGCGTGTAACTTGTTTGCTGAATATTACTGCATTTGCTTCCCCAATTTATATCAACATTTCCTGACCAATTTAATCCGAATACATTAACATGAACTGATGCCTGTCCATCAACCCAGCTTGGATTTGGGAAACCAGCATAAGTCCAGAATCCTACTTTTATTGAAGCTAAGTTTGCAACGCAAGGATCAGGATCTCCTTTTCCTTTACAACAAATAAGACAAGGCTTTTTGTTCTTTCTTTCTAACTCAACTTTTGCGTAACCATATAACCAGGCTGCTGCACTTCCTTGTGCATACCAGTTATTAAATCCGATTGTATTATTATTACAACCATTATATTGTAATAAAGATAAATTAATTTCGAAGCCTCCGCCTCCACCATATTTTAAGTAAGGAGTTCTTCCACCAACAGCCCAAGACAGCCAACCCATTCCTAATGATTTATCAACACTAAAGAAAACACCAGCGCCGAAAGAAAAACCTCTGCCTGTTCCTGCAAGCGTTGGAATTTGTGTTGTTGGTGCCGAAGGATAGAGCCCGACTGTCGCTAGGCCAGATAAAGTTTGTGGTTGAAAACCTGTTTTAACAAATTGTCCAATATCGTTTCCGAACATTAAATATTCCCAGCTTGTTACTCCTAAGATTTTTACTTTATTTGTCTGATTTGGAGTACCCGCAAGAAAATACCACTTGTTCGTTTTACCATTTATCATCAATGTAAGGTTAACTTTATCATTTGGATTTCCAATTCCATCAGACCTGACTATCGGATTGTTCTTTGGATATTTAATAAATGTATTTGCATTCATCAGGAATAATTTATCTGGTGGAGTATATTCGATTGTTACATCACCGTAAATTGGAGCATCATTTCTCTTTAACAAATCGGCTTTTGCCCAGAAATTAGTTACAAAACTAATTTTATTCAGTCCACCGGAATTAGAAAACTGTGCTGATAGTGCTGCATCAAGATTGAAAGTTTTTGGTTCTGGATAGGTTCCCATCACAGCCATTACTTTGAAACCAAATCCGATTGAATTATCCGGAGTAAAAGTTGCACCACTAATCGGTGTTGTTGATACATTAGTTGCATTCTGAACTTCAGAAGGTGTTGGCATCGTTAAGTTTGAAACATTAATCCTTTGCCAGGCTGCAGCACCGAATCCATAGAAAGCGGCTCCTGGTAAGAAAACAATTCCACTTTGTTTTGGCAGGATTGCTCTTGCTTCAACATACCAATATCTGTAATAGTTATTTCCATTATTATGTTTTGTTGAACCAACTTTGAACGATGAAGTTAAATTCATTTGAATTGAGTTGAAAGTTGCACTTATGTTTCCACCAAATCCATTCCCATACATTGGATTTGTATTTTCATTGAAGAACGCAATCTGACCTTTAATTTTTACTGCTGATAAATTTACATTGAGATTAATTGTATCGACATAAACTGAGTTTAAGTTAGGTACAAAAATGCCATTATTGTTTTTTGATACTGAACCCACAACAGATAATGCACTGCTTCCCGCGAACTTTTCGTTCAGATTTACTTCTACCTTGAATGATAAAGAACCTCTTAAATCTTCATTACCTTGTGCAGTGAGTTTTTCATACTTAATATTTTTAATTGTGATTGGAATATTTGCAATTGATTTCTGTGGACTTGCAAAACTCCATTGACCAGCATTGATTTGTAATTTCCCTACTTGCTGTGAGCGGCTTTCATCATAATCAAGTTTTAAATTCTGAAAACTGGTTTGAATATTTACGCGCTTAATGTTTAATAAATCAAGATTTGCAATATTGAACTGTCCATTAAGATTTACTAAGAACTTTGGATTACTGCTAAGCCACATATCAAATGTGGAAGTGTTATTCAGGGTAAGTGAAGCATTTCCAAATAATTTCGCCTGAATTGGATTTTGTGGCTGCAAACTAACCTGCAGCGAGTTCGTGTTCATCAAATTAATTTTATAAAGCAGGGCATTCTGAGTATTTGTCTCAGAAATTGGAAGTACTATTTTACCTCGTACATAAGCTTCTGTAATTGAGCTGCAGAGCAAAATTAATTTTACTGAATCAACACTGGCAGACATTGAGGAAATTTTACCATTCGGAAAAGTTAAAAGATTATTCGCAGAAATTGCTCCGGTAATTCCTTGTTTATTTATTATGAGATTGCTAAGTGATATCTCAAGTGGTTGATTTGTACTGCTCATAAAATTATTTGGGAGAAAAATCTTTCCGCTTTTCAGAAAGAATCCTTTGAAGTCAGGACCTTGAGTTGCGTTTGATGGATAGTTTGCCGGGAAAACGAGTGAATCAGGATTCATACTTATTGAATTATCGAACCACATCTTTGATACTTCCATCTCAACTCCTGAAGTTCCGACTATTGAGCATCTGCTTAAAGAAGTTTGAACAATAAGATCATCCCAATATTCAATCGTGGTTACAACACTCGATTTAACCTTTTGTCCATTATCGGGAACTGGTTTTAGCCAGCTTCTTGGAAACAGAAAATCAAGATCAATGTTTAATGTATTGAAACCGTTGCAATCCCAATTAATAAATGTTCCCTTCGGTTGCCCTGCAACCTGTTTTCCACCGCTCGGCTTCTTTTTAATTACAATTTCGTATGTATCACCGTTTGGTACATTACCGGTTATGGTTACATCTTGAATTAAAGCAAGCTCACCAGCGGATGTTGAAGGTCCTTGTGGAGAGAAAGGAATATCAGATGCTTTAAATGCAAGCGTATCATCATCTACAGGAAAAATAGCAAGGCAATTTAATTTTGCTGTGGTCGGCTCAAACTTCATTTCTGAAATTGCGATTGTATAACCTTTCACATTATTAAAACCAAGCGGAAGTTTTAATGGATTATTAGTATAATTCTGAACCATCTGATTAAGATCAAAATCTTTCACCAGTTTATTAACAACAGGCCATCCGCTAAGTGTGTTATGCAACCAGTTATCTAGATTTTTAACCTGAGAAGTTGACCAATTAAAATTACCAACTACATTAATTCCCCATTGATAAGGCCATTGTTCTGGAGTTTGATCCTTTTCAGTAAAAACATTCCCGTTATACATCACTGTATCAGAATTTATCTTTATTTGATCAAACTCAACTGCAATTGGAGTTTTTAACCAAGGAACAACAATTGAACCTTTTCCTGTAAGATTTGAGCTGTTACCACTTGCCTGAAGTACTTTCATTTTGAAGTGACCAACTTTTATGTAATTGTTCACATAATCTTCGGCAGCTTTATTATCAGGAGTAAGATTAGTGATTGTAATATTTGGTAAATTATTATTGCAGTTGGTGGTGTAAGCAGGACTTTGCTTTAAAGTTTGACCAGTTGTATCAGTGGTACTATCTCCACCAGCAAATTTTTGATTGCTTTTTGAAATTGTAAAAGTCCAGATTTCACTCGCTGTTGCTTCAGGATTTTCTTTCAGGTAAACCTGCCACGCATAAGTTTTATTCTCGTTTAATTTTCTTTCATTCATCGGATACTGAAAGTTTGGAACTTTTATTCCGTCTTTCTGAAAGAAAGGTCTGTTATCACGCATTGCAACAACGGGACTTTGTTTCCCAATCAGTTCAACAATCTTTAGTGAATATTCTTTTGCTGAGGGAAGCGGAAGCCAGCTAAAAACTAATTCTTCCTGTGGCAGAGATGAATTGTCTTCAGGAGAAATTAATGTGATATTACTTAATTGCCGGACAGAATGAAAAATACAGTTCTCAAGTCCTATTACTTCATCAGCTTCATTATAAACTGTAATACAAATTTTGTAATCACCATCAGGTGCGCCACCTGTTCTTAATAGAATTTCCTTATAACGATTGTTGTAATAACTAACATCAGCATTCGGAAAATCTTTTTGAGTGTAAGTATTATTTCCTGGTTTGATTGTAAATAATTTTGTTCTGGCTTCAATAATCAATCCATCTTTCTCTTCAGAAAGAGTTCCGATTATATAACCTTTAATTTCTTTGCGGGTTGTGTTGTTCAGGTCAATTGACCACAGGTCTGAAATTCCAAAACGATTTGGTGGCGGCTGTTTTAATCTTGATATAACTTGATTTTGTGAATGAAGATTAGTTGTAACAAGTAATAAAACAAAAAAGAGTAATAATTTTTTCATAATTATGCCTCCTCTATAAAATTAAAATTTTAATCTTATTGTTGATCTTGCAAGAATTTCATTAAAGTCATTAGTGTTTAGTAACTTGTCTGTGTAATTATTTTTTTCTACCCGTAAATCAATAATAACATTTTCTGAAACACTGTAAGACGAGTTGAGATAGAAACCTAAGCGATTGCTCTTGTCTTTTTCAATTGAGTAATTCAATCCTACAGTATTGCTCCATTGTTCAAAGAATGTATAACCAACACTTCCGTCAAGATTTGTAACTTGTCCGGAATAGTCGGCAAATTTCAGAAAGTTCATCCCAAAAGAAGCAGAAAGCACAAGCGGAAATTTGAATAATAAATTTTCAGAAACAGTAAAACTGTTTAATGTGTATCCACTCAAACTATCAAGTGATTTTGATTTGTTAAACAAGTAAAACAAGTTTGATCCAAGTGTCATATCATTAATCTTAAAATTATATCCGGTTGAGACAGTAGCTAAATGATTTTTAAAATCAATTTTCTTCGCAGGATCAGAAGCATCATTAGACAGAAAGTTGGGATTATAAGAAAGAGTTATGTAAGGATAATCTTTAAATTTTAAGCCCAACTGAATTCCCGGCGCAAGTGTTGTAGTAGTAAAGAGTTTTGAATTAATCAGATTATCTCGGTAATATCTCATTGAAGCAATAACCGAAATTTGTCTTTGCAAAAACTTTTGATCAATTTTACCTTCAACTTCAAACTTATCATTTCTTAAAGTAGGATTTCCTAAAGTTCTATAGCCTGGACCAATCATTTTTACGCCTGCAATTACTTTAGTATTCGATTCTGAGTTATTGAAAGTTGTTTTCAATGAATAAGCATAATCAACCTGACTTGAGACTTTAGGCTGGAAAACATTTCTTACGAATTGAGGAATGTCCTCATTAACAAGTTCAGGATCTCTGTTATCTCTCGTTAACATTGCTGCAGCTATTTCTCCATCGAGAGATACTTTGTCTTCAAACATTGTAAGCTTACTTTCAATTCCAAAAACATAATTTGTATTTGGAGTTAAAATTCTGTTCAACGAATCCAAACGAATTGAAGAAGACAAATCCTTAGTATACATTCCCGTAAAGTATAAATGGGAATCATCTTTCTGTCCAACTCCGATTCTTCCTGCATATAAATCTCTTCTGAATGAAACATAGTCAATTGGTTTTTGATTTTTCTGTAATGCTGTGGCAAGATAAAACCAACCTGGATTGAATTCGAAACTTAAACCAGATACAGGAACGCCTTGCATTGTTAGTGGTGTGTAGCTTGGGTAATTTGTTCCGATTCCGAATGAATGAAAGTTTGAAAAGAACTTCATTAATCCCGGAACATTTTCTTCACCTTCGGTTTCAATTTTATTTTGAATAACTTCTCTTGCTGCATCAACACTATAAAGGAATGAGAGTGAATTAATGTTTTGCCTTCCTGATGAATTTTCTGATGATAACATCACATTAAGTCCAAATGGAATTCCGTAAAAACTTAATGAAGGAGAAAGTTGAAGATAGCCAAAGCTTGGTTTTCTATCGGAGCCGCTTCCTCTTCTGTTGGAAGTTTCACCAAATAATTCTCCATCAAATGCAAAACTGATTGCTTTAGATTCGCCATCGCTTAATAAACTTCCAAGCATATTAGGTATGCTTAATAAATTAGTTTTCTGATTGAAGCTATTATCTTTAAAACTTAATGAACTTGAAACTAAATTATTTTCTGCAAGTGAATTTAATCCACCAGGTAAATCCTCAATTACTGTATTTGATGCTCTGATAATATTAAGCGAACTTCTTTTACTATCGTTAAGGGTTCTTCGTGTTGCAGATGTTGGTTGAAATGAAAAAGTATAGATTTCACTCGAGGCAATAAGAGTTTCACCAGCATAAGCATCAATTTGCCACGCATAAGTTCTATCTGTACTAAAATCTCTTGCAGAGATTGGATACTGAAAACTTGTAGTTACTATTCCAGATGCTGAGAAAAATAAAGGGTTTGATTGCATTGCATCGTAAGCGGATTGTTGTGCAAACAACTCTACAATTTTAATTCTGTATTTCACAGAAAAATTATTCGGAAGAGGTGTGGGCGGCAGCCAACTGAATACTATTGAACTACTTGCTAATCTTTTGTGTGGAGTTATACTGCCTGGTTTTGCTATTACCATTCCTCTCCGGATATCTTTTTTTTCAATTCCTCTTTGGTTTGAAAATGAAGTGTCTCCGGTTTCTTCTTCATCCAAATGATTGAGAATTGAATTATCTTCAGGATAAAGTAAAGTAACTTGTGAAAGATTCAGAACCTCGTGCTCAATACAAGAAGTTCCTAAAATAATATTCGTTGATGCATCAATTACTTCAACACAAATTTCATAAGTGCCATTAGGTAATGCTGATAAACGATTTATCACAGTTTGATAAGTACTATTTTTTTGATTTACTGTAATTGTTCCAACATCTGCAGCTTTTATTCTTTTGACTCCGGAAGGTATTGTGAATATTGAAGAGGTAACATCAACTATTAAACCTGTTGATTGCTCAGTTGCAATACCATGAAGATAAATTTGCTTTTCTTTATCACGATTAACAACAACAAGATTCCACATATCTTCAATTCTCATTTGGTAAGGCGGTGGAGCTTGCAGTTGTATCGTTACTCCCTGAGCAAAATATGAATCTGATAATAATAGAATCAGTAACAATGAATAAATTATTATTGTTGATTTTTCTAAATTCTTAAATTGTAGCAAGTATTTACTCATTAACACTAACTCCTTTTATTGGTTTTTATAATTTATTTCATCAGATTAGTAAGGATTGATAAGTAAGAAAAGTAATTTTGATAAATTTTCTGTAAAGAAAATCTAAATGATATGTAGAATTGTTTAATATATCTTCCAATTTTGATTTATGTTAAGTAAATTTCACAATCGGAATAACTGATGCAAAGTTAAATAAAATATTTTTTATTTGTCAATATTCTCCCCAAATTAAGGTGTCCAGAATTCTTTAATAGATTTGATGAATCCATCCTTTACTTCAATAAGGAAAATCATATAATCTTCGAGGTGGGATTTTAATTTTTCTACTGAGACATTATTTTGCTTGGTAACCTGATATGAAGTTGACTCATCCGAGATTGTAATTTCAATGTTACAATTTTTCGCGAGCGGTAATTCCTCAGTCTCAGCCGTTTCATTCAAAACAAAATAATCATTCGGAACAAACCAGATGGTATCCCCAGAAGAATTATTTATTTCAAATTCAGCTTTACCAAATTGTTTGGCTATCATTACGGCTGAGTCACCGGTAAAAACCTGAATCTTATCAAACTGAACAAACGGAATTGAATTCTTTTCATAAATTCTGTTGACATAACAATAAAAGGAATCAGTTCGTGCTTTCTCAGTTTCTTTTTCATTCTTGCCTGAACAACTGAGAAGAAGTGTGAAGAGCAAAATTATTATTAAACTCTTTTTATACATTGAATGATGCCGGGAAGTTTTCAATTAACCATTTAAAATTATTAAATATTCGTTTGAGAAGGAATAATGAAAATCAAAGCTACTTTTAATTTACTTTCATCATTGTAATCCATTCAGTAAAATTGCAAAACAAATTTTAGGAATTGAGATTAATTTGGAATACAAAAACAACATACTCGAACAGATAGGAAATACTCCTCTCATCAAACTTAATAAAATTAATAAAGGACTTAAGCCTCAGATTTTTGCTAAACTTGAATCAGCAAATCCTGGCGGAAGTGTTAAAGATAGAATAGGCCTTGCAATGATTGAAGATGCAGAGAAAAGAGGTGAACTAAAACCTGGAGGAACAATTATAGAAGCTACAAGCGGAAATACCGGAATCGGACTTGCTCTTACTGCGGCAGTAAAAGGTTATAAATGTATTTTCGTGGTTACAGATAAAGTTAGTCAGGAAAAAATTAATTATTTGAAAGCACTTGGAGCTGAAGTTGTTGTAGTATCCAGATTCGTTGATCCTGATGCGCCTGACTACTATGTTAATGTTGCAAAGAGATTGCATAAAGAAATTCCAAATTCTTTTTTTGCATATCAATATTCTAATCCTTCCAATCCAGAAATGCATTATCGGACTACTGGTCCCGAGATATGGCGTCAAACAGATGGAAAAATAACTCACTTTGTTTCAAGTATCGGAACAGGTGGAACTATAAGCGGTACGGGAAGATTTCTGAAAGAAAAAAATCCAGATATTCAGGTAATTGCTGCTGATCCTCTCGGTTCAATTTTTAAACACTATAAAGAAACCGGCGAACTTATAAAAGGCACTCCTTACCTTGTTGAAGGAATTGGTCAGGATTGTTTACCTGCTAATGTTCATTTCCAGTACATTGATAAAATTTATAACATAAGCGATAAAGAATCTTTTGCTGCAGCAAGAAGATTAACTCTTGAAGAAGGAATATTTTGCGGCGGTAGTACAGGTACAATTGTCCATGTCACTTTGGAAATTGCAAAAGATCTTACCGAAAAAGATGTTATCGTTTTTATAGTTTGTGATACTGGTGAAAGATATTTATCAAAAGTGCATAATGAAGAATGGTTAAGACAAAATCGAATGCTCGATCCTCAAATTAGAATTCTTCGGGATCTTTCGGATATTAAAAAGCAAAAAGGTTATGAGGAAATTGTATCAGTAAAGGAAACTGATTCAGTTAAAGATGCCCTTGAGCTAATAAGTAAAACTGGTTATTCAAATATTCCGGTACTTAAAGGAAGACAATCAGTTGGAACTATTAAGGAGAGTAAATTGCTTCTTAAACTAGTTGAAGATCCAACACTTTATAATGCAACGGTAAAAAATGTTATGGAAGAATCACT
>Ga0272446_1004967_pt1 | contig 15152 bp, 11 predicted proteins | sample YNPCB0061_FD_194587 | JGI IMG/M metagenome (GOLD analysis project Ga0272446, IMG submission 194587) | Hot spring microbial mat communities from Yellowstone National Park, WY, United States - YNP-CB-006-1 | ecosystem: Environmental > Aquatic > Thermal springs > Hot (42-90C) > Sediment | place...
GAGAGCCAGAAACCGGCTCACGGATGCCATCGATATCCACGGGGGGAGCAGCGATGAACGCAATGATGAAGCAGACAGTAGCGGTCAGCAGAGTCGGGATCATCAGCACCCCAAACCAGCCTACATACAGGCGGTTATTGGTGCTGGTCACCCACTCACAAAAACGAGCCCAGCTACTGGATTCGCGTGCTTGTAAGGTTGTTGTCATAGTGATTGATGAGTCCGAAATGATAAAGAGGCGGCCTAAGCCCAAGCTTTGGACCAGGAATTATTGCCTTCACCCCATAATATGAACATCAATTTTTGTTTTTCCAGGGGTTTTTACTACAATTTGTAAAGGCCATTGCAATCTTTCTTCATGAAGCACCATCTTGTCTTTTCTCCAGAACTTATGCGTGTCAGGTTTTTGAGCGGGGAAATAGTTGAGTCTGTAAGAATATGCAAACCAATAAATTTACAAAACGAAATTTTCACGGCTTTTAAGAAACTGATTTTCCTCTTGGAAAGAAGCTGAAATCAACATTTTCAAGAGCTTTAGGCCTGGCGCCTAAATGTTAAGAATTACTTCAAATAAGATCGAAAATTGAAGTGATGTTCACATTTCTTTGTAATTCACTGTGAGCCTGTTTCAGTGTTGTTACAGAAAGACTGAGAACTTTGCTTAAACGGGTCTGGACTGGGCAAAAAAGGACTTCCCGTAGGTCCTAGGCTAGTAGATAGGAGGCATCTGGAATGGGCTGGCAGGACTGATGTGATAGCTGAGAAACGATTTACCCCGAGTCAGGCACGGATTGAGTATCAGTATCGTCGTTTGCGCCGTGAACTGATGGGTGGGGTGGCTGCCCTAGTAGGTGTTTTTCTGGTGGGAACCATCTGGTATCACCGGGTAGAGGGTTGGCGTTTGATTGATGCGGCCTACATGACCGTCATTACCCTGGCAACGGTGGGTTTTATGGAGGTCAATCCGTTGGGCGATCGCGGTCGCATTTTCACCATTGTGCTGATTCTGTCTGGGGTGATCAGCATTGGCTACATGATTAACCGGATTTCGGATGCCGTTATTCAGGGCTATTTTCAAGAAGGGTGGCGCTTAGAGCAGTTAAGGCGGGTTATGGAATCGCTGTCTGGGCATTACATCATCTGTGGTTTTGGTCGGATGGGCCGACAGATAGCCTTAGAGTTTCAATCCGAGGGGGTTGCCTTTGTGGTGGTTGATTCCGAAATCGACCCGCTGCAAGTGGCTGAACAAATGGGTTTTGTTGCGATTCAGGGAGATGCCACCCTGGATGAAACGTTAATTAAGTTGGGGATTGAACGAGCCCAATGTTTAATTGCGGCCCTCCCATCTGATGCAGAAAATCTCTATACCGTTATTTCGGCTAAAGCTTTGAATGCTGGGATTCGCGCGATCGCCCGGGCCAGTGGGGAAGAAGCCATGCAAAAACTGCAGCGGGCTGGGGCTGATGCCGTGATTTCTCCCTACATTACCGGCGGCAAACGGATGGCTGCTGCTGCTCTCCGTCCTCAGGTGATGGATTTCGTGGATGGCATTCTCACCGGCAGCGATCGCACCTTCTATATGGAAGAGTTTCGTCTGGAGCAGCAGGTTTGTCCCTATATCGGTGCAACACTGCGGGAAACTCGTTTGAGAACTCGGACTGGTGTACTGGTTCTGGCCGTTCGGCGATCGGATGGCACCCTGATCAGCGGTCCTGGCGGCGACACCATTTTGCTGGCAGGAGATCAACTGATCTGCATGGGCACCGCTGAACAACTGCGGTTGTTGAATCAAATCCTCTGTCCATTGCGCTCTAAAAAGCTCCGCCCCCCCAAGCAATCCTAATTGGGAGGGACGGTGACTGATATAGTTCTGCTTTCGGGGTTGAGTGGAATCATCGAGGGGCGGGGTCTTAGTAGCAGCGACCACCATACCGGCAATTGCCGATCGCAGTTGGGGGAACAAGGGTAGTAGTGGCCCGGAACTTGCCAAGAGCGATCATTTTTCAGACAAAATTTATTGAGCCGACTGGGGCATCCTGCATTAGGCTGATTAAAGCCAGACCGGAACTGCTGTCCCATTCGTTTCATCGTCCATGAGACCCTTGCAGATAGCCCCGCCGTTGTATCGATCGCCAAGTCCTGCCCGGATGACTTTGAGGTCAAGCGTTAGAGTCTTTTCTCATTTGGGGCCGTTACCCATTCTGACTGCCCTGGCCAGCCTGTTTAGTGGCGTCGTGTCGTTGCCCGCCCAGGCCAATACTCCCTATTGCCAGCAGACACCGGCCCAGATCGCCCAAAAAGAGCAACTCCGCAAGGCTGCTATGCAAGGTGATCCGATCGCTCAAAAGGGCTACCGGGCGATTGTGGCCCAACATGCAGCCCAACTCCGTCGTTGTCGGCAAAAGACCTGGCCCCAAACCCAAGCTCTGTGGATTCGGCTCTATCCTTGCGATGCCCGTCCCTGGGCTCTGGATACGGTGCTGGATCGCATTGTTAACCGGGGCTATAACCAGATTAATGTCGAGTCGTTTTATAACGGACGGGTGTTATTGCCGGTTAATCAGAACCCGACGGCATGGGACTCGGTGATGGCTGGTTCCGGGGCAGACAATGTGGACTTATTGGATCAGGTGATCCGCAAAGGACGGCAACGGGGCTTAAAAGTTCAGGCCTGGCTGTTTAGTCTGAACTTTGGGGCTGACTATGTGCGGCGGGCCGATAAACAACAGACGATCGCCGAGAATGGATTGGGCCAGACCAGTCTGACCGCCAATATTATTCCCGGTCTGAGTGTGGAACTAGGCTTGACCAACTCCGATGAAGCCTTTGTTGATCCCTACAGTATGCTGGCCCGCCAGGACTACAGCCAGATGGTGCGGGCGATCGCGCAACGTAAACCCGATGGTATGTTGTTCGACTATATCCGCTATCCCCGTGGTTACGGTGGGGCATCCGTTGCCAGCAAGCCCCAGGATCTCTGGATTTATGGCGATGCCTCCCATCAGGTCTTGCTGCAACGCGCCTTTAACTATAAAGGGATGGAACTGATCCAGCGCTTCATGAACCAGGGCTTCATCACTGCGGACGATTTGACCGCATCGGATCAGCTTTATCCCAAGGAACGGGACCCACTCTGGCAGGGACTCAACCCGGCCAAGGCTTCAGTCAAATTACCCACCCTGAAGCGAATTAGCTTGTTGCAGCAGGAGTTGTGGGATCTGGCGGTGGCCCATGCGGCTCAGGGGGTAGTGGATTTTCTGAATGCAGCGATCGCCCCAGTGCGGAATCAAATGCCCGTGGGAGCCGTCTTCTTTCCCGAAGGCAACCTGACCGTTGGCCAGCAGGGCTATGACTCTCGCTTACAACCCTGGGATCGCTTTCCCAGCAATATTAGTTGGCAACCAATGGCCTATGGCGTCTGTGGTGACACCAGTTGCATTGTGGCCCAGGTGCAGCGCGTCCTGCGCATGGCTCCAGCCAGCACCCAGGTTGTTCCAGCTTTAGCGGGAATCTGGCAACAGTCGGTCAGTAACCGGCCCCCCCTGGAAAAACAAATGGCTGCCATTTACCGAGTCGCCCCCCAAATCAAAGGCATTAGCCACTTTGCCTATTCCTGGCAGGAACCCGGTTCGGATCAGCAGCGCAAATTATGCCGGTTGAGGTAATCGGCGGTCAGCGGTCAGGTTTTCAACGCCCTAAATATCCAGCCGCTGGTAAATTTGCTCCAGGTTTTTCAGATGGTACTGCGGATCAAAACAGGCGCGGATCTCTTCCGGTGACAGTTTCTCCTGCACGCGCGCATCCTGGCTGATCAAAACCTGGAAGTTGCCGTCGGGGTTGTTCCACGCTTGGTGAGCACAGGATTGCACAATGGCATAGGCCTCTTCCCGCCGCATTCCTTTCTCGATCAGGGCCAACAGCACCCGCTGGCTAAACACTACGCCGCCATAGACGTTCATATTGCGGGCCATATTGTCGGGATAGACCAGCAGGTGCTTAATCAGGTCCGTAGTGTCTACCAGCATGAAATGGGTCAGGATACAGGCGTCCGGTAACATGACCCGCTCGACTGAGCTGTGGGAAATATCCCGTTCATGCCAGAGAGCCAGATTTTCCATCATGGTGCCAGCATAGCCACGCAACATGCGAGCCATGCCAGTTAAGCGTTCGGAGCGGATGGGATTGCGCTTGTGGGGCATGGCGGAGGAACCTTTTTGTCCCTTAGAGAAAAATTCCTCGACTTCCAGGACATCGGTGCGTTGTAGGTTGCGAATTTCCACCGCAAACCGTTCCATGGACGCACCCAGCAGGGCCAGGGCATTGACGAACTCGGCATGGCGATCGCGGGAGATCACCTGAGTCGAGGCGGTATCTGGTTCCAGGCCTAACTTCTGACAGGTCAGGGCTTCAATCCGGGGGTCAATATTGGCATAGGTGCCCACCGCACCAGAGATCTGGCCCACGGCAATACTTTTTTGCACAGCCACCAGGCGATCGCGGTGACGCAATACCTCAGCCAGCCAACCGGCCAGCTTAAAGCCGAAGGTAATGGGTTCGGCATGGATGCCGTGGGAGCGGCCAATCATCACGGTATGGCGATGTTGCTGAGCCTGATAGCGGATAGCCTGGATCAAATCTTCCAGGCGGGCCAGAATAATTTCCAGACTGGCCACCAGTTGTAGAGCCAGGGCTGTGTCCAGCATGTCGGAACTGGTCATGCCCAGGTGGATATAGCGACCAGCATCTCCCACGTATTCGTTCACATTGGTGAGAAAGGCGATGACATCATGTTTCACCTCTTGCTCAATTTCCAGCACCCGCTGGATGTCAAAGTTGGCCTTTGCCTTAATTTCTTCAACCGCCTCTGCCGGGATGTAGCCCAACTCTGCCTGGGCCTCACAAACCGCAATCTCTACTTGCAGCCAGGTTTTTAGCTTATAGGTGTCCGTCCACAGATCGCCCATCTCGGGCAGGGTGTAGCGCTCTATCAAGGATCGTCTTGCAGAATACAACCGTAATATTCTACCGAAGTTCGGGCGATCGCTGGCTGCTCCTGCAACGGGCCTGAAATTAGAAAATTCCCAATGAACCGGATACGGCAGATAGGCGCAGAGATCCGTTATCCTGAAGGAAGATTTAAGTTTACGGAACTTAACACAACTCTCCGCTGCCACCCTATGAAATGCATCATCGACCGTCGGGCTGAATTTTCAGCCAGTCACCGCTACTGGTTGCCGGAGCTGAGTGATGCGGAAAATGCCGCCCAATTTGGCGCCTGTGCCAATGCACCCGGTCATGGCCACAATTACGTCCTCTACGTTTCCATGGTGGGCGAACTAGACGAGTATGGCATGGTGCTAAACCTGTCCGATGTGAAGCATGTCATTAAACAGGAAGTGACTGCGCCGCTGAATTTTTCCTACCTCAACGACACCTGGGAAGAATTCCAACACATCCTGCCGACCACAGAAGCGATCGCTCGTGCCATTTGGAAGCGTCTGGTTCCCCACCTGCCGCTCGTCCGCATTCGTCTGTTTGAACACCCTGAACTCTGGGCCGACTACTACGGAAACTCTATGGAAGCCTATCTCACCATCAGCACCCACTTTAGCGCCGCCCACCGTCTGGCGCGTCCTGATTTAAGTTACGAAGAAAACTGTCAGATCTATGGCAAGTGCGCCCGTCCCCACGGCCACGGTCACAACTATCACCTGGAAGTCACCATCAAGGGTGAAATCGATCCCCGCACCGGCATGATTGCCGACCTGCAGGCTTTCCAGCGGACGGTGGATGACCATGTGGTGAAGCCGTTTGATCACACCTTCCTGAATTACGACATTCCCTACTTTGCCAGCGTGGTGCCCACAGCAGAGAATATCGCCGTCCATATCCGCAATTTGCTGCTGGACCCGATTCGCCAAATTGGGGCGGAACTTTACAAAGTCAAGTTGATTGAAAGCCCCAACAATTCCTGCGAGGTCTATTGCAGCGATGTGCAACCGGAAGTGGCTGCCTTGAAAAACTTAGAACCTGTGCTGGCCCAGGTTTAGAAACAGTCAGTCACGCTTGTAGCTCAATAAATTCGTATATCACTACACCGGTTTCTGGATCGTTGGTGACTGCCACATAGCCGGTCTTCACCAGCGATCGCAGGGCCGCTTCTACCTCCGCAAAGCCAAAGCCCGTATCCAACACCGCATGGGTAACCGAAATCCGACCCCCTCGGGCATATGCTGCCTGCAAAAGTTTCATAGTTAGATGATGGGGTTCTAACTGGGCAATCCGGACAGAATCCGGACTGACCACCTGCTCAATGGCAGGCAGGGATTGGTGCATGCTGGGTGGCAGAAGACCCTGCTGTGAGCGAACCTTAGCGTTGTGTTCCTCAACCATGCTGGGAATCAGGAACAGGTCAATCAATTGACCTACGCCGAACAGCCCCAATGTGAACATCCACAGCAGTCCGGTGAAAATTTTGCCGTTGTAGAGCCGCTGGAGTCCATGCAGTTGCAACAGACACCCCAGCCAAAGAACATACGCAGTGCCAACGTTATTCATTGCAGTTCTGCTCTCAGCTTTGCTGTTTTCCCATCATAGGAAAAGATGCAGGGGAATGGGGTAAGCGATTCTGGAAATGGTGACGCAGAGGGATACCCGATACCGCTGTCCTCGCCAGTCCATTTTGTTAAAAGTTGAGAATATGTTGTAACTCTTAACAAGATCGCTGTCCCTTGCAACATCCCAGCTTGGTAGACTGAGGGACGTAGTTATCGCTCTACTTGGACTTAAAGCTGTCATGCGGGCTTGAAGTCAATAGAGCCTGTGTTCATAGCCCGGTCTGGATGGTGCCGTACTTTGAACCCGGTAACCCCATCCCTTTCTCAATCTGTAGATCCCTAGAGAAGAACGAAACAGCTCATGGTAGATTCCCTTAAGAAGCCTGCTTTTGACGAGATCCGACCTGGGGTAAAAGCTCCAGCCAAAGATACCATCCTGACGCCCCGTTTCTATACCACCGACTTCGATGCGATGGAGAAAATGGACATCTCCGCCAACGAAGATGAATTACGGGCCATTCTGGAAGAATTCCGCCAGGACTATAACCGCCATCACTTTGTCCGGGATGAAGAATTTACCCAATCTTGGGATCACATTGATGGTGAAACACGCCGTCTCTTTATCGAGTTCCTGGAGCGTTCTTGCACGGCTGAGTTTTCCGGCTTCTTGCTGTATAAGGAACTGGGTCGTCGCTTGAAGGACAAGAGCCCGTTGCTGGCCGAGTGCTTTACCCTGATGTCTCGGGATGAGGCCCGCCATGCTGGATTCCTAAACAAGGCAATGTCCGACTTCGACTTGCAATTGGATCTGGGCTTCCTGACCAAGAGTAAGAGTTACACCTTCTTCCAGCCTAAGTTCATCTTCTACGCCACCTATCTGTCGGAAAAGATTGGCTACTGGCGCTATATCACCATCTATCGTCATCTGGAGTCCCATCCGGAAAACCGGATCTATCCCATCTTCCGGTTCTTTGAGAACTGGTGTCAGGATGAAAACCGGCATGGGGACTTCTTTGACGCCATGATGCGGGCCCAGCCCCAGATCCTGAATGATTGGCAGGCCCGGTTGTGGAGTCGCTTTTTCCTGCTGTCGGTGTTTGCCACCATGTATCTGAATGATGTGCAGCGGGCTGACTTTTATCGCGCAATTGGCTTGGATGCGCGGGAATATGACAAGTATGTGATTGATAAAACCAATGAGACAGCAGCTCGTGTCTTCCCAGTGGTTCTGGATGTGGGGTCTCCAGAGTTCTACGATCGCCTGGAAGTCTGCGTGGCTAATAACGAGAAGCTGACCCAAATTTCTGCTTCTAGCGCTCCTGGTTTTGTCAAAGCATTGCAGAAGTTGCCGCTGTATGTTTCCAATGGCTGGCAGTTCCTGCGGCTCTATTTGATGAAGCCAATTCAAGTCGCGCATTTGCAAGGCAACGCCCGCTAATTGCAGTGCTTGAGGTTGACTTTCCTCCGATAGCGATCCGATCAGGATTGTGAAAGGTTTCCGCAGGAAATCCTTCTCACAAAGCCCTTTCACCATCCAGGCATTCACAAATCAAATAGGATTGCTAGATTACTCAACTGATCGACTCTGCACACCGTCTTCTAGAATGGGTGCAGAGTTTTTTTATTGATGGGTGAACCGGAAGGGGCATCAACAAATTCATGCAGATTGTTCCAATGCGGTGGATGCCTGATCTGGTTTTGTTCTGGACTTCCTGGCTGGTTTGGGTGGGGGTGCTCCAGGCCGCCGCCATCGCCCAGCCGCTGGACGCCTCTTACGCCTCCGCTCCAGCCAGTTCCAGCCGGACGCCGGTTGCGCCAGTTCCCCCCTTCGACCTCAACCCCAAACTGATTCAGGAGAGTCCGGTTTTCCAGCGCTGGCTGAAGCAGGTGCCTGATGTACTGCAGGATATAAGCCAGGATCCGAGCTTTCGATCGCGGCTGCGGCTGGGGTATACCTATGTGCCAGATGGCAATTTGGGCGGCTGGCAGGTGGGCATGGAGGACCTGTTCCTGGGGCGATCGGGGCTGACCCTCAGTGCCAATTATCAGGCTACATTCAACCGCCAACAGCAGAATTGGGGCACCGAACTGCGCTATTATGCCCTGCCCCTAGGTGGTTACGTCAATGTGGCCCCCGTGATTGGCTACCAGTCTCTGTCAACTTCCAAATATGACTCAGAAGGGTTGAATGTGGGACTCCGCCTAGTGCTGGCGCCTTCCCGGACGGGGGCTGCCGACCTGTCCCTGACCCAGAGTTGGGTGGCTCCCCGCCAACAGCAGGAAGTCGGCATAACCACCTTGTCTTTTGGGTATGCCGTGACCCGGAACCTGCGGCTATCAACTGATATCCAGAAACAAAACGCCCGCCAGGAAAAAGACCTGCGGGTTGGCATTGGTCTAGAATGGATGTTTTAAAGAGCCGTTGCTGGGTCGGTTGCCCAATTCGACCGGTTCCAATCCTGATGCTTGAAAGACAGCCAGCACCAGCCAGTCTATCTGATTGAGGCTCAGGCGATTTCTTGAACCCGGCTAAACCAGCGCAGCAGAACCCGCGCCAGGACTTCCGGATTATGGCGCACCAGCCCGGTGGCTGCGTCTTCATCCATCACATTGGCCAAAACCACACGACGGCCTGAACGAACCACCACATCTCGATCCAACGGCACCGGGTTGGAATTTTCCTGGGCATAGCGGATCAAGGCCTGGGCAGACGGGGGTTTCTTTTGCACCAGCACCGCATCAAACAACTTTTTCCCCGCCGCTGTGTCGATTGCCTGGATGTGATCGCCCACACTATAGCCTCGGGTTTCTCCCTCCTGGGTCATGATGTTACAGACGTAAATGCGCGGCACCTGACTCTGGGCGATCGCATCAGCAATTTCAGGCACCAGCAAATTGGGGATAATGCTGGTATAAAGGCTGCCAGGCCCAATGATGATGTAATCTGCATCTTGAATCGCCTTGATGGCTTTGGGCAGTGCTGGGGGATTCGCCGGTCGGCAGCCAATGGTTTTGATTCTGCCTTTCGCCTCCGTAATGCTGGACTCTCCCTCAATCACCCGACCATCTACCAATTCTGCCCACAGCGTGACATCGGTCAACGTGGCTGGCAACACCTGACCGCGCACCGCTAAGACCTTCGAACTGGCTGCGATCGCCTGGTCCAGATCGCCCGTGACTTCACTCATCGCCGTCAGGAACAAATTGCCAAAACTATGGCCGACCAACCCATCGCCCGCCTTAAAGCGATACTGGAACAACTCAGTCAGCAGCTTTTCCTCATCTGCCAGAGCTGTCAAACAGTTGCGAATATCCCCTGGTGGCAAAACGCCAATTTCCCGCCGCAACCGACCGGAAGACCCGCCATCATCCGCAACCGTCACGATTGCCGTAATATTGGCGCTGTACTGTTTGAGTCCGCGCAGGAGGGTAGACAGTCCCGTGCCACCCCCAACTACCACAATCCGCGGTCCCCGATTTAATCGACGGTGGGTCAACAACAGATCAATCAGTTCCGCATCACCATCCGGCATTAATACTTCGGTGATGGAATTCAAGGTGCGAGTTTGTCCCCACCAAACCAGCAGCAGCCCACCCGCCATCGCCAGGGGCCCACTGACATAGCTGGGAATCCAATCAGTAAACTTGTCCAGCACCAGACTAATCAACTGGGTGGTGTAAAAAACTGGCGTCAGCTTCATCCAGATGGCGAATCCCAAAGTCGCCAACATCACTCCAGTTGCACTCAACAGCAGCCAGCGCTTCACCAGTAAGCCAGGAGCCAGCCACTTAAACCACTGATTAACCCGATGCTGCGTTCTGCCGCGGGGTTCTAACCTGAGCGTATGGCGGGCTTGTTTGAGTAAACTGTTGGTCATAATTAAGCTGACAAAGAGAAAAAAGAAGCGGACGTCAGGTTAACTTTACTTAACTCAGCGCATCATCCCACAGAATTAACCCACGGAGCGTTGAAGACACTTCAATATCTGCTGGGATAAGTTGGGCCGTTTACCCGTTCATCAGGTTTGACGATCAGCTTAGCAGCAGAATACCTCAACTTCCCAATTCTGGACCCTTGCTTGTCCATGACTTTACGTTGTAAAGGGGTTAATCAGATGTGTTAGAACTGACAACTGAGACTGGTGCAGGTTTCCAGCGATCGTTGGGTTCTGCTTCAATAGAGTTACGCTGTATGGTGCAGGCTTCCAGCAACCGTTGGGTTCTGTTTCAATAGAGTCACGCTGTATGGCCGTAATTTTCCTGGTGATTAGGGATGATAGGCTGGCAAAGAGAGTCTGGTTACCGACGGAATGGCTGAGCCGTTAATTGAACTCAAGGGAATTCGTAAAGCCTTTGGCGACACAGTTGTTCTAGACGGTGTTGACCTGGCTATTTATCCCGGTGAGGCACTGGCCATCATTGGCCCATCAGGAACTGGCAAATCGACCATTTTGCGAATTATTTCCGGGTTGCTGGAGCCGGATGATGGAGAGATTTATATCCTGGGGCAACGGCGACGGGGTCTGATTGAGGATGCTGAAGATCCAATTGGCATCAGTATGGTGTTTCAGCAGGCGGCCTTGTTTGACTCGCTGTCAGTCGATGAAAACGTTGGTTTCTTACTGTATCAACATTCGAAGTTACCCCGTCAAAAAATCCGGGAACTGGTAGAGAAACGGTTAGAAATGGTTGGGTTGTCTGGCATCAGTGATTTATATCCATCCCAGTTGTCCGGTGGCATGCGCAAGCGGGTCAGTCTAGCCCGGGCGGTAATGACCAACCCGGAGAACCCCAAAGACAACCCCGGAATTTTGCTGTATGACGAACCAACCGCCGGTTTGGATCCGATTGCCTCAACCATCGTGGAAGACTTGATTCGTCACCTACAAAAGGCAGATAGTGTCTGTGGTTCCTACGTCATCGTGACCCATCAGGACAGCACCATCCGTCGCACGGCGGATCGGGTTGTGTTGCTCTATCAGGGACAGGTGCAGTGGGATGGTCGGGTGGAGGAGATTGATATAACCGACCATCCCATGATGCGCCAGTTTCTCAGTGGCCGTGTGGATGGTCCCATTAACGTGCTGGATTAGTTTCCGAGGGAGAACATTATGCGATCTCGAACACTCCGAGAAGGCTCAGTTGGATTGCTAATTTTACTGGGCCTGGGAGTATTTGCTGGGGTGATTCTCTGGTTGCGAGGAATTCAGCCAGGTAACCGGAGCTATAAAGTTACCTTTGAGTTTCCCAATGTTTCTGGCATCAACGATGGCACCCCTGTGCGATATCGGGGCTTGACTGTGGGGCGAATTACGGCCATTCGCCCTGGTTCGAATGGGGTGGAAGTGGAAGCATTGATTTCACCAGCCGACTTGGTGATTCCCAAGAATGTCGTGGTTCAGGCCAACCAATCGGGCCTCTTGGGTGACGCCTCAATCGATATTGTGCCAAAGGGAGCCTTGTCGGAAACCGTTACAACCAAACCTTTGGACCGCAACTGTAACCAGCAAGAGATCATTTGTGATAATGCTCGGGTTGCCGGTGTCACCGGAGTTAATATTAACGACACCCTGACAGCCATGTTTGAGTTGGCCAGCCTTTATTCCGATCCCAAGTTCTTCCGAAATGTAGACACCCTCCTCAGGAATACTTCAGTGGCAATGGGAGAGTTTACGGTTTTGGGCCGGGAAGCGACGCTGCTAACCAAGCAGGCCCGACAGGAACTGAGTACCTTCTCAGACACTGCCCGTTCTATTCAACAAACCTCCGGTAAGTTGGGTCTGACTGCGGACCAGGCCAACAACCTGTTGGCGACCAATCGGCAAACGCTGGTAACCACGTTGACCTATCTAAACGATTCGACCCGACTGCTCAAGCAGACCTTATTGAGTCTGAATACGGCTGTTGATCGAACCACCAAGGGGGAAATGCTCCAGAATTTGGAGGCGCTCTCTGCAAATATTAATCAGGCGTCGGCCAACCTGCGAGATCTGTCTCAGGCGTTGAATAGTCCAGCCAATCTGACCATTTTGCAGCAGACGCTGGATTCAGCCCGAGCGACCTTCCAGAACACACAGAAAATCACAGCCGACTTGGATGAACTGACGGGTGACCCCCAGTTGCGGAAAAACCTGCGGAACTTAATCAATGGGTTGAGTGGTCTAGTATCGTCCAGCCAGCAACTTCAGCAACAGGCTCAGTTGGCCCAGGTGCTAGTTCCCCTGGCTGAGTCGGCTAACCGGCCAGCGGCTGATCTCAAGGCTCAAGCTGCAACCAGGGCGGAAAAAGCAGCCATTCTAGTGCCAGCTCGGCCGGTTGATGGGAACACGCCAGCAGCGGTTAAATAAGCCCGATGCTTACCGACTGGCCACTGCTTCCCGGTTGCCAACTTTTTCCACCAGACTTTGAATATTGTTGCGCAGATCTCCTAGAAGCATTCTGGTATTGGGTTTGTAGAACACGGGATTGTCCACTCCGGCATAGCCCGGCGCTGTGCTGCGTTTCATGATGACGGTCTGCTTGGCGTGCCAGACTTCCAGGACCGGCATACCGGCGATCGGGCTGCTCGGATCCTCCAAGGCGCTGGAGTTGATGGTATCGTTGGCGCCGACCACCAAGGCCACGTCAGTCTCTGGAAAGTGGGGATTGACTTCTTCCATTTCAAGCACAATGTCATAGGGAACATTGGCTTCGGCCAGCAAGACATTCATGTGTCCGGGCATGCGGCCGGCTACGGGATGGATGCCAAATTGGATCTGAACCCCCTGATTGCGCAACTGTTCGGTTAACTGGGCCACGGCATGCTGAGCCTGGGCCACGGCCATGCCATAACCTGGCACAATTACAACCCGTCGCGCCTGGGCCAATAACTCTGCGACTTCCTCCACATTGGTTTGGGTAACACTGCCAGCGGGTTGGCTGGGTTGGCTGCTAGTGGCAGCCGGGGTACCAAATCCGCCCAGAATGACATTAAATAAGGAACGGTTCATGGCGCGACACATGATGTAGCTGAGGATGGCGCCACTACTGCCCACCAGCGCTCCTGTAATAATCAATAGATCATTGGAGAGCATGAATCCTGCTGCCGCTGCGGCCCAACCGGAGTAGCTGTTCAGCATGGAAATAATGACGGGCATGTCACCGCCGCCGATCGCCATTACCAGGTGGAGGCCCAGCACGCCAGAGATCGCTGTCATGATTAACAGATCGGTCAGCCCTGCTTGGGCATCAGCCTGCATGTAAGTAACACCGAGCCAGAGGGTGGCCGCCAGCATGGCCAGGTTCAGCAGATGGCGACCCGGTAATAGCAGCGGTCGGCTGCCAATCAGCCCACGCAATTTGCCAAAGGCAATCAGCGAGCCAGTAAAGGTGACCATCCCAATGAAAATGCCAATGTAAATCTCAATTCGGTGAATATTGGCTTCCATGCCGGTCAGGTTTGGATCGGGATTGAGGTAATTGGCTAACCCGACCAGGACGGCAGCCAGACCGACAAAACTATGCAACATGGCCACTAATTCCGGCATAGCGGTCATGGCCACCCGGGCCGCCACCAGGGCGCCAATCAGAGCTCCAGGCAGGACGACCGCGACTAGCAAGCCATAGGAGTGCACCTGGGCTAGGGCTGTTGCGACTAGGGCTAGCACCATGCCAACAATGCCGTAGAGATTGCCTCGACGGGCCGACTCCTGATGGGAGAGGCCACCCAGACTGAGGATAAACAGAATACTGGCCGCAATGTAGGCAACGGTTAACAAACTGTTGGTCATTGACTCTTGCATGAAACTTACTTCTCTCTACTTGCGGAACATTTGCAGCATTCGTTGGGTGACCAGAAAACCACCGCTGATGTTAATTGAGCCGAGCAGAATGGCGATCGCCCCCAGAATGGTCGTGGCCGAACTGGGCGCACCTGAAATCTGCAACATGCCACCAATCAGGATGATGCCGCTAATGGCATTGGTAACACTCATCAGCGGTGTATGAAGGGCTGGCGTGACATTCCAGATTACCTGCCAGCCAACAAAGCAGGCCAGCACAAACACTGTAAAGTGGGTCAAGAAGGAGGGTGGTGCAGCCACACCGATGCCGAACAAGGCCAGCCCCACTAGCAACAGGCCTACCCAACTACTGGGATTGCCCTCCTGAGGTGCAACTGCTGCTGCCTTTGTGACCTGGGGTTGGGGAACTGGGGGAGGCGCTGGCTGGGGAGGGGCAGACGGCTGGGTGGGGGAAGCAGCCGCCACCGCCGGTCGAGGCGGCGGCCAGGTGATTTGACCTTGATGGACAATCAACATCCCCCGACTGACCTCATTGTCCAGGTCAATCTGAAAGTTTTCTGCTCCACCCAGTTCCTCCAGCAGATGGCAGAGGTTGCGTCCATACAACTGGCTGGATTGGTTGGCCATCCGGCTGGGCAAATCGGTGAAGCCAATGATGGTCACCCCTTTATATTGATACGCTTCACCGGGGTGGGTGAGGGCACAGTTTCCCCCCTGCTCGGCTGCCATATCCACAATCACCGAGCCCTCTTTCATGCTCTCCACCATCTCCTGGGTGATCAGCAGGGGGGCCGGCTTGCCAGGAATCAGAGCG
>Ga0272446_1004968_pt1 | contig 15146 bp, 15 predicted proteins | sample YNPCB0061_FD_194587 | JGI IMG/M metagenome (GOLD analysis project Ga0272446, IMG submission 194587) | Hot spring microbial mat communities from Yellowstone National Park, WY, United States - YNP-CB-006-1 | ecosystem: Environmental > Aquatic > Thermal springs > Hot (42-90C) > Sediment | place...
GCTGCGCGAATCGCGCCAACGATCGGTTAGCATTTGCGGCGTCAGCGGCGCCGGCACGGTTTCGCAGCGCGACCGAAGGAGTCCACCCATGAGCAAAGCGTTCGTCAAGGAAGTCGAGGCGGACGACGACGAGGTCGAAGCGCCCGCGCTTCCCGCCGGCACGAAGAACTACATCACGCCCGCAGGCTATCGGCGGCTGAAGGACGAGTTGCTGCATCTGCTGAACGTCGAGCGGCCCGAGGTGGTTCGCACCGTCTCGTGGGCGGCCTCCAACGGCGACCGGTCCGAAAACGGCGACTACATCTACGGCAAGAAGCGGCTGCGCGAGATCGACCGGCGAATCCGCTTCCTGACCAAACGGCTCGACAGCGCCGAGGTGGTCGATCCGGCGGCGCGTGCGCGCAGCGGCGAGGACACCGACCAGATTTTTTTCGGCGCGACCGTGCGTTATGCGACCGCGCGCGGGCAGGAGCACGAGATCACGATCGTCGGCATCGACGAGGTCGACCCGGCGCGCGGTCACGTGAGCTGGATCTCGCCGATCGCGCGAGCGCTGCTGAAGGCGCGCGAAGGCGACACGGTGCAGTTGCGCACACCAGCGGGCGTGGAGACGCTCGACGTGCTCGAGGTGCGCTACGGCTAGCCTTCCTCGCCCGCGCCCGAGCGCGCGGTCGACCGTACGCGCAGCACGCGCGACACCTGCTTGATCCGCCGCAGCGCGCGCACCACCCGCGCGAGATGCCGGCGGTCGCGCACCTGGATCTTGAAGTGGATGACGACGATCTCCGCGTCTTCGTCCTCGATGTGCACGTTCAGGATGTTCGAGTCCGCCTCGGCGATCGCCACGGCGATGCGGCCCAGCACGCCGCGCTGATTGCGCGCGCCGATGTCGATGTTGACGGCGAACGTGCCGCTGGTTTCGTCGGCCCATTGCAGGTCGATCCAGCGCTCGGGATCGGCGCGGCGCGCCCGCTGCGCGTTGGCGCAGTCGGCCTGGTGCACGGCGAGCCCCTGGTCCTTGCGCATGTGACCGACGATCGCATCGCCCGGAATCGGCGAGCAGCAGTTGGCCATCTGCACCGCCATGCCTTCGGTGCCCCGGATCACGACCGGTGCGACCGCGCCGCGTGCGCGTTCGGTGCCGGCCACTTCGCCGTCGGCGCCGAGCAGCAGCTGGCGCGCGACCACCGCCGCAAGCCGACGCCCCAGTCCGATGTCCGCCAGGATCTCGTCGCGGTCTTTCGCCTGCGCGTCGCGGATCAGCGCTTCCCACCGTGCGGGCGGCACGCGATCGAGCGGCAGGTCCAGCTGCATTGCCGCCTGCGCGAGCAGCCGCTCGCCGAGCTCGACCGACTCCTCGCGCTTCATCGTGCGCAGGAAGTGGCGGATCTCGGCGCGCGCTTTGCCGGTACGGACGAACGCGAGCCAGCTCGGATTCGGGCGCGCGACCGGACCGGTGACGATTTCGACGACATCGCCGTTGCGCAGTTCGGTACGCAGCGGCTGGATCTCGCCGTTGACGCGCGCGGCAACGCACTTGTTGCCGATGTCGGTGTGGATGCTGTAGGCGAAGTCCACCGGCGTGGCGCCGCGCGGCAGCGAGACGATCTTGCCCTTCGGCGTGAAGACGTAGACCTTGTCGGGAAACAGATCGACCTTGATGTTCTCCATCAGCTCGGTCGAGTCGCCCGTCTGGCTCTGGATCTCGAGCAGCGACTGCAGCCACTGGTGCGTGCGCGACTGCAGCTCCGACAGCGACGCGGCGTCGTCCTTGTACAGCCAGTGCGCGGCAACCCCCGATTCGGCGACGTGATGCATTTCCCGGGTGCGGATCTGGAACTCGACCGGCGTGCCGTACGGCCCGATCAGCGTGGTGTGCAACGACTGGTAGCCGTTGACCTTCGGAATCGCGATGTAGTCCTTGAAGCGTCCCGGCACCGGCTTGAACAGCGCGTGCAGCGCGCCCAGCGCGAGATAGCACTCGGCGCGCGTGGCCACGACGATGCGGAAGCCGTAGACGTCGAGCACCTCCGAGAACGACAGGCGCTTTTCCTGCATCTTGCGGTAGATGCCGTACAGCGTCTTCTCGCGGCCGTACACCTCGGCGCGCAGCTTGGCGTTCGACAGCGCCTTGCGCACCGACTGCAGGATCTTGCCGAGCACCTCGCGCCGGTTGCCGCGCGCTGCGAGCACGGCCTTCCGCAGCACGCGGTAGCGCAGCGGGTGCAGGTGCGCGAAGCTCTGCTCCTGCAGTTCGCGATAGATCGCGTTCAGCCCGAGCCGGTGCGCGATCGGCGCATAGATGTCGAGCGTCTCGCGCGCGATGCGCCGGCGCTTTTCCGGGTCCATCGCTTCGAGCGTGCGCACGTTGTGCAGCCGGTCGGCGAGCTTGATCAGGATGACGCGCACGTCGCGCGCCATCGCCAGCAGCATCTTGCGGAAGCTCTCCGCCTGCGCTTCCTCGTTCGAGTCGAAGCGCAGCCGGTCGAGCTTGGAGACGCCGTCGACCAGTTCGGCGACGGTGGTGCCGAAGCGTTCGACCAGCTCCTGCTTGCGCACGCCCGAGTCCTCGAGCACGTCGTGCAGCAGCGCGGCCTGGATCGCCGCGGCGTCGAGCTTCCACTCGGCCAGGATCTCGGCGACCGCGATCGGGTGCGTGATGTAGGGCTCGCCGCTCTTGCGAAACTGGCCGAGATGCGCCGCGTCGGAGAAGCGGTACGCCTCCTTGACGCGCTGGATGTCGGCCGACGGCAGATACCGCTTGAGCCGGTCGGTCAGCTCGCCGAAGCTGACCACGCTCCGCGGCGGTTCGACTTCTGCGCTCGCGCTGTCGGTGCGCCAGACGGCCTTGCCGGCTCGGCGCAGCGCTTCGGCGGCGCGACGGGCAAAGCCGCCCGGCGTATAGCCGGCCGGCAGTTCGGGCGAAGGCGGGTTGGAGGTGGCCATACGGAACAAGCGGCGTCGCTACGCTAGCGCGCTCGTTCCGTCATCGCAAACGAACGCCTACGTCGGCACCTTGCGCAGCATCTCGATGCCGACCTTGCCCGCCGCGATCTCGCGCAGCGCCGCCACGGCCGGCTTGTCCTTGGTGTCGATCTTCGGGGCGTGACCCTGCGCGAGCTGGCGCGCGCGGTAGGCCGCAGCGAGCGTGAGCTGGAAGCGATTGGGAATGTGCTTCAAGCAGTCTTCAACGGTGATCCGGGCCATCGACGTTCCGATAAGTGTTTGACTCGGCGCAATTTTACCCCGGATCGGGGCGCGCGGGCCGCCGCCGAACAGCCCTCAGATCGGGATGCCGAGCTGCGCGAACAACGCGTGATGGCGCGCGGCCTGGCTCGCGTAGCGCAGCCGGGCGGCGGTGACGATCGCCGTCAGATCAGCGAGGGCGTGGTCGAAGTTCTCGTTGATGATCACGTAGTCGAACTCCGGCGCGTGCGCGATTTCCGCGCCGGCGGCGAGCAGCCGGCGTGCGATGACCTGCGGCGAGTCCTGCCCACGCTTGTGCAGCCGCTCCTCAAGCGCTTCGATCGACGGCGGCAGGATGAAGATTCCGACGGCGTGCGCGAAAGCCGCCTTGATCTGGCGCGCGCCCTGCCAGTCGATCTCCAGCAGCACGTCGCGGCCTTCGCGCATGCGCTGCTCGATCCACACCCGCGACGTCGCGTAAAAATTGCCGTGCACCTCCGCGCTTTCGAGGAACTCGCCGCGCGCCCGGCGCGCCTTGAACTCCTCGACGCTGACGAAGTGATACTCGCGGCCGTCCTGTTCCCCGGGCCGCGGCGGCCGCGTCGTGTACGACACCGAAAGCTGGATCGCGGGGTCCTTGGCAAGCAGCGCGTTGACCAGCGTCGATTTGCCGGCGCCCGACGGTGCGACGACCATAAAGATGTTGCCGGCGAACCGCTCGTTCGACCCCTGCGCTTGGCTCATGCCGCTACTCCAGGTTCTGGATCTGCTCGCGCATCTGCTCGATCAGGATCTTCAGCTCGACCGCCGCGTTGGTCATTTCGATCGCGCTCGCTTTCGAGCCGAGCGTGTTCGCTTCGCGGTTCAGCTCCTGCATCAGGAAGTCGAGCCGGCGGCCGACCGCGCCGCCGGCGGCGAGCACGCGCCGCACCTCCGCGACGTGGGTCGACAGGCGCTTCAGCTCCTCGTCGACGTCGGCGCGCAGCCCGTACAGCGTGATCTCCTGCCGGATGCGATCGGCGATCTCCTCGCGCGTCAGCGTCGCGTTGGCCGCCAGCGCCGGCGCCAGCGTCTGATTCAGCCGCTCCAGCAGCCTGCGCTCCATCGCGGCGAGCAGCTCCGGCACGCGCGGGCGCAGCTGCGCGACGATCGCGTCGATTCCGTCGCAGCGCGCGAGCAGCGCGGCGGCGAGCGCGGCGCCCTCGCGCGTTCGCGTCGCCTGCAGTGCGTCGAGCGCTTCGCCGACCGCGGCCAGCACCGCTGCGCGCAGCTCGTCTGCATCGGCGCTTGCGGACTCGATCACGCCGTGCCATGCGAGCACCTCGCCGACGGCGAGCGGCGTGGCTTCCGGCAGCGCGGCGCGCACCTCGCGCGCAAGCTGGGCGAGCTGCGCCAGAGCGGTCGCGTTGATCCGCGGCGGCTGCGCCGTCGTCTGCCGTTGCAGGCCGACTCGGCAGTCGACTTTGCCGCGCACGAGCCGCTGCGCGATGGCTTCGCGGACAGCCTGTTCGAACGGGCGCAGCTCGTCGCTGACGCGCAGCGCGAGGTCGAGAAAGCGCGCGTTGACCGATCGCACGTCGACGGCGATGACACCCGAGGAAGTCTCGCGATTCGCCACCGCGAAACCCGTCATGCTCGCGACGGCCGCCATCGTGCTCCCTGTTTAATCGTGCTTTTCGTCGGTTCGCCGCGCACGGTCGGCGCGGCCGTATTCGTTAAAATCCGCTTGGAATTTTTCCGCGGACGCGGTCGAACGAGACGCAACGGCATGGCGACCCAGAACAACGCAGCGTTGCCCGAAGGCCTCGAGGTCGGCGGCTACCGCATTGTAAAGAAGATCTCCAGCGGCGGATTCTCGATCGTCTATCTGGCCACGGACGAACACGGACAGTCGGTCGCGATCAAGGAGTACATGCCGGCGGCGCTGGCGCAGCGCAAGCCCGGCGAGTTCTCGCCGTACGTCGCGCCCGAAAACCTGAACACCTACCGCATCGGCCTGAAGTGCTTCTTCGAGGAGGGCCGCGCGCTCGCGTCGATCTTCCACCCGAATATCGTTCGCGTCGTCAACTTCTTCCGCGCCAACGACACCGTGTACATGGTGATGCACTACGAGTCGGGGCGCTCGCTGCAGGAACACATCATCCGCAACCGCAGCAAGGAACAGAAGGACGTGCTGTCCGAGCGCTTCATCCGCCGCGTTTTTACGCAGGTGATGAACGGGCTGCGCGAGGTGCACTCGAACCGCCTGCTGCATCTGGACGTGAAGCCCGCGAACATCTACCTGCGCATGGACGGCACGCCGATCCTGCTCGACTTCGGTGCGGCACGGCAGACGCTGCAGCGCGACATCAGCAAGACCTACCCGATGTACACGCCGGGGTTCGCCGCGCCCGAGCTTTACAAGCGCGATGCGGAGCTCGGCCCATGGACCGACGTCTACTCGATCGGCGCGTGCATCTACGCGTGCATGTCCGGGATGCCGCCGCAGGAATCCGACCAGCGGCTGAAGGACGACAAGATGCCGCAGGCGTTGCGCTCGTTCCGCGGCCTATATTCGTCGCAGCTGATCTCGATGGTCGAGCGCTGCCTGCGGCTGAACTCGCTCGAACGTCCGCAGACGATCTATGCCGTGCAGAAGGAGCTGGTCAACAACGTTCCGGAGCGGCCGGAGTTCTCGTTCATGGAGCGCGCCGGAGCGCGCTTCCGGCACGTGCAGGAGCGCGTTTCGCGTTTCATGAAGGATCACAACATCACCTGGTTCTGAGGCCGCGGAGGCGGCGCGCGTGCGGTTTTCCATCTATCAGGAAAGCAAGAAAGGCGGCCGGAAGGTCAATCAGGACCGGATGGGCTACCTGTACACGCGCGATTCGCTGCTGATGCTGGTTGCCGACGGGATGGGCGGGCATGCGCGCGGAGAGGTTGCCGCTCAGCTCACGCTGCAGACGATGGCGTCGATCTACCAGCGCGATGCGCAGCCGCTGCTGCCCGACCCGGCGCGCTACCTCGAGGAGTCGGTGCTGGCCGCGCACCGCGAACTGCACCGCTACCGCGCCGAGCACAGCCTGCCCGAGGCGCCGCGAACGACGATCGTCGCGTGTGTCATCCAGCAGGGCATCGCGACCTGGGCGCACGCCGGCGACTCGCGGCTGTACCTGATCCGCGGAGGGCGCATCGTCGAGCGCACGGTCGATCACTCGCGCGTGCATCATCTCGTCTCGACCGGGCTGATCCGTCCGGAGGACGCAAAGGACCACCCGGAGCGCAATCGCATCTTCAACTGCATCGGCGCGTTCGTCGCGCCGACGGTGGAGATCAGCCGGCCGGTGGCGCTGCGCAACGGCGACACGCTGCTGCTGTGTTCCGACGGATTGTGGGGACCGCTCAGCGACCGGCAGATCGCCGAGGCATTCGGCGGAAAGACGGTGATGCGCGCGGTGCCCGAGCTGATGGAACTGGCGCTCGCCAACGGCGGCGAAGATGCGGACAACTGCACCGCCATCGCGATGACCTGGGCCGGGGCCGAGGCGCTCGAGATGGTGCCGCCAACCGAGGCGCCGGTGTCCACGCTGGTGATACCGGAGGGCGCGGTCGCGTCGACGATCCAGTTTCCGCGGCACGGCGAACCGGGCGCCGACGAGGAGCTGACCGAAGACCAGATCGACGACGCGGTGGCCGAGATCCAGAAGGCGATTGCGCGCTCGAGCAGGCTGATCGAAGGCAAATGATTCGCGCCTGTGGACGCCGCCCGGACGAGCTGCGGCGTGTGGTGCTGACGCGCGGCTATACGCACCATGCCGAAGGCTCGGTGCTCGTCGAGTTCGGCGATACGCGCGTGCTGTGTACCGCGTCGGTGCTTCCCGGCGTGCCGGGATTCCTGAAGGGGCGCGGCGAAGGCTGGCTCACGGCCGAATACGGCATGCTGCCGCGCGCGACGGCAACGCGCACCGAGCGTGAGGCGGCCAAAGGCCGGCAGAGCGGCCGCACGCTCGAGATCCAGCGGCTGATCGGTCGCAGCCTGCGCGCGGTCGTCGACCTGGCGGCCATCGGCGAGCGAACGATTCACCTGGACTGCGACGTGCTGCAGGCCGACGGCGGAACGCGCACCGCGGCGATCACCGGCGGCTTCGTCGCCGCGTACGACGCGCTGCGCTGGATGCAGGACCAGGGCATGATCGATCGGCTTCCGGTCCGCGATTTCGTCGCCGCGGTATCCGTCGGCATGATCGGCGCCGAGGCGTTGCTCGACCTCGACTACGCCGAGGACTCGAGCTGCGACACCGACATGAACGTCGTGATGACCGGCGCCGGCGGCTACGTCGAAGTGCAGGGAACTGCCGAGGGCGCGCCGTTTGCCCGGCGCGACATGGATGCGATGCTGGCACTGGCGCGCTCGGGCATCGAGCGTCTGATCGCGATCCAGAAGGCCGCGCTCGGCGTCACGTGAGCCGGGCGCCATGCGCCGCCTCGTCCTCGCTTCCGACAACCGCGGCAAGCTGCGCGAGCTCGCCGCCTTGCTCGCGCCGCTTGGTGCGGAAGCGATCGCACAGGGCGCGCTCGGCATCCGCTCGCCCGAGGAGCCGCACGTCACGTTCGTCGAGAATGCCTTGGCGAAGGCGCGGCACGCGGCCGCTGCGAGCGGGTTGCCGGCGCTTGCCGACGACTCGGGGCTGTGTTGTTCGGCGCTTGGTGGCGAGCCGGGTGTGCGGTCGGCACGCTTCGCGGGCGAGGCTGCCACCGACGCCGACAACAACGCGGAGCTGCTGCGGCGCCTCGCCGGCGTGGCCGACCGGCGCGCGCATTACACCTGCGTGCTGGTGGCGGTACGCAGCGCGAACGACCCGGAACCCTTGATCGCGGACGCACGCTGGTACGGCGAATTGATCGATGCGCCGCGCGGCGGCAACGGCTTCGGCTACGACCCGCTGTTCTGGCTGCGCGACCTGGCAATGACGGCGGCGGAACTCGCACCGGAGCAGAAGAACCGCATCAGCCACCGCGCGGCTGCGCTCGCCGAACTCGCGCGCAAGCTGAAGGTCTGCTGGGAATGGTGAAGATCCCCGTGGTGTCCGCCGCGCCGACGGCTGCCAACGACGTCGCCGCCTTCTTCCTGCGGCCTGGCGCGCTCAATCTGCCGAACCTGCCGCCGCTCGCGCTGTACGTGCACTGGCCGTGGTGCGTGCGCAAGTGTCCGTACTGCGACTTCAACTCGCACGAGCACGCCGGCGCCGTCGAAGCGATTCCGGAGGGAGATTATCTCGCCGCGTTGCGCGCCGACCTGGAGGCGGCGCTGCCGCTCGTCTGGGGCCGGCGCATCGTCAGCGTCTTCGTCGGCGGCGGCACGCCGAGTCTGCTGTCGGCGGCCGGGCTCGACCGGCTGCTGTCGGACGTACGAGCGCTGCTGCCGCTCGAGGCCGACTGCGAGATCACGCTGGAGGCGAATCCGGGCACGCTCGAGGCGGCGAAGTTCTCCGCGTTTCGCGCAGCAGGCGTCAACCGACTGTCGATCGGCGTCCAGTCGTTCGACGACGCGCAGCTCGCGCGACTCGGTCGCATCCACGACAGGGCACAGGCGATCGCGGCGGTCGAACTGGCGCAACGCACGTTCGACAACTTCAACGTCGACCTGATGTATGCGCTGCCGGGGCAGACGCTCGAAGCCGCGCAGCGCGACATCGAGCGCGCGTTGTCGTTCGCTCCGCCGCACCTGTCGCTGTACCAGTTGACGCTCGAACCCAACACCGTTTTCGCGAAGTACCCGCCGCAGCTGCCGGACGAGGACACCGTCGCTGCGATCGGCGAATGGATCGAAGCGCGAACGGCCGAGGCGGGCTACCAGCACTACGAGATCTCCGCCTACGCGCGCGCCGGCCACCGCTGCAGGCACAACCTCAATTACTGGCAGTTCGGGGACTACCTCGGCATCGGCGCGGGCGCGCACAGCAAGCTGTCCTTTCCGCACCGGGTGGTCCGCCAGGTCCGTTTCCGGCAGCCGGCGTCGTACCTGCGAAACGCGCAGCAAGGCTGCTTCATCGCGGAAAGCGCCGACGTCGGGCGCGCCGATCTGGCTTTCGAGTTCATGCTCAATGCGCTGCGGCTCCGCGAAGGTTTTGCGCCGACACTATTTGCGGAACGCACGGGGCTCGCGCTGTCGCAGGTCGAGCGGCCGCTGGGCGCCGCCGAATCGCGCGGGCTGATCGTGCGCGACCATCGCCGCATCGCCCCAACCCCACTTGGCTGGCGCTTTCTCAGCGATCTGCAGTCGCTTTTTCTGCCGGAAGCGAGTCGCGCCGGGCGAGTGCACCTAGACGGTGCAGTGTTGTCGATTCAGGTGCATACTGCACCAGAATAGGGCAACGACCGGCGCGCTGGCTCCACCGAGCGCCGAATCCGACAGAGGGCGCTAAGTCATTGATGCACAAGGGCGGTGCGAGGAAGGACCGCGGCAGTGCGGCATCGGCACGCTTTCTGCTGGCCCAAGGGAAGATCGACTGGAATTTCTCTTGGCCGGTCGGACGCGCGATTTCAACCACTCTCGATCAGAGGAGAAAGATCAATGGGCACGCCCAAAGACGTGATGAAGATGCTCACAGACAACGAAGTCAAATTCGTTGACCTGCGTTTCACCGACACCCGCGGCAAGGAGCAGCACGTCAGCGTGCCAGCCAAGGCGTTCGGCGAAGACAAGTTCGAGCACGGCCACGCGTTCGACGGCTCGTCGATCGCCGGCTGGAAGGGCATCGAAGCGTCCGACATGCTGCTGATGCCCGATCCGGGCACGGCCCGGATGGACCCGTTCCGCGAGGAAAACACGCTGATCATTACCTGCGACGTGATCGAGCCGTCGACCGGCAAGGGCTACGACCGCGACCCGCGCTCGATCGCCAAGCGCGCCGAGGCGTATCTGAAGTCGACCGGCATCGGCGATACCGCGTACTTCGGTCCCGAGCCCGAATTCTTCATCTTCGATTCGGTGACCTGGAGCGTCGACATGTCCGGCTGCTTCGTCAAGATCAAGTCCGAAGAGGCGCCGTGGTCGAGCGGGATCGACTATGAAGGCGGAAACCTCGCGCATCGCCCGCCCGTGAAGGGCGGCTACTTCCCGGTGCCGCCGGTCGATTCGCTGCAGGACATCCGTTCGGAGATTTGCCTGCTGCTCGAGCAGCAGGGCGTGGAGGTCGAGGTGCACCACCACGAGGTGGCCGCACCCGGGCAGTGCGAGATCGGCACCAAGTTCAATACGCTGGTCAAACGCGCCGACTGGCTGCAGATCCTGAAGTACACCGTCTGGAACGTCGCAGCGAGCTACGGCAAGACGGCGACGTTCATGCCGAAGCCGGTGGTCGGCGACAACGGCTCGGGCATGCACGTGCACCAGTCGATCTGGAAGGACGGCCAGAACCTGTTCGCAGGCAACGGCTACGCGGGGCTGTCCGACTTCGCGCTGTACTACATCGGCGGCATCATCAAGCACGCGAAGGCGCTGAACGCGATCACCAACCCGGGCACCAATTCCTACAAGCGGTTGGTGCCCGGCTTCGAGGCGCCGATCAACCTGGCGTACTCGGCGCGCAATCGATCCGCTGCCTGCCGGATTCCGTACGTGTCGAATCCGAAGGGCCGCCGCGTCGAGGTGCGCTTCCCGGATCCCACGGCGAACCCGTACCTGGCGTTCGCGGCGATGATGATGGCGGGGCTTGACGGCGTGCAAAACAAGATCCATCCGGGCGAGCCGATGGACAAGAACCTGTACGACCTCGAGCCGGAAGAGGCCGCCAAGATTCCGCATCCGTGCGCGTCGCTCGACGAAGCGCTCGAAAGCCTTGACCGCGATCGCGAGTTCCTCACGCGCGGCGGCGTGTTCAGCAACGACATGATCGATGCCTACATCGCGCTGAAGATGGAGGAGGTCACGCGCTTCCGGATGACGACCCATCCGGTCGAGTTCGACATGTACTACACCGCTTGAGGAGCCACGGCGGCGCGTACGCGACAGGGGCGGCGCGACCGCCCCTTTGTCGCTTGCCGCGCGCAGGCGAGGCGATGGAAACGACAACAGCCCCGGAAAAAACGGGCATTGCGCCGGCATACGGGATGTTGAACGCGAGTGGGCTGCCGTACACTTCGCGGCGTTCATCCGGCTCCGGGTACGGGAATGCGGCGCAGCTTGCTGTTTCTACTGAGCGTGTCGTGCACGGCGGCGATGCCAGCCGGCGCGCTGGCGCAGTCGGACATCTACGTGTGCGTCGACGCGCAGGGCCAAAAGATCTACCAGAACGTGGGTGCGCCGAAGGGCTGCAAGAAAGTCGACGTGCAACCGATCCTGACCGTACCGGCGCCGAAACTGCCGGCCCGGCCGAACGGCAGCCCGTCGGCGAACGAGGTGCGCGCAGCGACGCCGGCGAACTTCCCGCGTGTGGACGGCGATACCCAGCGCTCGCGCGACAACGACCGCCGGCGCATCCTCGAAGAGGAACTGCGCATCGAGCAGGACAAGCTCGACCGGCTGCGCGCCGAGTTCAACAACGGCGAGCCGGAACGCCGCGGCGACGAGACACGCAACTTCGCGCGCTATCAGGAGCGCGTGCAGCGGCTGCAGGAGGAGATCCGACGCAGCGAGAACAACGTCGCCTCGCTGCAGCGGGAACTCGCGCTGCTGCGCCAGTAGCGCCACGCGCCGCCCGGCGCGGCGCCTTCAGCAACGCCTTGCCGAAGCCGGCTCGATGAGCTGGTTCGACGTCGCCCCCGCCGCGCTCGACGGACCCGCGCGCTACGCGGGACTGGACCTGCTCGCGACCGCGGTGTTGATCGTCGGTGCCGACGGTGCGATCGCCTACGCGAACCAGGCGGCCGAGCAGTTGTTCGATCTGTCGCGCCGCGGCCTGGTCGGCCTCCGCGCGGCGCGGCTGTTCGCCGAAGAGGGCGAGGTCGAAAGGATGTTCGCCGACGCGCGCGCCAACGAGCTTGGCGTCCGACGCCAGATTCTTTCGGTGCGGCGGCCGCACCGCGAGCCGCTGCCGGTGCAGGCGGTCGCCTCGGCGCTATACGCGGCAGAGACTCCGCTCGCGCTCGAGCTCGCGGAGATCGAGCAGCAGTTGAAGGTCACCCGCGAGGAGCATCAGCTCGACCAGACCGAGGCCAATCGGCAGCTGCTGCGCAGCCTCGCGCACGAAATCAAGAATCCGCTCGGCGGAATCCGCGGCGCGGCGCAGCTTCTGGAAGGCGAACTGGGCTCGGCCGACCAGCGCGAATACACGCGCGTGATCATCGACGAGGCCGACCGCCTGCAGTCGCTGGTGGACCGGCTGCTCGCGCCGCATCGGCACCCGCGCGTCGTTGCCCCCGTCAACATCCACGAGGTGTGCGAGCGCGTGCGTGCGGTGATCCTCGCCGAGTTCCCGCGCGGGCTGGAGGTGCGGCGCGACTACGACGCGTCGGTGCCCGATGTGCACGGCGACCGCGAGCAGTTGATCCAGGCGCTGCTGAACATCGTTCGCAACGCCGCGCAGGCGCTGGAGGCGCGAATCGCCGCGGGCGACGCCGAGATCGTGCTGCGCACGCGCGTGGCGCGGCAGGTGACGATCGCACGCCACCGGCACCGCCTGGCATTGGCCTTGCATGTGATCGACAATGGTCCGGGCATCCCGGAAGACCTGAAGGAGCGGATCTTCTATCCGCTCGTATCGGGACGCGACGGCGGCAGCGGGCTCGGACTGACGCTGGCGCAGACCTTCATCCAGCACAACGACGGCGCGATCGAGATGGATTCGCGGCCGGGACGCACGGAATTCCGGATACTGATCCCGTACACATGAAGCCGATCTGGATCGTCGACGACGACCGCTCGATCCGCTGGGTGCTGGAAAAGGCGCTCGCGCGCGAGAACTTGCCCTGCAAGGCTTTCGGCGGGGCGCAGGAGGTGCTCGACGAACTCGAGTCGGCGAGTCCGCAGGTGCTCGTCTCCGACATCCGCATGCCCGGCATGAACGGCATCGAGCTGCTGCGAACCGTCAAGCGCAAGCACCCGGCGCTGCCGGTGATCATCATGACCGCGTACTCCGATCTGGAGAGCGCGGTCTCGGCGTTCCAGGGCGGCGCGTTCGAGTACCTGCCGAAGCCTTTCGACGTCGATCGCGCCGTCGCGCTGATCCGCCGCGCGGTCGACGAGAGCCTGCGCGAATCGGCCAACGACGAGGTGCCGGTCGAGGTGCCCGAGATCCTCGGCCAGGCGCCGTCGATGCAGGAGGTGTTTCGCGCGATCGGGCGCCTGTCGCATTCGAACGTGACCGTGCTGCTGACCGGCGAATCGGGCAGCGGCAAGGAGGTCGTCGCGCGCGCCTTGCACAAGCACAGTGCGCGCAGCAGCGGCCCGTTCATCGCGCTGAACATGGCGGCGATCCCGCGCGATCTGCTCGAAAGCGAACTGTTCGGTCACGAGCGCGGTGCCTTCACCGGCGCGCAGGCGATGCGACGCGGCCGCTTCGAGCAGGCCGAAGGCGGCACCCTTTTCCTCGACGAGATCGGCGACATGCCGGCCGAGTTGCAGACCCGGCTGCTGCGCGTTCTGTCCGACGGCTTCTACTACCGCGTCGGCGGACATCAGCCGATCAAGGCCGATGCGCGCGTGATCGCCGCGACCCACCAGAACCTCGAGGAGCGCGTGCGCCAGGGACTGTTCCGCGAGGACCTGTATCACCGGCTCAACGTGATCCGGCTGCGGCTGCCGCCGCTGCGCGAGCGGCGCGAGGACATCCCGCTGCTGGCGCGGCACTTTCTCGCCAAGAGCGCGCGCGAGCTGGGGGTGGAGCCGAAGCGGCTGTCGGAAGAGGCGCTCGCGCACATCCAGCAGCTGCCGTTCCCCGGCAACGTTCGCCAGCTGGAGAACCTGTGCCATTGGCTGACCGTCCTGGCGCCGGCGCAGGTGATCCGGATCGACGATCTGCCGATGGAGTTGCGGACGGACGCGGCGTCGCCGCCCGCAGTCGCGCCGTCCGTCACGGCGGCGCAGCCCGCCGACCGAGGGGCCGAAGCGCCGCTTCCCGCACCGGCGGCGCGCGACTGGTGCGCGCTGCTGATCGAAGAAGTCGAGCGCCGGCTCGCCGCAGGGCAAACCGACGTGATGGCAGCGCTCGCGCGCGACTTCGAAAGCGCGTTGATCCGTACCGCGCTCAAGCACACCCACGGCCGCCGGATCGAAGCCGCACTCAAGCTCGGCGTCGGCCGCAATACGATCACGCGAAAGATCCAGGAGCTGGGCCTCGAGGATTGACGCGGCTACCCCGGCTCCGTCGGTCCGTTCTGCGTTCCATCGCGGCTGTGCGCAGTCCGTCGCATCGGGCGGGCAGCCACTTGGCCGCGTCCGCATAATCCGCCCCCTCGAACGACGTCGAGCGGCACGCGGCGTGCCCTTCGACAGGCTCAGGACGCCCACCGAGGATCGGCACCGCTCGCCGAGCGACCGCGACCCGGTCGGGCCGGCCGAGCGCGACGCGAGAAGGGGGAACGATGACGAAAAAGCGCAAGCTCTGGATCGGCGTGATCGCCGCGATCGTGGTGGCCGGCGGCGTGGGCGCGGCCGTCAGCGTGCGCGGCGCGGCCGAGCGCGGCAAGGACAAGAAGAAGGAAGTTCCGCCGCTCGAATTCACACAGCGGGACATCACGCGGCTTGCGCCGCGCGCGCTCGCACAGGTTAGCGCAACATCGTTTCTGTAATTTCGTTCTTGGTCTTTTGCGCGCCGATCGCTGCGAAGCGTAGCGAAGCAGCGATCAGCGCGGCGGCGCGCGGTTCCTTCGGGCATCATCGATCCGAGCACGCGAAGGTACAAGACGATGGCACAACGAGTTGAAAGCAATCCTCTGGAAGCGGCGTATGCCGCGCTTCTGTCGCAAGGTCTGGACGGCGCCGGCGAAGCCCTGCGCATTCTGGTCAACGAGGCAGCGAAAATCGAACGAGCCGAGTATCT
>Ga0272446_1004969_pt1 | contig 15145 bp, 9 predicted proteins | sample YNPCB0061_FD_194587 | JGI IMG/M metagenome (GOLD analysis project Ga0272446, IMG submission 194587) | Hot spring microbial mat communities from Yellowstone National Park, WY, United States - YNP-CB-006-1 | ecosystem: Environmental > Aquatic > Thermal springs > Hot (42-90C) > Sediment | place...
GGCGCAAACACCGGCGGTTTCGAGCGGCGCGTCCTCGGCCCGGGCTGGCGCGCTGGTCGAGCAAACCGGGCGGCCCAGAGTGGCTGTGGCGCAGGCCATGGATTACGACCAGGCCGCTGTGCGCAAAATTGTGCGCGATCTCATCGACCAGACCGGCGGGCTGCGTGGCGTTGTGAAGAGCGGCGATCGCGTCGCTATCAAGGTCAATCTGACGGGCGGGGTGAAGGTGAGGCCGCTGGCCGGCATAGCGCCAATTGACAGCTACATCACGCATCCAAACGTTGTGCGCCCACTGGTCGAGGCGGTGAAGGAAGCCGGGGCGCGCGAGGTGACTATCGTCGAGTCTGTGTATGAAAACGCCAGTTGGACCGAGTGGGGCTACGAGGCGCTGGCGGCGGACCTGGGCGTGAAACTGGTGGATCTGAACATGACTGCGCCGTACAAGGACTATGCTCAGGTTCGTGTGGGCGACGGCGCGTTCATTTACCCCGACTTCACGTTCAACCACATTCTCGAAGAATGCGACGTGTTCATGTCTGTGCCCAAGATGAAGTGCCACTACAGCGCGGGCATCACGCTGGCGATGAAGAATCTGGTGGGGTTGGTTCCGGCGCGATTCTACCGCCTCAGCCCGCAGCACAATTACCGGTCGGCGTTGCACGGCAGCGATGACGAGGTGGGGACGCGCCTGCCGCGGGTGATCGTGGACCTCAATCGGGCGCGACCGATTCACTATTCACTGATCGACGGCATCAAGACAACGGATGGCGGCGAAGGGCCGTGGATTGGCACGATGTCGGCAGTGGAAGCGCATTTGCTGGTGGCCGGGGTGAATGCATTGGCGACGGATGCGGTGGGCACGGCGCTAATGGGCTTTGATCCGCAGGCCGGGCCGATGACCGGGCCGTTCGTGCGGAGCGACAATCATTTTGCGCTTGCAGCGGAGATGGGTTTGGGGACGAATCGTCTGGCCGATATCGACGTGGTGGGCGCGCCGATCAACGACGTGAAAGTGAAGTTCAAGCCGGCCTGACAGGCCGGGGCCGGGCGTATTCACAATCTCGCGCAGGCTTTGTGCGCAATCTGCGGGAGGGTCTGCGTGCCGTGTTGTAAAATCCGCGCCAGATCGCAGCGGGAAATACCCACACACGCACAATTGACAGACGGAGGAGCTAAGATGGAGTCAAGGGCGTCACGGCGCGGATTTCTGAAGACGAGCGCAACCGGCGCAGGGCTTGCAGGCCTGTCGTTGGCATTAGCTGCGTGCGGAGGCGGCGAGAGCGCGACGCCAACGCCGGTCGCCGACACCGGCAAGACGTTTGAGTTTGAAATCAGCGCAGATGACAACATCCAGTTCAGCCAGGTGCTGCTGGAAGTGGAAGCCGGTTCGCGCGTGTCGGTGACACTGGTGAACAAGTCCAAAGACAAGCAGTTCAACTGGGTGTTGACGCGCTTTGGACAGATGTTGCGCGTGGTGACCGAGGGCAATCAGGCTGGCCCATCGAATGACTATGTGAGGCCGGATGACAACAGCGTGTTGGCCCGCACCCGGCTGCTGAAACCCGGCCAGAGCGAGACGATCACATTTGACGCGCCACCGCCCGGCGACTATCAATTTTTCAGCACGTTTCCGGGCTACTACACGCGCATGAACGGCAAGTTGATTGTGAAGTAGCGCCTTGCCCGCTCAGAGGGTGTCTCACGCAAAGAAACCCGGTTCACGATGAACCGGGTTTCTAGTTTGGGGCGCTGGGTAGATGATTCTATCAGGCGGTGGCGCGGTCGGATTGTGGGTCGAGGGCGTCGCGCAAGCCGTCGCCGACGAATGAAAACCCCATTATCAGCAGCGCCAGCGCAACAGTGGGAATGACGCCGATATACAGATAGTTCGCGCTGGACAGGTAACGGCCGATCGCGCCAACCATTTTCCCCCAACTTGGCAATGGGTCGTTGATGCCGTAGCCAAGAAAACTCAGCCCGGCTTCAGCCCCGATGTAGCCCGGAATAGCGAAGCTGATGGCAATGATCAGGGGGTTGAGAATGTTGGGCAGGAGATGCTGGCGCATGATGTAAAACGTGCCGGCGCCCAGACTGCGCGACGCACTGATGAAGTCGCGCTCTTTGTAGGCCAGCACTTGCGCCCGCACCAGGCGCGCCAGCCCTGGCCAGCCCAGAATCGAAATCGCCACTGTCACCTGTAAGATGCCGTTCCCGATCAGCAGCATCAACAGAATCTGGAACAGCAGGCCCGGCAAGGCGCCGATCACTTCGAACATGCGGTTCAGCAGGTAATCCCATACCCCGCCGAAGTAGCCGGAGAGAAACCCCATCACCAGCGCCAGAGCGACCACCAGCGTTGTGGCGCTGATCGACACAACCAGACTGACGCGAGCGCCCCAAATCAGACGGCTTAAGATGTCCCGCCCCAGTTCATCTGTGCCAAGCAGATGGCTGGCGTCCTGGCCTGGTTGGCGCATGGACTTGAACAGGTTGGTGCGGTCGTAGGGATGGGGGGCGATTACAGGAGCGAACAAGCCCGTAAAAATGAACAGTGTGACAATAACTGACCCGATCAGCGCGAGCCGGTTGCGGCGAAAGCGCCGCCATGCCAGTTCAAACGGCGAAAGTGTCTTTTGCTGACTGCTCTGCGCGCGATTGCCGGCGGTTGTAAGCAGAACCTTTGAGGCAGCAGAGTTTTCACGAGCCATGTTTCAGTGAGATCCTCCCAGTCGCACGCGCGGGTCAATCAAGGTATACGCCAGGTCGATCAGCAGATTCGATATTGTCAGGATCGTTGCGCCAATGATCACAGTGAAGATGATGATCGGGTAATCGCGGGTGTAGATGCTTTCCAGGAAAAAGCGTCCCACGCCGGGAATGGCAAACGTGATTTCGACGAATGTCGAGCCGGTCACCGCATTGGCAAGCACTGGCCCGAAGATAGTCACGAGCGGAATCAGCATGTTGCGCATGGCGTGCTTGCCGATGACTACGCTGCGACGCAGGCCCTTGGCGCGCGCGGTGCGTATGTAGTCCTGACCCAGCACATCCAGCATGCCAGAGCGCGTGTAACGGGTCAACGCTCCCACGGTGCCCAGGCCGAAGATGAACACGGGAAGCACCCACGTGTTGGGCGGCTGCTCGTAAAGCGGTTGCCCGTTATTGAATCCAAACCATCTTAGCCCGATGATGAAGATCGCAATGCTGAAGAAAATCAGCGAAATAATCGGGATTGTGACGGTGAACAGGGCGACCGACGTAATCACCTGGTCGATGATGGTGTTCCTTTTTAGCGCGGCGATGATGCCTAGCGCCACGCCGAGGGGGAAACTCCAGGCCACCGCCAGAGCGCCCAGCATCAAGCTCGATCCCCAGTATCGGCTGAACAAGTCGATCACCCGCGTGTTTGGGTAGAAGTAAGAGATGCCGAAGTCGCCCTGCACGGCTTTCGTTATCCAGTTCCACCAGTTGACGTAGAAAGGTTGGTCAAGACCGTATTTGCGCAGGATGTTTGCCTTGGCCTCTGCAGAAAGAGGCTGATTGAGTTCCTCGAAGGGTCCGCCTGGTGTGTTGTACATCAGGAAGAATGTGAGGAAGGACACGGCGAGCAACACAAAGGCGAGACCCGCCAGACGCCCCAGGATATATCTTGCCATGGCGCACTCTGAAAACTTGGGATTTGTAAACAGAGCCTGGGGCGCCTTAAACCCCAGGCTCTGCAACACGGGCCATTTGCAACCGCTCAGGGGATGCTCTTGCGGTATTCCAGGACGTTGTTGCCGATGTAAATCTCTGAAGCAGCGCCGTTAAAGGCGCTCACGCCCGGCCAGGCGACGCCGCGATTCGTGTTTATCTTCCCCGGCTCCATTGGCACGCCCTTGATGTAAGGCTTCCAAAGGTTGACCGGTGTGCGGTGCAGACACCACACGAACGCGCATTCTTCCACCATCAGCTTTTCGGCGTCCTGATACAGCTTGGTGCGTTCATCGATGTTGGTCATTGGGCCGGCCTCCGCCAGCAGGTCCTGGAACTGCTTGTTGTTCCAGGTGTGGCGTCCACCCAGGTCGCTGCCTTTCATCACGCCCAGCATGTTGGACGGATCCAGGTAGTCCATGCCGTAGGAGATGTAGCCGAAGTCGATAGTGGTGTCCGGCTTGCCGTCTGCTGTGCGCTTGAGCAGGTCGGCCATGAAGTCTTTTTGCGGCACTGACTTGACTTCGACTTCAATGCCCAGGTTCTGCTTGATCGAGTCGGCGTAAACCTGCGCGATTTCCGCGCCAAAGAACACGTCGGCGCGCACCTGAAGCACCAGTTTGTCTACTGTCACGCCCGACTCGGCGAAGAGCTGTTTGGCAAGCTCGACATTGTACTGCTGAATGTCCTTCAAGGCTTCGCCATTGGCAGCCGGGAAGCCCGGCGCCAGGAACGAGTAAGCCGGGCGGGCGAGCAATGGCTTGGTCACGAACTGGATGATGCTGTCCCGATCCAGCAAGTGAGCTAACGCCTGACGGAACTTCAAATTGTCGAACGGCGGCTTCGTCACGTCAAAGAAGAAATAGTCGGTGCGGAAATCGCCCACATCCGGCGTGGCGTCGGCGCTCAATTGTGGATCATTCAGCACTGCGTCCACCTGGGCGATATTCCCCGGCACGGTCTGATCGATCTGCCCGGCCTGATAGGCCTGGAAGCCGTCCGGGAAAGGCACCGCGATCATGCGCTCCAGGAATGGCTTGAAATCATCCGCTGTGGACGCGTTGGCTGCCACCTCGACGCGCGTGGGGCTGAAGCTCTTGACGATGAACGGGCCGCACGAGACGCTGGTGTCGGGGTTGGAGTTGTAAGCCGGCCCGTGCGCTGCCAGCGCCTTGGCTTGCAGCGGCATGGCGTATACGAAAAGGCGCGGCAGGTAAGGGGTCACTTCGCTGGTCTCGAAGATCAGTTCATAATCGTCTGCGCCCTTGCGCACGCCCAGTTCCTCCACCGGCACGCTCCCACCTACCGCTTCATCGAAGTTCTTGATGTTGCCGGAGCCTTTGCTGTAGTACCAGGTGAAGTCGTACGCGCTCTTCGGATCGGCCATGTAGCGGAAAGTGGCCACAAAATCATCTGCTGTAAGGGGCGTCCCGTCGCTCCACATGATATCGTTGCGCAGCGCAAACGTCCATGTGTTTCCATCGTCGGACACCTTCCAGGACTTGGCAGATCCAGGGATTAATTCGAAATCCTTGTTGATGCGTGTGAGCGGAATGCCGTACAGGTCGGACAGAGAGGCGCGGTTGTACACATTTGCGCTGATGTCCATGAACTGGCCGGGGGCGCCTGAGCCGGCGATCACGTAAGCCTGTTGTTCCGGCGGGGCAGCGTCTGGGGGCAACTCTTTGCCCACGCTGTTGACCATGGCCTTCGGGGCTTCGGTCGGTGGGACGGCAGTGGCGGGAACGGCGGTTGGCGCGGGGGCCGGGGTTGCAGCCTGGCTGCAGGCTGCCAGACCCATGACTACGCTCCCAGTGCCCATGATCTTCAACATCTGGCGGCGGTTCAGCTTTGCGCCTTGCGTCTTGCGGCTATTCGACATACTCATTCCTTCATTCCTCCAAATGCAACTGGGTCAAATCAACGCTCGAACACACAGACGGGCAACGTCTGCCCTCGGCTCAATATGCGACTGTGATCTTTGTTTGTGGGCGCTGGCAGTCTAGTGAGTGCCGTTTCGTGAAACCTCCTCGTTGAAAATGTGGCCGGTTGCGTCTGCCAGGGCGTCATGGTCTCTCGCGCAACCGCGCGGCGAATCATAAGAGGATCGCCCGGCTTTGTCAATGACGGCGATAGTTGCGGGCACCGGGTATCGGGGCCTTGCGCCGCGCCAGGTCAATACAGATGGCAGGCTGCCCAGTGAGATGGCTCTATCTCGCGCATCTCCGGCTCGATCTGCCGGCACACATCCATGACAGCGGGGCAGCGCGTGCAGAAATGGCAGCCGGCTGGCGGGTTGGCTGGGCTGGGCACATCCCCTTCCAGCACGATTCGCTCGCGCTTTTCCTCGATTTCCGGGTCGGGAATGGGCACGGCTGACCACAACGCCTTTGTATAGGGATGCAGCGGGTTCTCGAACATCCGCTTACTGTCGCCGGTTTCGACGATCTTGCCCAGATACATGACTGCCGCCCGGTCACTGATATAGCGCACCATCCGCAAGTCGTGCGAGATGAACAGATAGGTCAGGCCCAACTCTTGTTGCAGACGCTTGAGCAGGTTGACGATTTGCGCCTGGATCGACACATCCAGTGATGAGATTGGCTCGTCGCAGATGACGAATTGGGGATTCACGCTTAGCGCGCGGGCGATGCCGATGCGCTGGCGCTGGCCGCCCGAAAACTCGCTGGGAAAGCGGTTGACGAAATAGGGATTGAGGCCGACGGTCTGGAGCAGGGCCTGGGCGCGTTCTTTGGCTTCTTTGCCTCGGGCAATGCCGTGCACGATCATTGGCTCCATCAACGCATTGCCGATGGTCATGCGCGGATTGAGCGACGAGTAGGGGTTTTGGAACACCAGTTGCATCTGCGTGCGCAGCTTGCGCAGCGCATCGCTTGTGACTTCGGTCAGTTCCGCGCCATTCAGTTTCACGGAGCCGGATGTGGGACGCTGCAGTTGCAGGACGGCGCGCGCCACTGTGGTTTTGCCGCAGCCGCTTTCGCCTACCAGCCCGAGCGTCTCGCCCTTGCGAATGCTGAACGACACGCCATCCACGGCTTTCACGTGGCCGGTGACGCGCTGGAACAGGCCGGTCTTGATCGGATAGTGTTTTTTCAGGTCTCTGACTTCGAGCAGGATATCTGCATTCGCCATGGCTATTCTTGCGCTGTGGTGAAGCGTCGCCTAGCCGCTCACCGGCAGACGACTTTCCCGTGATGCGTGGATGTCGCTCAAGTTGACACAGGCTGCGAGGTGCTGAGGCTCGATTTCGACAAGCGCCGGCTGTCCCTGGTCGCACGCTGGCCCCCGGTGCTTGCAGCGCGGAGCGAACGCGCAGCCCTGCGGCAGGCGGATCAGATCAGGCGGCGCGCCGTCAATGTACTGGAGGGTTTGTCCGGCGCCGTCTGCCTGCGGCACCGAGCCGAGCAGCCCAATCGTGTAGGGATGCTGCGGGTTGCCGAAAATGCGCTTGATCGGGCCGGACTCGATGATATAGCCGGCGTACATCACGTTGACCCGCCGCGCCAGCCGGGCAATCACGCCCAGGTCGTGCGTGATCCAGATGACGGCCATGTTCAGTTCCTGCTGCAAGCGCCGCACCAGGTCCACGATCTGCGCCTGGATGGTCACGTCGAGCGCGGTGGTTGGCTCGTCGGCGATGAGCAGGCGGGGATTGCAGGAAATGGCCATCGCAATCATCACGCGCTGGCGCATGCCGCCGGAGAACTGGTGCGGGAAGTCGTTGTAGCGGTCGCGCGCGCGGGGGATGCCGACGTGCGACAGCACTTCCACGGCGCGATCGCGAGCGGCGCGCGCGCTCAAACCCAGATTGACCCGCACCGCTTCGGCAATTTGCTCGCCGATGGTCATGACCGGGTTGAGCGAGGTCATCGGGTCCTGAAAGATCATGGCGATCTTGCGGCCGCGGATTTTGTGCATTTCATTGAGCGAGAGTTTGAGCAGGTCCTGGCCCTCGAACAGGATTTGCCCGCCCATGATGCGCGCCGGCGGTTCGGGCAGCAGCCGCAGCATGGCCAGCGAACTAACGCTCTTGCCGCAGCCGCTCTCACCCACGATGCCCAGCGTGTCGCCTTCGTCGAGGCTGTATGAAATGCCGTTGACCGCTCTCACCATGCCGTCTTTGGTGAAGAAAGCGACTTGCAGGCCCTTGATTTCGAGAAGTGGAGCCATGTCGATTTTGGATTTGCGATTCTGGATTGTGGATTGGCGTTAGCGCCGGCCTGTCGTCCGTTGTCTGTAATCTGTCTTCTGACTACTGACTACTGACTACTGACTACTGACGCCTCCCTACACGTTCACATTCACGTCGAGCGCCTCGCGCAGACCGTCGGCCAGGCCCTGAAAGGCGAGCACGGTCAGGGCGATCATGAGGCCGGGGACGAGAAAGATGTGCGGCCAGTATTGCCAGTAGCCGGCGGCCTCTTGCAGCATCTGGCCCCAACTGGGTGTTGGCGGGCGCACGCCCATGCCCAGGAAGCTGAGGCCGGCTTCGGCAAACACGATGCCGGGAATGCTGGCGGCGAAGCTCCACAGCAACAAGGGCGCGATTTGCGGCAGCACGTGCAGCGCCAGCACCCGCGGGGTTGGCAAGCCAAGCGCCTGGGTGGCTTCGATGAAATCCTGCTCGCGGATGGAGAAGGTCATGCCGCGCACCAGCCGGGCCGAGCCAACCCAGGATGTGACTGCCAGCGCCACGATCATGTTTTGAATGCTGGGCGAGAGCACCATGACCAGGAACAGGACGATGAGGTACCACGGCAGGGCCGAAAACATGTCGATGAAGCGCGACACGATCCAGTCGACCACGCCCCCGGCGTAGCCGGCAATCAACCCCAGCGGCACGCCGACCAGCAGCGCCAGAATGTTGACGGAAATGCCGACGATCAGCATCGGGCGCGCGCCGAACATGATCCGGCTCAAGAGGTCGCGGCCCAGGTTGTCGGTGCCCAGAGGGTGTTCGATGGAGGGCGGCATCAGCGCCTGAATCGGGTTGATTTTGTCGTAGGGGTAAGGTGTGAGCACTGGAGCAAGCACAGCAATGGCGATGATGAAGACGACAAAGACCAGCCCGAAGATGGCCAGCCGGTTGCGGCGGAAACGGCGCCAGGCGCCGGCCCAGAAGCTGGCGTAGCGCACAGGTTTGTCGGCCGGCGTGGCAGTGGGCAAAGCAGTCGATGTCATGTTACTTGCGCTCCGTGATTCGCACGCGCGGGTCGATGATGCCGTACAGCACGTCGGTGATGAAGTAGGTCAACATGATGAGCACAGCCCAGAAGATGGTGATGCCCAGGACAAGCGGATAGTCGCGGTTGGAGCTGGATTGAACGAAGTAGCGCCCCAGGCCGGGCAGGCCGAACACGACCTCGATGAAGATGGAGCCCGTCATCATGCCGGGAAACAAGGGCAGGAATGAGGTGATCATCGGGATGAGGGCGTTGCGCAGGACATGACGGGCGATCACGGCCACTTGACGCAGTCCCTTCGCATAGGCAGTGCGCACATAGTCGGATGACATGGTGTCAACGAGACACTGACGTGTCCAGCGCGCTACGCCGCCCGTCACCGGCAGTCCGTAGGCGATCACCGGCAACACCAGGTGTTGCGGCCCGCCCCATCCGCCCGACGGCAGCAGACGCCACTGCGCCGCAAAGAAGTAGGCCAGAATGTACGCCAGAACGAATGATGGCACAGCGGCGATGATGACCGCATAGCTGGTCACCAGGTTGTCGAGCCAGCTATTGCGCGCCGCCGCCGCGACCATGCCGAGAATGACGCCAATTGCAAGCGCAAACAGGCAGGCAATGCCACCGACGATCACGCTGTAGGGGAGCGCCTTGCCGATCAGCTCGGTGACGCTCAGCTCCGGCGCCGTGAAGGGCCGGCCAAAATCCAGCAGAACGGCATTGCGCAGCCAGACCAGATATTGCTCGATGACCGGCCGGTCCAATCCGTAACGCTGCCGGAAGATGGCCTCCTGCTCCGCAGACAGCGGAATTTGAGCGTTAGCGCCCCAGGGTGTGCCGGGCACCAGTCGTGTCAACGCAAAAGTCAGGATGGACAACAGCAGCAGGGTGACGAGAATTCCAAACAGCCGTTTGACGGTATAGCTAATCATCAAACCTCGATGGGAAAGCGGGGCGAGGTGATAGCCTCGCCCCTGATCGATTGTAGCCGCAACGCCGGCAGGATGTCGGCTCTGCCGGTTGGATCGAGGTGATCGATGCGACTAGCTGACGCCGGCCCGGCAGGCCGGGTCAGTCCAGTAGATGCCCTCATAGGCGTGCGGGCAGCCCACGCCGCCGCCGCCCCAGAAGGAGTATCCGTCCTTGTTGGGTTGCAGGGTTTCGCCCTTGGCATTGCACGGCCACAGCACGATGCTGAATGCGCTGTGCAAGAAGTAGTAAGCGACGCTGTTGACCAGTTGCGCTTCCACCTCGGCGATGGCTGCGAAGCGCGCGGCGGGGTCGCGCAAGGCGTTTGCTTTGGCGTATGCCTCGTCCCAGGCCGGGTCTTTGTGCGGGTGTCGGCCGCCATTGGTCACAAAGACGTTGAGGAAGGTGGCGGGGTCGTAGTAGTCGAGCGAGTAAGCCACATGATAGATGGGCGCCTTCTCGCCTTTGCCCTGGTACACCTCGGCAAACGCCTGGAAGTCTGCCGGCTTCAACTCGATCTCGATGCCCAGGTTTTCCTTCCAGCGCGCCTGGATGGCCTGGCACATGGTGAGCTGAATGGGCGCCGGCTGGCGGATCCACATCTCAAACTTGGGGAAGCCTTTGCCATCCGCGAAGCCGGCCTTCGACAGCAACTGCCGGGCCGCCTCGGGGTCGTACACGTTGGGGTCCAGTTCCTTCAGCTTGTCGCCGGTGTAGCCGGGGAAGCCCTTCGGCAAGATGCCCCAGGCCGGGTTGGAGAATCCGCGCCAGATTTCGCCCACCAGCGTCTCTTTGTCGATCGCTTTGCACAGGGCCAATCGCACATCGGGGTTGTCCAGGGGAGGGAAGGCTCCCGGCATGGTGTTGAAGCCCAGGTAGTCCGTGTAGCTGGACGGTTGCGGGTGGGACTCGGCGCGCAGCACCGGGTTGGCGTTGATCAGCGCCACCTCAGCCGGCGGTGTGTTGCCGTCGATGGTGTAGGTCTGGATATCTCCGGCGATGTAGGCGGCGATGCCCCCTGGCAGCGGTTGCTCGCGGATTTCGGTCACGTAGGGCCGGCGAACGCCCTTGTACGTCTCGTTCAGCGTCCACTTGTGCGACACACCGCGGTTAAATTCGGTCAGCTTGAACGGACCGGACGATACGTAGCGCGCAGGATCGAGCGCCCAGTTTTCGCCGGCGGTCTCCCAGATGTCTTTCTTGGCAACCTCGAACCATGTGCCGAGGCCGGGCAGATAGGGCGTGTAGGCCTTGGTGGTGATGCGCAGCGTGTAGTCATCGATGGCTTCAATGCCCAGCTCCTCAGGCGGGACAGAACCGTTCATCACCTCGGTGCTGTTCTTGATGTCGGTGTAGAACCAGCCAAAGTCGTAGCCGCGCGCTAGCGACCAGCGCAGGGTGTATACCCAGTCGTGGGCTGTGACCGGTGTTCCGTCGCTGAACACCAGGTCCTTGCGCAGCGCGAAGTCCCACGACAGGCCATCCTCCGACACAGTCCAGCTTTCGCAGGCCACAGGCACAGTCTCCAGTTCGATGTTGAGGGTGGTGAGCGTCTCGGCGCCGCCAGCGTGTTCGAAAGCGCGGTTGTACAGCGACTCCATGATGTGACCGAAACCGCCGCCTACGCCGCTGATGCCGGTCTTGATGTATTGCTGCTCCAGAGGCAGCGCATCAGCCGGCAGGGTCACGCCCAGAGCGTTGGTCGGGCCGGTGGGGGCCGCCGCGGTGACCTCAATGACCTTTTCCTTTTCGACGACTTTCTCGACTTCTTGCGTCACCACAACGGTCTGTGGCGCGCAGGCGGCGAGCGCAGCGCCGGCGCCGGTCAGGCCGGCCAGCTTGAGCATGTTTCGGCGAGACAACTTCTTATTGGTGGACATGTGACGTCTTCCTCCGTAGGGTTTATGCGATCTGCACTGCAAACTGATTTCGGCCCCGTCCGGCTGCGCAATGCGGGTCGCGCCGGCCAGGGCTTTGACGTGGATTTCTGGCCTCTTGTTTGGTGTGCACCTCCTGTTTTTGGACCGTGCGCCACATTGCACAGTGCTACGCTAGATCTGCGCCGCCCCTGCGGTGTTCCGGGGCGAGATACGGACGGCCCGATGCTCGCGATCACACCGAGATTATATACGCCCGACCCGCAGTGGCGAGCGGCCAGTGTGCGGCCAGATTCCGGCCAGGCGTCATCGGTTAAGATACCCACCCATGCCAAAGCGAACAGACATCACGTCCATCCTCATCATCGGGTCCGGCCCCATTGTCATCGGCCAGGCGTGCGAGTTTGACTACGCCGGCGTGCAGGCGTGCAAAGTGCTGCGCCGCGAGGGCTATCGCGTCGTGCTGGTCAACTCCAACCCGGCCACAATCATGACCGACCCGGAGTTCGCCGACGCAACCTACGTGGAGCCGCTGACGCCGGAGTTGATCGAAAAGATCATTGAGAAAGAGAAGCCCGATGCGCTTTTGCCCACCGTCGGCGCGCAGACTGCGCTCAACCTGGCCACCGAAATGGAAGAAGCCGGCATTCTGCGCAGGCACGGCGTGCAGTTGATCGGCGCGCGGGTCGATGCCATCAAGATCGCCGAAGACCGCCAGTTGTTCAAGGATGCCATGCTCTCCAATGGCCTCAAAGTGCCGTTGGGCGAGACCGTCACCAGCGTCGAGCAAGCTGTGGCCTTGATTGACCAGGGTCTGTTGACCTGTCCCGTGCTGATCCGGCCTTCATTCACCCTGGGCGGCAGCGGCGGCGGCATCGCCTATGACGAGGCCGATCTGCGCGCCAAAGTGCGCAAAGGGTTGCACGAAAGCCCGGTTCATCAGGTGTTGATCGAGCAGAGCGTGATCGGCTGGAAAGAGTATGAGCTGGAAGTCATGCGCGACTACAAAGACAACTTTGTGGTTGTGTGCTCCATCGAGAACATCGACGCGATGGGCGTGCACACCGGCGACAGTATCACGGTGGCGCCGGCCCAAACGCTGACCGACAAGGAACTGCAACGCCTGCGCGACATGGCGAAGATTGTCATGCGGGCTGTGGGCGTGGAGACAGGCGGCAGCAACGTGCAGTTCGCTGTCGATCCGCGCACCGGCGAGGCGCTGGTCATCGAAATGAACCCGCGCGTGTCCCGCTCCTCGGCGCTGGCCTCGAAGGCGACCGGTTTCCCCATCGCCAAGATCGCCGCCTTGCTGGCAGTGGGCTATTCACTCGACGAGATTCCCAACGACATCACCAAAAAGACGCCGGCCTCGTTCGAGCCGTCTCTGGATTACGTGGTGGTGAAAGCGCCCCGCTGGACGTTCGAAAAGTTTCCCGGCGCCGATCCTACCCTGGGGCCGCAGATGAAATCCGTCGGCGAAGTGATGGCGATCGGCCGCACGTTCAAGGAGGCGCTGAACAAGGCGGTGCAGGGCCTGGAGATTGGCAAGCTTGGACTGGAGAGCAAGCCCCCCAGCGTCTCGCCGGCTCAGCTCGCCACGCCCACCGCCAGCCGGCTGTTCGATGTGGCCCAGGCGTTGCGCGATGGCGCTGCGCCGCAAGACATCTGCGCGGCGACCGGCTACGACGCCTGGTTTGTTGCGCAGTTGCAGGAGCTGATCGAAACCGAGCGCGCGCTCAGCCGGCACACGCTGCAATCCCTGCCGGCTGATCTGCTGCGCCGCGCCAAGCGCGAAGGATTTGGCGATGCTTATATCGCCCGTCTGCTGAACGCCGGCGCGCCGGCGGGACAACCACCTGTCACCGCCTTGCAAGTGCGCGCGCGCCGGCGCGACCTGGGCATCCGCCCCAGTTTCTATCGCATCGACACCTGCGCTGCTGAATTCGAATCCTTCACGCCCTATCTCTACAGCAACTACGACGGTTACGACGAGTCTGAGGTCACCGACCGGCCCAAAATCATTATCCTGGGCGGCGGGCCGAATCGGATCGGGCAGGGCATCGAGTTCGACTATTGCTGTGTGCACGCCTGCTTTGCGCTGAAGGAACTGGGTTTCGAGACCATCATGGTCAACTGCAACCCGGAGACGGTCAGCACCGATTACGACACCGCTGACCGGCTGTATTTCGAGCCGCTGACGCTGGAGCACGTGCTGAACGTGTGGGAGAACGAGAGCGGAGCCGGGGAACAGAGGAGCGGCGGAGCGCAGGAGCGAGGGAGCGAAGGAGCGGGGGAGAAACGCGCTGTTCCAGTGTTGGTGCAATTTGGCGGGCAGACGCCGCTCAATCTGGCGCAGGCGTTGAAGGACGCCTGCGTGCCGATCTGGGGCACCTCGCCCGAGGCGATTGCGCTGGCCGAGGACCGCCAGCAGTTCGCGGATGTGTTGCGCGAACTGGATATTCCGCAGCCGGAAAACGGCACGGCCATGTCCCTCGAAGAAGCAAAGGGTGTCGCCCACCGTATCGGCTATCCGGTGCTGGTGCGCCCGTCCTACGTGCTGGGCGGCCGAGCCATGGGCATTGTCTACGACGACGACGAATTGACCGAGTACATCACCGAGGCGACTGCCGTTTCACCGAATGCGCCGGTGTTGATCGACCGCTATCTGGAGGATGCCTATGAGATCGATGTCGATGCGGTGTGCGATGGCCGGCGCGTGGTGATCGGCGGCATCATGCAGCACATCGAGGAGGCGGGCGTGCACAGCGGCGACAGCGCCTGTGTGTTGCCGCCCTATAAGGTGAGCGAGTATCACCTGAACACCATCCGCGACTACGTGGAGCGCATCGGCCTGCGCATCGGCGTGCGCGGTCTGATGAATGTGCAACTGGCGATCAAGGACGACATCGTGTATGTGCTGGAAGTGAACCCGCGTGCCAGCCGGACGACGCCCTATGTCAGCAAGGCGACCGGAGCGCCGCTCGCCAAGATTGCCGCGCGCATTGCCGCCGGCCAGACCCTCGAAGAGATCGGTTTCACGCGCGAGCCAAAGCTGGACGGCTTCTTTGTGAAGGAGGTCGTGTTGCCCTTCAACAAGTTCCCCGGCGCGTTCGTGCGCCTGGGGCCGGAGATGCGCAGCACCGGCGAGGTGATGGGCCATGCCTCCACCTTTGGCCATGCCTTTGCCAAAGCGGAACTGGCAGCCAACAACAAGCTTCCGCTCAGCGGCAACGTGCTGATCACCGTCAATGACTTTGACAAGGGCGCCATCACCAAGATCGCCCGCGATCTGCACCAACTGGGATTTCACATTCACGCCACGCGCGGCACAGCCGATTGGTTAAAGCGGCTGGGCATTCCAGCCACGATCGTCAACAAGGTGAGCGAAGGGTCGCCGCACGT
>Ga0272446_1004970_pt1 | contig 15142 bp, 12 predicted proteins | sample YNPCB0061_FD_194587 | JGI IMG/M metagenome (GOLD analysis project Ga0272446, IMG submission 194587) | Hot spring microbial mat communities from Yellowstone National Park, WY, United States - YNP-CB-006-1 | ecosystem: Environmental > Aquatic > Thermal springs > Hot (42-90C) > Sediment | place...
GCTTAAAGTGGGCTACCTCCCCGTCGTGATCTACGCCCCCCTGTTCGTCGGGGTGGATCGTGGGTACTTCGCGGCAGAGGGCCTCAATGTCGAACTGATCCCGCTTCCGGCGGGCGGCGGTGACTCGATCATCCAGTTGGCTGCTGGGAACTTCGATCTGGCCATTACAGGCGCGGGCGCCCCGCTGTGGAATGCAGCGAAGCAAGGCCTCGCGTTCAAGATCGTAGCGCCTCTGCACACTGAACGCCCGCCGCTCTCCACGCCGCTGGTGATCAGTGCCAAACGCACCGAAGAAATCAAGACCGTCGCCGATCTGAAGGGCAAAAAGGTCGCCGTGAACAACACGGGGTCGGCCATTGAGTACTGGGTGTATGCCGCGATCACGAAGGCTGGGCTAAGCATGGACGATATTACGCTGGTCGCCATGCCCTTCCCGCAAATGCCGCCCGCCCTTGAGGCAGGGGCCATCGATGCGGCGGTGATCACCGATCCGTTGGCGACGTTGGCGAAGGATCAGGGCTTGGTGGCCTTCCTCGCCGACGATTTCATCGATGGGATCACGGTCACGTATGTGTTTGCGGGCACAGCCCTGCTCGAACAGCGTCCCGCCGCCGCTGAAGGCTTTATGCGGGCCTATTTGAAGGCCATGCGCGACCTGCAAGGCGAGGCGTGGCTTGATGATAGCATCGCAACCATCATCGAGAAGTACAGCAAAGTGCCCGCCGCCGTCGTCAAGCGCATGAATCGGCCCTACTTTGACCCCAACCTGACCATTCCAACCGCCGATCTGGAGGAAGTGCAACGCTACTTCCTCAGCCGCAAGGTGCTAGAGTACACCGATCCGTTAGATGTAACCGCCTTCATCGATGCCACGTGGGCACAGAAGGCCGTCGCTGCGCTCGGCCCCGCCCCGACCCCCGAAGCCACGCCGGGTAAGTAGCCCACGAGTTAAATTTACATCTACAGGGGGATTACCCCCTGTAGATGTATCGTTTCAAAGCCCTGAGGAGTAGCTAGCGCTTAGCATGGACGCAGACCTCTACGTGCCGATTCTCCCTGATCGCTCATGAATCGACCCCGCTGCAGACCTTCCCTATAGGTTAACAGGGCAACAGGTGTTTACCGCCTTGTTGGATTTCATTGCCTTTCTCAGCGGCATTAATCAGCAATTGGCGGCCCAAGAAATTCTCCGTTTCGAGTCCTTGTTGATGCCAGCAAACTTCAGCAGCATTGTCGGTGAATACGTCATCGGGAGCATTGCGAAGCACTGCCCGACCCTCACGAAGAATCGCTATCATAATGGCCATCCCGATCTTATCCCTGTTGGGGCCTATCCGGGAGATCGCGTACAGTACGGGGAAATGGGAATCAAAGTGAAGGCCTCGCGCTATTTACGGGGCTGGCAAGGCCATAACCCCAAAACCGTGTGGCTGATGGTCATCGTTTTTGAGGTTGAACGCACGCCATCTAGAGGGCAAAAGCTACCTGTACCGTTTCAATTTAAGGTTGTTGCGGGGGCGCCGTTATTCAAAACAGACTGGCGGTTTTCTGGGCGGGGAGTGGCAAGCCGCCGTACCATCACAGCAAGCGTAACTCGTTCCGGCTACGAGAAGATCATGGCAAATTGGATATACCGTGGCCCTTCAATCCGAGAATAGCGATTGCTGAAGACCAATACCACCCTCTGGAACACCTATGTCGGCCAGTTGAGGAATCGCCTGTAGGCTTAGGGCGTAATACTCTGCTGACCGTTCAACCCCCACACAAGCTACCCCTACCGCATTGGCCGCCGCCAATGTCGATCCAGACCCCATAAAAGGATCGGCGATGATCCCCTCTCCCAACGGAAGTGCTACATAAACCAACTGGCGCAGAAAGGCTTGAGGCTTGAGGCTAGGGTGTGGGGCTAATTCGCGCTCCCGTTTAGGGGTACGTTCGCTAGGGATAACATCACTTAGCGGGTTGCCGTTTGGCAGGCGGCGAATTCCGCCTGTTTGGTAAGTACGCAAGCAATCTCCAACAGTCATCCCTGCCGGTAACGGTTTACGGAACAGCCCCCAAGGTTCATACCCCCCTCTCAGCATCGAAGATACATTGGGGAACTCTGTTTCCGCGTTTTTCGGCCTATCACCGCCGCGCAAGGTCTGTACAAGCCGAATGAGTTGCCCGCGAAACTCCAATCCACCTTGCACCAATGCCGCAAACACAAGTTGCGAAAGAAACGTATTGCTGGCAATAAAGACATGCCCGCCGGGCCGCAATGCCCGCACCACAAGCCCCGACCATTCCACGAAAAAGCGCGTAAGGTTATCCCGTTCACGCGGGGTGAGTGCCGTAAAGCGGGGGAGTGGGGCGCGGGCATGACCGTCGAAGGCCGGGGGAATCCGCCAGATTCCCCCTTGCCCATTCTGGCGTTTTTCGATCTGCTCTGCTTCGTATTCTTTTACCCCATAGGGCGGATCGGTCACAATCGCGTGGAGGCTGTCGGTGGGGATGTGCCGTAACCATTCAAAGCAATCCCCGTGAAGGGCCAACGCCGTTCCAATCGTTGTAGCAGGCAACCCACAAGCGAGATTACTGATGTTTGGAAGTTGGCTCATCGGCTCAGCTCTTCACAGTCGTTCAACATTTCCCCCAATTATACACCCGTTCTAACGGCTTACTTCAGCGCTTCGAGGCAGTTGGTCGGGCCGGCTACGACCTTCCGCACGTCGCGCATCCAGCTGCCGCTGACGAATGCCTGACACAGCGCCAACCGCTCCGCCGCCAACCGGTCATCGTCTACCGTCGGGGCCGGGACGCGTTCATACAAGATGAAGCCCGGCTGCAACTTCTCGCTGGCCACCTCATAGACCTTCGCCGCCGCCGTCAGTTTGTCCGTGATCGGGGTGACGGTGCAGGTTTGCCGATCCTGCTCAATCCGGGACAGCAGCATGAGGATCGTCGGGTTTTCGATCACGTCTTGGGCGGTTGCGACGGGCGTCAGATCGACCACCGCCTTAGCGAGGAAGTGCTGGCGCTGCTCTAGGCTGGTGATCCCCAACCGATCTCGGATCAGGTCGGCGTATTCGCCCTTGATGCTGCCCGTCCAAACGTTATCGTGCAGCGCCCCCTTATACAGCCGGATTCCGCCCTCCCCAATGGTGAAGAAGGTCATTTCGGCGGTGAAGACCTGATAGCCCGCTTTCAGCCCCTCAAACAGGTACACAGACTTCCCCGCCCCCGACCCGCCGCCGACAACTAGCAACTCGTGTTTTTCAGGATGGTAGAAGGACGAGGCGTGCATACTGACGATACCGTGTTTGCGTTGCAGGACAGCCAGCGAATACCGGAAAAAGAGGCCCATGTTGCCGAAGATCGAATAACGCCGGTCGTAGACCTCGCGCTCAAGGGCGGTCAGGTCGCCGGCCACCCACAGGCGGTCTGCTTCGGCCCGGATGCTCAGCGGTTGCCCAGCCACGTCCATCAAGTAGACTTCAGCGCTATTGGGGCGGGCGTCCCCAACGGGCACATCGATCACGGTGTAGTAATTCGTCAGCAGCGATTGCACATCATTCGGGCCGAAGTATTCCTCCGCCCGGATCAGCCATTCGGCGTTGGTCACGATCTCAAAAATGGCATCGATGATCTGGATGCGGCGGCGGTAAAGGGGCATGGTCATGGGCAGCTTCTCCCAACGTAAGATTCATTAAAAGTCATGGGGGCGGATTGTAGCGCAAAGTTGACTATAATCGCAGAAGAGCACGTTTTCTAGGATTGAGGCGTTATGACCATGACCCCCCAAACCAATTCGCATCTGTTGGGCGTTGGGGCGCGGCTGAAAGAAGCCCCCGCCGAGGAGATGCTCGACGCGGCCTTCGCCCACGAAATTACTGACGGGCCGGTGTTGTACCGCGCCATGAGCCTGACCGACATTGCCTACGCAGTGATGTTGTGTGAGACGAACATCGTCCCTCATGAAGACCGCGCCCCCCTGATGCGCGGTTTGCTTGCTTTACACGCCATCCCCGCCGATGCCTTCCCCTACGATGCCGCGCAAGGCGATATTTACCAAAACCGCGAACACCGCCTGCAAGATTTGGCCGAACGGGGCAGCGGTTGGCTGCGGGCGGGGCGGGCGCGGCGCGAGTCGTCCACCGTTGGTTATGTGATCACCGTGCGCGCAAATCTGCTCAGCCTGATCGGGGCCGTTGCCGACCTGATCGGCGTCTTGACGGCCACCGCCAAAGACCACCTCCGTACCCTCATGCCGGATTACACCTACCTCCAAAAGGCCCATCCGACCACGCTCGCCCATTACTTGATGGGCTTCACCGCCCCCCTGCTCCGCGATGGGGAGCGTTTGCGGGCCGCTTACGGGCGCTTCAACCAGTGCCCGGCGGCAATTGGGAGCGTGAACGGGTCGCGCTTGCCGCTGGATCGGGAGCGGGTGGCGGCCCTGCTCGGGTTTCCGTCAGCGGTTCCGCACACCCGCGATGCAATGTGGGCGGCAGATTTGGCAGTAGAGGCGGCAAGCGCTCTGATGGCGCTCATGGTGACGGTTGACCGCTTGGCGGAAGACCTGTACATCTTCGCTACAGAAGAGTTCGGCTATCTAACGTTGGCAGACGCCCATTCCCGGATCAGCGTGATCATGCCCCAGAAGAAGAACCCCTACAGTTTGGCCTTTGTACGCGGCGTGGCCCGCCATACACTCGGGGTGCTCAACAGCGTGATCGCCACCAACCTGACCCCCTCTGGCCAGCCGGATAACCGCCTGTTCGCCTATGGCGACCTGCCCCGCGCCCTAGACGCCGCCACCAAAGCGATCCGGTTGTTGGCGGGGGCGATCCGTCGGGCAGACTGGGACACCGATCACATGGCGCGGCGGGCCGGAGAAGGCTTCAGCGGCGCAACCGACCTCGCCGACCACCTGACCGAAGCGGCTGGACTCGACCCCCGTGAGGCACATAAAGTGGTCGGCTACGCCGTGCGGGAGGCTGTCAGCACCGGTGAGCGGCTGATCACGGCGGCGGGGCTGGATTTCGCCGCCCAAGCCACACTTGGGCGGGCGTTGAACTTACCCGAATCGGAGGTATTGGCCGCCCAAGACCCGGTCTCGATTGTCCATAGCCGAACTGGGCTAGGCGGCGCGGCCCCCGCCCGCGTGGCAGAACTTGTCGCTACCGCCGCCGAAAGCCATGCCGACCTGCAATGGTGGGCGGATAGCGAACAGACACGCTTAGAGGTGGCTGAGACGGCCCTGATGACTGTCGCTAACCGGATCGCACGGGGGTAGGGGCTGCCTACGGCATCAATTCGCGGAAGACGGCGTTGCTGATCAGGCGGGCGGCGGGCGTCAGGCGAAGCCAGCCGTCTACCCGCACCAGCAATCCGCGCCGGATCAGCCGTTCGATCTGCTGCCCGTACACAGAGTCGAGGGATTGGCCGAAGCGGGCGGTAAATTCGGCATCGTTCACACCGGTTTTGACGCGGCGCAAGCCCGTGAACAGATTCTCCATCATTTGCGTCGGCGGGTCGATTGCCTCCCACGTCTCTACCGCCGCCGTCAAGGGGAAGGGGCGTCGTTCCGTCTGCCCAGCGGCCAAAGCGATGTAGCGCTGAATCGGTTTGACCGTCTCATAGCGGAGTCCGGCTGCGTAGCCGTGCGCCCCCGCCCCCACCCCGATGTACTCGCCGTGATCCCAGTAGATCAGGTTGTGGGCGCATTCAGTGCCGGGCCGTGCCCAATTGCTGATCTCATATTGGGGCAGGCCCGCCGCCGTGACCGCCTGATCGGCCCAGTCGTACATTTCGGCAGTCAGGTCGTCATCGGGGAGGATCAGGCGGCCCCGCTCCACCTGACGGGTGATGGCCGTGCCGGGTTCGAGTTCGAGGGCGTACATCGAGAGGTGATCGGGGTGGAGGGCGAGCGCGGCCGATACACTTTCCTGCCATGCGCGCAAGGTTTGGCCCGGCCACCCGAAGATCAGGTCGAGCGAGAGGTTGGTGAAGCCCGCAGCCCGCGCCGCTTCTACCGCCCGTTGCACCCCGCCCAAGCCGTGATCGCGGGCCATCAGCCGCAACTCTGGCTCATGGGCGGATTGCATTCCTAAACTCAGCCGGTTCACGCCAAGTGCGCGTAGGGCGGCGAGATAGGCGGGCGTGGCGTCGTTGGGGTTCACCTCAGCGGTGATCTCGGCGGCGGGGTCGATGGCGAAGGCTTGGCGGCAAGCCGTCATAATCTGCCTGAACTGTTCGGGGGAGAGGACGCTCGGCGTACCGCCACCAAAATACACCGTGCGAATGGCCTGCCCCGCCCCCACAAAACGAATTTCGTTGCAGAGGGCGGCCACAAATGCCGGGATAAGCGATTCTTGGTTGGCGTAGGTGTTAAAGGCGCAATAGCTGCACTTGATCGCGCAGAAGGGGATGTGCAGATACAGGGCGTAAGCCTTCATCGTGTAATCTTCTTTTGCCGGTTAATTGACGGAATATTAACAATCGAGCAGATGGAGCTGTCTTTTAGCGCAATCATGCAGGGAAACGCCATGTTCAGGTGCAAGCGCGGTTGACTTTGTTCAGTGCTGGGTAGTATACTCCAAAAATCCATTGATAAAGTGTGCAGAGGGGGCGCGAAGGCTCTTGCCCGATTGATATGATGCGACTCGACGTACACATCTCGGTATTCTCTTCGGCTTTATTTTCGAAGTCGGCCTGTGTGATGGGGGGGGCGGTAACTGAATAATGGTTGAAACACAAAAGTTCCCCGGCGAACCAAAACGACAACAAGGCAGTGATGTCACCTTACAGATCGGCTCTGTACTGCAAGGGCGCTACCGTATTCAAGGTGTGCTCGGTGTAGGCGGTATGGGGTCGGTGTACCTTGCGCGGGACATGAACTTCCCTGAAGTGGTGCGCCATGTGGCTGTGAAAGAAATGCTGTACATCGCCACAGACGCCGCCACCCGCGAAACCTACCTCAAAAACTTTGAGCGCGAGGCGGGCCTGCTGGCTGAATTAAGCCACCCGGCCATTCCAAAAATTCATGACCGCTTCTCCATCCGTGACCGGGCCTACCTGATCATGGAATACATCAACGGGCGCGATCTGGAGACGATCCTGAACCAAGTGCCGGATTTCTTGCCCTTCGATATGGTGCGCAAGTGGACGCTGGAATTGTGCGATGTCCTCACCTATTTGCACAACCAAAAGCCAGAACCGATTGTGTTCCGCGACATGAAGCCCTCCAACGTCATGGTCGATGCGCATGGCAATGTTCGCCTGATCGACTTCGGGATTGCCAAGAAGTTGCAAAACATCGACGCCAAAAAGGGCACGCAGATCGGGACGGAGGGCTATTCGCCGCCGGAGCAGTATCACGGGGAATCGACCCCCGTGGGGGATATTTACGCGCTCGGTGCGACGGTACACCACCTGCTCACGAAGCGCGATCCGCGCCTCGAATCGCCCTTTAGCTGGGACGCCCGCCCCATCGCCCAGATCAACCCGAATGTCCCGGAAGACTTCGTGCGGGTGATCGATCGCTCTCTAGCCTACAACCCTTTGGATCGCTACCAATCGGCGGCGGAGATGAAGGCCGCGATTGAAGAGACAATGGCCCCCAAAGCCCCTGTCGCTATACCAGCGCGGGCGGGCGGCGGAAGCGCCCCCGGCACAGGCCCCCGTGCCCAAATCGGGGCGAGTATGCCCGGCGGCACGCAAGAATGGGCCGAAGGGGGTCTCAGCCAGTTGGTCTGGAAGCACCGTTGCGAGGACGAAATCCGAGCGGCCCCGCTGTATTACAGAAACGTTGTATACGTTGGGGTGTATGATAACAACCTGTATGCGATCAATTCTGCCGATGGTAGCTTTGTGTGGAAGTACCCGACAGAAGGCGGCATCGCAACGGCCCCCTCTGTTGTGCCCGAACTCAACATCGCGCTGATCGCCTCTGAAGATCGGTTGCTCCATGCGGTGCATCTCGGCGGGGATCGGGCTGGTCGCGTTGCATGGACAACCCAAACCAACGGCCCGATCCGTTCCACCCCGACGGTCGAACACGGTCACGCCTTCTTCGGCAGCGATGATGGGCATCTGTATGCTGCCCGCATCTTGGCCGAAGGACGCATTTCATGGAAGAAGAACTGTAATTCGCCTGTGCGTTCCCGTCCGGCTGTCACCGAAGACCGGATCATCGTCGGGACGGATAGCGGTGAAGTGATCGCTTTCGATCTGGCGGGTGAGGTGAAGTGGCGTTGCACGAAGGCCAAACGGGCCGTCATTTCATCGCCTGTCGTCCACGAGCAAATTGTGTATTATGGGTCGCTCGATGCCCATCTGTACGCCGTCGATGTCAAGTCAGGGTTTGTCAGCTGGCGGGCGCGGTTAGGCGGGTCGCTGGTAGGTGGGTCGCTGATCATCGGGCGGACGCTGTACATCGGTTGTGCAGACGGCCACATGTACGCCCTCGACCTTTCCGCCAATGGGCGTGTCCTCTGGAAGTTCAAAACGGATGGCCAAATCGTTTCGACGCCTGCCTTTGCGAACGGGGCCATCTACTTTGGTAGCGCTGATGGGCATGTCTATTGCGTCGACATCAAAAAAGGCCAATTGCGTTGGAAGTATGAAACGTCCGGCCCGATCACGTCTTCACCGTGCATCCCAGAAAACAGCAATGTTCTCTATATCGGTTCCAATGATCGCAATCTTTACGCCTTGAGACTCTAGCAAAAGCGCACAGCCGAGGATACACCCATCATGAATTTCTTCCGCCGTCTCATGGGATCACAACCTGACGGAAAGCCCGAAAATGACAAACCCGAAGGCAAGGCCACCCGCCCCACCCCATCGGCTGCTGCGCCCCTGCCCGATCTGGAGGCGACAACGCCTGCCACGGGTACACCGATTGCACCCGCCGTGCCCCCTGCCCCTACAAGCACCGAAGAAGCTAGCCCAGAGTCGGTCATGGCGGTGGCAACGGCCAAGCGCGATACCCTACCGATGGACGCCGTCGATCCGCTTGCCCCGACGACTCCCCTCGACAAAAGTAAGGCCGCCGAACCCACTGAAACTGAAATAGATGCCTTCAAAACGGCCAAGCTAGACCCACAGTTGGAGGGCGGCTACCTCGCAACCCGTCAATTTACTGAACCGACCACCTATACGACGAAGCTGGGCCGCCACATGATCGGCGGGTGGAATAGCGACCCCGGCATGGTGCGTACCAACAACGAAGATGCGCTGTTCACCTTATTCAGTTCCCACATGAGTGCAGGCAACATGCCCGATTTCGGTTTGTTCGTGGTAGCGGATGGGATGGGCGGCCACGAAAATGGCGAGCGTGCCTCTGCCCTCGCAACGCGAGCGATTGCTCGGGCCATCATCAATAGTTTTTACCTTAAACTCTTAGATGAAGATGTGACCGAAAATGACCGCCCCGTGATTTCGGAAGCGCTGGCCGAAGCAGTGCAACAAGCTAACGATATTATTTCGGCCAAAACCGACGGCGGGACAACCGTCACGGCGGCGGCCATCGTGGGCGATCTGGCCTATATTGCCCATGTTGGGGATAGCCGGGCCTATCTGATCACAAGGGAAAAGATCGAACAGATCACGCGGGACCACTCCCTCGTTCAACGCCTCATCGAACTGGAGCAGTTGACCCCCGAAGAAGCCGCGACCCACCCCCAACGGAGCGTATTATACCGCGCCGTTGGGCAGTCGGAAAGCGTGGAAATCGATACGATTACCCGGCGCTTGCCTCCGGGGGCGCGGTTGCTCATTTGCAGCGATGGGTTGTGGAGTTTTGTGCCGGAAGCGCAGTTACATTCAACAATCCTGATTTCCCGCAGCCCGCAAGAAGCTTGCGATAAGTTGATAAAACTTGCCAACGACAGCGGAGGCAATGATAACATCACGGTGGTCGTTATTCAAATTCCTAGCTGACGGCACTTGAGGATTTATCGATAGGTCAATCGAAGAGGGGCTGAATATGGCAGATCTGTACGCAGTGCTCGGTGTACCGCCCAACGCAGCAGAGGAAGACATTCGCCGAGCTTACCGTACGGCGGCACGCCGCTTACATCCCGATCTCAACACGCATCCCGGTGCGGCCACCCAATTTCGAGAAATTACCAGCGCTCATGAGACGCTCAGCGACCCCGTTGCCCGCGCCAATTACGACGTGAAACGGCGGAGTGCCGGGCCAGAGCGCCAGTATTTCAGTTTGCGTGTAACGCCCAGTTCCCGCACCCTTCAGACCCTGAGCGAGCCGCAGGTACTCTACTTGCTGCTAGAATTGACGCCAGATCGCAGTATTGACCGCCGCCAAACAACGGCCCCACTGAACCTGACGTTGATCATTGACCGAAGCACCTCTATGAACGGCCCACGCTTGGAACGTACCAAGATTGCGGCGCACCAGATCATCGATCAGCTCGGCCCAAACGATGTACTTTCGGTGGTCATATTCAGCGACCGAGCCGAAATTCTCATCAAGGCTATGCCGTTGGCTGATAAAGCCTTCGCTAAGACCCTGATCACGACCATGCAGGCCAGCGGCGGGACGGAAATCTTTCAAGGGTTGCTCATGGGTTGGGAACAAAACCTCGTCTACCAGTCGCCCAACTTTATCAACCACATGATCTTAATCACCGATGGGCGTACCTACGGCGATGAGGCCCAATGCATCGCGCTGGCCGATAAGGCAGCGGCGGCGGGCGTCGGCATGAGCGTAATGGGCATCGGCGATGAGTGGAACGACCAGTTCGTTGACCAATTGGCTGGGCGCACGGGCGGCACGTCGCAGTACATTAGCTCTCCCAATGCCGTTGTGCGCTTCCTGAACGATAAGGTCAAGACTCTGGGGCAGAGCCTCGCCGAACGGGTGACCCTCTCCATCGCCCCCGATCCCGACATCAAGATCGAATCGGCTTTCCGGCTGATACCATCGGCCCAGCCCCTCGTCACCGAAAACGACCCAATTCCGTTGGGCCAGATGCAAAACGGCCAATCGATCTCTGTGCTGCTACAATTACAGCTCCCCGCACTGACCCAACCGGGCTTCCGGAGCGTGGCGCGGATGGTGGCCGGTGGGGATATTTTCTGGGATCAGCGGCGGCGGTATGAAGCCATCGCTGATACCTCCGTGGAAGTGTTGCCGCGCCCGCCGGAAGAAGAACCCCCATTGGCGATCCTAGACGCGCTCGGCAAGTTGACCTTGTACCGCATGCAACAGAAGGCGGCGGAAGCGGCTTCTGCGGGGGAAATACGGGAGGCAACGCGGCGTTTAGAAGCCCTTGCAACACGGTTGTTGGCTGCTGGCCAAGAAGAACTGGCGAACGCGGCGATGGCCGAAGCAAGGCGTATCTCCAGCACCAACTCCCTCTCAGAAGAAGGGCAGAAAGCCCTAAAGTATGGAACACGGATGCTGCTCTTGGCAGGCCCGACAAAGGATAGCTAAACTATGAGAGTTTGCCCTTATTGCGCCCACAATAACCGTGAAGGCGTACTATACTGCGAGGAGTGCGGGCAGGTCTTGTACTCTGAGCAGGCCCTCGTCACAGCGACCAAAAAACTACAGATTGGCACGGGGAATTTAACCACCAAAAGCGGTTGGGGGACGGCTCGGTTTACCCATACCGCGACGATCATCCTCCACGTGCGGGATAGCCAACAATCCATTGAGGTGAAGCCACAAGAAGAGACGATCCTTGGGCGATACGATGGGAGTAGCATGTCTACCCCGACTGTTGACCTGACCCCGTTTGGGGCGTATGAGAACGGGGTTTCCCGCATTCATGCAGCCATCCGGCGCGGGGAAGATACCCTCACGCTGGTCGATCTGGGCAGCGTCAACGGCACGCATCTCAATGGCCAACGCCTGATCCCCAACCAACCTCGCGTCCTCAGAGATGGGGATGAGGTACGCTTGGGGAAACTGGTCTGCCACATCTACTTCAAGACGAATTAGCGTTTCCGGATTGATTCGCGCCGACCCAACAGCTTAGACAGGATTTTCTACCCGATGGCCTACACCCTCTATGTTCACCTAATCAGCGATTCGCCAATCCTGATAGATTGCGATGAGCTTCCCGGCCCTACCGATACCTTGATCATCGGCAAAAACCCGCGCCTACGAGACGGGAAGGACATTCACTATATCCTCGATGAAGTGACGACGGTCATCTTTCCGATGTCCCGCATTAGCTTTATTGAGATTATGCCGAGCAGCGTCGAAGAACCGATCCTGCCCTTCCGTGATAGTTAATCCAGTGAAGGGGACTAATCTCGTTAATTCGGCTCGTTCGGCAAATTCGGCTAAGCATACTCGGCTCACGCGGTTTGGGGTGAATGGGGCAGCCTTCACCCCTTATCAAAGGTAATTTTGTGATGGTCAGTAAAACCCCGACTAAAAGCGGGCGATCTGCCCCGCGAGAGTTGAAGCGCGTGCTGGTCGTCGATGACGAACCACGCATGGTCAGCATGATCCGGATGAACCTTGAACTGGAAGGGTTTCAGGTTGTTGAGGCCTACGACGGCCTCCGCGCCCTTGATGCCGTTCGTACCCAACTCCCCGATGCGGTGCTGTTGGATGTCATGATGCCTAACCTTGACGGGTTTGAGACGCTCCGCATGTTGCGGGAGTTTTCGTCGGTGCCGGTCATCATGCTGACGGCGAAGGGCGAAGAAGATGACAAGGTCCGCGGCCTCGAACTCGGCGCGGATGATTACATTACCAAGCCGTTTGGCCCCCGTGAACTCTCCAGCCGGGTACGGGCGGTGCTGCGCCGCGTCGAACAGGCTGGAACCAGCCCAGAGAGCGCCATTTTGAAGATCGATGACCGGCTGAGCGTGGATTTTAACCGTCGCTTGGTTATCGTTGATGGTAAACAGGTTAAACTACGGCCTACTGAATTTCGCCTGCTCTATCATCTCATCGAAAATGCGGGCTGGACAGTTCCCCATGAGCAGCTTCTGGCGAAGGTGTGGGGCTACGAATACCGCGACGAGACGCACTACGTCCGGCTGTATGTGAACTACCTGCGCGAAAAGATCGAAGAAGACCCCGCTAACCCCAAATACATCCTGACTGAGCGCGGGGTCGGCTATCGCTTCGTCGATTACCGGCATGAACTGAAGGCTTAGCGCCTCTCGCCACTCTGAAGAGGGCCGTTAGAGGGCCGTTTCAGAGGCGGTGCTGCCCTCCCCGTATATGGGAAGGGCAGCGGGCTGAAGAGGTCTACTTGGCGTATTCGATGGCGCGGGTCTCGCGCAGGACTTGCACCTTGATCTGGCCCGGATACTGCATCGTCTCTTCGATCCGCTTGGCGATCTCCCGTGCTAGGCGGGTCGCGCTCAGGTCGTCCACATCTTCGGGACGCACGATGACGCGGATTTCACGGCCCGCTTGCAGGGCGTAGCTTTGCTCGACGCCCTTGAAACTCCCCGCGATTTCTTCCAAAGTGCGGACGCGCTTGATGTAGGTTTCCATACTCTCGCGGCGGGCGCCGGGCCGCGCCCCGCTGATGGCGTCTGCTGCCTCCACGATGATCGCTTCTATGCACGTCTGTTCGACCTCGTGGTGGTGGCTGGCGATGCAGTTGATCACCTTTTCATGGACGCCATAACGCTGGCAGAACTCCGCCCCGATCAGGGCGTGGGAACCTTCGACTTCGTGATCAATTGCTTTGCCGATGTCGTGCAGCAAACCGCCCATCTTGGCGAGGGCGACCTCTGCGCCGAGTTCGCTAGCGATCATGCCCGCCAAATGCGCCGTTTCGATACTGTGGGCGTGCTGGTTCTGGCCGTAGCTGGTCCGGAACTTCAACCGTCCTAGCAGCTTGATAATCTCTGGGTGCAGGCCGGGGACGCCCGCTTTGAAGGCGGCTTCTTCGCCTTCTTCGCGCACCACACGGTCGACTTCTTTACGGGCGTCGTCCACCAGTTTTTCGATGCGGGCAGGGTGGATGCGCCCATCGAGCACCAGCTTGCCGAGCGCCCGGCGGGCCACCTCGCGCCGGACGGGGTCGAAGCTGGACAGGGTGACGGCCTCCGGCGTGTCGTCCACGACGACATCCACCCCCGTCGCCTGCTCAAAGGCACGGATGTTGCGCCCATTGCGGCCAATGATGCGGCCCTTCATTTCATCAGAGGGCAGGCTGACCACGCTCACCGCTAATTCGCTGACCTGATCAGAGGCCATGCGCTGAATGGCGAGCGCGATCACGTCACGGGCGCGGCGGTCGGCCTCCGCCTTGAGTTCTTCCTCAACCTCGCGCATCCGCCGGGCCATGTCCCCCCGGATTTCGTTTTCGACGGCGGCCAGCAGTTGGGTGCGGGCTTCGTCGCGGGTCATTTGGGCCACGCGCTCAAGTTCGGCGCGGCGCTCCTCAGCGGCCTTTTCCAGTTCTTGGCGGCGCTTATCCAGCGTGCTCTGGCGCTTGTTAAGTTCGCGTTCGCGCAGGTCGATGCGGTCAACGCGGCGGTCGAGTTCTTCGCGGCGCTGGCTGAGCCGTTCGCCCTCTTTATCCAGTTCAGCACGGCGCCTTTTGAGGGTGTCTTCGACTTCGTTGGTGAGTTGAAGGGCCATATCCCGTGCGGAGATTTCGATCTCTTTGGCGCGAGCGTTGGCATCCGATACGATTCGGTTGGCTTCTTCTTCGGCAAGTTTGCGGCGGTCTGCAACGGCCTGTTCGAATTCGCGTTGTAGGTTGGCGCGGATCCGCTTGCTGAAGAACAAGAATCCCCCACCAAGTACCGCACTGACCAGCAAAATGTCGATAATCACCAGCACGAGTAGCGAGTCGGTCATTTTTCCACTACTCCCTGACGCCTTACGGCGTCTAAAGATAAATAAAAATCAGCCGTGTGAAAGCCAATCACGACTGATCGCAGGAGTACCAAAATTTGTCGCCCACTACCCACGCCAAACGGGTATGCAACACGCGCCTCCCAATCGCGGGGCGGTGTGCAAGGTGTTTAAGGGGGTTGTACTTACAGCGCGTCCCAAAAGGCCCCGAAAATGCGGGGGCTTCAGTGCTACTGCCCATGCCCATCCCTGTATCGGGACTCTGTGCGAGCATGAGGGGTTAGGCAATCAAATTTGGCTACCAATACAATACAAGCGTGATTGACTCGAAACATCTCGGCAAGATGTTGT
>Ga0272446_1004971_pt1 | contig 15141 bp, 13 predicted proteins | sample YNPCB0061_FD_194587 | JGI IMG/M metagenome (GOLD analysis project Ga0272446, IMG submission 194587) | Hot spring microbial mat communities from Yellowstone National Park, WY, United States - YNP-CB-006-1 | ecosystem: Environmental > Aquatic > Thermal springs > Hot (42-90C) > Sediment | place...
CCCGCCGGTCGTCAGTCCAGCCGCCGTCCTCATGCGCGGTCCCCTCAGGCCAGCCTGATCTCGCTGGTCGCCTTGCGCTGCTCGCCGGCGTCGTTGGTCCAGGTGAACTCGAAGCTGCCCGCCTTCTCCACCCGGAAGGGGAAGGCGATGTAGGGGTTCGCCGAGATCGCCGGGGCCAGGTCCATGGCGAAGACGAGCTCGCCGTCGAACCTCGCCTCGAACCGCTTGATGATGTCGCGCGGGATGAGGGCGCCGGCCTGGTCGCGGCGCTGCCCGGTCTCCATGACGTGGGAGATCAGGGTGCGGACCTCGATGATCTCCCCGGCGCGGGCCTGGGCGGGAATGCGGAGGCGGGGCTGCCCGATGGGTGCGGCCATGGTTGCGGTTCCTTCTCGTTCAGCCGCCGCAGCCGCCGATGGTGACCTTCACCTCGGCGCGGGCCATGAAGAGGGTGCCGTCGCTCATTTCCGCGAGCGCGACGACCTCCTGCGTCTGGCCGAGGCGGATGCGCGTATCCGCGCTCGCGCGGCCCATCGCGGGCGTGAGGTGGAAGACCGCCACGTCGGGGGTCGGGTTCTTGTCGGCGAAGACGTGGATCGTCTTGACGTGGTCGGCCGCCGTCATGGGGCTGTCGACGGCGACGCTCAGCGGCACGGTGTTGCCGTTCTCGGCGATCGGCGGCACGCGCAGCGTGATGCGGCCCTCCTGCGGCGTGCGGCTGCCGCGGATGCGGTCGATCGCGGCCTGGGTCGGCGCGCTGAACTGCGCCGAGGCGGGACGCGGCGCCAGCGTGACGGCCACCCCCCCCGCGGCCAGCGCCAGCACCCCGCGCCGCGTCGGGATGACGAGTGTGTCCATGGCGGTCTCCATAGGGATCATCGAAGGGGCATCAGGGAGGCGAGGACGTCCTCGGCCTCCTGGGCGGCGAGCATCGCCCGGCGATGCCGTTGCCCCTGCTGCGGTCGAGCATGAGCGCGCGTTGGCGCGCCGCAGCGCCGGGCGTCGCGGTGAGGGTTTGCGCAATGGCGTGATCCACCGCGATGACGCCGACCATCGGGCCGGGCTGCGCCCATGCCGGCCCGGCCAGGGCCGCCTTTACGCCGGCCGGAGGATTCTGTCGCAGGCCGAGCCCCTTGGGGTTCCTCACGTTGTTTTAGCAGTTCCTCATATTGCACCACGGACCCAAGCCGCGCCGCAACAGGAACTTTGCGACGCCGGCACCGTCCGATCGGCGTCAGGCAGAAGATGTCCCGCAGGGTGGCGATGATCGCTTCCATCCGCCTGTCGGCGATGCGGAGGAGATCTCGGTCCCCGACCGGCGGGTCGCGACCACGCCGTCGTCGCGCAGCTTCGCGAGGTGCCGCCACATCGCGGCCGGGGACAGGCGCGCATGGGCGGACAGCGTGCCCACGCCGGCCTCGCCAAGGCCGATGAGCATGCAGAGCACCATGAGCAGCAGCCCGCCCGCGCGGGACCCGCCGAGTTCCCGGCTGCCGTTGCTCGCCTGCGCGAAGCGCTGCGCGATCGCAAGGCCGAGGCCGACGCCCTGGCGCTCGGCGGCCACCTCCTCGCCGTCGAGCGTCAGGGTGATGGCGCCGTCGAGCGGGCTGTTGTCGGCGTAGCGGTCGAGCGTGACGATCAGGGCGCCGCCCGGCTGCAGGATGGCGACGACCTCGAAAAGGTCGCTGTGGGCTTCGGCCCGTGGCAGCGCAGCAGCGACCGGCTCGGGCCTGGCCCCGTGGTCGTGCCCTTCATGCGCGGCGGCGGGCCGGTGGAGGAGAAACGCGGCGAGCAGGACGAGCGCGGCACGTCGCCGCAGCGCCGGCGGATGGCTCAGGGATGGTCGAAGCGGCATCGAAGGCTCCCGGAAGCCTCCTCCATGCCGCGCCGTTTGCGACGACGCCGCGCGGCTCGACGACCAAATGTGTCCGGACCGGCCCGGCGCGGGGGGGGCGCGGGGCGTCGCACCGGAAGGCCTCCCCGCGGAAGCGCCACCCGGGATGTGCCGCGGCGCGGGAACGAGGCGCCGCGCAGGCCTCGACGCCCTCCCATTAACGCCGCCTTCATTCCGCCCGGGGCTTCCTTGCGCCGTTCCCGGTCGCAGGATGCGATGACGATCTATGCCTTCGCCGATGTCGCGGGCGGCACCCTGGTCTTCCGCCCCGCCGAGGACCAGCTCCTCTTCGCGCCGGCCATCGCCGCGGCGCGGCTGACCTTCCGCCAGGACGGGGCGGACCTCCTCATCACGGCCGCCGGCCAGACGCTGCGCCTGAGCGGGACGACGCTCGGCGGCGCCGGGCTCGGGCCTGCGAACTTCCTCTTCCAGGACGGCAGCACGCTGATCCTCGACGGCGCCGGCGCGAATCTGCGGATTGGCACGGCCGGCGGAGACTGGATCGCCATCGATCGCGGCGGTGCCGACACCGTCGAGGCCGGCGCCGGGGATGACCGCATCGAGGCCGGGGCCGCCCTCGACGCCGCCGACCGCATCGCGGGCGGGCTGGGCAGCGGTGACGTGCTCGTCGTCGGCGGGGTGCTCTCGGTCACGCTCACGCCCACCACCGTGACGGGTGTCGAACGCATCGAGGTCCAGGCGGGCACGGTCAGCCTCGTCCTCAACGACGCCACGGTGGCGAGCGCGACCCCGGCCGCGGGCGACGCCTTCACCGTGGATGCGCGCGCCCAGGACGCGGGCGGGCGCCTCACGGCCTCGGCCGCCGCCGTCGTCTCGGCCGGCGTCGCGCTGCTCGGGGGCGCGGGCGATGATTCGCTCGTGGGCGGGGCAGAGGCGGACCTTCTCGCGGGCGGCGCGGGCGACGATACCCTCGCCGGCGGCGCGGGCGAGGACACGATCGAGGGCGGGGCCGGGGCCGACCTCCTCACCGGCGGGGCGGGCGCGGACCTTTTCCTCTTCACCGCCCTCGACGCGCCACAGAGCTCGCCCGCCGCGCCCGATCTGATCCTCGACTTCGAGGGCGCCGGCACGGCGGGCGGCGACCTGATCGGCCTGCCGGATGCCATCGCGATCGCGCGCATCCTCGCCTTCCACGTCACGGCCGCCGATTTCGCCTTCGAGGGCTATGCCGAATCCGGCCAGCAACTGCCCGCGGCGCGGATCGGCGACGGCTTCGCCGACGTGCTGTGGCGGCTGGTCGAGGGCGAGGTCTGGCGCTTCGAGGTCTGGGCGGATCTCGACGATGACGGCCGCTTCGGCCCCGCCGACCTCTTGCTGCGCATCGCGGTGCCGGCGGGGGAGGAGCCCGCCGTGCTGCTGGCCGAGGATTTCGCCGCCGGCTTCGGCGCCTTCTTCGGTGGGGCGGGCGCCGATACGCTGGCCGGGCGCGGCGGCACCGACGACGTCATGTTCGGCGAGGGCGGCGACGACAGCCTCGCGGGCGGGGACGGCGTGGACGTGCTCGAGGGCGGGCCGGGCGATGACACGCTCCTCGGCGGCGACCTCGCCGATGAACTCCGCGGCGGGCCGGGCAGCGACTGGCTGGAGGGCGGGTCCGGCTGGGACACCCTCTTCGCCGCCGACCCCGCCGCGCCGGAGAGCGAGGCGTCCGAGGACCGCAACTTCCTTTCCGGCGGTCCCGGCCCGGACGCGCTGTTCGGCGGGGCGGGGCTGGACACGCTCGACGGCGGGGAGGAGGGGGACCTTCTCTGGGGCGATGCGGGGGCGGACAGCCTGCTCGGCGGGGCGGGCGAGGATCTCCTCTTCGGCGGGGAGGGCGACGACACCCTCGCGGGCGGAAGCGGCGAGGACACGCTCTTCCCCGGCACGGGCGCGGATGTGCTCGCGGGTGGGGAGGGCGCCGATCTCTTCGCCTTCGACCTCACCCTGCCGGGGGTGGTCGAGACCCGCGCCGCCGCGCCCGACTGGATCACCGATTTCGACCCCGCGGCGGGGGATCGGCTTTCCCTCGGCGCCGCGGGCGGGATGATCAGCGGCGTCCTCGGCCTCGGCCCGCTGGTCTGGCGGGGCGCGCTGGCGCCGCGGGAGGTCACGGCGGGCCTGCCGCTCGGGCTCGCCCTGCCGGGGGGCGGGATCGGGCTCGGCCACTACCAGGCGTGGTGGCTTCCCGCGACCGCGGGCGGCGCGCCCGCCGGCGGCTGGTTCGTGGTGGACCTCGACCAGAACCTCCTGCTGGGTCCGGAGGATGCGGCGATCCGCCTCGGCGGGCCGGGCGCGCCGGTGGACCTCACGCCCGCCGCCTTCGCCGCCGGCACCTTCCGCGTGCAGGTCGGCACCGAGGCCGCGGACAGCCTCATGGCCGAGGCGGGCGGGCAGGAGGTGTTCGGCTTGGCCGGCAACGACCTGCTGGAAGGCAGCGACGGGATCGACCGGCTCCTCGGCGGGACGGGGGATGACACGCTGCGCGGCGGGGCGGGGGCGGACCAGCTCTGGGGCGGTCCGGGGGATGACCGGCTCGAGGGCGGGGCGGGCGATGACGAGATCTTCGTCGAGGGGCCGGCGAGCGCCGAGGTGGACGGCTTCCTCGCGCGCAACACGGCGTTCGGCGGGACGGGGCGGGACAGCCTGTGGGGCGCGGATGGCCGCGACTGGCTGGACGGCGGCGAGGAGGCCGACCGGCTCTACGGCGGCGCCGGCGCCGACACGCTGCTCGGCGGGGACGGGGAGGACACGCTCGAGGGCGGCGAGGGCGCCGACAGCCTCGACGGCGGGCCGGGGGCGGACTCCCTCTCGGGCGGGGCCGGCGACGACACCCTGATCTACGACCCCGCCGATCCCTGGATCGATGGCGGGGACGACACCGATCTGCTGATGCTGACGACGGGCGCCGTGGTGACGCTCGGAAGCCCGCTCGATCAGGTGGCGGGCGGGGGCATCGCCCTCGGCTTCGAGGGGGTGGACGCGCGCGCCGCCGACGGGCCGGTGACGGTGAGCGGCAGCGCCGGCCGCAACCGGCTGAGCGGCAGCGCCTTCGCCGACCGGCTGGAGGGGCTCGACGGCGCCGATGTGCTCGATGGCGGGGCGGGAGACGACGTCCTGCTCGGCGGCGAGGGCGACGACCTGATCACCCCGGGCGGCGGCGCGGACTGGCTCGATGGCGGCGCGGGGCGGGACACCGTCTCCTATGCCGACGCACCACGGCGGATCTCCATCGCCCTCGCCGGCATCGGCCTCGGGGCCGAGGGGGCGGCGGGCGATACCCTGATCGGCTTCGAGGGCGCGATCGGCTCCGCCTTTGCCGACACCATCACGGGCAGCGCGGTGGCGGACTGGATCGACGGCGGCGGGGGCTACGACTCCATCTCCGCCTTCGGCGGCAACGACACGATCCTGGGCGGGCCGGGTTTCAACACGCTGCGCGGCGGGGGCGGGGACGATTCCATCCTCGGCGGGCCGAACGCGGATACGATCGACGGCGGCGACGGCAACGACACCATCTTCGCCGGCGGCGGCGCGGACCACCTCTGGGGCGGGCCCGGCAACGACACCTTCTACATCACGCTCTCCAACCAGGTTGTCTACGAGGCGGCCGCGGGCGGGCAGGACACGGTCTTCTCCACCACCTCCTGGTATCTGCGGCCGAACATCGAATGGTTCATCCTCGTGCCCGGCAGCGGCGACCGCTTCGCCGTCGGCACGGCGGGCCATGAGCGCCTCCTCGGCAATGAGGGGGCGAACCTGCTGCTGGGCGGCGACGGGGACGACACCATCTGGGGCGGCGGCGGCGCGGACCGCCTCCACGGCCAGGGCGGGCATGACCACCTGCTGGGGGAGGCCGGCAACGACATCATCTTCGGCGGCGACGGCAACGACACCATCGAGGGCGGCGAGGGCACGGACTACCTGTACGGGGATGCCGGCAACGACACCCTCCTCGGCGGTCCGGACGCCGCGGCCGACGTGCTGCGCGGCGGCGCCGGGGACGATTGGCTCGATGGCGGGGGCGGCGCGGACATCTTCTACGGCGGGATCGGCAACGACACCGTCATCGCCGGGGAGGCGTCCGACCGCATCTACGAATATGCGGGGGAGGGCTGGGACGTGGTGATCGCGCGCGGCGGCGGCAGCTTCACCCTGCCCGCGAATGTGGAGGAACTCATCCTCGACGGGGCCAATGCCGGCATCGGGAATGCGCAGTCCAACCGGATCACCGGCTCCTTCCGCGCCGAGACGCTGGTCGGCGGGGAGGGCAACGACACGCTCGCCGGCGCGGGTGGCAACGATGTCCTGTTCGGCGAGGCGGGCCGGGACTCCTTCCTCTTCGCCCCGGGCTTCGGGCTCGACCTGGTGGCCGACTTCACGCCCGGCACCGACCGCCTGCTGCTGCAGGGCTTCGGCCTCAGCGGCTTCGAACAGGTCCTGGCGCTGGCCCGCGATGCGCCGGGCGGGGTGGTCCTCGACCTCGGGCCGGGGGATGCGCTGCAGCTCGCCGGCGTGGCGAAGGCGGCGCTGGCCGCGGGGGATGTCGTCTTCCTGGCGTGAGGCGGCGGCCCCACATGTGGGGCCGAGGATTGGCAAGGAGGATGGCATGGGCGCGACGGCGGGCGGGGAGACGGCGACGCTGGGCGGCGGCTGCTTCTGGTGCCTCGAGGCGGTGTTCAAGGAGTTGCGCGGCGTCCTCTCGGTCACGCCCGGCTATGCCGGGGGCCATGTCGAGAACCCGACCTACGAGCAGGTCTGCGGCAAGAAGACCGGCCATGCCGAGGTGGTGCGGGTGGTCTTCGACCCGGCCCAACTCTCCTATGCCGACCTGCTGCGGGTCTTCTTCGCCATCCACGACCCGACGACGAAGGACCGGCAGGGCCATGATGTGGGGCCGCAATACCGCTCGATCATCTTCGCCCATTCCGAGGCGCAGGCCGCGACGGCGCGCGCGGTGATGGAGGAGGTCGCCGCCGCCGGGCGCCATGACGGCCCGCTGGTGACCGAACTGGTCCCGGAGGCGCCGTTCTGGCCGGCCGAGCCCGAGCATCACGACTACTTCGCGCGCAACCCCTGGACGGGCTATTGCCGCGCCGTGGTGGCGCCGAAGGTCGCGAAGTTCCGCCAGGCCTTCGCCGGCCGGCTGAAACGGGCCTGAGGGCGCCCGGCAACCCCTTTGCAGGAGATGCGCGATGCTGTTCAGGCGCGAGTCCGGCGCGGCCGCGACCTTCCCCGTCCAACGGACGGAGGCGGAGTGGCGCGCCACCCTCTCGCCGGAGGCCTTCCGCGTGCTGCGCCAGCACGGGACGGAGCGGGCCGGCTCCTCGCCGCTGAACGCCGAGAAGCGGCCCGGCGTGTTCCACTGCGCGGGCTGTGGCGCGCCCCTCTTCGACGCGGCGTCGAAATACGACAGCGGCACCGGCTGGCCGTCCTTCACCGCGCCGATCGAGGGCGCGGTCGGCACCAGCACCGACCGCTCCTTCTTCATGACCCGCACCGAGGTGCACTGCGCGCGCTGTGGCGGGCATCTCGGCCATGTCTTCCCGGACGGGCCGCCGCCGACCGGGCTGCGCTACTGCATGAACGGCGTCGCGCTCGCCTTCGTGCCGCGGACGGGATGATGCGCGGTTCCGCCGGTTGCGCGCAGGCGGTCACTGTGCACGCCCGGCCTGTGCCGTCGTGATGCGCGTCATGCCGCGGGCGGGGGCGGAGCCGCCTGGCGCCGGCGCGCCCACTCCGCACTTGCGTCGCGCCTCGCGCCGGCGCAAGTTCCGCCGGACGGACCCGCCCGTCGCCCCCCGAGCCAGCCGCTCCCCGATGCGCCGCCTTGCCGTCCTGTTCCTGCTTCCCCTGCTGCTGGCCGGCCGGCCGGCGGCCGCCGACCTCGTCTATGTGCTCAACTCGTCGGATGCGACCATCACCGTGCTCGACGCCTTCACGCGGCAGGAGATCCGCCGCATCCTGGCGCTGCGCGAGGTCCATCACTTGGTGATGTCGCCCGACGGGCGGGACCTGCTGGTCGCCGATTCCGGGGGCAACGAGATCTTCTTCCTCGATCCCGCCACTGCCGAGCTGCGGCGGCGGGAGCGCATCTCGAACCCCTATCACCTCGACTTCTCGCCCGATGGGCGGCACCTCGTGATCGCGAGCCTCCGGCGCAACCAGGTGGACATCTACGACGCGCGGGGTCCGGCGCTGCTGGCACGGCTGCACATGCCGGAAAAGCCCTCCCACCTCGCCTTCAGCCCGGATGGGCGCATCGTCTATGTCACGCTGCAGGGCAGCGGGACGGTCGCGGCCATCAGCCTCGAGACGCGGCAGGCGCTGTGGGAGACGCCGGTGGGCCGCGAGCCGGCCGGCATCCTGTGGCATCGCGGGCGGCTGATCGTCGGCGTCATGGGCGGGGAGACCTTTGCCGTACTCAACCCCGAGACGCGCGAGGTCGAGCGCGAGATCCCCATCGGCCGCGGCGCCCACACCATCTTCGCCGCGCCCGATGGCCGTGCGCTCTGGGCCACCAGCCGGGTGCAGAGCCGGCTCGCCGAGATCGACCCCGACACGCTCGCGGTCCGTCGCCTGATCGAGATGCCGGGCGGGCCGGACTGCATCAGCTTCGACCCGGACGGGCGGCTCTGGGTCACGCTGCGCTGGGCGGGGCGCATCGCGCGGGTCGATCCGCGCACGGGGGAGTACGAGGTGATCCGCGTCGGCCGCAGCCCGCATGGCATCCTCGTCCATCCCCGCCGCGCCGAGCTGCGCTGAAGCCGAACCGATGCGGCTCGGGATGCGTCGCGGCGTCACGGCCTTCCGCCGGCGGGCGGCTCTCGCGGCGGCGTCGCTCGCGGCCGCGGCCATGGCCGCCGCTGCTTTGGCACAGGCGCCGCCGCGCGCGGCCTGCCCGGCCGGGACCATCCACCTGACCATCGACACCGGCTGGGGGCGGGAGGCCGAGCGCATCGCCGAGATCCTGCGCCGGCGGGGCGTGCGCGCGACGCTCTTCGTCGCGCATGAGCCGACGCATACGGGCGAGCGCGCCCTCGGCCCCGGCTGGGCCGCCTTCTGGCGCGCCCGCGCGGCCGAGGGGCATGTCTTCGCCTCCCACACCGACCGCCACTGGTACTTCCGCGCCGATGCCGGGCCGGGGCGGGTGCGCTACGTCTCGCGCGGCCGCGAGGGGGAGGAGGTGCTGGACCAGGCGGCGATGTGCCGCGAACTCGCCCGGCCGATCGAGCGCCTGCGGGAAGCGGTGCCCGAGGCGGTGGTGCTGCCGCTGTGGCGCGCGCCGGGCGGGATCACCACGCCGAACGCGCTCCGCCTGGGCGAAGCCTGCGGCCTGCGCCACCAGGGCTGGACGACCAACGGCTTCCTCGGCGATGAATGGCCGAGCGAGGCGCACCCCAACCGCGTCCTCGCCGCGCGGGCGATCCGCTCGGTCCGCGACGGGGAGGTGCTGGTCATGCACTGGGGCGTCCGTGCCCGCCGCGAGCCCTTCGCCGAGGTGCTCGAGGAGGTCATCGCCGGCCTTGCGGCGCGCGGCTTCTGCTTCGCCACCCTGCCGCCCGAGGGGCGGCGCTGAGAGCCTGCCATGCTCGACGCCTTCAACCATGCGCTCGATGACCTGACCGGCTGGATCTTCGAGGCCGCCGTCCAGCCGGCGATGTACGCGCTCGGCCTGATGGACTGGGCCGACGATGCGCTGCGCTGGGTGGAGTTCGGCCTCTTCGGGCTGTTCACCATCGCCGTGGTCTATGTGGTCTGCCGCCCGCTCGAGGCGTGGCGGCCGGTCGAGCCCGTCACCGACCGCCGCGCCATCCGCACCGACATCCTCTACACGCTGCTCGCGCGGCTCGGCCTCCTGCCCATGGTGGCCTTCGTGCTGCTCGCCTCCCTCCAGGCGTGGTGGGAGGGAATGGTCGCCGACAGCGGCTTCGTCCCGCCCACCCTCGAGACGCTCATCCCCGGCCTCAGGGAGATGCCGCTCGCGGCCTTCCTCCTCTATGTCGTGATCCTGGATTTCGGGGAGTATTGGCGCCATCGCTTCCAGCACATGTTCGGCTGGTGGTGGGCGCTGCACTCGATCCACCACGCGCAGCGCCAGATGACCTTCTGGACGGATAACCGCAACCACATCCTGGACGAGGTGATCGGCGCGCTGTGGTTCGGGGCGATCGCGCTGCTGATCGGCGTGCCGCCGGGGCAGTTCCCGCTGCTGGTGCTGATCATGCGCCTGGCCGAGAGCCTCAGCCATGCGAATGTCCGCCTCTCCTTCGGCCGCCTCGGCGAAAGGCTGCTGGTCTCGCCGCGCTTCCATCGGGCGCATCATGGCGTGCTCTCGGTGGGCGGGCAGGGTCGGAACTACGCCGTGCTCTTCCCGGTCTGGGATTGGATCTTCGGCACCGCCGACTTCCGCCGCGAGCACTACCCCCGCACCGGCGATCCGGACGCGCCGGAGGCGCTGGTCACGGGCGGCTGGCTGCGCCAGCAGGCGGTCGGGCTCAAGCGGATGGCCGGCGCCATCCTCCGCCGCGGCGCGGGGTGAGGCGGCGGCGCCCGGCGCTCATCCGCTCAGGAGCGAGAGCGCGAGCCCGGCCGTGGCGCTCGCGGCGAGCACCCGGCCGAGGCCCCATTTCAGCCCGAAGAGCAGCGCCGCGGCGAAGAGGCCGAGGGCGAGGGCGGCGGGCTCAAGGCTCGCCAGCACCGGCAGATCGAGGCTGGCCGGGCCGAGGGCCAGGCGCTCGACCTCGGCGAAGGCCACGCGCAGCCCGAACCACAGCGCGAGGTTGGCGATCACGCCGACCACCGCCGCCGTCACGCCGGCGAGCGCGCCGCGCAGCCGGGGCTCGTCGTGCAGGCGCTCGACGAAGGGCGCGCCGAGGAAGATCCAGGCGAAGCAGGGCGCGAAAGTGACCCAGAGCGTGAGCAGGCTGCCCGCCACGCCCCCGGCAAGCCCCGCCTCCCGGTAGGCGCCGAGGAAGCCCACGAACTGCAGGACCAGGATGAGCGGCCCCGGCGTCGTCTCCGCGAGGCCGAGGCCGGCCAGCATCTCGGGCGCGGTGAGCCAGCCGTACTTCTCCACCGCCTCCTGCGCGACATAGGCGAGGACGGCATAGGCCCCGCCGAAGGTCACCACCGCCATCCGGGAGAAGAACCAGGCGATATCGCCCCACAGCGGCGTGCCGAGCAGCAGCACGACGGGCCAGAGCCAGAGCGCGAGGGCAAAGAGCCCGGCGCGCCGCGCCGCCGGCGCCATGCGCGCCAGGCGTTCCGGATCCGCGGCGAGGGTGGCATCGAGCAGCGAGGGCCGGTCCTGCCCGCCCCGGGCAGGGTTGGCGCGGGCGAAGGCGGCGGGCCGGAGTAAGCCCGCCGCCAGCGCGGCCAGCACCACGAAGGGGAAGGGCAGGCCGAAGGCGGTGAGCGCGACGAAGGCGAGGGCGGCGAGCGTCCAAGCTGCGGCGCCCGAGAGCGCGCGCCGCGCGACGCGCAGCAGCGCCTCGATCACCAGCACGAGCACCGCGCATTTGAGGCCGAAGAACAGGGCGGCGACGACGGGCACCGCGCCGAGCGTCGCGTAGAGGATGGACAGCGCCAGCATCACCGCCGCCCCCGGCAGCACGAAGAGGACGCCCGCCGCGACGCCGCCCCTCACCCCGTGCAGCAGCCAGCCGAGATAGGTGGCGAGCTGCGTCGCCTCCGGCCCCGGCAGGAGCATGCAGAAGTTGAGCGCGTGCAGGAAGCGCGCCTGCGAGACCCAGCGGCGCCGGTCCACCACCTCGCGGTGCATCACCGCGATCTGCGCCGCCGGCCCACCGAAGGAGTAGAGGCCGATGCGCAGCCAGACGCGCAGCGCCTCGGTGAAGCTCGGGAGGGAGGTGTCCGACATCGGGGCGAGCATGCCGCCCGCACCGCGCCCTGGCCAGGGCGGTCGCGCCGCGGCCCGTGAAGCCGCCCTATTCGGCCGCGAGCAGGCTCTCCCCCGGCCGCAGCCGGGTGAAGGCGACCGGCTGCCACTCGAGTGCGATCGCCCCGTCGCGCAGCGTGACGCGGGTGGCGGCAAGGCCCGCGGCGGCATCGGCGGTGTGGGGGAAATCCTCCCGCCAATGGGCCCCGCGCGATTCCTCCCGCGCCGCCGCCGCCACCACGATGGCGCGGCTGACCAGGAGAAGCGACTTGAGGTTCAGCCAGTCATGCCAGGTCAGGTTGAAGGCGCGCTCGCGCCCGTCCACGCCGGTGGCGTCGAGCTCGGCCTCGAGCGCCGCAAGGCCGCGGGCGCAGTCGGCAAGGCCCGGCCCGTCGCGCAGGATGCCGGCCTTGTCCCACATGAGCTCGAGCAGCGCGTCGCGGATGGGCGAGAGCGGGCGCGGGGCCCTGCCGAAGGGCGCCTCGACGAGCGCCACGGCCTCGGCAAGCGCCGCCTCGTCCGGCTCCTCGAAGGCGCCCTCCCGCGGCGCCCAGGCGGCCATGCTGTCGCCGGCGATGCCGCCGAAGACGGTGGAGTTGGCGACCCCGTTGCCGCCGAGGCGGTTCGCGCCATGCACGCCGCCCGTGTCCTCCCCGGCGGCGAAGAGGCCGGGCAGGTCGGTCGCGCCGTCGGGGCGGAACACCACCCCGCCCATCATGTAGTGCGCGGTCGGGACCACGGGGACGCGGCCGGCGGCGAGGTCGAAGCCCATGTCGGCGCAGCGTTCGACCATGCCCTTGAACTCGCGCCGCACGCGCTCGGGGCCCAGGTGCTTCATCTCGATCCAGAGCCCGCCCGCCTCGTTGACGTTGCCGGCGCGGATCTCCCGCTGCATGGAGCGCGAGACGATGTCGCGCGTCGCCCGCTCCCCGCGCGGGTCGTATTTGTGCATGAAGCGCTGCCCGTCGCCGCCGAGCAGATAGCCGCCGGCGCCGCGCAGGCCCTCCTCGATGATGGTGCCGGTCATGCGGGTGCCCGGGCCGGCGAGGACCCCCGTGGGGTGGAACTGCACCATCTCCATGTCCCGCAGGGCGAGGCCGGCGCGCAGCGCCATCGCCATGCCGTCGCAGGCCTTGTCGCCCGAGGGCGTGTGGTACTTGTACATCGTCGGCCCCCCGCCGGTGCCGAGCAGCACGGCGCGCGCCTGGACGAAGAGGAGGCCGCCCGAGCGCATGTCGATCAGCAGCACGCCGGCGAGACGGGCCCCGTCGCGGCTTCGGATCAGCGCGACGGCGCGGTGTTCCTCCATGCGGTTGATGCCGCGCGCCCAGACCTGCTCGGCGAGGCGGTTGACGATCTCGATGCCCGTGAGGTCGCCCTTGTGCACGGTGCGGTCGAAGGTCTGCCCCGCGAAGGCCTTCTGGTGGATGGTGCCGTCAGGATTGCGGTCGAAGAAGCAGCCCCAGCGGTTCTCGAGTTCGCGGATGCGAACCTGCGCACCGGTCACCAGCGTCCAGGCGAGGTCCTGGTCGTTCAGCCACTTGCCGCCCTCGAGCGTGTCCATGAAGTGGCGTTCGGCGGAATCGCCCTGCGCGATCGCGACATTGTAGCCGCCCTGGACCATGCGGGTGCAGCCGCATTTGCCGAGCAGACCCTTGACCGCGATCGTCACCTCGAGCGCCGGGGCGGCGTCCTTGGCGTGAAGGGCGGCGAGCAGCCCCGCGCCGCCGGCGCCGAGGACGAGGATGTCGGTGCGGCGGCGTTCGATCATCGGGGGCCTCGCGGGCTGTTGGGCACGCCGCAGCCGCACTCCTCGGCCGGCGGGGCGGGCGCGGCCGGGGCCTGCTGCGCCGCGGCCGGCGGCGCGCAGAGCGGCAGCAGCACCAGCAGCACGAGCAGGCGCATCACGCCGCCCCCAGCCGTTCGAGCACGGCCTGGCGGCGGCGCGCGGCTTCGGCGTTCACGGCCGCGTAGAGGCTGCCGCTGTGGCTGTCCATCGCCACCAGCAGCGGGCCGAAGCCCCGGATGCGGAACTTGTAGAGGCTTTCCGGATTGAGGTCGTCGAGATCGACATCCTCCACCGCCTCGATCCAGGTCGTCTCGAGCGCGGCAGCGCCCCCCACCACGGCGAGATAGGCGCCGCCGAGGTCGCGGAAGGCCTGGAGCGAGCCCTCGCGCAGCCCGCCCTTGCCGATGATGAGGCGCACGCCCTCGCGCTCCATCAGCGGGCGGGTGAAGCGTTCCATGCGGTCCGAGGTGGTGGTGCCGACGCAGACCACCTCATAGCCCGAATGGTTGGTCCCCGACCGCTCGACCTTGCGCAGGTTCGGCGCGGTGTGGATCACCGCATGGCCGCGGAGGTCGAACCTCGTCCGCCGCCCGTGGTCGAACATGTGGATCTGGGTGGCGTCGCGGATGCCGTAGAGCACGCCCTCGAGCGTGACGGTGTCGCCGATGCGCAAGGCCCGGACCTCGGCCTCGGTGATCGGGGTGTGCAGCACGTGGTGGGTCATCGGACGCTCCGTTCGGCCGGCCAGCGCCCTTGGGCGGCGGCGGCCAACTCCTCCTCCGCGAGACGATAGAGGATCCGCCCGGCGGGCGCGACACCGAGGCCCGCGTAGAAGGTCCGCGCAGGCGCGTTGCCCGCCTCGGTCGTCCAGTCCACGCGGGTATAGCCCTGCAGCGCGGCGAAGCGCATCGCCTCGGCCATCAGGGCGCGGCCGATGCCGGCCCCGCGCGCGGCCTCGATGACATAGAGGTCCTTGAGGTACAGGCCCCAGGTGAAGTCACGGGCGGGAAAGACGCCCGAGAGCGAGGCGAGCCCCACCGCCACCCCCTGCCGGCGCGCGAGCAGGCAGAAGGGGCCGGCGCGCCCCGCCGGGCTGGTCAGCGCCTCCGCCGCCGCGCCGAGTGTTGCGGTGTCGGTGCGCTCCCCGTAATGGCGGCCCATCTCGGCGAGCAGCGGCACGAGCGCCACCCGGTCGGCGCGGCCGGCCTCGGTGACCGTGATGCGCGCGCCGCCCGCCACCTCAGAAGCCGATCCTGATCCCTTCGGGGGTGAAGGTCGCGCTGGCGCGCCGGGCCGAATGGCACTGGATGTTGACCGCGACCGGGTTCATCGTGATGTGGGTGGCCGCCGTCTCCACATGCACGGCGAAGGCGGTGGAATCCCCGCCCAGCCCCTGCGGGCCGATGCCCAGCGCGTTCACCGCCTCGGTGAGTTCGGCCTCGAGCCGCGCCCCTTCGGGGTCGGCGCAGCGCGTGCCGAGGGGCCGCGTCGCCGCCACCTTCGCGAGATGCATGCAGAGGTCCGAGGTTCCGCCGACGCCGACGCCGACGATGGTCG
>Ga0272446_1004972_pt1 | contig 15140 bp, 11 predicted proteins | sample YNPCB0061_FD_194587 | JGI IMG/M metagenome (GOLD analysis project Ga0272446, IMG submission 194587) | Hot spring microbial mat communities from Yellowstone National Park, WY, United States - YNP-CB-006-1 | ecosystem: Environmental > Aquatic > Thermal springs > Hot (42-90C) > Sediment | place...
TACCTTGCGCAACGCCCGTAAGCCGGGGGCGTAGATGCCATCGTCGTTGGTCAGCAAAATGTGCATGCTCGCTTCTGTCCTCCGCCAGCGACATCGGGAACCAACCGAGTAGACCGCTGCTGTCCGTGTACTCTACTGTTCGTTTTACTTAGTGGAGCCAGACTTGACCATGACCGCCACGATCAGGCGGCTCTTGTCCTTGGTGATGTGGCGGGTGACGATGGGGAGATATTTGTCGGTCTTGCAGGTGTAGGTGATTTCGCCGAGCGTGGGGGGGCGAACCGTCAGGCGCACCTTGTCGTCGGCGTCTGGACCTTTTTCGAGGGTGACGGTGAGGGTTTTGTCCTCGATCAACTTGACGGTTTCGCGTTGGCCGACCTTGACCGGCTGGTTAATCATGCGGGCAAACTCAAAGCCGGTGAGCGTCGGCTCGCGTTTCTTCACCTCGGCAGCGATCTCGGTCAGCCGGGGGTCGATCTTCTCATGCTGATCGGTGGCCAGGATCACCACCACGACCACGCGCAGCTCGCCGGGGCAAGCGGCGGTCGTGCCACTGAAATACAGCAAAGCAGCAAGGATACTCAGCATTCGCAGGGTGCTTGCCATGCCAAGTTCCTCCTTGTCAGTGGCTAGTCGCGGACACTATCCATCGGTGCCAGGATCATCGGTCGCATCGAACCGTTGGACATCGGGACATTCGGGAGTAGCCCGTCCTCGTCGCACTGCATCGAGTCCAACGCAAAGTCGTGGATGTTGGCCAGGACTAAGGGTTGCCGGAGGACGGAATCACCGACCACCAGCGCGGAGCCATCCTGGGCGTGGACGGAGTTAATCTCGATTTCGGACTCGCTGAGGACCGCGAAGGTTTCAACCACTGGGATGGCCAAGGGCGATTGCAGCGGCAGCAAGTCTCGCTCCGGGCGCTGCTGCCGCCAAGTCGTGACGATCACTAGCAAGGCAAGCGCGATAGCGAGGCTAACGCTGGTGGTGAACGACCAACGGCGAGCCGGCGTAGGCGGTGGGGTGTGGCGGCAGGGCAAGGGTTGAGCGGGGGAAGCCGGCGGCTGCTGGAGGCGTTTGTCGATTTGGTTGAACAGATGGTTCCAGCGGGCAGTTGAGGGTTCGGGCGGGCTGACAGCACGCCAGAACTCGCGGTGGCTGCGTGAGAGGAGGTATTGCTCGTCGAGTAGTTCGCAGGCGTGCGGGTCGGTCAACAGCCACGCTTCCACGCGCGCAGCCGTAGCCGGGTCTAGCTCGCCGTCGATGTAGGCGGCTAGCAGTTCCGGGCGTGGGGTTGGGGGTCGCAACGGGTCGGTCATAGTTTCATCCGTTGGGCAAGGTAGCCACGCAATTTTTGCCGGGCATAGTACAATCGGCTCATCACGGTGCCAATCGAGATGCCCAATACTTCTGCTACTTCACGATAACTCAACTCCCCGTCCACATGCAACACGAAGGTCTTGCGTTGTGGTTCGGGTAGGGTCGCGAGGGCTTCGTCGAGTAATCGGCGCAGGTCAGCTCGTTCGACCTCGGCGCTGGGTTCAGAGCAACTCCGTTCGTGCTGGGCCTCCTGATAGATGGCTTGCTGGGTCACGATCTCGCGCCGCCCGCGCGTCCGCCCAATGTCCAGAGCCGCGTTACTGACAATGCGAAGCAGCCACGTCTTGAACGAGCTACGCCGCTGAAAGTGGTCGAGATTGCTCAAGACTTTGATGAAGCTCTCTTGCACTGCATCGAGGGCGTCGGCTTCATTCCCCAGCAACCGATAAGCCACACGGTAGGCGACACTCCGGTATCGGAGGAATAACACTTCGAGTGAGGCACGGTCGCCCGTAGCATGGCGACCCAACAATTGCTCGTCTGTGGGCACTACCAAGCCTGGAGAACTCGTCACGATGGTCATGATGCGATTCTCTCCCAGAAAAACAGACGAACCATCGACCCAACTTATTCGTTCGCTCTTATCCTACGAATGCCACGCGGCGATTGCGAACAGGCCAGCGCGGATTCTGGGGTTTATTGTGGTGATCGCGGTGGGTTCGCAAAGACTCTGTCGTACAGATAAACTTCAATGGTCGCGCCAACGGGGTAGCCCTCGCAAGCCGCATCGACCAGTGTGAAGCCATCGGCGATGGTGGTCGTGCTGAGGATCGAAGCGCCGCTGATGGCCAGCGGTTCGACCGCACCAACGGCCTCGGCGGTGGTCGCCGGCCCCACCCAACGCAGGCGAACGTAGTCGGTGCGTCCCAGCGCCGAGCTGATTTTGCTGCTGAGGCGGGCGGGTAGTCGCAGGTAGGGCCAATCGCCGCACAGCCCGGCGAGTCGGCGAATGGCCCGGCCGGCGAACAGATCGTAGGCACACAGACACGACACCGGATTGCCCGGCAACAGAAATACCAGCGCCGCGCCGAGTTGCCCCAGCCCGGTGGGGCTAGCCGGGCGCAGGGCCACGCCGTGAACCAGCAGCCGCCCCATCTCGGCCAGCAGCCGGGGGGCGTGGTCTTCGCGGCCCACCGACGAGCCACCGCTGATGAGTAACACGTCTGCCTCGGCGCTGGCCGTCTGCATCGCTTGGCGGAGTGCCTCGGGCTGGTCGGGCACAATCGGCAGCAGGCGCACCTGGCCACCGTCGCGCTGCACCAGCGCTGCCAGCATCGGCGAGTTGCTATCGACAATCTGGTAGCCGCTCGGCTTGCTGCCGGGCGGGAGCAGCTCATCGCCGGTGACCATCACCGCTACCGTGGGCCGGCGCACGACGGGGACAGTGCCGATCCCCACCGATGCCAGCAAACCCAGGTCTTGCGGACGCAGGACGCGCCCGGCCGCAAACAGTTGGCGTCCCGGCGCGATGTCCTCGCCGACGCGGCTGACATGCCGAGCGGGGGGCACCGCCTCGGTGATGCGCACGATCGAGCCGACCTCCTGGGCATACTCCGCCGGCACGACCGCATCCGCCCCGTCGGGCATCGGTGCGCCGGTCATGATGCGCACGGCCTGCCCCGACTCGACCACGCCAGCAAACGGCTGCCCCGGTAGGACTTGGCCAACGACTGTCAAGCTCAACGGGTTGTAGGCGGTAGCACCAAATGTCTCCTCGGCCCGCACCGCGTAGCCGTCCATCGCCGCGCGGTTAAACCCCGGCACCGCCACCTCGGCGCAAAGCGGACTCGCCAAGACTCGGCCAAACGCCTCGGTCAGCGGCACAGTCTCAGCGGGCAGCGGGGGGCTATGGTCATCGACCATGCCGATGACCGTCTCGACATGGACGCGGTCGCGGAAGCCGCGCATGCGGACATCGAAGAAAGGGCTGGCTTGGGGCGAGGGCGGCGGTAGCTGCTCCATGCAACGATGCTCCTCCATCGTCAGCGGTCCAGCGATCAGAACCGGCGGTAAACGGTAGTTTGGTCGATCCGTTGGGTCGTGAACAGGTCGGTGATCCAATACAGGGACTCGGCCGCCCCGACGATGAGGTAACCGCCCGGCAGCAGACAGCGGTACAACGCCTCACAGATACGTCGGCGGCTCGGCTCATCGAAATAGATCAAGACATTGCGGCACAAAATAACATCGAACATTCCCAAAGCCGGTGGCAGCGACAACAGGTTGAGTCGGCGGAAGTCGATGAGTTGCCGCAGGGCGGGCAGCACTTTGTAGTCGCTGCCGTGGGGCACGAAGAACCGCTGAATGGCCGATTCGCTCAAGCCGCGTTGCAGGTCGCGGGCGCTGTAGACACCTGCCCGCGCGAGACGCAGTGCTTCGGATGAAATATCCGAGGCTAGGATGCTAAAGTGCGTCAGCGACACGGCCGAGCCGGTTCGGGCGCAATAGTCGTGGATGAGGATGGCCAGCGTGTAGGCTTCCTGGCCGGTGGAACTGGCGGCTGACCAGAAGCGAATGCTGGGCTTGACCCCTTGCAGCAGCCGCTGCTGCGCGGCATGATCCAACTCGGGCAAGATGTGCTGACGCAGGACCTCGAAGGGGTGGCCATCGCGGAAAAACGAGGTCTCCTTGGTGGTGATCGCATCAACCACCGCATCGGCCAGGGCCAGATCGGGAAACCCCCGCAGCCGCTCGATCAAGCCTTGAAAGTCGTTGCAGCCGAAACGCTGGATCACCGGCTCCAGCCGATGACGCACCAAGTACGCCTTGTCCTCGCTCAACGCCAGACCACATAACCGCTGAATAATGCTGCGTAATTCGTTGTAGACTGGGGTGGTCAGTTGCATAGGCTTATCGACCTTCACGTTGGCGGACCACCGATTCGACGGCCTCGGCGATCTGGTGCAGCGGTTTGATCTGGTCGGCCAGGCCAGCCGCCACCACACTGCCGGGCATGCCCCAGACCACGCTGCTAGCCTCGTCCTGGACGATGACATGGGCACCGGCCCGCTTCAGCGGCGAAAGCCCCAGCGTGCCATCGTTGCCCATGCCGGTGAGGATTATTGCCACCGTGCCCGCCCCGACCGCGCCGGCGGCGGTGCGGAACAAGCGGTTGGCCGAGGGGCGGCAATGATTTTCGGGGGGATCGTCGCTCAGGCCGGTGTACAGCGACCCCTGACTGGCCCGCACCACTAAATGCCGCCCACCGGGAGCGATGTAGACATGCTGCGGCTGAATCAACTCCTGGTCGGCTGCCTCATGAACGGGCCGGTCGAGGTGACGCTGCAATTGCTCGGCCAACGAGGTGGTAAACATCGGGGGCAGATGTTGCACGATCAGAATCGGTAAGCTCGTCCGCTGGCACAAGTCAGGCAGCAGCTCGTCGAGCGCGTGGGGGCCACCCGTCGAACTGGCGATTAAGATGACCCGCACGGCTCGTCTGCGGTCCCAGACGCCACGGCCAACTGCCGGGCGTTGCTCCGAGATGATCGGGGCAACGCCCGTTGGCCCCTCGTGGGCCGGGCTGTTGCGTGGCGGCGGCTGGCTCTGGTGGCGTTTAGCCAGGTAAGCCCGGATCTTCGTGGTCAGTTGCCGCCGCAACTCCGCCAGGCAGGCTTCGTAGCAGTCGCCGCTCGGTTTGGTCATGAAGTCGAACGCCCCCATGCGCAGCGCCTGCAAGGTGATGTCGGCTCCTCGGCGGGTCAGACCGCTGACCATCAACACGCCGATCGCTTGCCCGGCTGGCAAGCTGGCATTGCGGGCTTGGATCGCTTGCAGCGTTTGCAATCCGTCCATGCCGGGCATATCGACATCGAGCGTAACAATCTGCGGCGGGTTGTGATCGATCAGTTCCAGCGCCTTCTCACCGCTGAAGACCGAGCCAACCACCCGCAGGTCTGGCTCGCCAGCCAGCGCTGCCTCAATCGCCGCCCGAAAGCAACGCGAATCATCGACAATCAGCACCGAAGCGGGATCGACCATAGCGCATCCAAACGGTCAGTTCAACTCGATGGAACTGGGCAAGCCGGTGGTGCCAACGTCCGCGACGCGGCGGGTGGCTTTCACGCCTCGGTCTTGTAGTGCTTGACCAGTTGTTGCAGCTTACAGGCTATTGTAGCCAGTTCGTGGGCCGCCGTGTTGACTTTTTGCGCGCCGTGGGCGTTGTCGCGGGTTGCCTGACCGACCACATGGATATTGCTGGTGATTTCGCGAACCGCGCGGGCAGCCTCGATGGCGTTGCGCGAGACATCGTTGGCCCCTTTGGCTGCCTCGCTAGCGTTGCGGGCCATGTCGGTTGCCCCCTTGGCGACTTCGGTAATCGAGTTGGCAATATTCTCGACCCCCCGACTAGCCTCGTTGAGGTTGTTGCTCGAAACGCTCGCAGCGCGGCTTTGCCGATCCATCATCTGGGCGATGTTGGTGACGCTGTGGTCGATTTGCGTGATAATGTCGGCCACCTTCTGAATCACGCCGATGGCCTCGCGGGTGTTGGCCTGCACATCCTCGATTTTGGTGGTGATGTCCTCGGCGGCTCGGGCGCTTTGGTTGGCCAATTCCTTGATCTCGTGCGCGACCACGGCAAACCCCTTGCCGGCATCGCCGGCGGCAGTCGCTTCGATGGTCGCGTTGAGGGCCAGCAGGTTCGTCTGCAAGGCGATCATCTTGATGACATCGGTGACTTTGTTGATCTCGGTTGCCGCCTTTCCCAACGAGTTCATCCGACTAGTGGCTTGCTGAGACAGCGCCATCGCCTGGGAGGTGACGTGCGATCCCTCGTTGGCCTGGCGGGTCACCTCGTCGAAATCGCGGATCGACTCCTTCAGCGCGGTGGTCAACGCGCTGACGTTGTGCGAGGTTTCGCGGGCCGAGTTGGAGATCGTACTGACGTTGACCGAAATCTCCTCGCTGGCGGTCGAGATCGACACGACGTTCATACTCATCTGTTCGGCGGCCGCGGCCATGGTGCTGACGTTGGTCGACATCTGCTCGGCCCCGGCGGACACTTGGTTAGCTTGCTTGGACATCTCCTCGCTTTGCGCGAGCAGTTGCTGCGAGATGTTCGTCAACTCGCTGGCCGAATTGGCGATGGTATCGGAGTAGGTCCGCACGTTGCCGACGACCTTACTCAACTCGCTGGCCACCGTATCGAAGGCCCGCAATAAGTCCCCGACTTCGTCGAGTTGACTGATGTGTGGTCGCTTGGTCAAATCGCCGTTGGCAATCGCCTTCGATACCTCCACGCCATTGAGCAGCGGCCGCGTTATCGCGCGGGTAAGCAAGCCTGCGATCAGCACCCCGACTGGGATGCCGATGATGGGGACAATCGCCAAGAAATAGCGGCTGAACAGGGCCGCCGAGGTGGCAGCCGCTAACTCCTCGTCATAGTGCCGACTCATCTCTTTCTGCAAGCTGTCGAGCGCATCCATAGCGGCTTGAGCAGCGATTTGTGCGTCGGTGATGGACATGATGGTAGATTTATAGTTGGTATCTTGTCGCGAGTATTGTAGTACCTGCTTGTTGGTAGCGTGGAACAAGCGCAACTTGTTCTTAAACTCGATCAGCATAGGTTTAAGCTGTTGAGACGCTTGCTTTAGAGCCTCATCAATTAGAAAGTCCGCCTCGTTCTCGTTGCTGTTGATGCGAATCTCAAGTCCATCCCATTCCTCATTCGTGTGACTGACGATGTGGATCCCCACCGTCGCCGTGCTGTCGGTGGCTAACAGCAAGAGCCGTTCGAGCATGCGGGTGTTTCGTTGGGCTTGCGCGTATGGTTCGAGCTTGTTCGCCTTGAAGGCCTCGCCCGATTCCGTCTCCAGCGTGCGGAGCATCTCCCGGGTTGATGCCCTCAGCTCACTGAGCAATTGATAAGACTGTTTTCGCAACAACTCTTCCGACTTCAACGATGTATTGGAGACAGCCAACCGCAGTATCTCTTGCTGCAATTTTAAGTACCGATCCCAGTTGCGTTCATACTCCTCAAAGAACTTCTTTTCTTCATCCGTAGCATATTGCTGCATTAAATCCTTTAGGACACTGCGGGTCTTGTTCGTCTCTAGACTGGCAGCGGTGGCGAGGTCGGCGTATTTTTGCGAGTCGGCGTCGCCCGGCGAGAGGATCGCATTGCGTTCGTTGTGCTGCGAGGCGTTCATTTGCCCCCGTAGAAGGATGATCGCCCGCTCGATCTTGGCTATGTTTAGACTCAGGCTGTTGAGCCGCAGGCTGATTTGACGCAACTGGTAGTAGCCGGTGAACGAAATCGTGACCGCGGCGACCGTGAGGATCGCTATGATGATCCCCATTTTGGTACGCATGCGAAGTCGGTGGAGCATGTCAGAAGTCCTGATATCTAGCGGGTTGCTTGCTCGACTAACGGTAGTATCTTACGCACATTGACCAATAATAGTAGCTCAGCTTCTAGTTTGCCCACGCCGGTGAGCAACTGAGACGGATCTGCCGGGTCCGAGACGGTCGGTTGTGGTTCCAGTTGGTTCGCCTGGAGTTGGACAATATCGCCGATCTGATCGACCAGCACGCCAAACGGCTCACCCAGACTCGCCTGAAAGACCACCAAGCGCGTCTGGGCGGTGATGGTGCTTGGCCCCAACCCCAGCATTTGCTTGAGGTCCAAGCACAAATGAATCTGCCCGCGCAGATTCACATAGCCACAGACGGATTTGGGCGCGTGCGGAATTGGGGTGAGCGGTGGCAGGATGTTGACTTCTTTGACCGCTGCGATCTCAACACCGTAGAGCGCATCGCCCAGCCGAAACGTGCAGACGTGGATCGGCCGGGCCGTCGGCTCGTCGCTGGGCATGGCTTTGGACTGCTCGATGAGTTGCTGCGACTTAGTCAAGGCTTACTCCGGGATTGCGTCATCCTCGCCACCATCGCCAGGAACCGTTCCCGGTCTACCTTCACTTCGTGCTGATCGAAGCCACACTCCAAGGCTTTGGCCCGATCCTGTTCGCTGCTGAGCGTGGTCAGAGCCACCAGCGGTAGCTTGGCCAAGCGCGGGTTAGCGCGAATGGCCCGTGCCAGCGCCCAGCCATCCATCAGCGGCATCTCAATATCCGAGACGATCAGGTCAAAATCCCGATCTTGCTCCAGGTACGCCAGTGCCTCCTGGCCATTGCTGGCCATGACGACTTCGTAGCCTGCCGTTTCCAGATAGCTTCGTACCAAGTGCTGGAAAAATTGTGTGTCCTCGACGACCAATACGCGCTTGCGATCGGCTCGGCTAATCATCGGCGGGGCTTTCTGCTGCGGCTCGATGAGATCGGCCAGCCGGTACACATCCAGAAACAGCGTCATCTGGTTGCGGACAATCGCCGTCCCGACCAATCCATCCGCACGGATGGCGGCGGTACTCAGTCGGACGTTGAGCAACTCGGTGTCGATCACTTCGGAGAGCAAAATCCCGATTGGTCGTCGCCGGACGTACTTGGGCAACAACAGCAGCATCTCCGATCGGTCTTCACACCGCGAGACGCTCAGGTAGTGGTCGAGCCGCACGATGAAGATCGACTCGCCTTCGGAGGTGATAAACTCTTGCTGACCGATCCGCTCGATCCGGTTCATGCGGATTGGCTCTAGCCGGCGGATCATGGCCAAGGGCATGGCGAATTGTTCGTGTGGCCCGTAGCGAAAGAGCAAGACAGTCTGCAACTCGCTGGTATCGGCTACTCGTCGGCTCGGGGCTGGGCGTGGTTCGTTGTCGAAGGAGATGCCCGCGTGCCGGGCCAAGCCCTCGGTGCTGAGGATCAGCGCGACTCGCCCGTCGCCCAGGATCGTGGCCCCCGAGAAACACCCCAGGCGTTTCAGCGCCGCGTGCATTGGCTTGACCACGATCTCTTCGGTGTTGAGGATGCGGTCCACGATCAGGCCGTATCGCTTCGAGCCGGCCCGTAGCACCGCAACATACATCGGCACGGGCACCGCATAGCCCGCCTCTTCGCCGCTCTTGGCGGTATGGCTCATCAGCTTAGGCCGGTGTTTGCGGACCAGTTCGGCCCGCACCGCTGGCGTAAAGGGCCGGGGCTGGGAGATGATGTCGCTCAGTCGCACCAGCGGCACCAGCCGATCGCGTAAGCGAATGACCTCTTGATCGAAGGCGTACTCCACCCGCGTCAACAACTCTTCCCCGTACAGACAGACCAACTCTTCCAGGTCTTTTTGCGGGATGGCAAACCGCTCACTGTGGACCGCGACCAGCAAGCAGGGGATGATCGCCAACGTCAAGGGTAAGCGGAGCTTAAAGACGGTGCCCCGCCCGAACTGCGACTCGATCTCCAGGACGCCGCTGAGCCGGTCGAGGTTGGTCTTGACCACATCCATGCCCACGCCGCGCCCCGAGACATCCGTCACCGCCGTGGCCGTGGAAAACCCCGGTAGCAGAATCAGACTATACAGTTCCTTGTCGCTGAGGCGGGCTAGTTCTTGCGCGGTGCGCAGCCCCTGCGCCAGGGCTTTGCGTCGAACCGCCTCCAGGTCGATGCCCCGGCCATCGTCGCGAACCTCGATGGCAATCTGCCCGCCGATGTGCTGGGCGGATAGCGTGATGGTGCCGGTCGCTGGCTTGCCCGCCGCCACACGCACGCCGGGCGGTTCAATACCGTGATCGCAGCAATTGCGGATCAGGTGGGTCAGCGGGTCGGAGAGAGCTTCGAGGATGGTCTTATCCAGCTCTACCTCGGTGCCCTGAATCGTCAGCTCAATCTGCTTGCCCAACTGCCGGGCCAAATCACGGACCAGCCGTGGGAACTTGTTGAACAGAATGCCCACCGGCTGCATGCGCATGCGGATGACCGCCTCTTGCATGCCGCCGGTGACTAGATCGAGTCGCTGCACGATGGGCCGGAACAACGTATCGAGGTCGCCCTGCGGCTGATGCTCGTTGAGTACCCGCGTTGCTTGATTACGCACCAGCACCAACTCACCAGCCAGGGTCATCAGTTGATCCACCAGCGCGACCGGGATACGGATGGTGCTGGAGCTACTGCCCCGCTCCACCGAACGAGCCGACGCGCCGGCCGCCGACGATCCAGCCGCTTCGCCCTCCGCATCGCCCACTAGCTGACCCGCCAGGTCAGCGTTGACCTGAGCCGAAGGCACTGGCCGCCCGAGTGTCGCTGCGGGTGGCGTCGGCGTGGGCACAGCCAACGCCCCAGCCGCGGCGGCGGTGGCCGGGGCGGGCGTCGGCGTGGGGGCTATCGTCGGAGCTGCCGCGATTAGCTCGGCTGGCTGGGACGGTTCTGGCTCACTCAGTCCACCCGCCGTGTCCGGTTGTGCCTGCCCCTCTATGACCACGGGCACGGGTGGCCCCTGCACCAGACGCACGCTTGCGGTGCGTAGTCCCAGCGCACGCAGCAAGTCCGCCTCGGCCAGCGACGAACTCAGCAACGCCTGATACCACAACGGCCCACGCGGCAACTGCTCGGTCAAGTCCCCCTCGGGCACGCTCAGGTGCGCGTCGAGGATGTGCCCCAGCCCTTGCAATCGCCCCAGCAACGACAACGGCGACTCGCCCTCGCGCCGGAAGCACTCGCCCAACTCCACGGTAATCTCGTAGACGTGATCGTGCCCGGCGGGCAAAGCGTTGAGGGCAGGATCGTCTGGCAAGAAGCGCGGCGGCGGGGGACTGGGTGGCTCGTAGATCCGGCCAAGCCGCTCGAAGTGCGCGAGCAGCTCGTCGATGTCGGCGCTTGGCTCGCCGGCCAGATCGTCGAGCAAGCCCACGATGCGGTCGGCCCCGGCCAGTAGGCCGTCGATCCATGCGGCATCGGGTGGCTCGGTGCGCGAGCGGGCCAGGTCCAGCAGCGTCTCCATCTGATGCGCGATTCGCTCGATGGTCTTGCAGCCGAAAAACCCGGCCCCCCCCTTGACCGAATGGACCGCCCGGAAAATACGGTCGAGCCGATAATGCAGCGACTCGGCACGCTCCCGCTCCAGCCCGAGCAGATCGTCGGTGATATTGGCCAAGTGTTCCTTAGCCTCGCTGACAAACTCTTGAATCGGTCCACGATTGGCCATGTTGTACTCAGGCTAAAGCTCGCCCCCCATCGCTCGGACCCCATGCGATCAATAATACTTGGCGGGTCGGCCGTTGGCCGGGGTGCGTCGGGAGATGACCCTCCCCCGCCCCGTGATGGTCCACCCCCACCCCGAGAGAATCCTTCCCGCCACGCCCCTGGGCCCGGGGCGATGTGACAGCGACAACCACGCCCCACCAAAGGCTCACCGACTCACGACCGGCACAGCGGGTGCGCCAGCGGTAACCACGCGCCGCCCTGAGCGGAACTGGCCACCGCCTTGTCGATGAAGTTCATGCCATCGACCCCGTCGGCGACATTGGGGTACAGCGAGTGGGCCGCGTCGAACGGCTGGCCCTGGGCGCGGCGGATCATGTCGGCGTAGGCGGCGGTATAGATGTTGGCGAACGCCTCGAAAAACGCCTCGGGGTGGCCGCTGGGCAAGCGCGTCGAGAGCGCCGCCGTCTCGCCCAGGTACGGCCCGCCGGCACGAGTATAGAGCTGGTGCGGCTTGCCGTTTTGACGCACGATCAGCTTGTTCGGCTCCTCCTGGTGCCACTCGATGGCCCCCTTGGTGCCGTCCACTTCGATCCACAGATCGTTCTCCCGGCCATGCGAAATCTGCGACGCCGTCACCGTGCCCAGCCCGCCGTTCTGGAAGCGGATGACGGCGGTGCCGTAGTCATCGAGTTGGCGGCCCGGCTCGAAGATTTTCAGATGCGCCGAGATTTGCTCGGGCAGAAGCCCGGTGATAAAGCGCGTCAGGTTGTACGCATGCGTAGCGATGTCGCCGAAGCAGCCAGCCGCCCCGGAGCGCTTCGGATCGGTGCGCCAGGCCGCTTGTTTCTGGTCGGCAGTCTCCAGCCGGGTGCGCAGCCAGCCCTGGATATAGAAAGCCCGCACCGCCTGAATCTCGCCCAACTCGCCGGCGCGGACCATGTCGCGGGCCTGGCGGACGAGCGGGTAGCCGGTGTAGTTGTGGGTGACAGCGAAGACCACGCCCTTCTGGGCGACAAGCTGGGCCAATTCCTCGGCCTGGGCCAAGTCGAAGGTCAAGGGTTTATCACAGACCACGTTGAACCCCGCCTCGACGGCCGCCTTGGCAATCTCGAAGTGCGTGTGGTTGGGCGTGGTCACCGAGACAAAGTCGATCCGCTCGCCCTCGGGCAGCTTGGCCTCCTGCTCGATCATCTCGCGGTACGAGCCATACGCCCGTTGCGGCGCGATGTCGTAGTCCGCTGCCGAGGCTTTGGCCCGTTCGGGGTCGGAGGATAGCGCCCCAGCGACCACGACGGCCCGGTTGTCCAGGCAAGCGGCAATCGAGTGGACCCGGCCGATAAACGACCCAGCCCCCCCACCGACTAACCCCATGCGTAACTTGCGATTGAGCGGCGCATTGATGCCCATTGCGAGAGCCTCCAGCAAGCGAGAGAGTATGTGCGGAGAAAAAGCCTGGTAAAGTTCTAGGATCGCTCCCGCGTCTCTTCAACCGTACCGATGCCGGGCACGCCTAGTCGGTGTAGAGTGTATCAGTAGACCCTTCCCCTTCTCGGATTCGGAGGACTCTCCATGCGACGTATCCTGATCGTGGCGTTGCTCAGCGGCGCGGCCCTGAGCTTGCTCTTGCCCTGGGTCAGCGCCCAGGAGGCAGACTACCAGCCCAGCGAAGAAAACCTCAAAGCTCGCGAGGCATTCCAGGATGAAAAGTTCGGCCTGTTCATCCACTGGGGCATCTACTCGGTGCTGGGCCAGGGCGAGTGGGTGCTGCACAACAAGAAGATGAAGCTGGCCGACTACGAGAAGCTGGCCGAGCAATTCAACCCCACCAAGTACGACCCGGCCGAGTGGGTGAAGCTGGCACGCGAGGCGGGCATGAAGTACATCACCATCACCAGCAAGCACCACGACGGCTTTGCCATGTGGGATACCAAAGTCTCGGACTGGTCGATCACCAAGCGGACCCCGTACAAGAAGGATGTGCTGAAGATGCTGGCGGATGAGTGCCACCAGCAAGGGGTCAAGCTCTTTTTCTACCACTCGCATCTGGACTGGTATCACCCGGACTACTTTCCGCGTGGCCGAACCGGCCAACACACCGGCCGCCCCGAGCAGGGCGACTTCAACAAATACCTCGACTTCATGGACGCCCAGATCGCCGAACTCTGCACCAACTACGGCAAAATCGCCGGCATCTGGTTCGACGGCTGGTGGGATCAGCAAGTGGACCGCAAGGGCAAAGACCCCCGGCAGACCAAGGTGGACTGGCGCTTGCGCAAGACCTACGACCTGATTCATCGGCTCCAGCCGCAAGCGTTGGTGGGCAACAATCACCACGTCTTGCCCTTCCCCGGCGAGGACTTCCAAATGTTCGAGCGCGACCTGCCCGGCGAGAACAAGGCGGGCTTCAACATCGCCGCCAAGATCGGCAAGCTGCCGCTGGAGACGTGCGAGACGATCAACAAATCCTGGGGCTACAACAAGACCGACAACAAGCACAAGAGCGTCGCCGAGCTAATTCACTTGCTCGTCAACGCCGCCGGCCGCAACGCCAACCTGCTGCTCAACGTCGGCCCCACCCCCGAGGGCACCATCCAGCCCGAGCATGCCCAGCGCTTGCGTGAGGTCGGCCAATGGCTGAAGACCTACGGCCAGGCCATTTACAATACCCGTGGTGGCCCGCTGGAGCCGCAACCCTGGGGCGTGACCACCCGGAGCAAGGACAATAAGACGATCTTTGTCCACATCCTCAAGGGCAACACCGCCGAGGTGCCCGCGGATCTGCTCGCTGGCCGCACCGTCAGCCTCATCGGCAACGGCGGCGTGCAAGCGCAATCCGACGGCAAGCTGGCACGGATCACGGTCATGCAAGATGAGGCGACCCACCCGGTTCGCGTCGTGGTCTTGCGACCGACCAACCCCAGCGGCAACTGATGGCTGCTGGCAACGGATAGTGCCAACAGCAATAGCGGATTGTGGTTATTCGGGGGCTGCGTCCCTCGATTCCCCTGAATGCCGATAACCTGAGAGGTGAGCGATGGCTAACTCCGACCGCCCGAGCTGGGCTGACGACCTACCCCGAGCCGCTGCGATCCTGCGCCGAGCGCAGCGCGTGGCCGTGTTGACCGGCGCGGGCATCTCGGCGGAAAGCGGCGTGCCGACCTTCCGGGCCAGCGACGGGCTGTGGGAAGGCCATCGCATCGAGGACGTGGCCACGCCCCGCGGCTTCGCCCGCGATCCCCGCTTGGTCTGGCGGTTCTACAACGCCCGCCGGGCCAACCTCCGCGGCGTGCAACCCAACCCGGCCCACTACGCCCTCGTCGAACTCGAACGCCGGCTGCCCGGCGACCACTTCACCCTGGCCACGCAGAATGTCGATACCCTGCACACCCTGGCCGGGTCCCAACGCGTGCTGGAGTTGCACGGCAACATCCGCCGCGTCCGGTGCAGCCGCTGCGACTATCGCGCCGACCGCCAGCTCGAGCCGTTGCCCGATCTGCCCGAGTGTCCCGAATGCGGGGCGCTGCTGCGGCCGGATATTGTCTGGTTCTACGAACCGTTGCCCGAGGCAGTCTGGGAGACGGCCTGGCTGGCCGTCGCCCAGTGTGACTGCTTGCTGGTCGTCGGCACCAGCGCCGTGGTCCACCCGGCCGCTGGACTGATCGAGCTGGCCAAGCAGCACGACGCTGCCGTCATCGAGGTCAACCTCGACCAGACCGCCGCCAGCCACCTCGC
>Ga0272446_1004973_pt1 | contig 15139 bp, 15 predicted proteins | sample YNPCB0061_FD_194587 | JGI IMG/M metagenome (GOLD analysis project Ga0272446, IMG submission 194587) | Hot spring microbial mat communities from Yellowstone National Park, WY, United States - YNP-CB-006-1 | ecosystem: Environmental > Aquatic > Thermal springs > Hot (42-90C) > Sediment | place...
TGGCTATCCTGGCCATCCTTGTGGGGATCCTCGGCTTGCTGGTTGGCCTGACGGATTTTGGCGTGGGCAGCTTACGGATCCTGGGCGGCTCAGCCACCCTGCGCCCGGGCGTGGTGGGCATGGGGTTGGCCACCATCATTGGCGCCTTCTTTGTGGTGATTGGGGCAGTGCTCTCACTGGCCTTCGGGGTCGGCGCGCTGAACCTCAGCGGTTGGGCGTGGACGCTCGGCGTAGTCGTAGAGATTTTACACTTGATCGGCTATGCCTTGCGTCTCCTGCGTGGGCACGCCCCCGGCGCCTCGCTGATTGGCCTCCTGTTTGCGGCAGGCATCCTATATTACCTGTACCGGCCGCATGTGCGCGCCGCGTTCGGCAAGGCCTCGGGGGCGGCCTAAGGCTCCGTTAAGCTGGATTTTGCGTCAAGACAAGCGGAGCCTGCGCCGGCTGAGCTGGTCGAGTTCACAGGTTCGTTGCCGGTCTCCTGACCGGCAACTGAAAGATCGCGAGTGAGGAGGCTATAGTGAAAGTTTTGCTTGTTTATCCTGAGTTCCCCGATACCTTCTGGAGCTTCAAGCACGCCTTGAAGTTCATCCGCAAGAAGGCCGGCGCGCCGCCGCTGGGCCTGTTGACCGTGGCTGCCATGTTGCCGGCTGACTGGGAGCCGCGGCTGGTGGATCTCAACACGCGGAGTCTGAGCGACGAGGACCTGGCGTGGGCGGACATCGCCTTCGTCAGCGCCATGATCGTGCAACGAGACGCCGCCCGGGCCGCGATCGCGCGCTGCAAGCAGGCTGGCCTGACGGTGGTGGCCGGAGGGCCGCTCTTTATCGGGGAGCACGAGCAGTTCCCCGCGGTCGACCATTTCGTGCTCAATGAGGCCGAGATCACGCTGCCGCTCTTCCTGGCCGACTGGGCGGCCGGGCACCCGCAACGGATCTACGCGACCGCCGAGTTCCCCGATATCCGTCAGACGCCCGCGCCCAGGTGGCAACTTGCAGACCTGCGGCAATACGACACGGTGAGCATCCAGTTCTCGCGCGGCTGTCCGTTCAACTGTGATTTCTGCAACATCACGGCGCTCCTCGGCCACAAACCGCGTACGAAGACGGCGGAGCAAATCATCGCTGAGCTGGACAGCCTGTACGCCATGGGGTGGCGCGGCAACGTCTTCTTTGTAGACGACAACTTCATCGGCAACAAGAAGATCCTCAAGGGCGAGGTGCTGCCTGCGCTGATCGCATGGCGCCGGGGCAAGATCGGGGTGCCCTTCAGCACCGAGGTGTCCATCAACCTGGCGGATGACGCCGAGTTGACCGCCCTGCTGGTCGAAGCGGGCTTCACCACGGTCTTTGTCGGCATCGAGACGCCCAACGATGCTGGGCTATCGGAGTGCAGCAAGGGGCAGAACCGCGGGCGGGACCTGGTCGAGAGTGTGAAGCGGCTGCAGCGCGCCGGCCTCCAGGTGCAGGGCGGGTTCATCGTCGGCTTCGACAGCGACTCGCCTTCGATCTTCCAGCAACAACTTGACTTCATCCAGAAGAGCGGCATTGTCACCGCGATGGTGGGGCTGCTCCAGGCGCCCCTCGGCACGCGCCTCTATGAGCGCATGCAGCGCGCCGGCCGCCTGACCGGCCAGATCACGGGCGACAACGTAGACGGCTCGACCAACATCATCCCCCAGATGGGCCTCGAACCCCTGCGCCAGGGCTACCGCTGGCTGCTGGACCAGATCTACTCGCCCCAGCTCTACTATGCGCGGGTGCGAACCTTTTTACGCGAATACCAGCCGCCGCAGGTCAGCCTGCGTCTGGAGCTGAGCCATATCATGGCGTTCCTCCGCTCCATATATCAGCTCGGCCTGCGCGGCCCAGAGCGCGCACAGTACTGGGCTTTGTTGTTCTGGACTCTGTTTCGGCGGCCTAAGTTATTCCCACTGGCGGTGACTCTCGCGATCTACGGCTTCCACTTCCGCCTGGTCTCCGAACTGCATGTGCAGTAACGCAATGGCAGCGATGATCCGAGTGCTCATTGCCGATGACCAGCCGAGGGCGCGGCGCAGCCTGAAGGCCCTGCTGACGGCGATCTGTTGGAGCACCCTCGACCACGCCGGGGAGCCGACTCCCGTCGGCCGCTTGCCTGTCGAGGTCGTCGGTGAAGCGGAGAATGGCCAGAAGGCGATCGAGCAGATAGAGGCGCTCCATCCGGATGTTGTGGTGATGGATCTACGACCTCACACGGCGCCCGCCATCGAGACCTGGCTCGATGGCGTGGCGACCATTCAGACGATCAAGCGCAGGTGGCCGGCCATCCGGGTTGTGGTGCTGACCATGTACGCCACCACTCGCGCGTCTATGCTGTTGGCCGGGGCAGACGCTTTTCTGCTCAAGGGTTGTTCCACGAAAGAATTGCTGGACGCGGTGATGCCCAGCGAGGAAAAAAGATAGGAGCGAAAGACCATGAACGTGAACTTACCGCAAGAGATCACACGGCTTCTGACCGAGTTTGCCGCTGCGAAATTCTCCGCCCAGGTTATGGAAGTCAAAGGGCCGGTCCAAGAAGGCATGAACTATCGCTGGCGCATCGTCAGCAACCGGTACAAGGAGATCACTGTCGTGTTGTCTGCCAAGAGATCGCTGTTCGGGAAGCCTTCGCCGTCAGCGATTGAGATTTACGGCTTAGGCGCGACGAAAACGCTGAAACCGAACTTGCAGGATCTGCAGAACTTCTTGGAGCAAGCGGAGCTGATGGCGGTACGCTGATTCCCGGATGCTCTGTCGTGGCAACGCGGGCCGACCGCGGCGCCGGGGCGCGTCGCGGTCGGCTCGATCTTGCATTCCCTATTGGATATTGCGCAGCCGGTGGTGGCCGTTGCTTGGCGGGCAGAAATGGCCGCCAGCGTCGATCGGATTGCCGCACAGCGGGCAGGTTGGACGGCCCGCGGCGACGACGGCGCTGGCCCGTTCGCTCAATGCTTTGGCCTGGGCCTTGCTCATCCAAAAGCGGGCAACCATCGGCTCACGTTCGGCGGCCTCTTCGTCGCTCAGCAACTCCTGGATGATCACGATCACCCGGTCCAGGTTGGCCTCATAGCCCAGCCCCATCTGGCCGATGCGAAACTCCGGGTCGATCGGCTCGAGCAAGTGCAGGTCCCCTACCTGAGATTCTTCCTCCGTCGGAGCGCCCACCTGCTCCAGCAATTGGTCGATCGCGGCCGCAAGGGCGCGAGCTTGTTCCTTTTCCATCACCAGCGTGACCACCATCAGCCCCTGGCTGGCCTGAAAGAAGAAGGTGCGCTGCCCCGGCGGGCCTAGCGCGTCGATGGTCACATGACTCACGGGATTGAAATCATACGTCGGCTCGGCCATACTTCTTCACCACCTCGTCGATCGACATGGGCCACAACAGTTGACACCATTCTACTCGAAAACAAGGCCAGGGCAAAGTAACCCTCACACCACATGCTCGCGGATCACAGCGCTCAGGTAGTCCATCACCGACACGACGATCGCGATGGCCCACATGGCCGTGGCCGCCTGGCGATATTGTAGCAGGTTGATCCACTGGATGAGAAGGAACCCGATGCCGCCGCCCCCCACGAAGCCGATCACCGTCGACATGCGCACGTTGATGTCCCAGCGGTAGATCGTGAACGAGATGAAGGGCGGGATCACCTGCGGGATCACGGCGTAGACGATGGTCTGCAGACGATGCGCGCCGGTCGCCGTGATCGCCTCGATGGGGCCAGGGTCGATGCTCTCGATCGCTTCCGAGTAGAGTTTGCCCAGCGACGCGATCGAGTGCAGCGTCAGCGCCAACACCCCGGCGTACGGCCCAATGCCCACCCAGACAGCGAAGATGATCGCCCAGATCAACGGCTCGATGGCGCGCAGGATGTTGAGGAAGAGGCGCACGGCGTAGTAAATCGCCGCGCCCAGGGGATGGCGCGCCATCAGGTTGCGCGCGGCCAGGAAACTCACCGGCACGGCCAGGATCACCCCTAACGTCGTCGCCATCAGCGCCAGGAAGATCGTCTCCAGCATCTTGTCCTGGACCTGGATGACGGCATCGGCGATCTTGAGATCTCCTTCCTCCCACGATAGCAGCACTTCAGCGCCGAATTGTCCTTTGCTGCCCGGGACCACCGGCTCAGGCACGTCGAACTCGATGGCCAGACGCCCTTCGCCATCGGTGCGCGCGGCGCGCAGGCGAGTCGCGTTGCCCAGAGGGTCGAGCCAGCGAATCTGCGCGAGCGTGTCCGGATGCAGGTTGCCCGCCTCCAACGTCACGCGCGTCTGCGGCTCGCCGCAGGTCGGCTCGATGCGCAGGTAGGGGCGGTCGCCCGGCGGCGTCGGCGTGGGAGGCGACGCCGGGCAGGGGATGAAAAAGTCGGCGGCGACGCGCTGCGACCGCCGCTCGCGCGTGACGAGTTGAGGGTGCAACAGCTCGGCTACGAGCGGCCGCACCAGGTGGGCGTCCACAAAGAGGGCACGCGGCTCGATCTCAGTGATGATCCAGCCCACACCATAGGAGAGGGCCAGCAACAGCAGCGCCGCCAATCCCCAGGAAGTGACATACCACGCAGGCGGGCGCTCCGTAGAAACGCGGCGCTGGCGCTCCTCTCCCCCCAGCACGATGACCACCGTCCCCGTTAGGCGGTCGTGCCAGGCAAGCCAGGCGCGATCGCCCAGCGGCCACAAGAGGCCAAGGCCAGCGGCTGCCGCCGCCAGGTTCCATGCCGCGAAGCGAAGCAGGCGCTCGCCGATTGTGGGCGAGTCGCCGTCGACGCGCACGGTCGCCAGCCGCAGGATGCGCGCGCCGAGGGAGCGCGTCAGGCTGCCCCAGAGCACAGCGACTTCGACGATCAGGAGCAGCACAGCCCACCACGGCAGATGGATTGGCGCGCCTGCCAAGGCGTCGACGTGACGAGCGATGTAGTTGTAAGCCCAGTAGACGTAGCCGACGAAGAAACAATCGAGCAGAAAGGCGGTCAGCCGCAGCCGCAGATAGGACAGCCGCGCCAGGAACTGCTGCGAGCGCGGGCGCCCCTCGGGCATGAGAAGGGAAAGCAGGCGGTCAGGTGGCGGAAGCTTCGGAAGCATATCCCTATCCTGTCGCATCATGAAGCAAAACGGGAACCTGCACTCAGTATAACAAAGCGCGGCGGTCAGGACAACGTTGAGGTGGCGACGAGGGCGCCCGTCAAAATTTGGCACGAGAGGACAAGCCTCGGATGGCGCTCGATCTCGCTACGGACGCTGCTGTCGTCACACGCGTGCGGGTCCTCCCCGGCAGCGTCCTACTCGATCGGCGCGGCCGCCGGCCGAGTCGGGCTGCGCTGGGGTCGCAGCAATCTCGCTGTGAACCAACCGCGCTGCCCATATCGAGACCGCGGCGAGGTTGGGACGGCGCTGATCTCGCTACGGACGCTGCTGTCGTCACACGCGTGCGGGTCTCTCCCCGGCAGCGTCCTACTCGATCGACGCGCCTGTCTTTCGCCGCCGGTCGAGTAGGGCAGCGCTGGGATCGCGTCAATCTCACCGTAGTCCGACCGCGCTGCCCATATCGAGACCTGCGGCGTGTATGAGGTTGGGATGGCGCTCGGCCTCGATACGGACGACGCTGAGGCACCCCAAGAGACGGCCCCTCCTCCGGCGTCGTCCTACTCGGCCAGCGCGCCGGTCGCTCGGCCGCCGGTCGAGTCGGGCAGCGCCGGAGGCCGGACCGTGGATCCAGACATCGCCCCCCGTCACCTCCTCATCAAGAAGCGCGCTTCGATCCACGCCGCCAGGCCAGCCGCATCGTTGAGGTCGAACTGCGGGATGGCGGCTGGCAGATCGAAGTGGATGTCGCTGGCGACGGCGATCAGATCATCGTCAGAGCAGACCAACTCCCGGCTGCGAGCGGCGCGGCACACCTCGATCTTGGGCAGGCCGCTGCCACGATAGCCCTCCGCCAGGACGAGATCGACATCCGCGAAGAAACGGCGCACCAGGTCCTCGACCGCAGGCTCCTGCGCCACTCGCTCAAAGGAGGCCAGCTCCAGCGGAGAGGCGCCGACCACGCGCGCGGCGCCCGCATCAGCCAGGCGCGCCGTGTCCTTGCCCGGCAGATCGAGCGGCCTGGCATGCCCATGATGCTTGATCGCCCCCACGCGCCAGCCGCGCCCGACCAACTCGGCGATCACCGCGACCAGGAGGGTGGTCTTGCCGCTGCCCGAGCGGCCCACGAAGGCGACAATTGGTATTTGGCTCATCCTGTGCTACACTCGCGCGTTAGAGGAGGAGATCATGCCGTCCACGCCGATGCGGATTGTGCTGGAAGAGGATCGTCACTGGTGGTTCGCGAGCCGCACGCGCGCCATCCTGGCCGTCCTCGACCGCTACATCGGCACCCAGCCAGGTCACATGATCCTTGACGTGGGCGCCGGCGCTGGCAACATGATGCACCATCTGGCGGCCTACGGGCAAGTCGTCGGGGTCGACAACAATTCGCGGCCGATCGCCATTGCCCACCAACGCGGCTACGACGTGCGCCTGGGGGATGCCCAGGCCCTGCCGTTCGAGGACGGACAGTTCGACCTGGTGGCGCTGCTCGACACGGTCGAGCACTGCCCCGACGACCTGGCCGTCCTGCGCGAGTGCTGGCGGGTGACGCGCCCCGGCGGGCATCTGCTGGTGACGACGCCCGCTTTCATGTGGCTGTGGAGCCACAACGACGTGCTCAATCGTCACCAACGACGCTACACGGCGCGCGAGTTGAGCGAGCGGATCGAACAGGCAGGATACCGGACTCGTTTCACTAGCTACAACAACTTCCTCGTGTTCCCGCTCGCTGCGCCGCTGATCCTGATGCGGCGCTGGCTGGGGCAACGACCTGATCTGGCCTCGCCACACTTCGACGCAGACGCCTACCAGGTCGAGATGGAGCCAACCGCGCCGTGGCTGAACCGCCTGTTGAGCGCGGTGGGACAGGTCGAGGCCGCCCTCCTGCGCAAGACGGCGCTGCCGATCGGGACGTCGATCCTGGCTCTGGCCCAACGGCCGCCGACCGATGTCCTCCACGCGAGATAAAGGATTGGGGGGGATTGTCGAAGGAGGGTTTCCTATGAGCACACCAGAGACCAAGCCGCAGGCCGAGTTCGATTTCGCCGACTGGGTAGCGGACGGGATCCGCGGCGTGCGCCAAAGCCTGAAAGCGGAAGCGCGCCCGTGCCGTCTGCTTCCAGACGCTTTCTGGGAACACGCGCGCGCCTCGCGTCGCGAGGCGCTGCTGGCGCTGCGATCGCTGGTGGACGCCGCCATCGAGTGCCTGCAGCCGGGCGAGCAGGAGGCCGCCGAGCACGGGACGCGGCGATCGCGCGTCACCAAGATCGAGGTTCAGTAGAAACGAAGGGCGGCAGTGTAGCGACGACGGCGCCAGATTCATCCGATGTTGGGAGGCCATGGGTGCCGCTTCAAGGTTTTATCAGTGGATCAATCCCTCTGGGCCACACACGCAGGGTCCGCTCGCCGCTGTAGATCACCTGGCCCGGATGGCCTCCCGGCAGCCGACGCACCCTGCGGCGCGGCACGACGACGACGAGAGCGTCGGCCTCCGTCCGCGCTGCCGAATAATAGGCCGCCAGCTCGGCTGCCCGCAGGATCGCCGCCTCCGACGCCGGTTTCCCCTGGCAGCGCACGATCACGTGGGCGCCAGGGACGCCGCGCGCGTGCAGCCACAGGTCGTCGGGCGCCGCAAGGCCGAAGGTCAGTTCCTCGTTCTGTCGGCTGTTGCGCCCCACCAACGCGACCAACCCATCCGGTAGAGCGACCTTGAGCGGCTGCGGGGGCGGCGCCGTCCGCGACGAGGAGGGGGCGCGTCGCCAGCCGGCCGTCGTCAGCGCTTCCTGGATGGCGGCGATCTCCGGTTGGGACCCCGCCATCTGCAGGTCGAGCGCGAGCTGCGCCAGATACTCCAGATCGCGCTCGATGGCTGCCAGGCGCGGCGGGATCTCGGTGGCGGCGCGCTGCCCCTTGCGATAGCGCGCGAAGTACTCCTGGGCGTTCTCAGCGGGCGAACGGCGCGGGTCGAGCGCGATCGTCAAGGGGGTCTCCTCTCCCACGTCTACGGACAGGATCGTCTGCGCTGGCTCGATCTGGGAGGCCATCGCCAGGATCCATTCGCCGGCCTCCCGCAGCCGCTGTTGTTCCGCCGGATCGACCAGTTGCCGCTGCAGCGCGGCGCGCTGGCGTTCTAGCTGGGCGCGCGCCTGTTCCAGATCGCGTTTCACCTGCGCCCGCAGTCCCTCGTAGGCATCGAACGGCTGGCCCTGCGCGTGGAAGCGCGCGATCGCCTGGCTGATGCTGCCTGCCGGGATCGCCTGGCCCAGATGGGTGATCCGATAAGGAGCGTACGCGACGATGGCATCCTCTCCCTGAGCCAGCCAGGCCTGCGTCGCGCCCGCGCGCGCCTCCGCCCACAGGCGGTCCAGTTCCTGTGCCAGCGTCGTCGCCAGCGCCGTTGTATCAGCGAACGGCCCTGTAACTGCAGCGTCGCCCGCAGCGCGCTGGGCCAGCTCGCGCGCCGCCTGGGGGCTAAGGCCGCCGATGCCATCGACGAGGGCGCGCCACAAGGGGCGCGTCGGCGCCTGCGCCAGCAGCGCCGCGATCGCCCCGGCGGTCGCCTGCTCGGGAGACAACTTGTCCTGCGGGGGCGGCGGCTGGTAAGGCTGCCCCGGCAAGATGACGCGCACGCGATTGACCGCTGGCCCGACGCGCTTGAGGCATTCGATCACGTTGGCGTCATCATCGACCAGGATGAGGTTGCTGAGCCGTCCCATGATCTCAGCGATCAGGCGACAGCGTCCCTGCGTCGGATGGTCGAAATCGATCTGGAGGACGCGCTCATAGGGGAGGCAGGCGACCGCGCTCAGGCGCGCCCCTTCCACGCGCTTGCGTAGCGACAGGAGCAGCGGCGATGGGGTCTCGACTCCCCGGCGCGGGCGTTGATCGAGGAGATGAACGCGCGCGGCCTGGGGATGCACGCCCAGGTAAAGATAACGACGCTCGCGTTGGGCGTACACCTCGATGCCCAGGCTGAACGCGTCGGGCTGGACCACATCCTGAACGCGACCGTCGACGAGGGCGGCGCGCAGCTCGGCGGCGACAGCGGCCGCGGTCAGGGCGTCGAAGGCGGCCATAGACGTTCACCAGCGCGCATGCAGTAGGGCCTTCAGGTCGTCCGCCGTGTAGCTGCCGCGCACGCGGATGCGCTTCAACTCGAACAGGCCGTCGGTCGTATGTTCGTCCCCTTGATGGGTGGTCAGGCCGGCCCAAAAGTGTGCGGAGCGGAAGACGGCGATCGTCTGCTCGTCGTAGCGGCCGGCCGGATAGGCCACCGCGCGCGGGGTGACGCCGAGGTGGGCGATGATCGCCTCCTGCGAGCCGAGCGCCTGCCACACCAGGTAGTCGACCGAGCGTCCACTCAAATCGGGGTGATCTCGACTATGTGAACCGATCTCCATGCCAGCGGCGACCATCTCCTGCAACTGAGGCCAGGTCATGTAGCCAGGGCGCTCGGCAGTCACGAAATCGGTGATGATGAAGAACGTGCCGCGCATCCCGTATTTCTGCAGAAGCGGAAACGCTTCCGTGTAATTGTCCAGATAGCCGTCGTCGAACGTGAGCCAGACGGGACGCGGCGGCAGAGGGACGCCGCGCGTTAAGTAGTAGACGAGGTCCTGCGAGGAGATGGTGGTATAGCCTTGCTCCTGTAACATTTGCAGGTGTGCCTCGAACTGCGCCGGCGACACGGAAAGATCGACGCGATATTTATCGGCGTCTGGCGGCGGCTCCGAGATGTAATGATACATCAGGATCGGCACGCGGGCCGTACGCAACACGCCGTCTGGGGTAGGGTCGATCATCGGGGTAGCGATGACAGGGACGTCCGTCGGGGTCGGCGTTAGGGAAGGGGGCACGGTCGGCGTCGCGATCGCCGCGCCGACCGCAACAGGCATCGGCGTTGGGGGGGTAGAGACGTTGCATGCAACGTCTCTACAGATATCCGTCGGGGTCGATGTTGAAGTGGCGACGTTGCGTGCGGCGTCGCCATGGGCGTCCGTCGGGAGCAGCGTAGGCGAAGGGGGCGCGGTCGCCGCGACGACCGGCATCGCTGTCGGCGTCGCCTGCGCCCGGCAGCCAGCCAGGGCGATCAACAGCAAACTCGCCGCGAGCGGCGCCAGGACAAGGCGGCGCTTCGTCAGGACGGGAAGGAGGGTCCCTCCAATTTTTTTGAAGCTGTCGTATAAAGTTGCCATTAAGAGTTGATTTGACATAGAACATCACTGCGCATATACTGGCGATGGCTGCGCCGAGCCGTCGCCCGGCGATTTCCTCCCGCCATTGTATCCCACCTTGTGGAGGTGGCACAAATGTACCGCGAGCGCATCGCCCAGGTGTACGATCAACTCTCCCCGAGCTATCGTCGGATCGCTGATTTCCTGCTCAATCGCTATCGGGAGGCTGCGTTCATGACCGCGGCCGAGCTGGGCGAGGTGGTGGACGTCGATACGACGACGGTGGTGCGTTGCGCGCAGCGGCTGGGATACAAAGGCTATCCCGACCTCATTCGAGACGTGCAGCTTCAGGTCAAAGACGAGCTGCAGAGCACGTATGCGTTGCGGGCTGGCGCTGAACAACCGACGGCGACCTGGCAGCTTTCCCTGTTGCGCGACATTGAGAACCTGCAACAGGCGCTCGCGATCGCGCCGGACACCCTCCGCGCTGCTATCGACGCCATCAACAGCGCCAGGCGCGTGTGGGTCCTGGGCGCTGGCTATGGGAGCGCGGCGGCCGCGCTGTTCATTGCGGGCCTCAAGTTCCTCGGTATATGGGCCGAACATGCGCCGACGGAGATGATGGCGCAGGCGGTGGAATGGACGCAGGTGGCGCGGGGCGATGTCGTCGTCGGCGTCGCGCCATCGGCGTACGCTGGCGAGATGGCGGCCGCGCTGCAAGCGGCCAGAGATCGCGGCGCGCGCATCATCGGCGTCTTCGGCTCGTATGCCAGCCCGCTCGCTCGCATCGCCGATATCAAGCTCTTCACGCCAGCGGTCGGCGCCGGGCCGCACGCCTCCATCACGGCAGCCATTGCCTTGCTCACCGCGCTTTTGCAGGTCATCGCCCTGGCCCGCGCCTCGGCGCTGGAGACACAACTGGCTGAGTTCCAGCACACCTATCAGAGCCTCGCGACCTATCGGGAACGTGAGGCGCACGAATCCGGCCTCCTGTTGTCGTCGTCAATGGAAGCGGATCCCATCAAAATCGGCTGAAAGGAGGACCTCATGCTGCGCTACCAACTGTTGCACCCCGAGATCCTGGCGGCCCTGGGTGGCGCTGGCCACGGGTCGCGCGTGCTGATCGCTGATGGCAACTACCCCTTTGCGACGGGGGCGCCCCTGGCGGCCCGACGCGTCTTCCTCAACCTGGCGCCCGGCATCGTCACGACGACCGATGTCCTGCGCGTCCTCAACGATGCTCTGCCGATCGAGGCTGCGCATGTGATGGTGCCCGAGAATGCGCCCGAGCCGTCCATCTTCGCTGAGTTTCGCCAGATCCTGGGCGATAGCGTGCCCCTACAGACGTTAGGGCGGTTCGCCTTCTACGATGCCGCGCGCGACCCTGACACGGCGCTCGTCATCGCTACGGGCGAGCAGCGCATCTACGCCAATATCTTGCTGACGATCGGCGTCGTGCCGCCGCCAGTCGGCTGATTTTTCGCCAGCGTCTGTCAGCCTTCGGCCATCTGGCCAGCGGAGAGAGCCGGTATGCCTTTGGACATCCGCCTGGGCGATGTCGTACGCCTGCGCAAGCCGCACCCTTGCGGCGGCTTTGAGTGGACGGTCGTACGGCTGGGCGCCGACATCGGCATGCGTTGCCTGGGATGTGGTCGCCGCGTCCTCTTGCCCCGGCGCGACTTCGAGCGGCGGGTCAAGGCTTTCGTGCGCCGCGGCGAGCCAGCGCCCAACTCGCCGCCGACGACAACCCCACGCTCCGATGAGCCTTAGCTCCCTTGTGGCAGCGGCGCCGCATGGCGACTGATCTGCAACGCGGGTTTGGTTCCGTCCTCGCGAATCGGGCCTTTCGCGCCCTCTGGACCTCGCAGGCCCTTTCGCAGACCGCGCAAAACAGCATCAACTTCATGCAGATGGTGCTGATCGAGCACATCACCGGCTCCAGCACCCATCTTGGGTTGATGATCCTGGCGTTCACCCTCCCTGGCGTGGTGGTCAGCCCGATTGCAGGCGTCGTCGTCGATCGGCTATCCAGGAAGTGGGTGCTCATCGCCTCCAACGCCTTGCGCGTCGTGCTCACCCTGGGCTACTTCCTGGTGCTCGGACGGCTCGAGGGGTGGCCCCTGCTGCTCGCCATCTACATCATCGCCTTCACCGCCTCAGCGGTGGGACAGTTCTTCAGCCCCGCCGAGGCCGCCTCGATCCCCGCTCTGGTGGGACTGCATAATCTGGTCACGGCCAACTCTTTGTTCAACCTGACGTTGGCGATCTCTCAGGTGGCCGGCCTGATCATCCTGGGCCCGCTGGCGGTGAAGCTGATCGGCGTGCGCGGCGGGTTCGTCCTCGTCGCGTTCATGTATGTGGGCGCCACTTACGCCGTCTCGCTCATCCCCCGCGACGCGCCGCGTGGGTCGAGCGAGGGGCGCGGCGGCTGGGAGCGCGCGGCCAGCGAGCTGAAGGAAGGATGGAGCTTCGTCCTGCACACGCGCGACGTCGCCCTGGCCATGTCGCACCTGACCCTGGTGGCGACCCTGATCATGATCCTGGCCACGCTGGCGCCAGGGTTCGCTGCGCGCGTGTTGGGCATGGCGCCCGAGGATGCAGTGCTCGTCTTCGCCCCGGCCGGCGTGGGGATGTTGCTCGTCACCGGCGCCCTGGGGCGCTGGGGGTATCGCCTGCGCAAAGACCTGTTCAGCCATCTGGCGCTGGGCATCGCCAGCCTTTGCTTCGCTGCCCTGGGCCTCGTCAGCCAGTTTCTGCAATCCCATCGCCTGCGGCTCGCGTCGCCGACGACGGGCGTTGGGACGGAGTGGCTGCTGATGGTCGTCGGCCTGAGCCTGGTGATGGGGGCGACCCTGTCAGCGGCCACTATCCTGGCCCAGACGATCGTCCAGGAGCAGACGCCCGCCGCGCTGCGCGGGCGCGTCTTCGCCGTGCAATTCATGCTCAGCAACCTGGTGGGGATCCCTCCCATGCTGACCCTGGCCGGGCTGGCGGACTGGCTGGGCATCCCGCCGATCCTGTTGGGGGTATCGGGCATCGCGCTGCTGGCGACGGCGAGCAGCGCCTATCTTCGCTACCGGCGTTCTTGAGCCGAATTTGACAAGAGGCCAGCCCTCGACTAAAATCGCGCAACTGACCGACCGGTCGGTAAGTTCAGTCGAGGGAGGATCAAGATGCACAACAGGGTCAGTCGGTCTGGCAATCGTCTGCTGCTTCTGCTCTTCGTCGGCGTGCTCATGGGCGCGCTCGACATCGCGATCGTCGGTCCGGCCCTTCCCGCCATCCAGGCCCACTTCGCCGTCGATGCGCGCAGCATTGCCTGGATCTTTTCGATCTACGTGCTCTGCAGCCTGATCGGAACGCCGCTGATGGCCAAGCTGTCCGACGCCTACGGGCGGCGCGCACTGTACATAATCGATGTAGCCCTCTTCGCCTGCGGTTCGCTGCTGGTGGCGACGGCGCCGACCTTCGCTGTCGTCATGATCGGCCGCGGCGTCCAGGGGCTGGGGGCGGGCGGCATCTTCCCCGTGGCCAGCGCCGTCATCGGCGACACGTTCCCTCCGGAGAAGCGCGGCTCGGCGCTTGGCCTGATCGGAGCGGTCTTCGGGATCGCCTTTCTGATCGGCCCGATCCTGGGCGGCGCCTTGCTGCTCGTCGGGTGGCGATGGTTGTTCCTCGTCAACCTTCCCATCGCAGCGGCCATCATCGTCCTGTCGCTATATTGGCTGCCCGCCACGCGCCCGGCGCAACGGCGCCCCTTCGACTGGGCGGGCATGCTTCTCCTGGGGCTGTTGCTGGCGTCTCTGGCTTACGGCATCAATCAACTGGACACTGAACGCCTGGGAGAGAGCCTGGCCTCGCCGGGCGTGTGGCCTTTCCTGCTCGCCGCCCTCATCCTGATCTTCCCCTTTGTCTGGGCCGAGCGCCGTGCGGATGATCCTGTCCTGCGCCTGAGCCTGTTGCAGACACGCCAGGTCGCGCTGACCAGCGCCGTGGCGCTGGGGGCTGGGTTGAGCGAATCGGCGCTCGTGTTCGTGCCCTCGCTGGCAGTAGCTGCCTTCGGCGTGACCAGCTCGACCGCCAGCTTCATGCTGGTGCCGGTCGTGTTGTCGATGGTGATCGGATCGCCGCTGGCGGGCCGGATGCTTGACCGACTTGGCTCGCGCGTGGTCATCGTCACCGCCAGCGCATTCTTGGCGATCGGCATGTTCGTGCTCGGCCTGCTTGGCGCGCGCCTGTTCTTCTTCTACGTGGCGGGCTTCACCATCGGCGCGGGCCTCTCGATGATGTTGGGGGCGCCCTTGCGCTATATTATGCTCAATGAAGCGCCAGCGTCTGAGCGCGCCTCCGCGCAGGGGGCGATCGCCCTCTTCACGAGCATCGGCCAGTTGCTGGGGGGCGCGGCGGTAGGGGCGGTAGCGGCCTCGCGCGGCGGAGGGGTCGCTGGCTATCAGGCCGCCTATCTGGCGATCGGAGGGATGGCGCTCGTCTTGATCGCGCTGACGAGCGGATTGAAGAGCCGCGCGCAGGAACTGGCAACCGTGCGCGCCCACGAGGCGGCGTCGAGTTGAAACGGAACGAGGCAGCAGGGAGCCGCCGCCGTCCCTGCATCCATGGTGGGAGGTAGTAGTGTACACGTTTCTCCTGGTCTTACATTCCTGGCTGCGTTGGGCGCTCGTGATCGTCGCCGTTGGAGCGACCGCGCGCGCTGTGGCCGGCTGGCGGGGGCAACGGGCCTGGACGGCGCGCGACGATCAGCTCGGCCTGGCGCTGACGATCGTCATGGACCTGCAGATCTTCGTCGGGCTGCTCCTCTATCTGGGGTTCAGCCCGCTGACGCAGGCCGCCTTGCGGGACTTCGGC
>Ga0272446_1004975_pt1 | contig 15135 bp, 10 predicted proteins | sample YNPCB0061_FD_194587 | JGI IMG/M metagenome (GOLD analysis project Ga0272446, IMG submission 194587) | Hot spring microbial mat communities from Yellowstone National Park, WY, United States - YNP-CB-006-1 | ecosystem: Environmental > Aquatic > Thermal springs > Hot (42-90C) > Sediment | place...
GAAGCCGAAGACGCTGGCCGGGCAGGTGGAGGCGCTGCTCGACACCTACGCCGACTTCCTGGCGGAGCACGTCAGCTTCACGCGCATCGTCCAGCGCGAGGTGGCGAGCGGCCGGCACGTGCAGCGCATCGTCCAGCGCACCCTGCCCCTCTTCCAGCTGGGCGTGTCGTGGTTCCACGCGTCGGTGCCGAAGCCGCCGAGGGACCTCGACGCGGTGAACGTGCTGACGAGCGCGTACGGGCTGGTGGTGACGTACTTCACCTACGGCGAGGTGCTGCAGGAGTTGACCGGCGCCGACCCGTTCTCGCCCACCGCGCTCGCCGCGCGGAAGCGCCACGTGAAGAAGGTCCTCTCGCTGATGCTCGACGAGGTCGAGAGAAGGAGCGCGTAGCCATGCAGCTCGACGTCCCTGCCGGTGCCGCGGCCGCCGTCCCCTTCTCCTGCCCCGCCCCGCCCGGCCTGCGCCTGGGCCTGCACCCGAAGAACGCGGCGATGAAGGCGCGGCTGCTCTCGGCCGAGCACGCGCTGTGCTTCGAGCGCGCCCGCTACGCGACCGAGGTGTACCGGGCGACGGAAGGCCAGCACCCGTCGCTGCGCGCCGCGAAGGCGCTCGCGCGCGTGCTGGAGAAGATGACGATTCGCATCGAGCCGGAGGAGCTGCTGGTCGGCAACCGCGCTTCGCGGCCCATCGCCCCGCCCATCGCGCCGGAGCGCGGCGACTTCACCTTCGTCTTCCGCTACCTGCTCGAGGACCTCGAGGCCTTCGGCTACCGGCTGACGGAGGAGGACCGGCGGCTGCTCTTCGACGAGCTCATCCCCGCGTGGGACGGGAAGACGGTGCGCGACGCGAAGCTGGCGGCGCTCGAGGCGCACGGCCTGTCCAGCACGCTCAACGCCTCGCCGGTGGAGCTGTTGCGCAAGCTGCGCGCCTTCGGCGTGGCGCCGCTCGCCCGCCTCGTGGCGCCGCGCGGCGAGACGACGCACCTCCTGGCACGCCTGCCGCGGCTGCTCGCCGCGGTGAAGGCCGGCGCGAAGGACAACCTCAAGGGGCGCGGCCGCTGCACGGACACGCAGGCCCATCTGGTGCCCGGTCACAAGAACGTGCTGGCGAAGGGCTTCTCGGGCCTGCGCGACGACGCGCGCGCCCGGCTGGCGAAGGGCGTCACGCCGGAGCAGCGCGGCTTCATCGAGGCGGTGGTGCTGACCTGCGAGGCGATGCGCGACTTCTCGCGGCGCTTCGCCGTCCTCGCGCGCGCCGAGGCCGAGCGCGCCGACGCCGAGCGCCGGACGGAGCTCCTGGACATCGCCGCCCGCTGCGAGCGCGTGCCGTGGCTGCCGCCGCGCACCTTCGCCGAGGCGGTGCAGGCGCTGTGGTTCACCCAGAACGCCATCATCATCAGCTACGGCGCGGGCAGCGGCATCACCCCGGGGCGCGTGGACCAGCTGCTCCACCCCTTCTACGCGGCGGACGTGGTGCGCGGCGCGCTGACGCGGGACGACGCGCTGCGGCTCCTCGAAGAGCTCGTCATCAAGCTGAACGACAACGTCGTCATCTGGCCGAACATCGGCGGCGTCGAGCTGAACCACCTCGGCAGCGACGTGGAGAACATCACCCTGGGCGGCGTGGGCCGCGACGGCGAGGACGCGACCAACGAGCTGTCCTGGCTGTTCCTCGAGGCGGTGGAGAACACGAAGCTGGCCACCACCGCGTCCTTCCGCGTCTCGCCGAAGTCGCCGCCCGAGTGGGTGCGCCGCGTCGTCGCGCTGCACCGCACCACCAACGCGCCCGCCTTCTTGAACGACGAGACGGCGGTGGCCGCGCTGGTGAACGACGGCTACGCGCTGGAGGACGCGCGCGACTACTGCCTGGTGGGCTGCGTCGAGCCGAGCGGCAACGGCGACACCTTCGGCGCCACCGGCGGCACCAAGGTGTACTTCCCCACCGCGCTCGACCTGGTCTTCCACCGCGGGCGCACCACCTTCTTCGGCAACCAGGACGGCCCGGACACCGGCGACCCGCGCGCCTTCCGCGACTTCGAGGCGCTGCTCGACGCCTTCTTCACCCAGCTCGAGGCCATGGTGCAGACGGCGACGGAGGCCACGCGCCTGCGCGACGCCATCTGGGCCGAGCGCTTCCATAACCCGCTGCTCTCCTCCACCATCGACGGCTGCATCGAGCGCGGGCGCGACATGACGCAGGGCGGGGCGCGCTACAACTTCGGCGCCGTGGGCGGCGGAGGCCTCGGCACCGTCGTCGACTCGCTGGCCACGGTGCGGCAGCTCGTCTTCGAGGAGCGCTCCGTCACCATGGACGAGCTGTTGCGCGCGCTGTCCCTCAACTTCCGCGGGCACGAGGCGCTGCGGCAGAAGCTGCTGGCCGGCCCGCGCTTCGGCGTCGACGACGCGAAGGTGGACGCGCTGGCGCGCCGCATTGTCGACCGCTTCTGCGACCTGGTGCGCGCGCAGCCCACGACGACGGGCGGGCACTTCAAGGCAAGCCTCATCTCCTACGGCCTCAACGTGTACGAAGGCGCGCTCGAGCCGGCCACGCCCGACGGGCGCCGCGCGGGCGAGCCCTTGTCCAACTCCATGTCGCCCAGCAACGGCGCGGAGAAGAAGGGGCCCACCGCAGCGCTGTCGTCCATGGCGCGCATCGACCAGGCGAAGATTGGCTACGGCAACTCGCTCAACGTGCGGCTGCCGCTGGGCCTGCTCGACTCGTCGGCCGGCGTGGACGCGGTGGCGGCGCTGGTGAAGGGCTACTTCGCGCGGGGCGGCTTCCACGTGCAGTTCAACGCGGTGGACGCGGCGACGCTGCGCGCGGCGCAGGGGCGGCCGCAGGACTTCCCGGACCTCATCGTGCGCGTGTCGGGCTACTCCGCGCACTTCACGCGGCTGGGCCGGCGCATCCAGGACGACCTCATCGCGCGGGCCGAGCTGTCGCCGTGCTGACCGGCCGCGTCTTCGACATCCAGCGCTGCAGCGTGCACGACGGGCCGGGCCTGCGCACCACCGTCTTCCTCGTCGGGTGTCCGTTGCGCTGCGCGTGGTGCCACAACCCCGAGGCCTTCTCCGGCGACACGGCGCGCGCGCTCACACCCGACGACGTGATGGCCGAGGTGCGGAAGGACCGCGCCTTCTACGACGCGAGCGGCGGTGGCCTCACCGTGTCCGGCGGCGAGCCGTTGCTGCAGCCCGCCTTCGTGCGCGCGCTGCTCGCGCTGGCGAAGGCCGAGGGGTTCCACACCTGCGTGCAGACGTCGGGCGCGGTGAGCGACGCCGCGCTGCGAGACGTCTGGCCCCTCGTCGACCTCTTCCAACTCGACCTGAAGCACCAGGACTCCGCACGGCACGCGGCGCTCACCGGCCAGGGCAACGGCGACGTCCTCGCCACCGCGCGGCGGCTCGTCGAGTGGGGCGCGCGCGTCGAGTTCCGCCTGCCGGTGGTGCCCGGGTTCACCGACGACGCCGAGAACCTCGACGCCACGGCGCACTTCGTCGCCTCCCTGGGTGTGCGCGCGCTGACGCTGGTGCCCTACCAGCGCACCTACCTCGGCAAGTACGCCGCGCTCGGCCTGCGCGCGCGCTGCGCCGACGTGACGCCTCCAGGGCGCGAAGCGTTGCAGCACGTCGCCGCGCGGCTGCAGCAGGCCGGCCTCGCCGCCAGCATCGCCGGCTGACGGAAACCAGGCACCGGCGAGTTGACCCGGAGCGCCGACGCGGGTTCGATGAGGCACCTTCCTCTTGGTTGATCAGGAGCCGCCCATGCCCGTCGGAAAAGTCACGCACAGCCGCGCCGAGGTCGAGAGCCTGCTGAAGGAAGTGTACGGGCCGTCGGCGGTGCTGCGCGACGCGGGCATGCCCGGCAAGGTCGACCCGGCCGACGTGTTCGTCTACAAGAACGGCAAGGGCAAGCTGGTGAAGACGACGCTGGGCAAGACGCGCTACCAGCAAGCCCAGATGCAGCTGAACATCGTGAAGGCGGCGCGCGCGTTCCACGCCGCGGGCGTCAACTTCTCGGGCAGCTCGAAGACGGACAAGGTGAACACGGAGCTCTGGTGGATGGGCTACGGCGGGAAGATGGGCGTGCGCCAGGGCGTGAAGCCGTCCGACGCCATCAACGACATCTTCAAGCACGGAGACAAGTACGGCATGGAGTGCGCCACCGGCACGATGGTGGTGCTCTACAAGGGCATCCTCGACACCATCGGCCCCAACGACTTCGACCGCGCCTTCGCGAAGACGCGCCTGTTCCGCTGGGACATCAAGGACGACGACTTCAAGGCCGCGGAGAAGGTGGGCAAGCTGCCGGGCTTCTGGCCGGGCGACCACACGTACTTCAAGAACCCGGAGTTCGACCCGTCGAACAGCGCCTTCCAGGGCGAGAACGTCATCTACCTCGGCGGCGGCGAGTACTTCGGCCACGGCCTGGGCATCGCCACCGAGAAGGAGCTCATCGCCAGCTTGAACGGGCTGCGCCGGCCGGGCGCGACGAAGTCCGCCCACCGCGACGACTTCGAGCTGCGCCTCGACGGCGGGAAGATTGCGAAGCTGGACCTGGACCCGGACTGACGCCGGCTACTTCCAGAACTCCCACCAGCGCTTCGAGGGCGCGGGCGCTTCCTGCTTCTCGGGCGTCGCGGGCTTCGGCGCCTCGGCCTTCGCCTTCTCGCGCAGCGCCACGCCCGACAGCGGCTTCTTCCCCGAGATGTTGAACGCCGGCACGGACGCCTCGGCCAGCTTCGCCACCAGCGCCTCGTCGCGCTTCACGAAGGCGGTGTTCCGCGCGGCCTGCGTCCCACCGGCCTGCGGCTGGCCTTCCGGCGGACCGCCCCACTGGCCCCACAGCGGGTTCGCGCACGCCACCGGACCCGTCCACGGGTAGCGAATGGCGTAGCGCGCCTGGAAGTTGTTGTAGATGGTCTCCTGCGCCGTCTGCCGCAGGCCTTCGCCTTCGCGGTCGAACTCGCGGCCGCCTTCGATGGGCTTCGCCGCCTTGAACACGAGGTCCTCGCCCAGCGACGCCTTGTCGTAGCGCGCGTGGAGCCGCGTGAGGACGAATTGCTGCGACGGGTCCCACATCGCCTCCTCGGCGTTCCTCGCCTTCGGCAGCACGTCGGCCCCCAGCGTCATCATGTCTTCGGGCGACAGCGGCGAGGTGGGGCACGGGTCGCACGACGACGCCTGCCACGCGTACTCGGTGATGACGGCGTTGGGGTGCGCCTTGAGCGTCTTGTCGAAGAGGCTCACGTAGAAGAACGGGAACTCCGTCTTCGCGCTCGGCACCAGGTCGATGTTCGTGGGGATGGTGACGTTCGGGTAGTTGGCCACCTCGTACCGCTGGTTCTTCGCCAGCACGTGCACGATGAGGTCCTGCTTCTCCTTCGCGTTGATGAGGCCCAGCCGCACCGGCAGCTCGAACTTCTCGCTGTCGTAGTGGAAGCGCAGGGGCGACAGCATCGCCATGCCGTTCTCGAAGGTGACCTTCTTCACGTCCACCTTCGCGACGAAGAACTTCATGCCCTGCTGGATGTACGGGCGGAACAGCGGCTCGGCGCCGTCGGGGATCTTGTACTTGTTCAGCTTGAGCCAGGTGTCGAGGCCGAGCGCATCCTTCGCGGACAGCACCACCACCTCGTACTCGCCCACGGTGAACTGGGCTTCAATCTTCACGCCGAGGCCGCCGAGACCATCGGACTCCGCGCCCGCGGACTTGTCCATGGCCATCTCTTCCTCGCGCACGCGCTCGGCCTCCTCCCGGGCGGCGCACGGGTCCTGCTCCCAGTACTCGACGAGGCGCGGCGCGGCCAGGGTGTCCACGCGGGTGAAGACCTCGCGCGGCAGCGTCTTCACGTTCTCCTTCTTCAAGACGACGGGCACCGGCACCACCATGGCGAAGTTCTCCGGCGGACCCTGGTAGTTGTTCTGCATCGACAACACGGTGCGCGTGCCGTCGCGCAGCAGCACCACCTGCGTCGCGTTGTTGAACAGCTCCGCGCCGCCGCCCGCCACGTAGAAGCCGCAGAAGGCCTGCGCCTGCGTCGAGCCCGTCACCGCCAGGAGCGCCAGCGCGCCCAGCCACTTCGTGATCATGTGTGCTCCCTCCCGGCAGCGCACTCTGGCGCACGCCGGCCCGCGCGAAACAGAAAATTGGTTTGCGCGTCTGCCGGGTCGAACACACTCAACAAACCCTGAACACGTAGCAACCCGCCCGCGGACCGGCCGGTGCCGCGCGGCGAGCGAACGCCAACAAGGAGATGTGTATGACGAGGCAAGGACTCGTAGTGGGAGCGGTGTTGTCTCTGGCGGTGCTGGGGTGTGGCAGCCCGACCAGCTCGGGCACGGGAGGCGGCGCGGGCGGAGGCGGAGGTGCCGCGGGAGGCATGGGCGGCGGCGGCGGCGCGACGGGCGGCGGCGGCGGAACGGCCATGCCGGGCACCATCGTCGACGTGGCGGCGGCCAACCCGGACTTCTCGATCCTGGTGGCGGCGGTGACGAAGGCCGGGCTGGCGCCGGCGCTGGCGGACACCTCGAAGTCCTACACGGTGTTCGCGCCGACGGACGCGGCCTTCACCGCGCTGCTGTCGTCGCTGGGCATCACCAACGGGCTCGACGGCGCGGGCCCCTTCACACTCTTCGCGCCCAGCAACGCCGCCTTCACCGCCCTGGGCACGCCGCCGTCGGGCCAGGCGCTGACCGACCTGCTGCTGTACCACGCGGTGCCGGGCGCGCCCGTCTACGCGTCGCAAGCCCTCTCGCTGTCGTCGCCGCTCGCGGCGCCCACCGCGCTGGCTGGCAAGAGCGTCACCGTGGCGGCCGAAGGCTCGCCCATGGGCGTCACCATCGCCGACGGCACCAGCACCAAGGCGAAGGTGACGGGCACCGACTTCTTCACCGCGAACGGCGTCCTCCACGTCGTCGACAAGGTGCTCATCCCCGCGCCCTGACCTCCCCCGCGGGCGCGAGGGCCAGGCCGCCCCGGAGCTCCTCTGCTCCGCGGGCGGCCTTCTCGCTTTCCGGGCGAGTGGACCTTTGACTCGTCCGCGCCCGCACGCGAAAAACGGGCGCATGTCGTCGGCCTCCCCTGCCTCCAGCGAAATGCCCACGCTGGACCTCCAGCGCCGCGTGTACGTGGCCCTCGCCGACGACACGGTGCGGCGCGACCTCGTGGCGCGCCTCGAGGCGAAGGGCTTCGCCGTGCGCGCCGAGGCCACCGTCGACGACCTCCACGACCAGGTGCTGGCGTGGCGGCCCGAGCTGCTGGTGCTGGGCGACACGTACGCGCGCGGCACCGGGCGCCAGGCCCTGCTGCACCTGCGCGCCTCGGGACGCACCTTCGCGGTGCCGGTGGTGGCGGTGCTGGAAGACGTCTCCATCCCCAACATCCTCCGGTGGCTGCGCGTCGGGGTGGTGGAGGTATGGCGCTACCCGTGGACGCGCGAGCCCGAGGCGCGCGTCGCGCCGCTCTTGACCGAGTGCCTCGAGTCGCTGGTGCAGACCGCCGGCCCCCGCACCCGCCTGCTGGCCTTCGCGCGTCGCGCGGCGCTGGAAGGCACGGTGGTGATGTACCCGGACACGCCCTTCGAAGGCCGCGCCACCTTCGAGGGCGGCGCGCTGAAGGACGCGCGCCTCGGCCCGCTGGAAGGCGTGCCCGCGCTGGACCTGATGCTCGAGCTCGACGACGCGCCCGTGCGCTGGACGGAGGGCGAAGTCACCGCGCCCTCCGCGCACCCGCTGCCGCAGCCGGGGCCCCGCACCTCGGCGCTGCTGGTGGAAGACGAGCCCACGGTGTGCGAGCTGCTCGCCCGGCAGCTGTCGCACGCCGGCTACAAGGTAGAGACGGCCGCCGACGGCGTCACCGGCCTGCAGAAGGCGCTCGCGTCGCCGTACGACCTCATCGTCCTCGACCTGGGGCTGCAGCGCCTCGACGGCTGGGGCGTGCTGCGCGAGCTGCGCGCCGACGTCGTGGCCCGCGAGTCGCCGGTGCTGGTGCTGTCCGCCCACGACGAGGAGGTGGACACGCTCAAGGCGGCGCGCGCCGGCGCCCGGGCGTACCTGAAGAAGTCGGGCCGCGCGAAGGAGCTGCTCAACGCCGCGGGCCTGCTGGTGGGGCCGCGCCTGCGCACCTGGGCATCTCTCCAGGCACACCAGGAGACGCCCGTCGAGCTGCGCGCCATCGGCTGCGTGTGGCTGCTGCGAACCCTGGCCGAGCTCGACTGCGTGGGCCGCCTCGAGCTGGAAGACGAGCTGGGCCGCTACGAGGTGACGCTGGCACAGGGGCTCCTCCTCGGCGCGTCGGCGCAGACGGGCAGCCTGCGCTGCACCGGCCCGGTGGCGATGGAGGCGGTGCTCTCGAGCCGCGCGCACGGGCGCTTCGTCTTCACCGAGCTGAAGGCGCCGCGGACCGCGCCGTGGCTCTACGACGTGGTGGACGTGGTGTGCGACGGGATGCGGAAGGACCACGCGCGGCTGATGAAGAGCGCGCTGGCCGACCCCGGGCGGCTGTACTTCAACGAAGAGCTGGCGCAGCTGTTTGCGCGCGTGGCCAGCCCCCTCGACCTGCGGGTGCTGGACGCGGTGCGCCGCTCGCCGGCCAGCTTCGACGCGCTGGTGGCCGAGCTCGCGCTGCCGGCCGACGACGTCGGCGATTCGCTGGCCGAACTGCTCCGCCGCGGCGTGCTGTCCGTCGAGCCCTGACGAGAGTGTGCGAAGCTCCGCCGCGATGACCCTCGCGCACCGCGTGTCACTCCTCCTCGCGTTGGCGCTCGCCGCCTGCGCGACGCCGCCGCCACCGCCTCCGCCGCCGAAGGTGGACGTGCGCGCCGAGCTGAAGCGCCACGGCGAGTGGTTGGTGGTGGCGCCGTGGGGCCGCGTGTGGCACCCCAACGCGTCCGAGGTGGGCGACGACTTCGCGCCGTACCTCACCGGCGGCGGCTGGGTGCGCGGCGCCGACGGCTGGCGCTTCGAGTCGCGGTGGCCGTGGGGCCAGTACGTCTTCCAGCGCGGCCGCTGGTTCATGGCCGACGACCTCGGCTGGCTGTGGATGCCCGACGAGACGCCGGTGCCGCCCCAGGTGCAGTGGCGCGTGGGCGACGGCTTCATCGGCTGGTCTCCCCTGCCGCCCGAGGTGCAGGGCGCGCGGCACCAAGCGCCGCCGTGGTTCTACGTGAAGCAGCGCTACTTCTCCGCGCGCGAGCTGCAGCCGTACACGGTGAAGCTGGCCGACGTGGCGAAGGTGCACGCGGGCGCCCAGCCCATGACCACCGCGGGGCCGGACGTGGAGGCGCTCAAGGCGGTGGGAGGCCTGGACCGGGACCCGCCCCTGCCCGAGGCGCCGCCGCCCGCCGTCGAGGAGGCGCCGCCGCCCGAGGCCGCGCCCGCCGCCGAGGAGTCGCCGCCTCCGCCGAAGAAGAAGTCGACGAAGAAGAAGCGGAAGTAGCCCGCGCCGCCAGCCCGCCGGTCGCCGGATGGTCCAGGCGGCGCCCGGGACCTTCTCATTCGACCAAGCGCACGCCCTCCTCGGGCTTCGGTCGTTGCTTCCGGCCTTCGACGACGACGCGGCGCCGCCCACTCCCCGGGGCTCCGTCGCCCGAAACGCCCTCATAACGCTCTTGGCGGACGGCGCAGCTCCGTTGCGCAGACGACCGTGAGCACGGGCCTCGCTCGGCAGGCGACGGGCATCGACGAGCTCGGCTCGAGCGGCGTCGTGCGAGGGCCGTGTCCGGAGGCGCAGGCGACACGGCGGACACGTCAGGCGACGGCTGCCACGAGCGCCGCGCACAGCAACGCCAGCGCCGCCACCGCGCACCCCGCGGGCTGCGTGAGCGCCGCGCGCGTCGACGAGTCCCCGACCTCGACGCCGCCGCGCAGCGCCTCCGGCTCGAGCTCGGCCGCCGCGCCGCCGACGATGACGCGGCCGGGCTTCACCGGCTCGACGGGGGCGGGGCGCGAGGGCGGGCGCTCACCCGCAGGCTTCACGCGAACGGCGCGGGCGCTGGGCGTCGCGCCCGTTGGCGCCGGGGGAGGCCTCGGTGCGCCGCTGGGCCGCGCCGGCTCGCCCTTCACCTCGGGCGCCCGGGAGGCGCGCAGCTGCCCGCGCAGCCGGTCGAGCTCCGCGGCCAGCGCCTGCACGCGTCGGCCGCGCTCCTCGTACGCGGCCTCGAGCCGCAGCTCGCGCTCGCGCGCCTCCGCCGCCTGGCGCTCCGCCGCGGCGAGCAGCTGCCGCAGGGCCTCCACGTCCATCCGGTCGCGCTCGGCCGCCGCGAGCCGTTGCGCCACGGCCGCCGCGTCGGGCGGAGGCGCTCGCGCCGCCGCCAGCTCGGCTTCCAGCGCGGCGATGCGCAGCCTCGCGTCGCGCAGCGCGGCCTGCGCCGCCTCGAGGGCGTCGCGAAGCGCCCGGGTGTCTTCAGCCATGCGCCGCTTCTAGCCGCTGGGCGCCGCGAGGCGTGGAAGATGCGCCGTGGGCTGGTTAGACGTGCCGGATGCACCGGAGCGCCGTCGCCTCCTTCCTCTTGCTGTCGTGCGCCTGCGGCCCCCAGCCGGAGGACCCGCTGGTCATCGAGACGTCGCGCGGCGTGCGGATTCGCCGCGAGGTGCTGCGCGTCGACGCGCCCGCGCCGCCGACCAACGCGCTCACCGGCGACGCGACCCCCGCCGAGCTCGACGCCGTGCAGGTGGTGCGCTACCGCGTCGACACCGGCCGCGACGCGCCGAGGCCCGCGCGCGCCATCCTCGTGCTGATGCCCGGCTTCATGGGCGGCGCCGGCAGCTTCGACAGCCTCGCCCGCGCCATCGTCCGCCGCTCGACGCCGGACGCGCCGCTCGAGGCGTGGGCCGTCGACCGCCGCGCCAACCTCCTCGAGGACCGCGCGGGCATCGAGGCCGCGCTGGCAGCGGGCGACGCGAACGTCCTCACCGGCTACTACTCGGAGCAGCTGCCCGTGGACGGCGTGACGTTCGCCGGCGTGAAGCGGCAGGCCGACGTGCCCTTCATGAGCGAGTGGGGCCTGGCCTCGACGCTGGCCGACCTCCGCGCCGTCCTCTCGCTGGTGCCGGCGGACCAGCGCCGCGCGCGGCTGGTGCTGGCCGGCCACTCGCTGGGCGCCAGCCTCGTGGCGCAGTACGCGGCGTGGGACTTCGACGGCACGCCGGGCCACGAGGAGCTCGCCGGCCTGGTGCTCATCGACGGCGTCACCGGCGAAGAAGGCGCGCCGCTGTCGCTGACGCAGGAGCAGTACGAAGTCACCGGCGTCCAGGGCGGGCTGATGGGCTCGCGACCCAGCGTGCAGCAGATTCGCGAGGCTGACCGCTACTTCGCCTTCCCGCTCATCGAGCCCTCCTTCTTCGCCGTCGGCGTGGGCACGGCGCTGCGCGCGACGTGGAACCCGGACCGCCTCGAGAAGGACGTACCGCGCGCCGAGGCGCTGCAGACCCTCTTCCTTCTCGAGCGGCTGCCCCGCTTCACCAACCGCGCCGCCTTCGGCCTCGCCTTCGACGCCGCGTCGTGCCCCATCTCCATCGGCGCGGTGAACGCCGGCGCCGCGTCGGGCGGCGCGCTGACCGAGACCACGGCGCCCTTTGGCGGCGGCACCATCGTGAAGCCGTCGGACCCGTCCGCCACGTACCGCTGGCTCGAGTACGACCAGGTCAACCCGCCCGAATCGACGTCGCTGTCCGACTTCGCGCTCGCGTGGACGCGGCCCGGTGCCGACTTCGCAGAGTGGTACTTCCCGATGCGGCTCGCCCTCGACGCCAGCCTCGGCGCGTCGTTGACGCTGTCGCCCACCGACTGGCCGGTGACGGCGTGGGGCATCCGCGCGCTGCACGGCCGCGACATCGCCGCGCCCGTCCTCGTCGAGGCAGCAGGCATCCTCGGGGGCGACGTCACGAAGTACGAGCGCCTGAAGGCGCTGCTTCCGCCGGTGGGCGACGGGCGGCCGATGGCGGGAGCGACGCGCGCGGTGGGCGACGGCTTCGAGGCGCACGCCCACCCGGCCTTCAGCCACATCGACCCGCTCGCGGCGAGCGACGTGCCGGGCTCGACGGCGGCCGGTTGGTTCGACGCGCTCGCGTCCTTCCTGACGCGCCACACGCCAACCGGCGGCGTCAGCGTGCCCGCGCCGCGCTAGGGAATGAAGGACTGGTGGTAGCCCGGGTCCTCGAGCGCCAGCGCCTGCGTCGTCGGCTGCAGCGGCAGCATGCAGTCCAGCATCACCGCCAGCTCGTTCGTCTCCTTCGTGCCGATGGACGCCTCGTACGCGCCGGGGTGCGGGCCGTGCGGAATGCCCGCCGGGTGGAAGCTCATCGAGCCGGGCCCGACGCCGCGCCGGCTGGTGAAGTTGCCGCGGCAGTAGAAGATGAACTCGTCCACGTCGACGGACGAGTGCGGGTACGGGCACGGAATCGCCTCGGGGTGGAAGTCCACCGGGCGCGGCACGAAGCTGCAGATGAGCGCGCCGCGCGTGGCGAAGGTACCGTGCCACGTCGGCGGCAGGTGCGTGAGGCCCACGCGCGGCTGGAAGTTCAAGATGTGGAAGGCCCACGGGTACACGCTGCCGTCCCAGCCCACCACGTCCAGCGGCGTCTCCTTCGTGGTGAAGCCGTGGAAGGCGTCGCCCCGCTTCACCACCAGCTCGCGGATGCCTTCGTCCTGCGGCCCCACGAAGCGCGGCGCGCGGAAGTCGCGGTGGCAGTACGGCGCGTCCATGCGCAGCTGCCCCACCTGGTTGCGCCACTGCCGCGGGAGGTGCACGCCGCCGCGGCACTCCATCCACAGCCACCACTGCGGCGCGCCCGGCTTCAGGACGAAGCGGTGGAGGATGCCGCGCGGCACGTACACGTAGTCGCCTTCGGCGAAGTCCACGTCACCCAGCAGCGTGCGCAGGGTGCCGCCGCCTTCGTGCACGTAGAAGAGGTCGTCCCCGTCGCCGTTCGAGAAGTACACCGTGTCGTCGGCGCCGGGCTTCACCACGCCCAGCGTGACATCGGCGTTGAACAGCAAGGGTACGCGCCCATCGAGGGGGCTCTTCGACGACGCGGGCAGCTTCTGCGAGAGGAAGTGGCGCTTGGCCAACTCCCGCGCCGGCGCGGCCTCGCGGGGCCCCCAGCCGTGCGTCGTCTTCGCCGCCTGCTGCCGGTGCGGCGCGTGCCGGTGGTAGGTGATGGTGTACGGCGCGTCGAAGCCTTCCTGGGTGATGCATTGCTCGAAGTGCAGGTGGCCCGCGGCGTCCTTCAACTGCAGGTGGTGCTTCTTCGGATAGGTGCCGACGGCGAGGCGCTCAATCATGCGGCGCTTCTAGCCGGTGGTGCCGTGCTTTTCATCGCCGCGCGTGCGAAGGTGCCCGGGCCGTCACCGCCGCCGTCCGTCACGCACGGCGCCGCCGGGTCGCACGTTGGTCCCATCCATGTCGTCGACGACGCCGCCAGCCAGCCAACTCGAGCGCCTCGCGGCGTGGCGCGACGGCATGGCGCGCGTGTACATGCAGGGCCTGTCGGTGGGCATGCCGGTGGTGCTGCTCATCCAGGCGGTCGCCAACTGGCCTCCGTCGCTGACGCCGCCGCTCGTCTACCTCTCGGCCGTGTGGCTCGCCTTCATCGCCATGCAGGCCGTCGCGCCGCGAAAGGCGCAGGTGGTGGCGCTGGTGGTGATGATGTTGGCGGCGGGCATCCTGGGTTCGACGGTGCTGGGGCTGTCTCCAGGCCCGGTGCTGGCCGCGGGCTCGGGTGTCATGCTTGGCGCGGCGCGCTTCGGACGGCGCGTGGGCCTGGCGCTGCTGGGCGTGCTGTTCCTCTCGTTCCTCGGTGTCGGCTCGCTGGCCTCGCAGGGCGCGCTGCCGTGGCTTCGCACCGACGTGACGGACCCGGCGCGCTTCTCCAACTGGCTCCGGCTGGGCTTCTTCATCCTCGTGGCGCTGGGCATGCTGCTCGTCTCGCTGACGCAGCTGTTCGAGCGCATGGAGGAGGCCTGGAAGGCGACGGCCGCCGCGGCCGATCGCGAGCGACTCGAGCAGGAGCAGCGCCTCAAGGCCGAGGCCGAGCGCCACGCGGCTGAGCAACGCGCGGCCCAGGCCGAGCGGCTCGAGGCCATCGGTCGCCTCGCCGGCGGCGTGGCCCACGACTTCAACAACCTCCTCGTCGTCATCATGTCCTGGGCGGACCTGCTGCAGCGGGCGCGCAGCGACGAGGAGCGCCACGAAGGGCTGGAGGCGATTCGGGACGCGTCGTCGCAGGCGGCACAGCTGACGCGGCAGCTGCTGGCCTACGCGCGGCAGGAGGTGGTGAACCCCACCGCCGTCGACGTGGACGCCGTCATCGCCACGACGATGAAGTCGCTGCGCCGGCTGATGCCCGACGACATCGCCCTCGAGCACCAGGGCAGCGGCGGCGCGCGGGCGCTGGTGGACGCGGGGCAACTGGGCCAGGTGTTGCTCAACCTGGCCAGCAACGCGCGCGACGCGATGCCGCGGGGCGGGACGCTCACCTTCCGCACGCGCGTGGTGCGCCCGCCCGACGTGCCGCCCGGCGCGCCCGACCCAGGCGCCGCCTACCTCGCGCTGGACGTGGTGGACACGGGCGTGGGCTTGGACGAGGCGACGCGCGCGCGCATCTTCGAGCCGTTCTTCTCGACGAAGGAGCGCGCCCGCGGCACCGGGCTGGGGCTGGCGTCGGTGCAGGGCATCGTCACGCAGGCGCGCGGCTGGGTGGCGGTGGCGTCGAAGCCGGGCGCCGGCGCGTGCTTCACGGTGGCCTTGCCTCTGGCCCAGGCGGCGGCGGCGGCGCCGGAGGTGGTGGCGCCGGCGTCGGCCGACGCGGCAGCGAAGACGGCGCGCATCCTGCTGGTGGAGGACGAGGACTCAGTGCGGGAGACGATGGCGCGGGCGCTCCGGGAGGCCGGCTTCGAGCCCGTGGAGGCGCGCGACGCAGAGGAGGCGCTCGAGTTGGCGCGGCGGGCGCGCGCACCGCTGGACCTGCTTTGCACCGACGGGGTGATGCCGGGCCTGCCCACGCACATCCTCATCGACGGCTTCCGCAAGCTGTTCCCCGGCGCGCCGGTGCTGCTCTGCTCGGGCTACGTCGCGGAGGAGTTGCTGCGTCGCGGCATCGCCGAGGGCTCGGTGGTCATGCTGGCCAAGCCGT
>Ga0272446_1004976_pt1 | contig 15132 bp, 24 predicted proteins | sample YNPCB0061_FD_194587 | JGI IMG/M metagenome (GOLD analysis project Ga0272446, IMG submission 194587) | Hot spring microbial mat communities from Yellowstone National Park, WY, United States - YNP-CB-006-1 | ecosystem: Environmental > Aquatic > Thermal springs > Hot (42-90C) > Sediment | place...
CCTTTACCATTATAATTTTTCAGGTAATTTGACAAAAATAGGTACTTGAGACTAAAAAGCATAAGTTATTATAATTAAATAAGTTAAATATGCTTGAGCTTTGTGGGTGCTTGGCACAAGATTTTGCCATTTTTTGCCTCTTTTTGCAAACTTTTGGCATAAAAAATACACATCCTTATCTACGCTTTTTTCGGTAATTTTTACCGCCTTTGCGCTGCTCTATTACTTTAGTGAGGAGAGAAATCTGGCTAATACTATCACGGAGTAGTCGGTTTTCCTCCTCTAAGGCTTTGATACGGTCTTGTAAGAGCTGGTTTGTCTCTGGTGGTGGTTTATCGTCCTCGCTTAGGAGCCAATTTATGTCACAGCCAAGATCCTGGAGCTTTTTTAGAATTTCACCACCCGGAATACTTTCATTATTCAAATACACATATAGACTTGGCGGTTTCATTCCTAATAATTCAGCAAGAATAGATACTGATCCATAATATTTTTCTGCAAAAAGCCTTATTTTTTCGCCAATTTTCATTAATTATAAAATTTCCTAAAAAAACACTTGACACGAATTAGGTAATTACCTATATTTGTAATAGATGTTTAACAAAATTTTAATAAAAAAATGACTGAAGAAAAACAGCCATTAAAATTACAACTCGATAGCATAGATAAAAAGCTGATTAACCAGTCTGAGATTGCACGCAGACTCGGTTATTCTTATGCTTATATATCTATGATCCTTAATAATAAACGAAAGAACGATAAATTATTAGCAAAAATAATTGAGATCATTAAATCAGCAGCTTAAGCAGCCATTAAACGGTGCTTAATGCTGCTTTTTTATTTGTTCAAATATAGTTTATGGTAAAACAAATAACAATTAAAATTTTTTGAAGAGTTTTTAATGGCACATTCAAAGAGCATTAAAACTATCCTGTATGAAACGATTCACCGGAATAAAAAATCGGTTGAGCAAATAGCAGATGAGATTGGAATAAGTGCAAATTATTTGTACAGAGCCGGGCTGCCTTTGGATGAGAGCGGCGTGAAGTTCCCGATTGAGTATTTGGTTCCGCTGATGAAAACGACTAAAAATTACCGCATACTTGAGCATATTGCTTATTTATGCGGTTTTTTATTGGTAAAGGAGCCAAGGGCAGGGATTAAAGGGCTTGATACGACTGAAATGTTGAATGAATACCAGGAATACACTATAAACGCCGTAAGATGCCTTAAAAAGTTTTTGGATAAGCCAACACAGGCTAATTATGAGAATGTTATTGATGCTCTGCAGATTGTAATGACTAAATCTGCAGAAGCAAAAAAATATTGTAATAAACACTTTGAGGGTCAAATGGAGTTTGAGCTATGAAAGATTGCTGGACTGAAACAACTACTATGCCAAGTGAAAGTCAAGCCGATGCGGTAGCCACCTTTGAGGCAAAAGGTGGCTACAGGGGTGGCTACAGAAGAGAAAAGGTGGATACTGAAGTTAACTTATTAGATAATAATGACTTATCAAAATCAGTTAAATGGATAACGGTTAAAGAAGGTGGCTACCGATTGGGACTAAAAAAAGCAATTATTAAGAGGCACTGTCAACAAGGACATTTTGTCACACGCAAAGTGAAAATGAATGGTGGTTTTGGGTATGAAATAAGTGTTGAAAGTATGTTTTCTTATTATGAGACACTTGGAGATTGGGAGAAATGTGAGAGGATTTTGGGGATGATGAGGGAAGAAGGTGATGTTCAATATTCAATGCTCAATGTTCAATGTTCAGAGGATAATGGCAAAAAGGATATAATAATTGATGATGTTTTGATGGCAAAGTATCAGGTGGCGAAGTTGTTTGATAATGCTTTGGAATTTGCAGAGAAGAAATCAGTTGCAGCGGAGAGGTTTGCAGCATCATTTAATAATGGAGTGTATCCGGAGCTGAAGAATCTGATTGGAGAGGTGAGTGTAAGAAGTTTATACCGCTGGAGACAATTACTCCAGGATAATGGCTGGGAGCCGGGCTGTCTGGCTGATAATTATAAGCCGATTATCTGCAGGTCAATAAGTAATAAAGAGGCGGAGGTGTTGATACCATTGCTGCTTAATCCGAATAAGCCGCTGGTGAGTGAGATTATTGCGGAGTTTAAGAGGCAGTTCAGTCTTCGACATCCGTCAGTTGACGGACAGGATCACGGGAAGGGCAAGCCCTTCCCCTACAAGTTTAAATCTGATGTTACTTATAGAAGGTTTATTGAGGATTGGAAAAAGAAAAATATTGACCTTTATACTCTCGGCAGATACGGGATGAAGGCGTTTAATGATAGAATTTTGAAAGATATTTTGAGAGATAAGGACCAGGTAGAAGTGGGCGATATTGTTGTCGCTGATGGGCATAAAATGAACGTAATGATGATAAATCCATTGACAGGTAAGCCAATGCGAATGACTTTGATAATGTTTTATGATTTTAAGAGTGATATGCCTTTGGGCTGGGAGATAATGCCGAGCGAAAATGTGCTTACGATTGCAAGTGCTTTGAGGCGAACGATCTTATTGCTCGGAAAGTTTTTTGATGCTGATGGATATGTGCCAAAAGTGGCTTACTTAGATAACGGCAGAGCTTTCAGAGGAAAGTATTTTAACGGAATTAAGGACTTTAAGGATAGTATAATTCCGGGATTGTTTGGTAAGCTGAAAATGGAAGTGATGTTCGCTACTCCGTATCACGGACAGAGTAAGACAATAGAACGCTGGTTTAAGACACTTGGACAGATGGAAAGACACTTACCAAGCTATACCGGGACTAATATTGACGGCAAACCAGCAATGATGATGCGAAACGAGAAACTGCATAAGAGATTATTTGATAATACAGCAATAACGGTGGAAACATTACAGGCGAATTTGCAGATGTTTATCGAAGAGTACGCAGAGCAGCCACACCAGGACGGTCAGTATAAGGGATTAACTCCAGCAGAGATTTTTATGCACTCGATTAATAAGATTAAAAGCGAAGGTAAATATACTGAGCGGCTCATAAGCAGAAAAGAGCTTATTTATCTTATGATGAGTGATGAGACCAGGCAGATTGGTAAGAATGGAATAAGGTTCCGTGGGCAGTATTACTGGAATGAAGAGATGATGAGAATAGTTGGCAGCAAGGTAGATATTAAATATGATCTTTGGGATGACAGTGAAGTATATGTTTTTGAAAGGAATAAGATGCTGTTTATTGCTGCTAAAGATGATTACAGGCATCACCCTGCAGCAAGACTGCTTGGCGATGAAGAAGATGTGCGGATGTTGACTGATGCACTTAAGAATAAGGAAAGAAGGAAGCAGGAAGTGGTAGCGGAGTTTAAGGAGCTTGTTAAAATGAGTAATGTCCAATGTTCAACGATCAATGATCAATTAAAAATGAATAATGAGCAAATGAAGAAGAGTGAGAAGAAACAGAAATTGAGTGAGAGCCAGAGGAAGTTGAAGTTGATGAAGGAGCTTGGAATGACTTATAACGCTTGGGCTAATCCAGTAGAGGAATTGTTAAAGAGAGGAGTGAGCTGATAATGAAAACTCCGCAAGGTAGCAGCTTGCGGAGTTGTTATCTACATAAACAACTAAAATAACGGGAAGGGCAAGCCCTTCCCCTACAACAATAAATAAAAGAAAGGAGTTGCTTATGAATCTCAATTCAAACATTGTTCGAAGTAAGACTTCGAAAGATAATCAAATTTTTCCAAATTCGGAACGGACTGGAGTCAGTTCTCTACAGGCGGAATTGACGGGAGCCAATTCCCTACAATTAAAATTGCGGGATTTTATTGATAGGAAAGATATTTCTATCAATAGAATTGCAAAGCAAATCGGTTATAGCGCTGCGGTTGTATCAACCTATCTGCAAGGTAAATATCCTGGTGATGTCCAAAAGCTTGAATGGGCAATTGCATCGTTCCTCATGCGACAAGAGGAACTCGAGTCACTACCAAAAGCATTGATACCATTTTGCCCGATAACAAATGCAGATGTAGTATTTCAGATTGCAAGGACATGTCATCTTGAGCAGGAAATCGGAGTCCTGGTTGGAGAGGCAGGCACAGGTAAAACAAAAGCAACGAAAGAATATGCAAGGCAGAATCCGGATGTAATTTTTATTGAGGCGGATTTATCATTTTCCACGAAAGTCTTCTTCAAAGAGCTGCATAGAAAACTTGGTATGGATGGCTCAGGGGGTATTTATGATCTGTTTACTGATTGCGTTGAAAAGCTCCAGGATTCAAACAGACTTATAATTATAGACGAAGCCGAAAACTTACCTTACAGAGCTTTGGATATGGTAAGACGGCTTTATGACAAGGCAAATATTGGAATTTTATTGGTTGGACTGCCGAGATTAATTGCAAATTTAAGAGGCAAAAGAGGAGAGTTTAAGCAGCTTTATAGCCGGGTTGGAATAATAATGACACTTGAGGATTTCTCAGAGAGCGACACAAAACTGATAGTACAGACGATCTTTCCAAACACAAACGGCACATATAAGACATTTCACGAGCTATCAAAAGGCAATGGGAGAAAACTTGAAAAATTGATTTTAAGAACAAGCAGAACTGCACGAAGCGGTAAGAAGGAGATTACAGACCGATTGGTGAAAGGTGCTGCGGAGGTATTGTTACTATGATATATATAACAAAACATGCCCTGGAGCAGTATAAAAAAAGAATATCAAACACTGATAATCTGGACAAACAAGTTTACTTAAAAGTAATCAATCAAATATTAAGCGATGCCCGTTACATTAGTGATAATGCCAATGGTATACTGCTGCGCAACGAAGATCTTTCGATTGAAATGATCGTAAAAAGAAGAAAGTTAATCACCATTTATCCAATTAAAAAGAGGTAATGAAATGAAATTAATGACAAAAATAACCGCCAGGCTGCTAATGGAAATTTTTCCAGAATCAGATAATGCCTACGAAGCCTTGGACAAATTTTCGAGAGAGCTTTATAAGAGAATTAGTTTAAAAATGAATGCGAATATTGATTATACCGATGATCTGGAGCTGTATCTATTCTTACAAGGGTATAAATCTGAAATAATTGAGTGGGTTGCCAGAAATTATCTTAAGGAGGCAAAGAAATGTTAGAGTTTGCTGCCGGACTTATTATAGGATGCAACTTAGGACTAATAATTTTCTCGATCTTAGCCGCAGCTAAACGATCTGAATACAATAAATTAACTGATTTAAAAAAACAAGAAGAAAGGTGATGAAATGAAAACATTAAAATTATTTGCAAAAATTTATATCAAGATGAAGGCAATGGAAGAAATCCTAAAAGATATTCATCCTTTGGCTTTGCGTGAATTGAAAAAATACCCGGAAGGAAAAGCGGATTTTGAAGGTGTGGAATTTCACCTGACAAAAAAAGTGGAGAAAAAATATGATGAATTTGTTGAAGCTGAATTAAAGGAAATGCGTGATAAGATTAATGAATTAAAGAAAGACGCCGAAGAAAAAGGTCGTGTAATTCTGAATGAAAAAGAAACATTTGATGCACAAATTCCAAGAAGCAGCAAAGAGAATATTTTATCAAAAGTAAATGATTACAGAAAACACTTCGGTATAGGAGGTGTGAAATGACATTAGCAGCAAAAACTCATTGGAAGCTTGCTTACAAAGCAGTTAAGAAGGCGTTAAAAGTAACATTGCAGGATATATTGCAGCAGTTTCGTGCCAGGAAACATATAAATAAAATCTATGACGATAACTCACTGCAGAGGAAGTTATGGTTCACTTTAGAAAAGAAACATTGAACAAAATTGCATCCGAATATTTGAATAAAGTAAGCCGCCAGGATCTGCAAAAGAAATATGATATTCCGATTATGGTACTTACGCAAGCATTGATGAGGCGTGGAATAAAGCTATGGGATAAAAAATTCGAAAAACGAAACGACATGGATAAAATTTGTCAATTGTATAAAAGCAAAAAATTTAACAGAGAACAATTGGTTAAGAGATATAAATTAAATCCATGCTCATTATACAATGCTTTGGTAAGAAGGAATATTAAACTTTGGGACGAAAAAGGAATGGATAATAATGATAAGACTAGAAGCAGATTATACAGGATTAAAGATGATAAAACCCGCTATGCTAAACTTTTTTATGAGTTTAACAAATAGGTGAATTATGAAAGCACGTGAAGGATATTTTAGCGAAAAGATCAGAGATATTGCATATGCCGAGCAAATTGATAAGCTTGGTAAAATGCAGCGTAAGGTATACGATGTAATTAAGAAATATGGTCCCTGCAGTACTGAGTTTATTGCGATAACACTTAACTGTTATCCTCATACAATAACACCAAGAGTGAAGGAATTGAGAGAAATGAAATTGGTTGAGTTTTACGATATTGGTATAAGTCCAACCAGCGGAAAAGCGGTAAGTTTGTGGAAGGTGACAAGAACTAATCCACAATACAAATTATTTGATTAGATATGGATGTAACAAAAGGACAAATAGCAAAGCTGCATACTCTTAAATCTCAGTTGAGATTGAGCGATGAAGAATATGGCGCTGCCCTGGAATCTTATGGCGTTACTTCCAGCAAAAATTTGAGTTATGAACAGGCAGCAGATCTAATTAAAAAACTTATCGCAATGCTGCCCAAAGAACTGCGCAAAGCTCAGGAAGAAAATTTCATGCAGAGACGCATCCTTGGACAAGCTCAGGGCAAGAAGAAATATGATGAGCTTGGGATTAGATATAATCATCAATTGCAAGAGCATTATGCAACTCCCAAACAATTGAGAATGATTGAGGCGATGTGGATGACATCGCCTCGTGTTGAGAATAAAAATGAACAAGCATTCCTGAAATTTGTGAAAAGAATTACCGGTAAAGAAAAACTTGAGTGGTTAATGCTAAGTGATATAAGAAAAATAGTTAAAGGAATTAAGAGTTTGTGAGTAAATTGTAAATGGATTGGATTAAAGAAATAGATTACAAAAAATATCTTACAGGAGATTTGAAGGCACTGGAAGAAGTGGTTGGCATAGATGTGTTATTAAAAATAATTAAAGCATTTGCAAAAACTACAATCTATATAAGTGAAAAGCCATTGATGGAGATGAAACAGGAATATATCAGGAAGAAGTTTGGAGAAATACCTGATAAAGAGCTGGCGAGGAAACTTGGCGTAAGTGAGAGATTAATTTATAAAATTGCTGCTCAAAAAGTATCGAACACAAATCAAATCGGATTGTTCAATGACAAATGAATTTAAATCACCTGAAATAATAGAATTACTCAATAAAAGATTAACCGGCAACAGAAATCTTATGTTATCAATTGCAGAGATGATGCGTGTGAGTGTCTTTAAAAATTTTCAAACAGAAGGCTCAAGAATTGGAAGTAAATGGCAGCGTTTGTCTCCAGCAACAATAAAACAGAGACAGAAAAAAGGATATTGGCCGGGAAAGATATTGCAAAGGACTGGTCAACTAAAAAACTCTGTCATCTCGCAAGCTGATGATACAACGGCAACTGTTTCAACTAATTTAATTTATGCAGCTATACATCAATACGGCGGCTGGATACATAGGAGTTCGCTTAAAACATATCTAAGGAAAAAAAGAGAAGGTAAAGATGCATCCTTAGACAAGCTCAGGAGGACAAAGAATAAAATGAGTAGTTTTTATATACCGGCAAGACCGTTTATGAAGTTGAATGAGAGTGATATGAATAAGATAAAAAGCACAATAGTAAAGGAATTGACAAAGAGAGACTAAAGAATTAATTTTGAGTACCGACCTTATGGTTGCCCCGTGGCGTTAACCATAAGCGGTGTAGCCCAAGGCACGGGACTTGCAAAGGGGCTACGCCTTCCAATATTTAATATATCCTTTCCGTAGTTTATCAATCTGCGGGGTGCGTCTTTCGAAAGCATTCCAGAAGATAAATCCATCTTTGGATTGCCTGAGGCTTATGAAAATATCTTCATTGGTATCTTTGTCCTTAAATAATCCGATATATGTTTTACGCAATTCAATTTGATTTTTCTCATTAATATATTCGGTTAGATAAACTTCAAAAGGGTCTTGTAGAGTTTTTTTGATATAGGGTGCATATCTCTCTCTGCCATCTCTCTTTTCATAAAAATGTTTAAGATGCTCTAAATCGAAATTTGATTTATCATCATCAGCAGTTTCTATGATTGAATAAGGATTGTTTTTCAGTTCAAATTCTTTTTTTAAAAGTTCAATAAATTTTTCTTCACCGATTTCGTGAATTGATGGAAATTTATCTGGAGCTTCTAATCTGTCTTTAATATCTTTGACAGACGGGCGTCCGAAATCTTTATAGTTGGGTTGATTCGGATTTATTTTTAAGTTGCCATCAAAAGTATCATCGAAGCTTAAAAATGCTTTGCCGGGATTGTAGTCCCAGCCTTCGCCGATTTTGAAGGAGTTCGGAAGCCGGGAGGCTTCCGCTACTTTTAAATTCATTTCTTCTAAATCACTATCATCAAGAGGAATTACAGAACATCGGCAGTTCCAATCATTTGGCGGGTAGATTTTATCCCAAATAGGATCGTCAGCACGGTAAACTTTGCCGTGTAATGCACGATGTGATGGGCGTGTGTTCTGATCAAGAACAGCATTATACATCCAATAAGGTCTCTCTTTAATGTTGGCAATCATATTTTTGTAATGTCCCGCAGAATAAGCAACAGACATATTAGTGCGATAGATTGTTTTAAGCCTCCATGGTGAGCCGAGTTGTACTTCTTTTTCCGGGTCAATGCCTTCTGGTAGTTTTACATCCGATGGAACATCCTTTGCTTTAACTTTTCCCCACCAGCCCTTAGCTTTGAGTGTTGGTTTAAGATTTTCTTTGAATTGATGAAATGATATTCCTTCATCAAGTGCTTTTTGAATTTCGTTGCGAATATCAGAGAGAATGTCTAATCGCATAGCTTTGGCAACAGTGAAAGCTTTCGTATGTGCTTCTTGCCAGGTGTCTTTCCAATCCCAGGAGAATTTATATCCTTTACGTTTATACCATTGGATTATTTCTTCTGGTTTAAGTCCGATTAGGAGTTTAATGTCTGGTGCATCCATAAATGTCCTCACCTAAATCCTCTTCCTAAGGAAGAGGACTTTTTTGAATTCGACCACTGATTTCACTGATGAAGATTAATTTAGTCAGTAATTGTTCAAGTTGATTGGTATTCATTGCCGGGTATTGCCTGGCAAGATTTTCCATTAGAACTTCATAAGATTCGCCGTTCTCAATTAGAGCTAAAATGGGCTTTAATGCCGCTTCAATTTGTAATTGAAGTAGTTTATCGGGCAGTTGATCTGTGAGTTTAGATATGTCATCATCTATATTTTGGGAAGTGGGGAGGCTGCCATTACTTTTTTCAGCGAAAGACTTAGCGGGAAGGGCAAGCCCTTCCCCTACAATTTCAAAATCTTCATCGGTTAAATTGTAATTTTTGATGTAATATTCTTTTGTAAATTTAATTCCTGTGTTTACTAATATCTGATCTCTTTCTGCAAGCAGTTTATCAACATCTTCTTCTTTATAGAGTATGAATTTTGGCTGTTCAGTAGAGCTAAAATTAATTTGATAGATAAGGTCAATTAGGCGGTTAAAAAGTTTTTCTACAAGCTTTTTGTCTGCATTTATAACTCTTTCAAGCATATCAGCCATTGTAGAAGAAGCTGCATAAGTTCCTTTATCTTGCACTTCGGTTGTAAGGGTTTGAGTTAGAATTGCTTTGGAAATTTCATTGTTCTGAAAGTTCATCAGAGCTTGAAAGATTTCAGATGAGGAAGTTTTTTGAGCTTCCTGAATATCAATTGAGCTGTCATCCGGGATAACAGCAACGGCATCCTGAATCATATTCTCAAGCGAGTTTAAGAGAGTATCAATATCAGTTTGAGCCGAGCCACGAGGTAGTTTACCAATCAGGAACGGTTGTCCATATTTTTCAGTGAAAGTAATCCAGAATTTGAGTCCACCTCTTTTGAAAGTAACCGGCCAGAAGCAGCGAGAGAGAACTCTTTCGCCGTAGGGGTTCATATAAGTTGGTTTGTGTTGCAATAAAATGAATTTCAATGGGTCGGCTGGTATGCCATCAAAGGTTAAAGATAATAAATTTTTCTTAAGCATCAATTGGTTTTGTTGGTCGAAGTAAAACCATTCCTGCGGTTTTTCTTCTACACGAACGGGTATCAGGTAGCTGCCTTGTTTCTGCCAAATTATTTCAAAGACTGTAAAGCCAAATAAAGAAGTATTGAGAGCTTGATCTATTATGTTTTCGAGATTAAGATTATCAAAAATATTTTTAATTAGATCATATTCAGATTGCTGAGCATTCTGAATTTGCAGCTCCCAATCCATTGCAAGCGTACCAGCTTTACGCTGCTGGACTGCGGAATAAAGATGCGGATCGGTAAGCAGTTCACGGTAGACAGTTATATCTTTGCCAATTTTTTTCAATATTGGATCGGGATCTGGAAGCATATTCCAGTAATTTACAATTTTGTCAAAACTTTGTCTCACCGCTATTTCGGATGTTAGTGATTTAGTATCCATAGAAACTCCAAATTTCGATTATTATTTTGTAGCACAGATTACTAATCTGTGCTACTATGTTAATATTTTTCAATAAGATCATACGATTGCCTTTTAAGTTTAGATTTTGCAAATGCTGGTGCGGATGAACCTTTTGCAGCATAGCAGCATAAAGCTAAAGCCCAGAATCTGTCTGCGTGTCCGCTTACTTCTGATTGCTGCACATCAAATCTTATGTTGTTTGATGCAGTGGTTATCTTGCGGATTGAATGCAAATCTTCTCTTATGTTTTTATCAGGTGGAATAAAAATTTGTTTGTCTTCAATGAGTCGTAACAGATTGTATGCAAGTTCTTCTTTTGTTTTACCGGTAAAAGTAATTGGTTCAACTCTGTATCTGCCGAAGCGGTCTTGTGATTCTTCGGCAAGCTGCATACCAAGTCCGGTTGCGTCAATACAGGATCTGCGGAAATTTGGCAGCGAGAGATAAGTAAATAATATTTCTTTTTGCTGCTTGAATGGTGTTCGCTCAAGTTCGATTACTTTGCGGGTGAAGAGAAATTTTTCGACTTCTTCAGCAATCCAGATAACCGTAAGGTCTTTCTTGCGTCCGATGTCAACGCCAATGTAGATGTTTCCTGTTTCACGCAAAGACGCAAAGTCGCTAAGAAGAATTCCATCTCGTTCGATTGAGAAGATTTGTTCATATGATAAAAATGCGGTTGCTTCATCAACTGGTGTACAGCAGTATTCTTCAAGCCAGGTTGTGCGATCGAAAGAATTTTCTTCTTGTTCTCTGAGCCACTCTTCTCTTTCCTGCTTTGTGGTTTTGCGTTTATAAATTTTGTCAACTAATCCTTGTTCAACTGCATCAAAGATTGTCGTTGTATGTAATGACCAATTAAGTTTCCCTGATTTAATTGATTCGATGAATTTATAAAACAAACTTTGTTTGCCTTTATGAGTTGATAAAATACGAAGCGGGAAGCCCCAAGTGATTACTGGTTTGGCGGCTTTCCACAAAGCGACAGAATCGTTATGAAATGCAAATTCATCAAGGACTACTTTTCCGCCTTTGCTTCGGAATGCTTTCGGATTGCTTGAGAGAGCATTAATTCTGCGTCCGTTAGTAAATTCGATTGTAAAAGTTTTTATCGATTTATCTGATTCAAGAACTTGTTCTCCCAAATCACGGGCACCTTTATCAAACAGCTTTGCCCATTGAGCACAGTAAAGGATATATTCTTTTGCTGCAGATTCATCTGCAGATGAGAACCAAACAGCTGGCACTGTTCCAAGCACAACATCACGTACATCTTCATAAGCCTGTACATAAGTTGCCCCGATACGTCTGGATTTTTCCCAAACTTTAATCTGACTATTATCATTAAGCCAGTTTATCTGATAAGGTAAAAAATATTTGCTCTCTTGTTTCATCTGATAACAGGATTTGGTTTACTTATCTTTCTGTTTAATCCTTCAAAAATTGTAACAGCCCAGTTTTTATCTGCTATAAGATTCCCGGCTCTGTCTTTAACATTCCGGGCTTTAATTGTATAAACAGTTTTATAATCTAATCTTTCGCTTATTAATACAACTGCGGATGTGTCATTGAAAAACATAGTATCAGCTTGTGTAACAAGCCCGATCCTGTAGATTTTTTTTATATGGTTTAATTCGTCAGTGATAGAATAATTTGATTTATCGAGCAAACCATCCATACTCATTGGTTCATTGAACCTAAGCAATATTACAGAGGTGCTATCGGTAAAAACCTGAGCATATAGTAAAGCTGGAAATAATATTATCGAGAATAATTTCATCTTAATTTTCTTATAGTTATTGCAGATGGTTTTTGGGGTGTAACTCCGACTCTGAATTCTGCTGTGCCCATTGGACCGTAAAACCCGGCTGTATCTTCGGCAACTATACCAACCATATAATAACTTCCATCATTATCAAATATTTGGACTATTGACGGCGACTGAGAAACAGCAACTCTGAAATTTGTAACATCCGGCTGAAGATAATCCATATCTTCTACAAGATGATAGCCGTTGGCAGATTTTTTCTCGATAAAAAAATGATATTTTGAAGCTCCGTTTATTGCAGAACAGCTTATTTCATATTGATCTTTGGGCTGGGATTTGCAGGATATAACAAACAGCATTATAATAAGCAAGGAAATTTTTAATATTTTCATTTTTCACCTCAAATTTAAAATTCTTTCATAAATCGCTTATAAGCCACTTTTTTTTAAAACCCGATACTTATATCGTCCAAAAAAAGTTTTGAGTTTTTAAATGGGGTTTAAATGGTTTTTAAACAGTGTTATCAGACCATCTCAACCCGTTTTTGCCACCGATTGGAAAATTTATTGTAAAAACATCAATTTTGACTAAAAACATAACCTTCTAAATCCCTAAAATTTCCCTTTGAACGAACTCAACAGTTTCTTTGCTGATCTCTTTCGGTTTATCATCATTATCATCTTTTACATTTATACCTTGCAATAATTTAAGAGCGCTAATTGCTTTAACGACGGCATAAATATTATGAGGCGTTGGATTAGCTTTTGCCTCCTTAATTGTAACTTTAGCAATTTCCATAATATCCTTTGCCAGGTCTTCGTTCTGCTTAAGGAATAATTCTCGCTGCTTATCCCAATCGTTTTTAGTTTTCCAGTTATAAAGCGTTTTTCTTGCAACCTGGTTTTTTAATAACTCAACAATTGCATCGAGTGAAAATCCTTCAGTCACATAAAGGCGCTTTGCCTCTTCATACAAAGATGCATTCTTCATAAGTTATAATTTTCTTTTATGGTATTTATTTTTTCCTGGATGTTTCTTGCCTGCAGTTGTAAAGAGCGAAATTCTTTAACAAGCTCAATTGCTAAATCGAGATTAAAGTCAAGAAACTCAACAGTGGGATTTAATAATTCTCTTATCTGTATAAGCAGTGCATCAGCTTTCATTTCGATAAGCTCATAGCTTTTTTGCAGTTCTGCTAATTTCCCTTTAGCTATATAAGTTTCATTAGTTGTCATAATGTTTCCTCGAGTCAATTTTTGTTTCTAACCGTGTAAGAATGCCAATCAGTAATTCTTTGTATTTGAGATCTTGTTCGATCTGCTTAAACAATCGCTCAACGGTTTCTGTGTACTGCTTGGTTTGTGTTTTATATGTAACAAACCAAATAATAAAAATGATGATACTGATTCCGCCGTTTGCAATTACTTTGAGAAGATCGGGTGTTAATTCCATATGCAATCCTGAAATTTTTGTATACAAATTTAAATTATCGGATTGGCTTATAATCTTGAATGGTTCAGTTTGGGGGCGGGTGCTTCAGGAATAATTTTGAAGTGAAAAATAAATAAAATAGTTCAACAAAACAAGAGGCAACAATGAAATGGTTTGCAATCTTCAAAACGGGCACTCATAAAGATAATTCTGGCAAAGAGCGCCAATGGACGGAATCTGATCTTGATAAAATAGTTGAAAGCTATGACCCATCTAAACATGAGGCGCCAATAGTAATCGGTCACCCGAAAGAAAATGCGCCTGCATTCGGCTGGATTGAGAAACTTAAAAGAGTTGGAGATACATTATACGCTTTACCAAAACAGTTGCAAAGTGATTTTGCTGAAATGGTGAAACAAGGATTATTTAAGAAGCGATCAATCTCGCTTTATCCAGACGGCACATTGCGGCACGTTGGTTTTTTGGGTGCAGTTCCGCCGGCAGTTAAAGGATTGCCCGATGTAGAATTTAAAGATCAGGATAAAGATGTAAATATTGAATTATCCGAATTGCCATCAGATAAAGATGAATCATCTCCGGACCAGGCTGAAATTGACAAGCTAAAAAATCAGATAGCAGAGTATGAAGAGAAAGTTAAAAAATTAACAGAACTTGAATCAAAGGTGCAGAAACTTGAGCTGCTTAAATCAAAATTAACAGAATTAACAATTGCAAAAGAACAGGCAGAGAAAAATTTTGCGGAGATGCAAAAGCAGCTTGATGAAAAACAATTTACAGATTTTGTAAATAAAAATATCACTGAAGGCAGATTGCTTCCTAAGATGGTCCCGGTTGTAAAGAAACTTTGGGAAGTAACAAAATCCCAGCAGGTGTTTGAGTTTTCTGATAAAAGCAAATCATCACCCAATGCGTTATTAATAGAATTTGTTGAATCTATGCCAAAAATATTAGACCTTGGAGAGAAAGCTAAAGGCGGGAATAAAGGAGATGATGATGAGAAGAATAAACCAGTATCGGCATTGGTTGCAGAAGAAATCCGCAAACAAATGAGCAATTAAAAAATCAATTAAAACTAAGGAGTTAAAATGAAACTACAACAAATATCGGCAAATGATACACTTACCCAGCAAGTAGTATCACAAATGATCAGCAGAGCCACAGTTCTTGAGTTCGCAGAATTTTACCCAATGGTAGGCAATGCCGATTATACACGCAAAGCAGCATCTGCAAGCGGCGGACAATTCAGAGCTTTGGATACTGATTACCCATCCAATATAATCTCGCAGGCA
>Ga0272446_1004977_pt1 | contig 15130 bp, 13 predicted proteins | sample YNPCB0061_FD_194587 | JGI IMG/M metagenome (GOLD analysis project Ga0272446, IMG submission 194587) | Hot spring microbial mat communities from Yellowstone National Park, WY, United States - YNP-CB-006-1 | ecosystem: Environmental > Aquatic > Thermal springs > Hot (42-90C) > Sediment | place...
CCTGCAGCAGGACGACGCCGTGCGCCAGCCGCCGTTCGAGGCCGCGACCTTCTCCCTGGGGATGCTCTGGGCATGACAGGCGTTGCCGCGCACCACCCCTGGGCGCCCGGCGCGCCGGCGCTGAAACACACCCGACCCGGCTGTTCGATCGGGGCGGGCGGCAGGTCCGTCGCCCCCAGCGTCCGCAACGCCTGGTATCCCCGTTCCAAACCTTCAGTTAATTGGCGCCAGCTGCGCGACTCCACAGAGCCGCCGTGATTGATGTCGTTGCGCAGCTTCGCCAGCTTGTCGTACTGGACGGCAAGCCCCTCAGGCAGGGCGGGCCACCATCACCGCTGGATTCGCGGGACAGAACGCTCGCCCAGGAGGACGGATCGGGTTGAAATCGGCAGGACCACCCCGAACTGCCCATCGTCCCCGCCGAGATCGCCGGGGATGTCCCCACCCACCACAGAGGACGCCTGTCATGACCCGCCAATCGGTCTTCGCCCTACTGCTCGCCTCGCCCTTGGTCCTGTCTGGTCTGTCTGCCCGTGCCGCCGACCTACCCGTGACGCCGGCGCCGGAGGGGGCCAAGGTCTATATCATCTCTCCGACCGACGGGGCCACAGTTCCCCAGACCTTCACAGTGCGTTTCGGACTCAAGGGCATGGGCGTTGCACCCGCGGGGGTCGCCAACCCGAAGGCCGGCCACCACCACCTCCTGGTCGACAAGGCCGAGCTTCCGCCCCCCGGCCAACCCATGGGCCAGGACGTGAAGCACTTCGGCGGGGGTCAAACCGAGGCGGAGATCACCCTGGCGCCGGGGCCGCACACCTTGCAGCTCATCATGGGCGACATGAACCATGTCCCCTTCGATCCGCCCGTGGTGTCCGAGAAGGTCCGCATTCAGGTGCAATAGTCGCCCGGCCCCCGGCCCCCGGCACCCGGCTACTTGGCCGACCGGCCGCCAGACGCACGCTTCGCACTCAGGGACGGCACCTCCGGGCGGTCGCGGCCAGTGCCCCGGCGAGCAACAAGACCGCCACCAAGAGCGGACCGAAGGGCTGGTCGAGCTGAAGCGCGGCCAGGAAGGCGATCAGGTAGGTGCCCGCCCCCAGGCCCGCGGACAGGATGAGGGTTGACCGCAAGCTCGGCGCGAACCGAAACGCAATCCAGGGCGGCACAAAGACCAGGGCAAAGGCACCCATCAGTCCCAGGGTCCCGGTGCCCACCGCCATCCCCAGTGCCACCAAGAGATCGAAGCCAAGTCTCCGGCGCCAAGCGGGCAAGCGGTTGGCCTGCTCGTGGCGCGGGAAGAAGCGCGCATGCACCAGGCGGGGCATGAGCCAAGGCAGGGCGAAGGCGGCAAGCGCGCCCAGCGTGGCCGCCGCAGCCATGTGGACGGTCCCCGCGAAATAGAGCTGCCCGTCCACCAAGGCATGCCCCATGGCGCTCCCCAGGGCGGTGTTATTGGCAATCAGCAGGGTCACCGCCCAGCCGCCCAGGATCATGAATCCGTAGGCGGTGTTGCCCCGTGCGCCCCAGACGGCCTTGACCGCCGCCCCCGCGGCGGCCCCGATTGGCCCACCGAGGACAGCCGGCACCTGCAGGGCAAGGCCCGCCAGGGCACTCGCCGCCGCGAGGTGGGCAAAGCCTAGGGCGGCCAGCCACTCGTCCTGCAGGCGCAGCAGGGCACCCACGAGGGGCAGCACCAGCGCCACCAGCAATCCCGCCAGGAGCGGCAGACGAAACAGGGGATCGACGAACAGCTCGATACCCATCAAGCGATCTCCACCACTTGGCTACAGCACGCGTGCAGGAAGTCGCGCTCGTGGCTCACAACCAGCACCGCACGCAGCCCCTGCTCGGCGGCGAGGATCTCCTGCAGCAGGTGCTCGCTCGGAGGGTCCAGGTTGTTGGTCGGCTCATCCAGGAGCACCAAGTCGGCACCCGTGGCCAGGGCGGACCAGACGCACAGGAGCTGAAATTGGCCACCGGAGAGACGGTCCAGACGGCGGCCGAGGAGCGGCGCCAGCGAGGCTGGCGGGGCCTGGCGGTCGGCCCGGGCGTAGCGCAGAAGCTCCCGCCCGGTGAGCGGCATCCCATCGAGCCGCACGGGTACCTGCTCCTGGTAGGTCACGCCGAGGCCCGGGGCCTGCCGAATGCTACCGGCAAAGACCCGCGCCCCGTGGCCAATGGCATTGATCAGGGTGGACTTGCCTGTGCCATTCGCCCCCCAGAGGCCCACCACCTCACCCCGGCCCACGCGGAAGGATACGGGCCCAACCACCGGCTGGGCATAGCCGGCGACGAGACCGTCGACTTCGAGCAGGTACCCCGCGGCGCCCGCAGGCGGGGCGCTGCTCATCGCTGACCCGCCGCGATGGCCGCCACCCAGCGCTCGATGTGGCGCAGATAGCCCTCGCCATCGGCGTCCATCGGCGGCTCCAGGGGCAGCCCCTGCACCGGCCAGCCCAGTTGCCGTGCCAGGGCCTCAGGCTCGGTGGACGACTGGTAGCTCGCATAGAGCAAGACGCCCCGCTGACCAGCAAGGCCAGCAGTGAGCTCCTTGAGGTGGGCCGCCGTGGGTGGCACACCGGGGACCGTCTCGATGAGACCGAGCAGTGGGATGCCAAATCGGTCCAGCAGATAGACGGCGTCGCGGTGATACAGCACCACCCCGGGCGCCCCTTTGAGCCGTTGCGCCCAAAGGCGCACGCGCCGGTCAACCTCGGCCGCAAAGGCCTCCGCACGACGGCGGTACTGGGTGGCACTGGCAGGGTCGAGCTGGCCCAGCCGCTCGGCCAGTGCCCTGCCGACCCTGGCCGTACGGACCGGGTCAAGGTCCAGGTGGGGGTTACCTACAGGGTGCACGTCCCCCAGGGCGCGATCCGCGGCGGCGCCCCGATCCAGGAGGTCCACCTGGGCGGCGGCCTCGAAGTAGCCCGTCTGGCCGGGCTGGAGCCTCGCATTCGTCGAGCTCGCGATGGCCAACGGCAACCAACCGACCTCGAGCTCCGCACCCAGCGCCACCACGAGATCCGCGCCGCGCAGGGCATGGATCATGCTGGGCTTGGCCTGGAGGCTGTGCATATCGCGGTCGGGAGGGGCCAGCACGGTCAGATGCACCCCCGGCCCGGCAATTTCGCGCACCAGGGCACCCATGCTCGGGCTGGTGGCGACCACCTGCAGCCCAGCGGCCAAGGGGCAACCCCAGACGGCGAGGATCGAAAGGGCCAGGAAAAGACGCTTCAACATATTGGCCTCCAGCCTGATGGGCGGTCAAAAGGGGTGGGCACCGTGGCTACCCATGGACACAAGGAACTGCAAGTAGAACGCATCGAAGCGCTCGCGCTCCCCGGGGGCGACCAGGATGTCGTTCTTCGCGTACTGCAGGCGCAGGCGCGAGAACTCGCTGAGATTCCAAGTCAGGGCCGCGGTCCATCGATCCGAGCTGCCATAGTCCGCGTCGATCCCGCCGCGCACCTGGTTGGTGAGGCCCAGCACGTCATAGCGCAGACCGACCTGCCAGCGCGGCCAGATGCCGTACACGGCCTGGGCATAGAGCCCATCGGTGGCGATGGTGTAGCGGGTACCGGCCGCCTCGGGCACGGCATCGCCGGCGGTCATGTCCTGAACCTCCCGCAGGTACTCGGACTGAAACTTGAAGTCCCGGTACCCGTATTCCCCCGTCGCATCGTACTTGTAGACCAGGTCGATACCCCACAGGTCGGCACGGCCCTGTAGCCCGACGACCTGAGCAGCTCCGGTCGTCTCGACGGCTGGGGTCCAAAGGCCGGGGGGCTCGCCAAGCAGATGGCCTGACTGCTGCTGGCTGTTCGAGGCATAGGAGACGCCGAGCTGAAGCGCATGACTTTCCCCCAGCTCCGGGGAAACCTTGGCAAAGGCGGTCCACAACCGCGGTCCACCTCGGGTCTGGCTGAGCCCCAGGACCTCCTGCTCGTCCGGGCTCAGGGTGGCACCGAAGCGCTCTCCGTCGCCTTGAGCCAGCTCGGCGCCGATGAGGGTGTAGACCGGCAGCGGCGGCAGGTAGGTGACCTGCACCCCGGTCGCGTCCAGGCCGCCCTCGCCGAGCAGGTTGAGGTATGGCAGGTTTTGGTCGGCGAAATCCCAGGCATGGGGGTGCTGGACGTTGATGTAGCCAAAATCGCTCTTGAACTGGCCGCCCTTGAGCCTGAGGCCGTAGGGCAAGCCGCGCGTCTGGAACCAACCCTCGTCCAACGCGAGGCTCCCGTCGCCGCCGACCGAAAGGCGTGTGACAGCGTCGAAATAGGGATCCACGGTGGCGGAGAAGGCGATCTCCGCCTCGCTGAAGTTGAAGCCATTGACCGCGGTGGCCTCGCCTGAGGCGCTGTCTCCGGTGGTCAGGTCACGCCCAGGCCACAGGGCCTCACCGACCCGATCGGCACCGTGGCCGTCCTGGCTGTCCTGGTAGTAATTGCCGTTGAGAATGACCGAAATCTGTGGGTTGAAGGCGCTTCCCGAGGTCAAGGCGCCCCGGGCGTCGGCGGCCGGCGTCCCGACCGGGGCCGCGATGACCTGGGCCGCGGTCATCGGCTGGCTGGCAGCGGGCTCCGGCGCGGCGGTCTCCGCGCGTGCTTGCGGCCCTTGTCTGGCGGCCCTGGCCGAATGGCCCTCAGCCGCTGCCAGGCGCGCTTCCAGCGCGTGGATGCGTCGCTCATACTGGGCCTTGAGGGCATTCAGACTTGCCCTGAGCTCGGCAATATCGGATGCGGTCGATGGAAAGGCGACGCGGGGCGACGCCAACGTGGCCACCAGGGCGGCCGCGATGGCGCCCGGCGTGACATGGCTGCGCATAGGTCAAGCTCCGATGGGATCGCGGGTACGACGCCGGCCCCGTCGGCCGGCGGTCTATGGGCGAACGATCGAAGCGATGGCAGGCGGGGCGCGTGGGGACTGGGGTCGGAAGAATGGCCTTTGGATGCTGGAGCCTGGCAGGGCGCCCAAGAGCGCCACGGCGGCGCCGTGGTATGGCACCAACGGGGCAGGGGCAGACACCAGCCCTGCCCCAGCACCGCCGCCGATGAGGCAAAGGGCGCAGTCGGGGCCATCCCCGCCCGTGACGTGCAGCGCCTCGTGGCCGGCCCTCAGCGCCTGGCCGATCATCAACAGCAGGACAAGGGCGACCACCAGCCAGGCGCGCCCCTGGGCTGGACGGCCCATCCGGGACAGCAGGCTGTGCGGCGCCTCGTGCGACATGCAGATGCTCCAGTCAGCGGCGGGCATCATAGGCCACGCCGCTCCGCGGCTTCAAGGCCAAGAGCGACGCCACTGGGCCCGGGCGGTCCTGGGCGCTAGGGCCTGGTCAGCTCCATGGCGACGAAATGGAGCTGACCGTTGCGCTCGACCTGGAAGGCGACTGGCTCCCCTGGGCGTACGGCGCTGACCAGCTCGCGCAGGCGCGCCGCATCCGTCACCCGGTACTGGTTCATGCGATAGATGATGTCGTCGACCTGCAGGCTCTCCCCGAGCACCGGGAGCTGATCGAGTGCCGCGACCACGAGCACCCCGCCCTTACCCCGCGCCTGGCCGATCTGCTCGGCCAGCTCGTCGTCCAGGTCGAGGACGAACACCCCAAGGTCGGGCACCAGATTCTGCCCCGCGACCGCGGCGGCCAGACGGCTCGCCACTGGGCTGCGCGCGCGCACCTTGACCTCGGCCTCACTGCGCTCGCCGTCGCGCAGGATTCCCAGCCGCAGGCTTGAGCCGACCGCCGCGCGGTACAACGCCACGTGCAACTGAGGAAGTCCCGCGAGGTGCCTGCCGTCGATGTGGTCGACCAGGTCGCCTGGACGCAGCCCTGAGCGGTGCGCCGGACCGTCGGGCTCCACGTCCTGCACCAGGACGCCCGTGTCCGAGCGCAGCCCCAGGGCCTGGGCAATGACCTGCCCATTGGTCCGGGCGCCAAGACCGATGTCGCCAGGCGTCACCCGACCGGTGCGGCGCAACTGCTCCACCACTGCGGCGACCAGATCCACGGGGACCGCAAAACCCAGGCCCTCGCTGCCGCCGGACTTGGACAGGATGAGGGTATTGATACCGACCAGACGCCCCTGGGCGTCCACCAGCGGACCGCCGCTGCTACCGGGGTTGATCGGGGCGTCGGTCTGCACATAGGCGACCGGATCCTCGGCATCGAGCTGGCGGGCCGGGGAGCTGATCACCCCCAGGGTCACCGAATCATCCAGCCCCATGGGGCTGCCGAAGGCCAGTACCACCTGTCCCTGCTGGACGCCGGCCGAGGCGTCCAGCACCAGATAGGGCAGACCGGAGAGAGGGGCCTTGATCAGCGCCACGTCGGCCTCGGAATCGACCCCCAGGACACGGGCTCCCACGGTCGCCGCAAGTCTGCCCCCTGGCCGATCCTCAGGGGGCGGGACCGCGTCCGAGGGGAAGGTCACCTGCACCCGATCGGCGCCTGCAAGCACGTGGGCGTTGGTCACGATCAGGCCATCGGGGTCAATGACCACCCCGGAGCCGGTGCTCAGGCCCCGGCTGACCACGCCCGTGTCCCCACCCGCGCTGTCATTGCCGCTGTAGCCCATGGCGACGATCTTGACCACGGATGGGTGAACCCGGCGGGTCAGGGTCTGCACGGAATCGCTCAGTGCGCCGAGGGCCGACTGCGCAGGCACGCCCGGGGTCTTGGCCGGGGCCTGGCCGCAAAGGGTCAGGGTCAGGGTCAGAAACAGGACAGGGCAGGTCCGCGGCATCTCAGGTTCTCGGTATCGCATGGTCAAAGGTCGCCGTCATGAAGCGGCCCGTCCCCATGGGTGCGCTGCACCCGGAAGGGCTCCCCGGTCCCCGGCTGGTAGGTCACCCAAACGCCTGCCACCAGGGGCGAGCCCGGGACCTCCAGGCGGGTGAGACGCGTCTCCGGCCTGCCGCTGTCCGGATCCTTCAGGGGCTGATCCAGCCGGTATTGGTGGCCGTCCCCGTGGATCACCAGGATGGGGCCGTCGAATGCCCGCAGGAGCCAGGTCAGGTCTCCCCGGAGGGGGCGCAGGCCGCGCCCTTTGTTTGGCTTGTCGAACAGGGGATCGGCCTGGAAAAAGACCACGAGCGCGCCCGCGCCCTGGGCCTTGGCCGTCCTGACCGCCTGCTCCAGCAGGGCGTGATTGGCGGCCATCCGCGCCCGCCACTCGCGCTCACCAAGGGCATCGTTGTGGGCCAGACCGTTGTCGCTGCCCACCTGGTGAACCGCAACGAACACGACGCCGCCACGCAGAAAGTAGTAATTCTCGGGGTAGTCGGGATCGGGATGGACGGCCCCAAGCTCCGCGAGGCGCAGCACCGCGGGATCACCGTAGAAGGCCCGGCGCAGGGCCGCGAGCCGGGCCGCGGGATCGCCGCCCGCGCGCCAGCAGTCGGTCCAGTCATTGTCGCCCGGGGTAAAGGCCACCGGCACCGCCACGCGGCGGAACAGGTCGGCGATGCGCGCGGCGTAGGCATCCGTGCAGACGCTGCTGCCAGACTTGATGTCCCCGACATGGATGATGAATGCGGGTGCCGCCTCGCCGACCTCCGCCAAGAGCCCCTCGAGCTGCCACAGCTCCAGCTCCGAGTAAGGGGCGTCCCCCATGGCGAAGAAACGCAGCGGCTCGGCCGGGACAGGATCAGCAGCAAGAGCAAACCCGAGGTAGGTCAGGCCGCACAACGCGGCCGTCACCCTGGCCAGGGGTCGCGAGAGGCGACGGGGGTTGGACTGCATGGGGGTACGACTTCTTGCCGCTGGACGCGTCGGGCGGACCGTGCCAGGCAGCGGACCGAGTCCGGAGCTCGCTCGGGACTCGCTCGCCCTGGGGGCGCAACGGGCTCGTCAGGAGATGAACTTGCCTTCGCGCAGCATCTGGGCCTCCATGATCTCCAGCTCCCTGGCCCCGGAGATCACGATGTCAGGGTCGGGGACGAAGTCCAGGTTGGGATCGAGCCGCTCGTAGGACACGGAATTGAGGATGACCTTCAGGGCATTGAGGCGGGCCTTGAACTTGTTGTTGGAGCGGATGATGGTCCAGGGGGCGTAGGGCGTATGGGTGCGCCGCAGCATCTCGTGCTTCTGGTGGGTGAAGTCGTCCCAGCGGTCTTGGGCCTGGACGTCGATCTCGGAGAGCTTCCACTGGCGCAGCGGGTCGGTCTTGCGGCGTTCGAAGCGGCGGGCCTGCTCGTCCCTGGTGACGCTGAAGTAGAGCTTGACCAGGATGGTCCCCTGGCGGACCAAGTCCTTCTCGAAGCCGACCACCCCATGCATGAAGTCCTCGTACTGCTTGGGCGTGCAGAATCCGAAGATGGGCTCGACCACGGCACGGTTGTACCAACTGCGGTCGAACAGCACCACCTCGCCACCGCGTGGGAACTGCTCCACGTACCGCTGGAAGAACCACTGGGTGGTCTGCTGCTCAGTGGGCCTGCCCAGGGCGACAACGCGGTAGTGCTTTTCGTTCATGTAGCGCGTGACCCGGCGGATGGTCCCGCCCTTGCCGGCGGCATCGCGCCCCTCGAACAGGATGATCATCCGGGTGCGGGTGACCTCCAGGTGTCTCTGCAAGCGAATCAGCTCGGCCTGGTAGGGCTTGAGGGACTCCTCCTCACGCCAGCGCGTGGTTGCCTTGCGCGCCTCGGCCTTGACCGCGGCCAGCTCCTTGCGCAGAAGGGCATTGGCCTGCGCCAACGCATCGGCCCCCGGCTCCTCGCGGTGCGGGGCGATGGTCTCGGCGGTGTGCGGCGTCACGGGCGCGTCGGTCATGGTCTGCCCCTCTTGTGCGATTGCTCCCCGCCCCTGCGGGGCTGCACCGGCCATCATCCTAGATCCGGCCGGGGGCCGCAAATGGCGCGACGCAACGGCCAGACCGGTCGCGCTCCGACCCAAGGCGTGGTTGCCCTGGCGTCTGTGGCCGGGCGGCTCAGTGGCTTCGGGCTCTGTCCACCCAGACCCAGGCCACGAACCACCCAAGGCCAGCGGCCACGGCCGCGACACCGAAGGTGGTCGCCGGGTCGAAGTCCGTCCACAGCCAACCGGCGAGCAGACTGCCGACGGCCCCGCCCGCTCCAAAGCTCAGGCTGTTGTAGAGGGCCTGACCGCGGCCCTGGGCACGCCGTGGGAAATAGTGGTGGGCAAGGTGGATCGCGGAGGCGTGAAAGGTCCCAAAGGTCGCGGCGTGCAGGGCCTGGGCCAGCACCTGGACCGCAGGCAGGTCCACCAGGTGGCCGATGAGCAGCCAACGCACCACCGCGAGGGCGAGACTGGTCATCAGGACGCGTCTGGCCCCGAAGCGCTCCAACAGGCGGTGCATGCGCAAAAAGACCAGGACCTCGACGAAGACCCCCCAGGCCCAGAGCCCGCCGACGGCCATGGGGTCGTAACCGGCCGATTTCAGGTCGATGGAATAGAAGGCGTAATAGGCGCCGTGGCTCACCTGCATGAGCAGACAGCTCGCCAGGAAGGCTAGGATCTCGGGACGGCGCAGCAGGCGCCGCAAGGAGTCCTCGCCCTGCCCCTGGTGCCCCTGGGGCGCGTTCGGGACCAGCAGGCTGGCCGCCCAGATCCCGCAGAACAGGACCGTCACGACCCAGGGCACCACTCGCGTCCCCTGGTGCTGCAACAGCCACCCCAGGATGGCGACGGTGAGGATGAACCCGATGGAGCCCCACAGCCGCACCTGTGCATAGCGGCTCGCCTGCGGTCCCAGATGGTTGAAGGTGATGGCCTCCATCTGGGGTAGCGCGGCGTTCCAGAAAAAGCTCGCCACAAACATCACGGCAGCGATTGCCCAGAAACCGCGGGCGAAGAAGACCGCACCGAAGGTGATGGCCGCCAGCAGACAGGCCAGACGGACCAGGCGCACCTGCCCCCCGCCGCGGTCGGCCAGCCAGCCCCAGACATTGGGCGCGACCACCTTGGTCCCGGTCAGGATGGCCATGAGCTGTCCGATGGCCAACGGGGTCAGACCCTGATCCTGGAGATAGAGCCCCCAATAGGGAACCAAAGCACCGAGGGCGCCGAAGTAGCAGAGGTAGAAGGCAGACAGGCGCCAGTACGGCATGGCGACGGGGCGAGCGGCGACCGGCTCGGCAGGTGGATGGCGTTTGGCCAGAGGCGGGCGACTGGCTGGCACGGCGCCTGCTGTCCTGGCCAGTGACCTGCGGAATCGACGCAAGCGTGCCCGACGAGCTGCCGGCTCAGGGCCGGGCGTCAGCCCAGGTCCGACCCGGGCGGGATCGGGGCGAGGGGCGGACGCACATCCGCGTTCTGACCCCGGTGACGCAGCAGGTGGTCCATGATGACCATGGCCAGCATGGCCTCGGCGATGGGGGTGGCGCGGATGCCCACGCAGGGATCATGGCGGCCGGTGGTGACGATCTCCGCAGCCTCGCCCCGCAGGTCGACCGTGTGTCCCGGCAGGCGGATGCTGGAGGTCGGCTTCAAAGCCAGACGGGCGACGACGTCCTGCCCGGTCGAGATACCGCCCAGGATGCCCCCGGCGTTGTTGCTCCGGAAGCCGCCCGGCGTCAGCTCGTCGCGGTGCTCGCTGCCCTTCTGCGCGACGCAGTCGAACCCAGCCCCGATCTCCACCCCTTTGACCGCATTGATGCTCATGAGGGCATGGGCGATGTCCGCATCGAGGCGGTCGAAGATGGGCTCGCCCAGCCCGGCCGGAACCCCGCTCGCCACCACCGTGACCTCCGCCCCGATGGAGTCGCCGGACTTGCGCAGGGCATCCATGTAGGCCTCGAGCTCCGCGACCGCCCGGGCGTCCGGCCAGAAGAAGGGATTGCGCTCCACCTCGTCCCAGTCCAAGGCCGCGTTGCGAAAGGGACCGAGTCGAGACAGGTAGCCGCGGATGCGGACCCCGTGGCGATGCTGGAGGTATTTCTTGGCGATGCCCCCTGCCGCCACCCGGATGGCCGTCTCTCGCGCCGAGGAGCGGCCGCCGCCCCTGTAGTCGCGCAGGCCGTACTTCATCGTGTAGGTGTAATCCGCGTGTCCGGGCCTGAACTTGGCCGCGATGTCGGAATAGTCCTTGGAGCGTTGGTCCTCGTTGCGGATCATCAGCCCGATCGGGGTACCCGTCGTCAGCCCTTCAAAGACGCCGGAAAGGATCTCGACGCGGTCCGACTCGCGTCTCTGGGTGGTGTGGCGGGACTTGCCGGGCCGGCGGCGGTCCAGGTCGCCCTGCAAGTCCGCCTCACACAGGGGCAGCCCAGGCGGGCAGCCGTCTACGATGGCACCGATGGCCGGACCGTGACTCTCGCCGAAGCTGGTCACCACAAAGAGCTTGCCGAAACTGTTGCCGGACATGGTGTCGGTCCTCGCCCTGGTGCAGGGGCGGGTGCAGGGGCGGGTGCACGCGCGGGCCAGGGGCCACCCGACGCCGCTGGAGAATCAGTTGACCGGCGGCGGAACCGGGTCCTTCGGGGTCAGCCAGGCGTTGCCCTTGGCCAGGACATCGCGGCTGAGGGTGCTCGTCGCCTGATGCAATTTGACACCATTGATAATGTAGTCATAACGCGAGCTCAGATAATCGAACTCCGCCTGAAACAGGGCGCGCTGGGCATTGAGAACGTCCACCTGGGTGCGGGTCCCGACCTCCAGGCCAGCCTGGGTCGACTCAAGATTGCTGCGGGCCGACACCACCGCCGCCTGCCGGGCCTTGACATCGCTGATGGAGGAGATGATGCCGCGGAAGGCGTCCTTGACCTGCTGCACGACGGCGCGGCGCTGCTGATCGAGCTGATCCTGGGCAGCACGCAGTTGATAGCCCGCCTGGCGGGTGCGGGACTCGACCGCCCCGCCCTGGTAGATCGGCACCGTCACCTGCAGCCCGACATAAGCGCCGTCAAGGTCCGTGTTGAAGTCCGCCGCGGAGCGGCTCCAGGTGTAGCCGGCGCTAGCCTGGACCGTGGGATAGTGCCCAGACCTCTGGATCTCAATCTGCTTCTTGGCCGCCTCCTCCGCCTGAATCGCAGCGAGGATGGCGTAGTTGCCCTGCAGGGCGGCCTCCACCCACTGGTTGATGTCATTCGGCTCGGGCGGCGCCAAGGGTAGCTTTTCCCCCAGCCGCGCGAGGGGCACATTGATGGGCCCGACAATCTTGCGCAGGGCCTCCCAACGGCTGTCCAGCGAGTTCTGGGCCAGGATGAGGTTGGCCCGCGACGAATCGTAGGCCGCCTGGCTCTCGTTCACGTCGGTGATGGCCACCAGCCCCACCTCGAAGCGCTGTCGCGACTGCTCGAGCTGGCGCTCGTTGGCCCGGACCAAGGACTCCGACACCCGTACCGCGTCCGCCCCGCGTAGGACCTCGAAGTAGGCCGAGGTCGTGCGCGCCATCAAGTCGATCTGGGCGTTGCTGTACTGGGCCTCGGCCTGGGCGATGGTGTTATCCGTCTGCTTGAGCTGTATCCAGTTGGCCCGGTTGTAGACCGTCTGGGTCACGACCGGGTTGATGGACCCGTCGACGTAGCTGTCGCTGCGCTTGAAGCTGCCCGAACTGGTATGGCCGGAGGTGCGCGCATTGTTGTAGGTGGCCTTCCCCGTGATGCCGATGTTGGGCAGGAGCAGCGCCTTGGCCTGCGGCTTGACCTCGCGCGTCGCATCGAGATTCGCTTGTGCCTCCTTCAGCACCGGGTCGCTGTCCACGGCCAGGTCATAGATCTGGAGCAAATCCTCCGCGCGGGCGAGGGGCGAGACGCCGAGCAGAAGAGAGGCGAGCAGCGCAGGGAAGGGGGAACGTGTCATGGTGCGTCCTTGGGGGAAGCGGAGTGCCGCGGAGGCAGGCCGTGGGATTATAGGCGCGGGCTGCACCCGGCTCAATTCGCGGACCTGCCCTGCCCCAGTCGCGCCCAGGTCCCTCAGCGCCTCAACGGTTGCACGGCAAGGGCCGCGTTGAACGGCCGCGCCCCGGGGACCTCGTGGGGCGCCGAGCTGTTCTGCGCACCCATGCGCCCCCAGATTGTGCAGCAGCGTCCGGCCCACCCTGGGCGTCATCGCCGCCACTTGCCACGAGCCAGCCTCCTATCCGCGACCATGTCCAGTCCACCAAGCCCAGTCCGCAGCACCCCCTACACCTGGGCCGACCTCGGGGCCATGGTCCTGGCCCACCGCCGCGACCTGACCCTGGCCAACCTCGTCGCCATCTTGGGCACGGCGGCGGCGGTCCCGGTGCCGCTCCTCATGCCCCTCCTGGTCGATGAGGTGCTGCTCGACCGGCCCGGCCCCCTGGTGGGCGCCATCGACGCCCTCTTCCCCGCCGCCTGGCACAGCGCCCTGCTTTCCATTACGGTCATCCTGCTCGCGACCCTGGTGCTGCGGCTGGTGAGCCTGGGACTGGCGGTCTGGCAGACGCGCAGCTTCGCGCGCATCTCCAAGGACGTCATCTTCCGCATCCGCCGCGACCTGCTCGAACGGCTCCAGCGCGTGTCCATGGCCGAGTACGAGACCCTTGGCAGCGGGACCGTCGCGAGCCATCTGGTCACCGATCTGGACGCGGTGGACGCCTTCGTCGGGACGGCCACCGCCAAGTTCCTGGTGGCGGTGCTGAGCATCGTCGGCACGGCGATCGTCCTGCTCTGGATGCACTGGCCGCTCGGGCTCTTCATCCTGGTGCTCAACCCGGTGGTGATCTACCTCACCACGCGCTTCGGACGTAAGGTCAAGGAGCTCAAGGGGCGCGAGAACGCGGCCTATCAGGCCTTCCAGGAGTCCCTGTCGGAGACCCTGGAGGCCATCGCCCAGATCCGCGCCGGCAACCGCGAGCGGTTCTACCTCCGCCGCACCATCGCCCAGGCGGACGACATCCGCGCCTTCTCCACCGCCTTCGCCTGGCAGAGCGACGCGGCCAACCGCCTGTCCTTCACCGTCTTCCTGTTCGGCTTCGACCTATTCCGGGCGGTGAGCATGCTCATGGTCCTGTACGCGGGCCTGAGCATCGGGGAGATGCTCGCCGTCTTCGCCTACCTTTGGTTCATGATGGGCCCGGTGCAGGAGGTCCTGGGCATCCAGTACGCCTACCAGGCCGCCTCTGCCGCCCTCGGACGCATCAACCGGCTGCTCGCGATCGGGCTGGAGCCGAGCTTCCCGCACCGGCACAACCCCTTCGCGGGCAAGACCACCGTGGGCGTGGCCCTGCGCGGGCTGTCCTTCTCCTATGGTGACGGGCCCCTGGTGCTGGATGGCATCGACCTCGACATCGCCGCTGGGGAGAAGGTCGCCCTGGTCGGGGCGAGCGGCGGCGGCAAGACCACCCTGGTGCAGATCCTGCTCGGCCTCTACCCGGCCGGCTCGGGCCAGGTGCTCTATGACGGGGTTCCAGTGGAGGAGATCGGCATGGACCTGGTACGCGACCACGTCGCCACCGTCCTGCAGCACCCCGCCCTGTTCAACGATACGGTGCGCATGAACCTGACCATGGGGCGCGAGATCCCGGACGAGCGACTCTGGTCCGCCCTGGAGCTGGCCCAGCTCGCCGACGTGATCGCCGAGCTGCCGGACGGGCTCGCCACCCTGCTCGGGCGCGGCGGCGTGCGCCTCTCCGGCGGTCAGCGCCAGCGGCTCGCCGTGGCCAGGATGGTCCTGTCCCACCCGGCGGTGGTCATCCTCGACGAGGCCACCTCGGCCCTCGACACCGAGACCGAGGGGCGTCTGCACAAGGCCCTGCGCGACTTCCTCGCCGGGCGCACGACCATCGTGATCGCCCATCGCCTGAGCGCCGTGCGCCAGGCCGACCGGGTGATCGTGCTGGAGGACGGGCACATCGTCGAGGATGGCCGTCACGAGGAGCTGATCGCAGGTCAGGGGCTGTACGCGGCCCTCTACCGCCGCCAGACCCACTAACCCTACCCCGGCGCCAGGGGCGCCTCGCCTTGATCGGAGCGACGGGTCGCAGGGTCATTACCTGCGAACCCCCTCCCCCGTGATGGGCACAAAGCGCACGGGCAGCACATCGCGCCGCTGCAGGCTGCCGTCGGCCTGCTTGGTGAGCAGCACTAGGTCCTGGGAGTGCAGCTCGCCGCCGAGGGGCATCACCAGGCGCCCGCCTGGGCGGAGCTGGTCCACCAAAGCCTGGGGGATCTCGGGGCCAGCCGCGGTGACGATCACCGCATCGACGGGGGC
>Ga0272446_1004979_pt1 | contig 15124 bp, 12 predicted proteins | sample YNPCB0061_FD_194587 | JGI IMG/M metagenome (GOLD analysis project Ga0272446, IMG submission 194587) | Hot spring microbial mat communities from Yellowstone National Park, WY, United States - YNP-CB-006-1 | ecosystem: Environmental > Aquatic > Thermal springs > Hot (42-90C) > Sediment | place...
CACGATGGGCGACTTCCACTCGCCGTTTTCGACCTTGATGAAGGCCAGGCCCTTGGCGCCGAAGCCGTAGGCGATGTCGGTCATGGCCTGGAGTTGTCCCTGGGTGGCGCCGGCCAGGCCCTTGGCGTTGAGCGCCTTGACCACCCCGCCAGCGGCGACCGCGCCGCTGAAGACCTTGAAGGGACTGGCGCGGAATTCCTCCGTGAAGTCTGCCAGCTCGAGGCCGAAACGCGTGTCCGGCTTGTCGCTGCCGTAGCGGTTCAGGGCGTCCTCGAACCGCAGACGCGGGAAGGGCGTGGGGATGTCCCGGCCCAGCGCCACCTGCCACACCCGGCGGAGCAGGCCCTCGATGACCGCGTAGATGTCTTCCCGGTCAACGAACGACATCTCGACGTCAATCTGGGTGAACTCGAGCTGGCGGTCCGCCCGCTGGTCCTCGTCTCGGAAACACCGGGCCAACTGGTAGTACCGCTCCAGGCCCGCCACCATGAGGATTTGCTTGAACTGCTGCGGGGACTGGGGCAGCGCGTAGGCCGTGCCCGGCTCGCGGCGGTTGGGCACCAGAAACTCCCGCGCCCCCTCGGGCGTGGACTTGAACAGGATGGGGGTCTCGACCTCGATGAAGCCCAGCGCGTCGAAGTAATTGCGCGTGGCCGCGGCCACCCGGCTGCGCAGGCGCAGATTGCGCAACATCTCCGGCCGGCGCAGGTCCAGGTAACGGTACTTGAGCCGCACCTCTTCGCTCACCCGCGCGGCGGCCTCCGGTTCGTCAATCTGAAAGGGCAGCGGGTCGGCCAGGTTCAACACTTCCAGCGTACGCGCCAGCACCTCGACCTGGCCGGTGGCGATCTTGGGATTCTCGGTGCCGGCGGGGCGGCGGCGCACCGGGCCGCTCACTCGCACCACGCTCTCGGGCCGTAGCGTCTCCGCCCGGTGGAAGACCTCCGCGGGCAGGTCGGACGGATCAAACACCACCTGCGTGCGCCCCTCGCGGTCGCGCACGTCCACAAAGATCACCCCGCCCAGGTCGCGGCGGGAATGGACCCAGCCCTCGAGCGTAACCGTTTGCCCGACGTGCTCCGGGCGCAGTTCGTTGCAATGATGCGTGCGTTTCATGCCCAAGCGGCTCCGCGCCGGCGCCCGCCAGGACGGCCCGCCGACGCGAAGCGAGCGCGCATCTTGGCCGCCGCGAAGCCGGTTTTCCAAGGCCAATTTTGGCGCGCCACCGGGATGCGGCGCATTTTTGTCTTCGCCCCCCTCAACATTCCCGAATTTTCGCCGGTCCGAGCCGCGGCAACCTTGAGGGACAACGGCAGTTTGTTGGGCTTTCTGAAAGTGGGTGCTCAAAAACTGAAATGCGCCGCCTGAAGCCGCGAGGAGGGCCGGGCCGGGGGTGGTGAAAGGCTGGTGAACAAATCCGGGGAAAAACGGCCCGAGCGCTATTGACACGACGGGGAGCAATGGGTAATTAACGGGAAACAGCGGTAGCAAAAGGCTCCCAGTGGCCTTTCCCGGCTTATGGCGGATGCGGCAGCCAACAACTCAGGCGACTACACCGGCACTTTCGAGCACGGTGTGGATGCCAGCTTCCGCGTCATGCTCCCCAGCACCTGGCACCCGGCAGACAAGGACACCCTGTTCACCATGATCCCCTGGCCGGTAAAGGACCCGGACCACTTGCTGGTGCTGCCCCCGGACCGCTGGGAACTGGTCAAGCAGCGGCTCAAGGAAACCTTCTCGCTGACCAGCAAGGTGGGCGCGGTCGTCCTGCGCGCGATTACCGGCTCGGCCGTGCGCAAGAAGCTGGACGACGCCGGCCGGCTCTGCCTGGGCGAAAAACTCGCCAAGCTCATTCACCTCAACGGCAAGGCGGCGCTGGTGGGGTGCAACGACACGTTTGAAATCTGGGAGCCCGGCCGCCTGGCCGCGGTCCAAGGGCTGATCCAAGAAGTGCCCGACGAAACCCTGGAAAACCTCCGCATATGAAATTGCTCGACCTCCTCGCTCTGGGGCGCACGTTCGCCAAAACCACCCCCCCACCCGCCGGCCTTGGGCCGGCCGCTCCCCTGTCCGACCTCCGGTTCGCCGGCAACGGCGAAGCGCCGGGCGGCGCCACGGCCGCGGCGTTTCCACGCCTGGCGCTCCAGACGTCCGGCGCGGCGGTCTGGCCGAACGAGCCCGACCTGCTTCGCCCGCTGCGCCGGACCGCGCCGCCCACCGCGTCGGCAGCCGCGCCGACCGCGCCGGCGGCCCTGCTCCCGGCTGCTTCACCCGGGTCGGCACGCGAATCGGCCCGTGCCTCCGCCCCCGCGAATCCCGCGCCCGGCAGCCGCCCCTGGGCCTCACCCGCTCCGACCCCCGCCGTGCGCCGCCGTCGCTGGTGGTGGCGCCAGCGCGGGCGCAGCCCGCGTCAGGGCGAACTGGCCCTGGCCGCGGTGCGGGTGGTGCGGAACGACCTCTTTGCCGACGACCTGGAATTCATTCCCCGGCCTTCCCCGCAAGCGCGGGGCCTGACCCTGGGCGCGGAGCGCGCGGTGCCCAGCGGCGGCTGGCGGGGGTGGTTGGCGCACTGGGCGAATCTGCTCGGGCTGCAACGGGAGCGGCGTCCATGAAATGCCGGAGTTCGTTCACACGCCGGTCCTGTTGCGCGAAGTGCTCGAAGGACTGCAACCGCGCGCCGGAGGACGTTACGTGGATTTGACCGTGGGCGGCGGCGGCCATGCCGCGGCAATTTTGGAAGCCAGCGCGCCGGACGGCACGCTGGTCGGGGTGGACCGCGACCCGGCGGCGCTGGCGGCGGCGCGGCAGCGACTGGCCCGGTACGGCCACCGGGTCGAGTTGCGGGAAGGCGCGTTTGACCGGCTGGGCGAGTGGGTCGCGCCCGGCAGTTGCGACGGCATGGTGGCCGACCTGGGCGTCAGTTCGCCGCAACTCGACACCCCGGAGCGCGGCTTCAGCTTCCAGCATGAAGGCCCGCTCGACATGCGCCTGGCGGGCGCGGGCGGTCCCACGGCGGCAGACCTGGTCAACCACCTCCCGGTGGAAGAACTGGCGCGGCTCTTTGCCGAACTGGGGGACGAACCCCGCGCGCGCGCCATTGCCCGGGCCATCGGGCGGGCGCGCGAGCAGGCGCCGTTGCTCACCACGCGCCAACTGGCCGAACTGGTCGCGCGGGTGGCGCCGCGGCCCGGCCGGGCGACGCACCCGGCCACGCGCGTGTTTCTGGCCCTGCGCCTGGCGGTGAACGACGAGTTGGGCGTGCTCGAGCGCGGTTTGGTCGCCGCCTGGCGGGCGCTGCGCCCGGGCGGGCGGCTGGCGGTGATCACCTTCCACGGCGGCGAGGTGCGGGTGGTGCGCCGATTCCTCCGCGAGCGGGAGCGCGCCTACGAACTCCCCGCGGGTCAGGCGGACGTGCCGGAGCTGCGGCGCCCCTGCCCGCCCCGGTTGCGGCGCGTGACCCGCCGTCCGGTCACGCCCGGCGCGGACGAGGTGGCGGCCAATCCCCGTGCCCGGTCCGCGCAACTTTGGTTGATGGAAAAGCTCGCCGATTAACCCCGGCCAAACCCGGCAGCCCCGATGGCGGAATTGCGCAAAAGTCGAAGGTCTCCCGGCAGCATCCTGCGGTTGGGTCCGCTGGTGTGGGCGGGGCTGTTGTGCGCGTTTCTGGCCGCGGCGGCGATCGGCTTTGTCTGGCACCGCAACCGCAACGAGCAGCTCCTGCGCGCCAATGCCAAGCTGCGCCAGGAAATCGAAGCCCGGCTCAAGCTCAACCAGGACCTCGAGGCCCAGCTCCAGTTCATGACCCGGCCCGACGTCCTGGCCGCGCGCGCGCGCGCAATGGGGATGGTGCAGCCCGAACCTGCGCAAATCCTGAAAGTGACCCTGACGCCGCACAGCGGGCCGGTCGCGGCCCTGCCGCCGGGGCAATTGGCGACCGAACGGCCGGCCGCCCGGCCAGGAGGCGTCCGATGATCCGCACGGTGAAATACGGGCGGCTCCTGGCCTTGAGCCTGGCGGTGTTGCTGGCCTACACGGGCCTGCTGGGCTGGCTCTTTTACCGGCAGGTGGTCGTGCACCCGCGCTTCGCCGCCCTGGCCCGCGAGGACATGAATTTCAAGCGCGTGCACCCGGCGCGCCGCGGCAGCATCCTGGATCGCCGCGGCGTGGCGCTGGCCACGAGCGTGCCCGTGAAGGCCGTGTGTGCCGACCCCGCCCTGCTCGCGCCGCATCGCGGCCTGGTGGCGCGCACGCTGGCGCCGCTGCTTGAATTGCCCGAGGAAGTCCTGCTCCAGCGCCTGGAGCCGCGCCTGATCACGCGCGAAGTGAACGGCTCGAACCTGGTGGTCACCAGCCGCTACACCGTGCTCCAGCACAAGGTGCCGTTGGACCGCTGGCAGACCATCACCCAGGCCATGAGCCGCCTGGACTTCGGCGTGAACGAGCGCCGGCTCCGCCCGCGCGACCGCGAACTGCTCCGGGCCATTCGCGCCCGCGGCGTGTTCGGCCGGGACGATTACCTGCGGCAATACCCCAACGGCACCCTGGCCGCGCAGGTGCTGGGGTTCATCGCCTCGGGCGAAAGCCAGAAAGACGAGGGCACGGTCTTCGAGGACCACGGCGTGATGGGCCTCGAACTGACCTTCGATGAGCGCCTCAACGGCACCCACGGCTGGACCACCCGCGAGGGCCATTTGCCGCCCCGGCCCGGCCTGGACCTGGTGCTCACGCTGGACGCGGGCGTCCAGTACATCGTCGAGACCGAACTGGCGCGCGCGGCCGAGCAGTGTCACCCCGTCGGCGCGGTGGGCGTGGTCTTGGTGCCGCAGACCGGCGAGCTGCTCGCCCTGGCCAACTGGCCCTTCTTCGACCCCGCCCGGCCCGGCACCAACCAGGCGGCCTTCCGCAATCGCGTCATCATGGACCAGTTCGAGCCGGGCTCGACCTTCAAGGGCCCGAGCCTCGCGCTGGCGCTCGAGCACGGGGTGCTTTCGCTGGAAGAGACCGTGGATTGCGAAAACGGCTACTGGCGGGAGGCCCGCCTGCGCGACGCCCACCCGTACGGGGTGCTGAGCTTCGCCCAGGTGATCGCCAAGTCCTCGAACATCGGCGCGGCCAAGGGCGCGCGGCGGCTGGGGCCGGAACGGCTCTACCAGGGCTTGCGCGACTTCGGCTTCGGCGCGCCCACCTTGCTGCCGCTGCCCGGCGAAGTGCCGGGCACGCTGCACCCGCCCCGCGCCTGGGATGGCCTGTCCATCACCCGCATCCCCATCGGCCAGAGCGTCAGCGCCACGCCGCTGCAAATGGCCCTGGCCTATGCCACGCTGGCCAACGGCGGCCTGCGCGTCCCGCCGCGGCTGGTGAGCCACCTCGCCAACGAGACGGGCGCGGTCGTGGCCCAATACCCGGTGGAGCCCCCCCGGCGCGTGGTGCGCGAAGAAGTGGCCGCCGCCATGACCCGCGCCCTCAAGGGCGTGGTCTCCCCCGAAGGCACCGGCAAGCGCGCCCGCCTGGAGCATTACACCGTGGCGGGCAAGACCGGCACCGCCCAAATCTCCGCCGGCAAGCACGGTTACAAGCCCGGCAAGTACTACTCCTCGTTCGTCGGCTACCTGCCGGCCGACCGCCCCGAGGTGTGCATCCTGGTCGCGTTCATCGAACCGGCCCTGCGCACCGGCTACGAGGGCGGCGCGCTGGCCGCGCCGGTCTTCGCCGCCATCGCCCATCGCGTGGCCGGCTATTTGCGCCTCGAACCGGACCTCGCCCCCGAACCCGGGCCGACCCCGCCCGGCCCGGCCGACACACTCCTGACCCGTTCCCTGGCCTGGCAGCCGGACGCGTCCCGGTCCGCGCCCGCACCGGCCCCCAACCGTTCCCGAGTCCTGCGGTGAAAAACGTCCTCAAACTCCGCCACCTCGCCCACCGGGTCCGCGCGCTGAAAGTGGACGGCGCGCTGGACGCCCCCGTCGCCGCGCTGGCCTACGACGCCCGCACCGTGGTGCCGGGCGCGGTGTTCTTTGCCATGCCGGACCGCGAGCCCGCCGAGGGCCGGTTCGCCATTCCCCGGGCCATCGAGCGCGGCGCGGCGGCCATCGTCTGCGAGCACGGCGGCTTTCTGCCCTACCGCGCCACCCGCATCCGCGTGGCCGACTGCCGGCGCGCGCTGGCCCTGGCCGCGGCGGCCTTCCACGGCGAACCGAGCCAGAAACTCCAGGTGGTCGTGGTCACCGGCTGCGCCGCCCGCGTGGCCGTGGCGCATCTGCTGGCGGAGATTTTCCGCGCCGCGGGGATTCCCACCGGGTTGGCCGGCAGCCGGGGCTGCTCCCTGGGCGCGCGCACGCTGCCGCCCCTGGCGCCCGCCGCCGAGGCGCTCGAAGTCCAGGAATGCCTGGCCGAGATGCTCCGTGCCGGTTGCCGGGCGGGGATTCTGGAACTGCCGCCGGAGACCGTTTCGCGCGGCGTGCTGGCCGGCGGCGAAGTGGACCACTTGGTGATCACGCGGCTGGAAGCCGGGCCGGGGGACGTTTCTGCGCTGCAATCTCCCGGCCGGGCCCAACTGCCCGAGGGTTGGCAACACGGCGTGCGGCTCCGCCCCGGCCCGAACGGACGCCGCCTGGCCGGCGGGCTCTGGCACGTGGAAGACGTCCTGGCCGGCCGCGCCGGGAACGGTGCCGAGTTGTTCTTCCGCGTGAGCGGCGTCCTGGCGCCCGCCGCGGCTTACCGCGCCCGGCTCGAGCGCGCGGACCTGCGCGGCACCGATCTCCGCGTGGCCGCCCCGGAAGGCGGCGGATGGCACGCCCGCCTGCGCCTGCCCGGCCGCGGCCTGGCACGCGCCGCCCTGGCCGCCGCGGCCCTGGCGCTGCAATGGAAACTGCCGCTCTCCGCGGTGCAACGCGGCCTGGTGCACGCCGCCGCGGTGCCGGGCCGGCTCGAACCGGTGGGCACCGTCCACGGCGCGCCGGTCTTGGTGGACGCCACGCCCGCGTTGGAGGATTTTGAGGCCGCGCTGCGCGAGCTGCGCGACCTCACCCCGGGCCGCTTGCGGGTGCTGTTTGGGTGCGGCTGGCGCCACCCGGCCCCGGAGCGGCCGGCCTGGGGCGCGACGGCGGCGCGCTGGGCAGATGACGTGATTTTGACCGACGACAACCCGGGCCGGGAATCGCCCGCCGCCCTGGCCGCCGCCGTGGCCGCGGGCTTCGCCTCTGTGGCCGGCCACCCGCCCCGGTACGAGCCCGACCGCGCCGCGGCCATCGCCGCCGTGCTGGCCCACGCGCAAGCGGGAGACTGCGTGCTGCTGGCCGGCAAGGGCCATCACACCGTGCAGGAACTGGGGCCGTGCGTGGTGCCGTTTGACGACCGCGCCGTGGCCCGGGCGTGCCTGCGCCCGGCGTCCGCCCGGCCCCGGACCTGGAATCCGGCCACCGTCCTCCGATGAACCCGCGTCCGTTGCCAAGCCTGGCCGAAGATTGCGGCGGCGCCTGCGCCGGGCCGCCGGAGGTGCTCGTGCGCCGCGTCTGCACCGACTCGCGCGCGGTCCAGCCGGGAGACCTGTTTGTCTGTCTGCGCGGCCCGCATTTTGACGGGCACGCCTTCGCGGCCGAGGCCTGGCGGCGCGGCGCGGTGGCGGTGCTGGGCGAGGTCGGGCGCCTGAGCGGGCTGCCCGCGGATTGTCCGCGGGTGACGGTGCCGGACAGCCGGGTGGCGCTGGGGCGGCTGGCAGCGGCGGAGCGGCGGCGGTTTGCCGGTCCGGTGGTGGCGGTGGCCGGCTCGAACGGCAAAACGACCACCAAGGAACTGCTGGCCGCGGTGCTGCGCCGGGCCGGGCGCACCCTGGCCAGCCGGGCCAGTTTCAACAACGACATCGGCGTGCCGTTGACGTTGCTGGAGCTGGAGGCGGACCACGCGGCGGCGGTGGTCGAAGTGGGCACCAATCATCCCGGCGAACTGGCGCCCCTGTTGTGCCTGGCGCAACCCACCCACGGCGTACTCACCCGCCTGGGCCGCGAGCACCTCGAGTTTTTCGGCGACCTGGACGGCGTGATCGAGGAGGAAGGCACGCTCGCGAGTTTCCTGCCACCGGAGGGGGTGCTGGTTTTGGTGGGCGACAGCCCGGGCGCGGCACGCATCCGCCGGCGCACCCGCGCGCGGGTGGTGAGTGTGGGCTGGTCGGCCGAGGACGACTGGCAGGCCGTGGCGGCCGTGATCAGCGAGTCGGGCACGGAGTTTGCCGTGCGCGCGCCCCGGCCGGAGTGGTCCGGCGAGTACCGGATGCGGTTGCTCGGGCGGCATCAGGTGGAAAACGCGCTGCTGGCCGTGGCGCTGGGCGCGGAGCTGGGCTTGCGCCGCGAGCAGGTGGAGGCGGGCCTGGCCGATGGCCTGCCGGCGCCGCACCGCTTGCAACTGACCGAGGCCGGCGGCGTGCGCGTGCTGGACGACACCTACAACGCCAACCCGGAGTCGGTGCGGGCGGCGCTGGCGCTGTTGCGCGACCTGGATTGCCCGGGCCGCCGGCTGGCGGTGTTGGGCGACATGGGCGAACAAGGGCGGCACGCCCCGGCTGTGCACGAGGAGATCGGGCGCGCGGCCGCGGCGGCGGGCGTGCACCGGCTCTTTGCCGTGGGCCGGTGGGCGGCGGCCTGCGCGGCGGGCGCGCGCGCGGGGGGGGTGACGGCGTGTGAGTGTTTCGCGGCGGACGCGGTGCCGGGCGTGGCCGCGGCGGTGTTGGACCGGGCGCAGCCGGGTGACGCGGTGCTGGTGAAGGCCTCGCGGGCCGCGCGGCTGGAGCGGGTGGTGGAGGCGCTGCTGGCCGGCCTGGCGGGCGCGGGCGCGAACGGGGCGGAGCGGCGTCTGCGGGAGAAAGGGGTGTCATGCTCTACAGTTTGACCCAGTACCTGCTCGAACAGACCCAGGGCACGGAATTCGGGGAGTGGATTTCGTGGCTGCGCGTGTTCCGGTACATCACGTTCCGGGCGGCGGGGGCGACGTTGACGGGGCTGGTGTTGAGCCTGCTGCTGGGCCGGCGGGTGATTGCCTGGCTGCGGCGGATGAATTTCGGCGAGCATTACGAATCGAAGGCCGCGCAGCACGGGGCGACCGACGTCACCGGCGGCTCGGTCAAACGCGGCACGCCCACGATGGGCGGCTTGTTGATGGTGGGCGTGATCGAGGTGACCGTGCTGCTCTGGACGCCGGTCAACCACCTCGTGGCGCTGACGCTCCTGCCCTTGTTCGGGCTGGCGGTGCTGGGCTTTTACGACGACTACACCAAGATCACCCGCCGCTCCGGCGACGGCGTGCAGGGGCGGGTCAAGCTGGTGGCCCAGGCGGCCCTGGGCCTGTTCATCGCGGTGTACTTGTGGTCACTGCCGGAGACGCGCGCGTTGATCGCGGACCTGCGGGTGCCGTTTTTCAAGTACCCGGTGCTGACGGACGCGGCCTGGGTGGGCGGGCTGGTGACGGTGTTGACGATCATGGGCAGCTCGAACGCGGTGAACCTGACCGACGGCCTGGACGGCCTGGCGGTGGGCAGCATGGTGATCGTGGCCGGGGTGTTCATCGTGCTGGCCTACGTGGCCGGGCACGCGAAGATCGCGGCCTACCTCCAGGTGCCCTACATCCCGGGCGCGGGCGAGTTGACGGTGGTGTGCGCGGCGCTGGTGGGGGCGGGGCTGGGCTTCCTGTGGTTCAACTGTTATCCGGCGGAGGTGTTCATGGGCGACACCGGATCGCTGGCGCTGGGCGGGGTGCTGGGGATCATCGCGGTGCTCATTCACCAGCCGCTGGTGCTGGTGATCGCCGGGGGCGTGTTTGTGCTCGAGGCGCTCTCGGTGGTGCTCCAGGTGGGCTATTTCAAGTGGACCCGCCGGCGGTACGGCGCGGGGCAGCGGCTGCTGCGGATGGCGCCGTTGCACTACCACTTCCTGAAACTGGGCTGGCCGGAGTCGCGGGTCACCACGCGCTTTTACATCCTGGGCTTTGTGTTCGGCGTGGCTGCGCTGGCCACCTTGAAACTGCGATGAACCGGCAACCGACACGAGCCGGGGGAGCGCGCGGGCCCACGCCGCGAAGGCGCCGGCGTTGGGGGATTCCCCGGCGGCGGTTTGCCGCTTGCCCCGCGCCCGGTGGAGGACTACAAGATTTGCGCGGGACGGGGGTGCGCGTCGTTTCCGGCGAGGTGGCCCGGCGAACCCCGGATTGTTCGCGTTTCAACCAGTTTTCCAACGCCGAGCAACGGGGCGAGCCAATTCGCCGGGCCGTGCTGCCGTGGTGGCGCACTAACCGGAACGATGGCTGCCCCCCGCCCGTCAACCGGACCGTCTCCCGCGCCGTCGCACCCGAGCCACCCCGGCCCCCGGCCGCCGCGACCCCGACTTTGCCGGGGATTCGTCGAGGGCGAATCTCCCGACAACAATCCAACAGCCCCTCGAGCCTCGAACCCATCAGGAATTGTCTGCCATGAACACCCAATCGCCCTTGCAGCCTCTCGGGCGTCTGCCCAACTCCGGCAAGCCCTACACCAACCTGGCCGTGATCTCGATCGTGGCCCTCCACGTCATCTTCTTCACCGGCCTGTTGCTCCAGGGCTGCCGCCGGCCCAAGACCGAGACCGCCCAGACCCCGGACCTCGGTCTGCTGCCGCCGCCGACCACCAACGCCGTGCCGGCCACCAACGCCTTCGCCGGCTACGCCCCGCCCTATGGGGCGACGCCCAGCCCGGCGCCGACCACCACCAACCTGCCAGCGTGGGAAACCTCCGCGCCCACCAACGTGCCCGCCACCCTGCCCACCAACCTCTGGACCGGCACGACCTCCCAACCGACCAATCTTGTGGCGACTCCGGAGCCGTCCCTGACTGCCGCGCCCGCTGCCGTTACCGAACACAAGATCGCCCCGGGCGACACCCCGGCCCGCATCGCCCGCAAGTACGGCATCACCCTCGACCAACTCCGCGAGGCCAATCCGAACATGGACGAGCGCCGCCTGCGCATCGGCCACACGCTGCGCATCCCCGCTCCGGCGACCCGCGAAAGCGCAGCGCTCACCCCTGCGACGACCGAGACAGCCACCGCCGCGCCCGCGGCCACGATCCACGTGGTCAAACCCGGCGAAACGCTGACCCGCATCGCCGCGCGCTACGGCACCACCGTGAAGGAGCTGCGCCAGTACAACAACCTCAAGACCGACCGCATCCTGGTGGACCAGAAACTCAAAATCCCGCCCGCCCCGGCCAAGGCGGCGGCGCCCACCGGCACCAACAATTAGCGTGCACGACCGCGCGGGGACGCGGCCTCCCGACGTCCCCGCGCGGCGCCCCCGCCCCCCCCCCCCCCGCGCGGCGCCCCGGCCCGCGCCCCCACCCGCACCCCACCCGCCCATGAAAGCCGCGGCCACCCTGTTGGTGATCATCGTGCTGGCGTTGACCAGCCTCGGGCTGGTGGTCCAGTACAGCGTCAACCCGGAGGCGGAAAGCTGGCGGTTTCTTTCGCGCCAGCTCCTGGGCGCGGGCCTGGGGGTGGTGCTGGCCGCGCTGGTGGCGTTTGTGCTGCCCTACGCGTGGTTGGAGCGGCTGGCGTGGGTGGCGCTGGGGCTGGCCGTGGTGCTGCTGGTGTTGGTGCTGTTGCCGCTGCCCTTCTGCCATCGGGCCAACGGCGCGCAGCGGTGGTTCCGCTTCGGCGGCGTGCAGTTCCAGCCCTCGGACTTCGCCAAGCTCGCCCTGCTGCTGGCGCTGGCCCGCTACACGGCCCGCGCGCGCGGCGAGATGAGCACGTTCACCCGCGGGGTGCTGGTGCCCGGGGCGTTCATCGGCCTGGTGCTGGGGTTGATCTTCATCGAGCCGGACTGGGGCACGGCGCTGATGCTGGGCGCGGTCTGCACGGTGGTGCTGCTGACCGGCGGGGTGCGCTGGCGTTATTTCCTGCCGCCCGTGGTGTCGCTCCTGGTGGGTGTGGCCGCCCTGGTTGCCTACGACCCCACCCGGTTCGACCGCGTGTACAGCTTCCTGCACGTCGAGGAGACCCGCCAGGACACCGGACACCAGGTCTGGCAATCCTGGATCGCGCTGGGCGCGGGCGGCCTGACCGGCGTGGGCTTTGACCGCAGCACGCAGAAACGGTTTGTGCCCGAGCGCCACACCGATTTCGTGTTTGCCATCATCGGCGAGGAATTCGGCTTCGTGGGCAGCGCCACGGTGGTGCTGTTGTACATGCTCCTGTTCGGCTGCGGGGTGTTCATCGCCTGGCGCGCGCCGGACGCCTTCGGCACCTATCTGGCCGCGGGGCTGACCTTCCTGCTCGGGCTGCAGGCGCTTTTCAACATCGCCGTGGTCACCGGCGCGCTGCCCAACAAGGGCCTCTCGCTGCCCTTCCTGAGTTACGGCGGCTCGAACCTCCTGATGCTCCTGGTCGGCGCCGGCCTGTTGCTGCGCGTGGCCCGGGCCGCGGTCGAGCGCCCGCGCGAGGAACCCGCCGAACTGGCTTTCATGTCCGTCCCCGAATCCCGTCCGGCCTGAGATGAACCGACCCCACCCTGCCCCACCCCTCGTGGCCATTGCCTGTGGCGGCACCGGCGGCCACCTCTTCCCCGGGCTGGCGGTGGGCGAAGTCCTCGCCGCGCGGGGCCTCGACGTGCTCTACCTGGTTTCGCGCAAGGAAGTGGACCAGCAAATCGTCCACGGCCTGCCCGCGGACCAGGTGGCCGCGCTCCCCGCCGTGGGCCTCGATGGCCGGGGCACGCTGGCCTTCGTCCGCGCGTGGGTGGCCTCCTGGCGCGAGGTGCGGCGGCTGTTTCGTGCCCGCCCCCCCGGCGCGGTGCTGGCCATGGGCAGCTTCACCAGCGCGCCGCCCGTGCTCGCCGGCCAGCGCCGGGGCGCGGCCACGTTTCTCCACGAGGCCAACGCCATTCCCGGCCGGGCCAACCGCTGGCTCGCGCACGTGGTGGACGCCGCCTACGTGTACTTCCCCGAAGCCGCCGAGCGGCTCTGGCACGAACACATCCACCCGGTGGGCATGCCGCTGCGCGAGGCCTTCCGCGGCCCGGCGCCGGACCCCGCCGGCTGCCGGCTGGCCCTCGGGCTGCGGCCCGCCGACCCGGTGTTGCTCATCACCGGCGGCAGCCAGGGCGCGCGGGCCCTCAACGAAATCATGCTGCGCACCCTGCCGGTGCTGCGCCTCTGGGAGCCCCGCCTGCAGGTCATCCACCTGACCGGCGCGTTGGATTTTGAATCGGTGCGCCAGGCCTATCGCGCGCAGGGGTTCCCCGGCCTGGTCCGGCCGTTCCTCTCGGAGATGGACCTGGCCCTGGGCGCGGCCACGGCGGTGGTGAGCCGCGCGGGCGCATCGTTCCTGGCGGAAGTCGCCGCCTGGCGCGTGCCGGCGTTGCTGGTGCCCCTGCCGACCGCCGCCGACAATCATCAGTTCCACAACGCCCGTCTCTTCGCCGCGTCCGGCGCCGCCCGCCTGCTCCCCCAGGCTGAGGCCACGCCCGAGAAACTGGTCTGGGAACTGCGCGCCCTGCTGCACGAAGCACCGCTGCGCCGCTCGCTCCAACAGGGCCTGGCCCGCTGGCACACGCCCGAAGCCGCCGAGCGCCTGGCCGAAGCGCTGGCTGCCGCCGCCGCCCGCCGCCAACCCGCCGCCCGCCCCGCCACCGCTCCCGCCGCCCCCGGGCTGGCGCCGCGACCGGAAACTCCGCTGGCCCGCCCCACCTGACCATGCCCGCCCCCGAGCCACTCCTCACCGCGGCGCCCCACCCGGCCGCGCACGACCCGCCCCCTGGCCGGGACTGGGAGGAACTCGGCGCGGCCCTGCGCGCGCGGCTTTCGCCCGCGGCCCGGGTGCTCGTGCGCGAACCGCTGGCCCGGTACACCACCTTGCGCGTGGGCGGCCCGGCGGATTTGTTCGTGGCGCCGGCCGCCGAGCCGGACCTGGCCGCGGTGCTGCAATTCTGCGCCGCGCACGACCTGCCCTGGCGCGTGCTGGGACGCGGCTCGAACGTGCTCGTGCGCGACGGCGGCGTGCGCGGCGTGGTGGTGACCCTCGCCCACCCCGCCTTTTGCGCCGTGCGAGTGCAGGGCGACACCCTCCACGCGGGCGCCGGCGCGCGGGTCAAGGCCGTGGCGGCCGCCGCGCTGCAACACGGCCTGGCCGGGCTGGAATTTCTCGAGGGCATCCCCGGCAGCGTGGGCGGCGCGCTGCGCATGAACGCCGGCGCCTTCGCCGGCTGGACCTTTGCCGTGCTTGAACGGGTGCGGTTGATGACCCCGCAGGGCGCGATCGAAGAACGCCCGGCCGCCGCGGTGCCGGCCGCCTACCGGAACTGCCCGCTCTTCACCACCCACATCGCCCTGGGCGCGGTCTTCCGCGGCCGCCCCGAGGCGCCGGAAGCCATCCGCGCCCGCATGGCCGAGTACAGCCGGCGCCGCTGGCAGACGCAGCCCCGCGACCCCAGCGCCGGTTGCATCTTCAAAAACCCCCCCGCCCTGCCCGCCGGCCGCCTGGTGGACGAGCTGGGGCTCAAGGGCACGGGCGTGGGCGGAGCCCGTGTCTCCGAGGTGCACGGCAACTTCATCATCAACACCGGCGCCGCCACCGCGCGCGACATCCTCGAACTGATCCGCCGCATCCAGGCCGAGGCGCGCGCCCGGCGGGGCATCGAGCTCGAACCGGAGGTGGAAATCCTCGGCGAAGATTGACGCCATGTCCGCTCCCTTGCACATCGTGGTGATGCTCGGCGGCCCCTCGGCCGAACGCGAGGTGTCCCTGCGCTCCGGGGCCGCCGTGGCCCGGGCCCTGCGAGCGCGCGGCCACCGCGTGACCGAGCTGGACCCGGTCACGCCCGGCTGGACCCTGCCGGCGGACACGGACGTGGTCTTCCTGGCGCTGCACGGCACCTACGGCGAGGACGGCACGGTGCAGCGCGAGTTGGACGCGTTGGGCGTGCCGTACACCGGGTGCGACGCCGCGGCCAGCCGCGTGGCCTTCGACAAGGTGCTGACCAAGCGCCGCTGCGTGGCGGCAGGCGTGCCCACGCCGCGCTTTTTGGTGCTGCGCGAGCCGCAGCCCGGTCTGCCCGAGGGCTGGGCCCCGCCGCTGGTGCTCAAACCGGTCCGCCAGGGCTCGAGCGTGGGCCT
>Ga0272446_1004980_pt1 | contig 15114 bp, 11 predicted proteins | sample YNPCB0061_FD_194587 | JGI IMG/M metagenome (GOLD analysis project Ga0272446, IMG submission 194587) | Hot spring microbial mat communities from Yellowstone National Park, WY, United States - YNP-CB-006-1 | ecosystem: Environmental > Aquatic > Thermal springs > Hot (42-90C) > Sediment | place...
CGGGTCGTCGGCTACCGCTACGAGCTGCCGACCGAGCGACTCGACGCGGTGTTCAGCGCCGAGTCGACCAAGACGCTCTCGGCCGGCGAGGTCGCGCTCACCACCCGGCTCGACCCGATCGTCGGCGAGTCGACCGTGACCGACCTGGCCGAGCTCCAGACGCATCGCCTCCAGGAGGTCGCCTTCGTCCTTGCCCGGCGCACCCTGGCGGACTACTTCCGCGACGCCGACGGCGCCGAGCGGCCCTGGCTCTTCCCGCAGGTGCTCGCCATCACCCGCCGCTGGCTCGCCGAATGCGTCGTCTGCAAGGACCACGCCTTCCCCCAGCTCCTCCTCCTCGCCGAGGAGAGCCACGACGCCGCCGACCGGATCTACCGCTCGATCGTGCGCGGCACCGAGGGTGAGAAGCGCCTGCTGCCGATCCTGCGCCCCTACGATCCGATCGGCTCGACCCGCTACGTCGACTTCACGACCACGAAGGACGTCTATGCGACCGAGAAGAGCCATCTCAACTACGTCGTGATCGACTCGGGCTGGGAGGCGAAGGTCGCCGCGGTCCTCGACGAGACGCCCGAGGTGGACGGCTACGCGAAGAACCAGGGCCTCAACTTCAAGATCCCCTACGCCTACGAGGGCCAGGCCCACCACTACGTGCCCGATTTCATCGTCCGCATCGCCACGGCCTCGGGCGGCGACGTCCCCTGCCAGCTGATCGTCGAGGTGACCGGCGAGCAGAAGGCGGACAAGGCGGCCAAGGTCGCCACCGCGGAGACCCTGTGGGTGCCGGCGGTGAACAACGACGGACGCTTCGGGCGCTGGCTCTTCCTGGAGGTGACCGACCCGTGGGACGCGGAGCACCTGATCCGAGCGAAGATCGAGGCGATCGCCGGCAGCCCGGGGTTCGAGCTGGCGACCAGGGGGTCGCTCGAACGGTGACGAAGGCGCGACGTTTCCACTTCCCGGTTCTGTACCTCCACATACCTGACCGATGGGTGGTCGGGGAGGTCGAGTTCGCACCGGAAGGCACGCTCCTCCAGGCGATCGAGGCGGCTCGCGCCACTGAGGACCGTGCAACCAGGCAGCAGTTCTTGGCGGTCCTGGCCGAGCGCGCTGGGGCGACCTCGTGCGCAACCGCCAGTGCATGCGCTACCACGACTGATGAAGCCATGGAGGTGATCCGGGGCTCGATCGCCGTGCTGCGCCTGTATCAGCGGGCGCGCCATCGACGCATCGACTTCGACCGGCAGACCTTCGGACTGCCCGGCGACATCGGTAGCGCAGTAGTCGATCACTGGGAAACCGAGCACGATCGATTCGTGGGCGGTGGCCTGATGCGGCTGTGGAATCTGGGGAGCTTCACGTTTCCGGCGGAGGACCTGCGGGCGTTTCCTGCTGACCGGCGCTTCAACTACCTCGATCAGGCGCTCCGCAGACCGATCGGTGACCGCACCGACTTCGAGGAGCGGTTCCTGAAGGCAATCCGCTTCATGGAGCGGGCGAACTCGATGCTCGAAGATCCAATCCGGGTCGTCCTGCTGGCGGCCGCGCTCGAACTGCTCCTCGGCGACGAGCCCATGAAGGGTCGCGCGCACCGAGTGGCACGGCGGGCGGCCTACCTCACGTGCCGCGAGGAACCTGGCCTCCCACGCCACGGCTCATCCAGGCCGGCGTGCTTCTATCTCGCGGCGATCAGCAGAAACGAGGTAGAAGCCGAGATGAGGCGACTGAGGGCGGCGGGCCAGCCAAACGCGTGCTCGTTCTACCTGGACGTGGCCGACCTGAGTGCCGATCGGAACGCCGTCCTCCATGAGGCTGCGGGGGCCGACCTCATCGAAGGGCGCAGTCACCACCAGAGCCGCGTCGACGAGATCATCCTCACCACTCTCGAATGGGTCGCTAACACGGGGGCCGGGGGGTTGCGGGACCTGGACGTGGAGATCGAGGCGGCCGGAGGAGCAGCGGCGCCGGCGCCCGTGTGCGCCGTCAGCGCGAAGGCGGAGGTAACTGATGGCGCGTAGGATCGCGAGGCCCGCCGGCTCGACCCCCGTCACCGCCACCCGCCACGCGAAGGAGCGGCGCGTGAACATCCCGACCGTCGAACTCGAGGCCTTCGCCGAGGACGAGGAGCGCCGACCGGCGAGCCTCCTCTACCCGCGGGACACATCGCTCGACCCGCAGCTCGTCTGGAAGGGCAAGGACGAGCAGGACCGCCAGCCACTCGAAGTCCCGGCCGTGCCGATCTACATCCAGGAGCAGATCGAGCCCCGGGCGATCATCGAGGACCTCCGCGCGCAGACCGCCGCCGGGCGCGACACGCAGCTCGATCTCTTCAGCGACTTCAACGGCATCCCGTTCGAGGAGCGGGTTGAGTTCTATCGCCACCCAATGCACTGGACGAACCGCCTGATCCTCGGCGACTCGCTCCTCGTCATGGCCTCGCTCGCCGAGAAGGAGGGGCTCAAAGGCCAGGTCCAGTGCATCTACGTCGACCCGCCCTATGGGATCAAGTTCGGCTCGAACTGGCAGGTCAGTACGCGCAAGCGCGACGTCAAGGATGGCAAGGCGGAAGATGCCACCCGCCAGCCCGAGCAGGTCCGTGCCTTCCGTGACACCTGGGAGCTCGGCATCCACTCGTACCTGAGCTACCTGCGTGATCGGTTCGTCGTCGCGCGCGACCTGCTCACCGAGTCCGGCTCGATCTTCGTCCAGATCGGCGACGAGAACGTGCATCTCGTGCGGTCGCTGCTGGACGAGGTGTTCGGCTCGGATAACTACTGCGCCCAGATCGTCTTCCGGAAGACGACAGGGAAGGGCAGCTCGCTGCTTGACAACACGTACGACGGGCTGCTCTGGTACAGCCGCGATCGAGTCAACGTGAAGTACCGCACCTTGTATCAGCCGCGGTCGATCGAGGACGACTACAACCTCAGGCGTCTTGAGCTCCCCGATGGATCACGCCGTTTCATGACCGACGAGGAGGTCCGCACTGGGTCCCTGCCTCCTGGAACGCGAGCCTATCGCCATAACCCGATTGTCTCGCAGACGGCGTCGCCAACGACTCTGTATTCGTACCAGTTTGAAGGCCGGAGCTTTTCGCCCCGTGGCGGGGGATGGCGAACGAACCTCGATGGGATGCGGCGCCTAGAGTGGGCCGGCAGGTTGGTCGCGGTCGGGAACACACTGACCTTCATCCGGTACCTCGACGACTTCCCGTACAAACCGTTCAACGACATCTGGGACGACACTCGGCAAAGTGGCTTCGGTGACGACAAGCTCTACGTCGTTCAGACGGCGACCCGGGTTATCGAGCGTTGCCTCCTCATGACGACCGATCCAGGAGACCTCGTGCTCGACCCCACCTGTGGCAGCGGCACGACCGCCTACGTTGCCGAGCAGTGGGGCCGGCGCTGGATCACGATCGACACGAGCCGGGTCGCACTCGCGCTGGCGCGGACGCGCCTCATGGGCGCGCGCTACCAGTACCACTTGCTCGCCGACTCGCCAGAAGGGCGCAAGAAGGAGGCCGAGCTGGCTGGCCAGCCGGTCCTGGGCGGCCCGACCGAGGGCGACATCCGCCAGGGCTTCGTCTACGAGCGCGTCCCGCACGTCACCCTGAAGTCGATCGCCCAGAACCCCGACATCCACGAAGGGATGAGCCGGGAGGAGATCGACGCCGCGATCGCCCGCCACGCCGAGACCGAGATCCTCTACGACCGCCCGTACAGTGACCCGAAGATCGTCCGCGTCGCCGGCCCCTTCACCGTCGAGAGCCTTTCGCCCCACCGGGTCGTGGCCGACAGCCCCGAGGACGAACCGGCCGCCGCACGGGCCCCCCTGGAAGAGAGCGGGCGGTATGTCGAGACGATCCTCGACAACCTGCGCGCCTCCGGCGTCGATAACCGGATCAAGGGCGAGCGCCTCCGCTTCGAGACCCTCGAGCCCTATCCCGGGACCTGGCTCCAGGCCGAGGGGGTCTACCGGGAGGGCGAGCACTCGAAGCGTGCCGCGATCGCGCTCGGGCCCGAGTACGGCACGGTCGGCGCCGAGCTGATCCGCGACGCCGCGGTCGAGGCCGCACAGGCCGGCTTCGACCTCCTTGTCGTCTGTGGCTTTGCTTTTGATGCGTCGGCTGGCGACCAGGCGAGCAAGCTCGGCCGGCTCACGGTCCTGCGCGTCAACATGAACCCGGACCTGCGGATGGCCGAGGACCTCCTGAAGAAGACCCGCGCCGGCAACCTGTTCACGGTCTTCGGTGAGCCCGACGTCGAGGTCCGCCCGGTCGAGGGCGATCGCCTGCAGGTGGCGATCCGCGGCCTCGATGTCTACGTCCCGACGACCGGCGAGATCCGCTCGGGCGCCGATGGTGGCGGGCTTGCCGACATCGCCTGCTGGTTCATCGACACCGACTACAACGGCCGCGCCTTCTTCGTCCGCCACGCCTACTTCTGTGGTGGCGACGAGCCCTACGACAAGCTGAAGCGCGCCCTCCGGGCCGAGATCGACGAGGCCGTCTGGGCCAGCCTCTACTCGACCGTCAGCCGCCCGTTCCCCCGCCCGTCGACCGGCCGGATCGCGGTCAAGGTGATCAACCACTACGGCGACGAGGTGCTGAAGGTGTACTCGCTGGCCGACATTGCCGGCACGTAAGTCGATGACCGGCGCTCCCTCCGCACTTGCCGTTCAGCGCGTACCCAGGTGGAGGTCCCATGCCGCTCGATCCGCCCGGCGGCAGCGGTGCGCGCAAGGGCTATGGGCGGGACATCCTGCGCTGGTGTGGGTGCCGGTGGGTGTACGGCGAGCTGGAGATGCAGCTCGCCGCCTACGAGGCGGGCGAGGCCGGTGATGCGCTGCTGTGCCAAGCATCCAGGGTGATCTCCCTCGTTTCGATGGGATCGAGGGTGACAAATTCGCTGTCCCCTTGGCTCGGACGGAATCACCGTCCTCCGACACGCAGGGCAGAAAGACTTGACGGCCAGAGACCACGGGCGCAACACTGGGCGCCGCAGGGGCTTCACCGCACGGATCTACTCGGTCGCCACGTGAACCGTGCCGAACTAGTGGCGAAACCGACCGGCCCTGGTGCAGGAGGCTGTGGCCGTGTCGCGTCGGCTCTCACACCCTGATCGGCCTTCCTCGGGTCAGCCGTGGCCGGCGGCCGGCGGCATTCTGGCAGTGTCGCTCCTTCTCGCCGGCACCGGTTTCCTCAGCGGCGCGACGTCGCTCGGACCGGTCGGGAGGCCTAGCCCTGTCCAAGCCGTCACCAGCGCCCCGTACTCAATCGGCGTACTCGTCATCAAGTACTTCCCGCTCACCGCCGACGGGCAGAACATCGACATCTCTGTGACCGGGGACGTGGGCGGGTCGGCCGCCAGCGTGGAAGCGAACGTGGCGGCGATGACCGACCGCCTGCCGCAACTCCTCTCACAGGGGACCGAGTACCGGGGATACGAAAACCCCACAGCTCCCCCGTCGGTTACATACCGGATCGTTGACACGGTGCAGTTCAATACACCGGTGCCGGTGATCCCCAGCACGTTCAACTCGAACTATCCTATGCGCGCTGACTACCACACGATCATGTCGAACGTCGGCATTTGCAGCTACGTCCAGAACCGCGGCGTGCAGGAGGTGTGGATCTGGGCCTACCAAGGCCCCCATCAGCTCGACATCTCCGAGTCGAAGATGTCAGGGCCCTACGGTGACATCAGCAATAGCTACCGGCTGAATGACATGCCGCAGTGCGGTCGCACCTACACGGTCTACACGTTCAACTACGGGCGCGGAGTGGCTCTCGCCGTCCACTCTTACGACCATCAGCTTGAGGCCGAGCTGACGTACATGGACGCGCATCTTTTCCGTGACATCTTCGAGGGCCCGAACTACCCGTACACGCTCCATGTCATGGGGCGCTGTGGCTCGGTCCATAACCCGCCCAATGCCCGCTACGAGTACGACTGGCGCAACCCCGCGTCGAATCCCTCCGACTGCAACGATTGGAACCCCAATGGGCTCGGTACCCTGCAGCCGATCAGCTGCGCCACCTGGACGTGCCACCTCAATGGCGAGAACGACGACCCACAGCTGCACTACCTGATCTGGTGGATGCAGCACTTCCCCGGACTCGGCAACACTCTCACCTACCACGGCCTCCCCATGCGCAACTGGTGGGACGTCCATGGCGACTTCGATGCCGCGGTCCGTGCCGGTAGAAGCCTGACCATTCAGATCTGGGCGCCGACGACTTCGGCGCTTGGCAACACGACCACAGGACCGTTCTCGTCCGCCACGAAGATCCAGTCTCGAGGCGGCTACATCACGTGGCGGGTCGATGGGGGCTCGGCGGTCGCCAATCAGCTCTTGGAGGTTTGGGTCTACAAGAAGTACTCGGCATCTGGGAAGTGGGAAGGGCCGACCTTACTCACAACTCGTCGGGCGAGTTCCGACGGTATCGCATATCTCAATATCCGATCCGGCTCCGTGCTGTGGATGTCAGTGCGTCCCAAACTCCCTTCGGCGAGCACACGGCCAGCGAGCTGGGGGCCGACTTCCATCGGCCTATGGCAGTGAAGCCAAGGGTGCTACTTGACGAGACTCCATAGAGGGCAGCCCCGCACTCGCTCGGCTTCGATTGTGGCCGGCGGAGGTAACGTCATGGTGTGTGGAAACCCACCGCGTTCGAAACCGGCCTGACCGGGTGGGAGCACGGCGTACCCTTCCCGTGAGGTCTGCGGCTGAGATGGCCCCTGGCCCACTCCGGCGAACACGCCGATCAGGCCCTGATGACTCTGGAGCCGTGAAGAGTGACCGTGTCTATGGCCGCGACAATCTCGTACAGGAGCGCCGAGTCGAGCACCCACCGAGCGCCGACCAGACCCGCCGCCTTGCCGACCCGAATGGCGGGCAGTCCGGAGCTGTTCGGCGAAGGGCCAGACTGGCACGGCACAGTGGGCCCTGGTGGCAACTGCCCAGCTCTCCTTCCGGGCGGCTCGAGACGCGTCCAGCCGGACAGCGATCTTGTCCGCTCCAGGAACCCCCAGATAACGGCTCATTAGGGGATCGGCTGACCGCCGAGTCCACGCACAATCGCTGCCACTCCGCCCGAGTGAGTCGCGTCAGTTAGGGGACTTATCGGCTTGAGCCAGCGCCACACCGCCCGATGACGACCCAGGGAGAGCTCGTCGGACCGGACCCATGACCAGCGGCCGCAGGGGTGGATGGATCATGGAGACGAAGCAGGGCGACGAGTACACTCGCGACCTCGGGGGCTTGGGGTACGCGCAAGTTGACGACGGTCGCGAGAAGGGCTTCTATCGTGAGCCCCAGCGCGACTCAGGCGGAACCCGGACGGGGAGCACGGCACGCCCCCGGGGCCATGACGACTGACCACCAGGCGACGGTGCTGCGGGCGTGCGAGGTATGTGAAGGCGATGAGCGGCTCGATTTTCCTGATGGGTGAAGACGGCGGCCTCACCGAGCTGCGCGAGCAGCCCTACGAAGCCGAACCTGTCCTCCAGGAGCTGCTCGCGCGCTACCCCGATTTGCTCGCGGGCGACCAGGTCGACCCGGCCGAGCCGCGTCGCTGGCTGCTCGTTGCGCGCGAGGCGGGCATCCCCGACCAGGACCGGGGTGCCGATCGCTGGTCGGTCGATCATCTCTTCCTCGACCAGGAGGGGGTCCCGACGCTCGTGGAGGTCAAGCGCAGCTCTGACTCGCGCATCCGCCGCGAGGTGGTCGGCCAGATGCTCGACTACGCCGCGAACGTCGTGCTCCACTGGTCGGTCGAGACGATCCAGACGCTGCTCCGAGAGCGGTGCGATCGTGAGCGCCGTGACTCTGATGAGCTGCTGCGCGAACTGTTGCAGGACACGATGACCGCAGACGACTACTGGCAGGCGGTCAAGACCAACCTCGACGCCCGCCGCCTGCGGCTCCTGTTCGTCGCCGACCGGATCCCGTTCGAGCTGCAGCGCGTGGTGGAGTTCCTGAACGAGCAGCTCGCCCGCACCCAGGTCCTCGCGATCGAGGTCAAGCGCTTCGGTGCCGACGGGCATACCACCCTCGTGCCCCGGGTGATCGGCCAGACCGCCGCCGCGCGCCAGGCCAAGAGCGCCGGATCCCCGGGCCCCCAATGGGACGCAGCGACCTTCTACGCCGACCTGGAACGGCGCGCCGGAGGGGCGGCGGTCGGCGTCGCGCAGCGGCTGCAGGCGTGGGCGGCGGAGCGGGACTGCCAGGTCTGGTGGGGCCGCGGGCTGCGCGACGGCTCCCTCGTCGTCGGTCTCGAAAGCGCCGACGTCACGCACTACCTCTTCACGGTCTGGAGCTACGGACGGGTCGAGATCAACTTCCAGTATCTGACCCACGGCCTCTTCGCCGACCTCGAGCAGCGCCGCGCCCTGCGCGACAAGCTCGAGCAGATCGACGGGGTGCGGATCGCCGATGAGGCGCTCTCAAAGCGCCCGTCGATCTCGCTGAGCACTCTGGCACAGGGTGCAGCCGTGGAGCGGTTCCTCGATGCGTTCGACTGGGCAGTAGAGCAGCTGCGAGCCGCCGGGTGAAGTGGGCGCTCCCATCACCGAGCCCATGACTTGTAAGGCGGATGACGGAAAGACTAGTGGTACGCCCGGAACCCGGCGAGGCGGAGGGTCTCCTCAACCTGCTGGGGCCGAACGGCTCGCGGCACCTCGGCGGCGCTGCCTACAATGTAGCGTGCGTCTTCAGCGTCTGAGGCTCCGTCGGTTCCGGTGCTTCTACGAGGCAGACATCGAGTTTGCCGACGGCACCGTGCTGGTCGGGCCGAACAACGCTGGCAAGTCGACCATCGTCGACGGGATCCGCTCCCTGTACCTCGACCGGGACCCAGCTGGTCGGGAGTACACGCGACGGTCCACCGCCAGCTGGGCTGGACCTGGGTCTTCCGGACGGCTTCCTGGTGAGCCTCTGGATCTGGTGGACGACCCGCCGCTGGTCATCGGCGAGTACGGGGACCTCAGCGAACGCGAACGCGCCACCTGGGGCCCGGTCCTCGACGGCGGGCTGCTGCGGTTCGGCGCGCGGTGGGCCAAATCGGGCGACAGCATGGCGCGGTGCCTCGTTGTCGGCTCCGGTTCGCCGGTCGCTCGCGAATGGCTCGGCGCGATCGAGTCGGCTGAGCGGCCCGAGGATGAGGGGGAACGGTGGTTCCGCGGATTCCTGACCACAGGGATTGTGGCACGGGACAAGTACGGGGTTTGGGTGACCTGGCACGCTCTGACAGTGCTTCTGGAGCTGCACGAGCATGCGACATGGCCCGATCCGCCATCGCCGGTCCAAGACTTTCCGGGTCCATCATTCATTGTCCACGTTCCCGGACCTGAGGCCCCCCAGCCCGCGGTGGCCGATCTTCTCCGACCGCTGATCCGCGAACGGGCACTGGGGCTGCTCGAGGACGATCCTGGCAGCCTCGAACCCGAAGACGACGCGTGGCTCACCCCGGGCGATCTCTCCAGGTATCTCGACCTGTTACCCAAGGCCACCGCAGATGCGCAAGAAGAAGTGGATTCGCTGTTCTCGGCATCTCTCGCCCGATACCTCGGCTTTCGGGCCAGGCTCGGGATCGGCAGTCTCTTGCTCCGGCTCGGACTCAGGTCGGGCTGGACCGTCGCACAGCGTGCGATCGACGCGCTCCTAGAGGACTTGACGATCGAGGTCACCGAGGATGCGGATGCCCCCGAGCAACCGACCGCGCGAGGCGTTTCTTCGTGGCAACCGCTTGAGACCCTCGGTGGTGGGGCGCGACGCGCGGCCGCGGTGGCTGCCTTGGAATTGTACCGCGACCCCGACCTCGTCGATCCAGGCCGCTCCCTCCTGCTCGTGGTGGAGGAACCCGAGGTCGGGATGCACCCGGGCCTGCAGCGCCGGATTGCGACCGCTCTGCGCGAACTACCAACCTTCGGCGTGCAAACGATCGTCGTGTCCCACTCGTCGATCTTTGTGAATGAGGTCGACCCGGCCGCGATCCGCCTCGTTCGCCCCGCGTTTCAGGCGCTGACCCAGGGCCCGGCGGACTCGGTCCTCGTGCGCAACCATGAGGCGGTGCCTCCAGCCAATCTCCAGGAGATCGCCAAGGACCTCGGCTGCACACCCGCCGATGTCTTGCTGGCCAGCCGGTTCGTCATTGTCGAGGGTGAGTCCGACGGCGCGATCCTCACGACATGGGCGCACATCATGGGGTTTGACCCCGACCGGGCAGGCGTCCGGTTCGTGCCTGCCCATGGCTCGAGCAAGGCAGAGCAGGTCGCCCGGCTCCTCGGCCTGATCTACCCGGGCGCCTCGATCCTTGTGCTGCTCGACAACGGCGCCGACACCCGCGATCAGCAGATCGAGCTCGAGGCGCGCTTCGGCGATCGCGTCACGGTTCGTCTCATGGACCGGACCGAGATCGAGGCCTACTTCACGCATGATGCCGTGGTGCGCTGGCTCCAACGCCAGGACGCCGCGGCCTTCGACCCTGCCCGCATCGCCGATCAACTCGGTTCAGGCACCAAGCGCAAACGGGCACTCAAGGACATCACGAGCAAGGTGCTTGGTCGCGACTACCGCGTGGTGGAGGACGGGGTCGCCATTGCTGGACTCATGGCCGAGCGCGATCTCGCCCCGGAACTGGTGAGTCTCCTGACCGCTCTGTCGAACCCTGATGTCGGCGGCAACGCACCCGTCGGCGGGTGACGCTCCGGTGGCGGCTACCGCTGGTCCACGAAACGGAGCGCCGCAAGATCAGGGGCGTCCGGCCGGCTGGTCGAGGGCTGGAGCTGGAAGGGGGTCGTGCGATCATCGGAACTGGCCCCAGCCCTGGCCGTCGCCGCGAAAGATTGGCCGCCGAGTTCCAACGGCCGCCGCCCCGGCGCCCAACCGACCACGGCCTGCCTACAATGACCCAGGATGGAAGAGCCTCGCGGCCTGACTTCGGTGACCGTTTCACCCGACGGTCGTTTCTGGTGGGACGGCGCTCAGTGGCTCCCAATCTCTGACGACGGTCGCTGGCGCTGGAGCGGTGAACGCTGGCTGCCGATGGAGGAGGCGACCCCACAGCCCGAGCCGGCAGCTGACCATACGGGCGTTGAACTGCTGGTCTGTTTCGACACGACAGGGTCGATGTCCGACAAGATCAGGGGGCTCGTGGCGCAGACCGCCACGTTCGTGCGAGAGGCGACGACCCGACAGCTCAACCTGCGCTGGGCGCTCATCGCGTTCGGTGATCTCCGCGTGGACGGGGACCGCATCGACATCTATCCATTCACCGCCCAGCCGGACGAGTTCACAAGATCGCTTCGGCGGATGCCCCAGTTCTCCGGCGGTGGCAACCTCGGAGAGACCTCGCTCGATGCCCTGTCGGCTGCCGCGCGGCATCCAGGCTGGAGCGCTAGCGCCGTGCACATGTGCGTGCTAATCACCGACGAGCCGCCGGTCGGCGTTGAGATCGATCTTGAGACGGTGGGCCTGGAGCTGCGTGCCCAGCGCATTGTGGTGTTCTGCGTCACACCCGATCATCGGGCCTACCGCTGGTTGGCGCGGGTCACCGGCGGCGAGTGGTGGGACATCTTCGAACGGGTGCCGTTTGAACGACTCCTCGAGCGGCTGGCCGGCACGATGATGGCCCTGGCAGCCAGAATGCTCCCGCAGCTTGGTTCAGGCGCGCCCGACCGCCCGTCCAGGAAGTAAGCAGCGGTGCGGCATGCCCGAGCAGACTCTCTACGACGTGTTGGGCGTGCCGCCCGATGCGTCGCCCGCGGAAATCGAGGCAGCCCACCGCCGTCAGCTCAAGTACTGGCACCCGGATCGCAACAACCGAGCCGATGCAGACCGGCGCGCCAAATCGATCAACCACGCATACGACGTTCTCTCGGACCCCGCCCAGCGCGCCCGCTACGATCAAGGCCTCGCGGCGGGAACCCCGCCACCGGATGCGCCGGCAGCTGCTGGTCCTCCGCCGTGGACACCACCGCCCGGCCGTTACCGTCGCCGATCGTCTCGGAGTGGCACTGGGGGTTCGGCGAGGGCCGGGCCGGGGCCGACGCCGGCTGGGGCCCCGCCGCCTCCGCCACCCCCTCCAGCTACGGGGGTCGGCTGGGGCTATTGGGTCTACCACAGCAGCCTCGAGTTCCTCTCGCGGCAGTCGCGAGCCGCGATCGGCTGGTTGGCGCAGCCATTCCGCCAGCCGGCGCGGCCGCACCCGTTCAGCACCGCGATTGCTGTGCGGGTCGTCGCGCTCGCGGCAACGGCCGGCATGCTCTGGCTCGTGATCCCGCTGCTACTCGCGGCCGTGCGGTTCGTGGTTGGTCTGTTCGTTCTGACTGCCATGCTCGCCCTGTTCGCCCTGGCGATGGGAAGCACCGTGTTCCGCCGCAGACGCCGCAGACGCCGCAGACGCTAGCCCGCACCTTCGCGCCGTGAAGGCGAAGACGTACGATGGGCCGAATGCAGAGAGGCTAGAAACCAACCATCGTGGCAGGCCACCGGCTCGCGGACGGGCCGGCTACCTTGCCACGCGGTAGCGGAGGTAGACCACGCCCGAGCTGAACGTGCGGGTCTCGACGAGTTCAAGGTCCACCCGGCGCTCGCGTCGGGGGAAGTACGGAATCCCACCGCCGACCAGCACCGGGTAGACCATCAGCCGGTACTCGTCGATCAGGTCCAAGGCGGCCGCCTCGGCGGCGAGCGTCGCGCCCCCGATCGCGATCTCCCCCTCCCCCGGCTCAGCGCGCCACCGCTCGATCTCGGCCCTGAGGTCGCCGGAGGCCAGGCGGGCTGTGCCCTGCACCTCCGACAGGGTCGTGGAGAAGACCACCTTCGGGAGCGGCTTCCAGAGGGCGGCCCACTCGTGCTCTGTCTCGTCGAGCGTCGGATCCGGGTCGGCGGTCTCCCAGTACAGCATCGTCTCGTACAGCCGTCGTCCGAGCAGGTGGACGCCGACCCCCCGGATCTCGTCGATCCAGAACCGGAAGACCTCAGGGTCCGGCACGGTCCAGTCGAACCTGCCGTCCGGGCCGACGATGTAGCCGTCGAGCGAGGCGCTCATCGAGTAGGTCACGCTGCGCATCCCGAAGTCCTCCTCGATCAACCGGTTCGTCGGCCCAGCGACCGTACCAGAGCGTGGCCAGATCGGCTCTCCCAGCTTGTCGCTCCCCGCCAGCCGAGGCCGGGATCGGCACCATCGAACGCGACCGACTCATGGCGGACGATCGCTCGGATGTTTGCGGGCACCGCCAACGGCTCGCCCGGCAGAGACAGCGGGCCGGACCGGAGCGGCGGTCCTCCCGGGTGATTGCGGGCTCGCGCGGAACAACGGCGCCGGGTATGATTCTCGTGCCAGCGGAGGGCGCGGGGCGAGCGGACGACCGCGGCACCTGCCGAAGCAGCGCGCCTTCATCTGCACGACGATCAGGTTCTGACCGGAGCTGGTGCTCGCAGGCGGCCCGGATAACCGGCACTGCCGGTCGGAGGTTTTCGATGTGTTCCGCCTCACCCTGCCGCGCTCGCGCGCCCGTCGCGCGCGTCTCAGCCTCCTCGGCCTGCTCGCGATCGCCGGGCCTGGGCTCGTCTCCGGCTTCGCTGACAACGACGCCGGCGGGATCACGACCTACTCGATCGCGGGGGCCCAGTTCGGTTACACCCTTCTCTGGGTCCTGCTCGCCAGCCAGCTCGCCCTCGTCGTCACCCAGGAAGCGGGCGCCCGGCTCGGACTCGCCACGGGACATGGTCTCGCCGGCCTGATCCGGGAGCGCTATGGCGTCCGGTGGGCGCTGTTCGCCTCGCTCACGATGCTCGCCGCGAACCTCGGCGACACCGTCGCCGAGTTCGCCGGGATCGGCGCGGCGCTCGCGCTGTTCGGGGTGCCGAGCCAGCTGAGTGCGTTCATCGCAGCCGTTGCGGTCATCGTCCTGCTGGCCCGGGGCAACTACCGGCGGATCCAGCTCCTGTTCGTGCTGACGGGCGCGGCGATCTCGGTCGCCTACCTGATCAGCGCGGTCCTGGCCAGGCCCGACTGGGGAGTCGCGCTGCAGGCCACGATCGTCCCGTCATTCGACCCTGGGGACTCGGCCGCCCTGCTCACCGTCGTCGGCGTCGTGGGTACCACGATCACGCCCTGGGGGCAGTCGTTCATCCAGTCGTATGTCGTGGACAAGGGGCTCGGACCGAAGCACCTGACGGGTTCCCGAGTCGACGTCACCCTCGGCGCCCTGCTCACCAACCTTGTGGCGTGGTTCATCGTCGTCGCCTGCGCCGCGACCCTCTGGAAGAGCGGGATCGTGATCAGCGACGCCGCCGACGCCGCGAAGGCGCTCGGGCCGCTTGCCGGCCCCGCCGCCGAGACCCTCTTCGCGTTCGGCCTGCTCGCTGCCTCCCTGCTCGGGCTCGGGACGGTGCCGCTCACGTCGGCCTACGCGATGTGCGAGGCGTTCGGGTGGGAAGCCGGGCTCGACCACCGCTGGACCGAGGCCCGCGCGTTCTACGGGCTCCTCGCCTTCTTCGTCGGGTTCGCGGCCCTCTTCCTGCTCATCCCGGGCCTGCCCCTGATCGCGGTGATGTTCCTCTCCCAGGTGTTCGACGGCCTCCTGCTCCCGATCATCCTCGTCTTCGTCATGCTCCTCACCCGTGACCGCAGGCTGATGGGCGAGCTCGTGAGCGGCCGATGGGCTTCGATGTTCGGCTGGACGGTGACGATCGCCCTCGGGGTCCTCTCGGTGGCGCTCGTTGCAAGCCAGGTACTGGGGCGATAGGGCAGATCGAGCTGCCCGGCGCTTACCGCGCCCTTCTTCGCCCCGGCTCGGCGCGGGAGACGGCCCGCCGAACGAGGGCCGAGCGGTGGGTCCGACAGGCCTCCACGGCCGCGACGGCCCGCTCGTCGTCCGTGAACGCCGTCAGGGCCCGGGCGGCCGCCGCGGCCCGGTACGGGTCCGCCGAGTCGACGAGCTCGATCAGCCGGTCGATCGCCTGCCGGGCGTGGCGCTCGGCGAGCAGCTGGGCGGCGAGGACGGCGATCCCGCTGTCCGGGTGGTCGAGCGCCCAGATCAGGCGCTCGTCGTACGGCTCGTCCGTCTCGAGGGCGGCGCCGCAGCCGGTGCAGCGGCTGGC
>Ga0272446_1004981_pt1 | contig 15108 bp, 15 predicted proteins | sample YNPCB0061_FD_194587 | JGI IMG/M metagenome (GOLD analysis project Ga0272446, IMG submission 194587) | Hot spring microbial mat communities from Yellowstone National Park, WY, United States - YNP-CB-006-1 | ecosystem: Environmental > Aquatic > Thermal springs > Hot (42-90C) > Sediment | place...
CGCAGCGCGCGCGGCGAACACGCCGAACGCCTTGGGCGTGGCGTAGCGGATCGTGACAAGCGCCTCGGCGGTAAGCACGAAGGTGATGGCGGCGGAGCCGATCTCGCCCGTGTCGGCGCCGTAGAGGAAGTTCGCGGTCATGAACAGAACGTCGCCCTCGCGGTAGAGGCGGGAGGAGGCCTCGATCTCCTGCATCTCCTCGCGCGTTGGCACCTCGACGCCGATCAGCTGCTCGACGAGTCGCTCCTCCTGCAGTGTCGGCTGCAATAGGTCGATCCAGATCGGCAGCGGCTTCGTCGCGCCGGCGGGGCCGGAGGCGAGCTCTGCGTCGCCGACGCGAAGCCTACCCCCCTCAACCCTGTAGGTCGTGATCATCGTCGCCGCTCCCCTGCCGCGCTGCGCGGTCCTTCTCGCCGGGCGGGGCGCGGCGGGTCAAGCGGCCGCCAGCGTCACAGCCGGTGGACCAGCGCGGCGCCAAGGCCGACGAGAGCGAGGACGATCGCGACATCGATCACGATCGCGGCCAGCATGACGAGGACGGCGATGAGGAACATCCGCCGGTCGGCCTCGATCAGGGCGATCGCGGTGATGACGATCGCGAGCGCCGGAGCGGGGTTGCCGAAGGGGATCGGCAGGGCGAGCAGGATGGCGTTCAGCGTCAAGAGGATCGCCGCCGGCACCTCGACGGCGCGGTTGGGAAGCCTCAGCGTTCCGGGCCGCGTCAGCCGCTCGATCCGCTCGAGCCAGGGCTGGGCGCGCAGCATCACCGCCGCGAACGTCGCGCGCGGGAAGGAGCGCTCGCGCAGCACCCGCGGCAGCACCGGCTCGGGGTAGCCCGCGAGCATCATCAGCGCGAGCAGGATGATCGGCGTGCCGAGGATGCCGGAGAGGCCCGGCAGCGGCACCGGGATGAGGTTCGGCAGCGCGAGGACGAGGATGATGAGGCCGTAGCCGCGGTCGCCGAGCGCGGCGAGCAGGTCGCCGATGGTGATCCGCTCCGCCGGCCAGGCGCGGGCGAGGTCGAGCAGCAGAACCGAGGCGCGCCGGTGAGGACCATGCCCCGCACCCCCTGACCCAGCGCCCTCGCGCGGCTTAGGCGGCGGCATCGCCGCGTTCGGGCGACCGCCTTCGCCAGAGATAGAGACCGCCGCCGACCGCGAGGCCGGCGATGTCGGAGAACTGTTCCGGGATGATGCAGAGGATCGCCGCCGCCCCGGTGACGAGCCTCAGCGGCAGCGACAGCCGGCCCGCCATGTAGCCCTCGGTCGCGAAGGCGAGCAGGATCACGCCGATCGCGGCGGTGGCGAGCGCCTGCAGGATCGCCGGCAGCGTCCCCTGCGCCAGCAGCACGGGGTTCATGTAGAACATGTAGGGGACCATGAAGGTCGCCATGCCGAACTTGAGCGCCTTGAGGCTGGTTCCCCAGAGGCTGCCGCGCGCGAGCCCGGCCGCGGCGAAGGAGGCGAGCGCCACGGGCGGAGTGATCGCCGAGAGCACCGCGTAGTAGAAGATGAACATGTGCGCAACGATCGGCGCGACCCCCATGCGGATCAGCCCAGGCGCCACCACGGCAGCGGCGATCGCATAGGCCGCCGTCGTCGGCACGCCCATGCCGAGGATCAGCGCCACTACGGCGGCGAAGGTCATGGCGAGGATCGGCACGCTGCCGGCGAGCGCGAGCAGGATCGAGGCGAAGCGGCCGCCGATCCCCGTGAGCCCGATCACGCCGGCGACAATGCCTGCGGTGGCGCAGACCGCGATGAGCTGCAGGGCCTCGCGCGAGCCGATGGCGAGCGCCTCGGCGATGGCGCGGGCGAGCTCGGCGGCCGTGCCGACGACCGCGGCGCCGAGACCGAGGCGCCGCACCACGAGCCGGTGGCCGAGGAAAGTGCCAGCCATGATCACGATCGTCGCGGCGATGCCGAGGCCGGCGGCGCGGAAGGGGGAGAAGCCCGAGAGCAGCGTGATGATCAGGATCACGAGCGGCGCGAACAGGTAGAGCCGCTTCAGCAGCGGCAGCAGCGGCGGAAGCTCCTCCCGCGGCAGGCCGCGCAGCCGCGCCTTCAGCGCATGCAGGTCGGCGTGGGTGTAGCAGGCGACGTAGTAGAGGACGGCGGGGATGATCCCGGCGATGAGGATCTCCTGGTAGGGCCGGCCCAGCACCTCGGCCATGATGAAGGCGCCGGCACCCATCACCGGCGGCGCGATCTGCCCCCCCGTCGAGGCCGTCGCCTCCACGGCGCCGGCGGTGTCCGGGTCGTAGCCGGCGCGCTTCATCATCGGGATGGTGAAGGTTCCGGAGGCGACCACGTTGGCGACGGAGGAGCCCGAGACGGTGCCGAACATGAAGGAGGAGATCACCGCCACCTTGGCAGGCCCCCCCCGCGCCCAGCCGACCAGCGACATGGCGAGGTCGTTGAAGTAGTCGCCTGCCTTGGAGGCCTGCAGGAAGGCGGCGAAGGTCACGAACATGATGATGAACGTCGCCGACACCGAGGTGGTGATGCCGAAGATCCCCTCCGTGCCGGCGATGAAGTTCACCGCCTCCCGCCACGGCACGCCGCGATGGTAGAGGGCTCCGGGCAGCACCGGCCCGGCGAAGATGTAGCCGATGAAGACGCAGGCGATGATCGGCATCGCGAGACCCGCCGTGCGGCGTGCGAACTCGAGCAGGATCACGATCGCGGCGAGCCCGACGACCGTGTCGCGCAGGTTCGGCCCCATGAAGGAGCGCATCTCGATGCCTTCGGCATCGAGCGCGAAGTGCAGCACCACCCCGATCGAGGCGGCCATCAGCAGCCAGTCGTACCAGGCGATCCGATCAAGCCGCGACCGCGCGGTCGCGGCGAAGGCGGCAAGCCCGATCGCCGCGCCGCAGAAGACATGGATCGCGCGCGCGACCAGAGGGTCGATCGGGGAGACGAGCAGGGTCCAGAGGTGGAAGGCGACGAAGGCGATGCCGCCATAGCGCAGTGCAAGGCCGACCGGGCCGCCAAGCGTGCGCCGGGTTGAGGCGAACTCCATGTCCTCGACGGCCTTGGCGTCGGCCGCGCCGATCCGGTCGGGTATCGGCTGCGCTGGCCCGGCGGCGGGGGTCCTCGTCGTCTCGCTTCGCATCCGCCCCCTCCCGCGCCCTGAGCAAGCGATTCGTGCCGGCGCCGTGACCGACGCTCTCGGGCAGTGTCCCCTGGGGGTCAGACTACGGGCAGGTGCGCCGACTGCGCAACGCGTGAGCGTGCGGCCAGGATCGTGCGGTCAGAATCGCGCCACCAGGGCGCTGCCAGCCAGCCTCCGGCCGCGCCGCGGCGCGGGCGGTCAGCTCCGCGGCGCCGAGGAACTCTCGCCGGTGCGGGCCGCCGTCTGCGGCTCAGGGCCGGCGAGGCTGCCCGCCGGCTTCTGCTCGGCCGTCTGCGCCTCGGCCTTGTCGTCTTCCTTGATGTTCTGCTTGAAGGACTTGATGCCCTTCGCGAGGTCGCCCATCAGGCCGCTGATCTTGCCGCTGCCGAACAGCAGCAGGATGACCAGGAGCACGACAAGCCAGTGCCAGATGCTGAAAGTCCCCATCGTGCGTCCGTCCCGCGCAGTGTGTTCCGTGGTTGCCCGTGCTGGCTTTCCAGCCGCGGCGGCGCGCTGCCGCCACCCTTGGATGTGGGGCGGAGACTAGCGGAAAGGAACCCCCCGCGCAAAGGACCCCCGGCAGGGCGCCGCATCGGGGGTTGCATCGGCTCTGCCGGTCGCATACCACGCTCGCACGTCCGGGCCCCTCTGGCGGGAGGCGTCGGCATGGCCCAGCGCCCGGGCCGTGACCAGGCGGCCGCGATGTCGGACTGTCGCAGCGGGACCTCCTCGCCCCGCCGCCCGACCCGTGCCCCGAGCGGCGCCCATGGGAGGCTCGACCTGTGTCGGCACCGATCTGGTTCTGGATCGCGTTCAACACCTTCATCGTCCTGTTGCTGCTGTTCGACCTCGGCGTCCTGACCAAGCGCGACCGGGCCATCCCGGTGACGGAGGCGCTGCTTCGGTCGGCCGCCTTCTTCGTCCTGGCGATGATCTTCTGCGCGGGCGTGTTCCTGCTCTACGGCGAGACGCCCGAGGAGCGCTACCGCAAGGGCCTTGAGTTCCTCACGGGCTACCTGATCGAGTGGTCGCTTTCGGTCGACAACATCTTCGTCTTCGTCCTGATCTTCAGCCATTTCCAGGTGCCGGCGCAGGTCCAGCACCGGGTGCTGTTCTGGGGCATCATCGGCGCTCTTGTGATGCGCGGCACGCTCATCCTCGTCGGCACGGCGCTGATCCAGAACTTTCAGTGGATCATGCTGTTCTTCGGCGCGTTCCTGATCTGGAGCGGCTTCAAGATGCTGCGGGCGGTGGACGAGGAGCCAGACCTCGAGAACAACCGGATCCTGCTCTGGATGAAGGCGCGCTACCGGGTCACAGAGACCTACGTGAAGGACTACTTCTACGTCCGCCAGAATGGCGTCCTCCACGTCACGCCGCTTGCTCTCGTTCTCGTCCTCATCGAGACGACCGACCTCGTCTTCGCCCTCGACAGCATCCCGGCGATCTTCGCCATCACCTCCGACCCCTTCATCGTCTACACGGCGAACGTGTTCGCGATCCTCGGCCTGCGCGCGATGTACTTCGCGCTGGCCGGCGTCATCCACCGGTTCCATTACCTGAAATACGGGCTCTCCATCGTGCTGACGGTCATCGGCATCAAAATGATCGGGAACCACGTCTGGAAGACCAATGGCTGGGGCGAGAAGTTCCTCCCCGTCGAGGTCGCGCTCCTGATCACCGCAGCGCTGATCGGCGGGTCGATCGCGCTGTCGCTCTACAGGACGGCGGAGGTTGCACCTGGCGCGCGCCCGCCGCGCTATGGCTGGCAGGGCTGGGTGCCGTTCTCGGGCCGCAAACGCCGCGCCGACGATCGCGGCTGAGCCGCCTCTGCGCATCATGCTTGACCATACGCGCCGTTGTTGCCACATCTCGCAGGCACGCTTCGCGGTGCAGCACGGCACGCGGGGCCTTCGGAAACCGGTCGGAACGGGTCGCATGGTTCGGGTTGCAAGGCTCACGGGCAGCGTGGCGCTGCGCCACACGGGGTGGCTGGCTGGGGCCGCGATCCTGGCGGGGTTCGGTGCCGCACTCGTCGCTACCGTGCCTGCGGCGGCGGAGGCGGTCGGTGCGCCGACGCCGTGGGGCATCGGCATGCAGGCTTCCGCGAGTCCGGTGAAGGACCGAATCTACAGCCTGCACGACTTCCTGCTCGTGGTCATCACGCTGATCACGCTCTTCGTGCTCGCCCTGCTGACCTACACCGTCTTCCGGTTCCGCGCCGCGCGCAATCCCACCCCCTCACGCACCAGCCACAACACGACGATCGAGGTGATCTGGACGGTCGTGCCGGTGCTGATCCTGGTTGCGATCGCGGTGCCGTCCTTCCGCCTGCTCTATTTCATGGACCGGGCGAAGGAACCGGACATGACGCTGAAGGTGACGGGCTTCCAGTGGGCCTGGGAATACGAGTATCCCGACCATGACGGCGTGAAGTTCGAGAGCTACATGATCCAGGACGCCGACCTCCGTCCCGGCCAGCGCCGGCTGCTCGAGGTGGACAACGAGGTGGTCGTCCCCGTTGGCAAGGATATCCGGGTGCTCGTCACCTCCCGTGACGTGATCCATTCGATGTTCGTCCCAGCACTCGGCATCCAAAAGTATGGCATCCCCGGCCGAACGCTCGAGACCTGGTTCCGTGCCGACCGGCCGGGCGTTTTCTACGGCCAGTGCAATCAGATCTGCGGCGTCAACCACGCCTTCATGCCGATCGTGATCCGCGCCGTGCCGGAGGCCGAGTTCACGGCGTGGGTGGGGGATGCCAAGCGGCGCTTCGCCGGCGGCAGCGCCGCGCCGCGGGATCCGGCCTTGGCGGGCGCGGCAGCTGAGCCGCGTATTCAGCTTGCGGCCGATGGCCGCGACGCCACCTCGCGGTAAGCGGTAAGAAGAGCGGCGGAGCATCTCCTCCGCCGGCGGGAATGGAGCGGACATGGCCCACGCTGACGCACACGCGCTTGACCACCACGACCACAAGCCAGGCTTCGTGTCGCGGTGGCTGTTCAGCACGAACCATAAGGACATCGGCACCCTCTATCTGATCTTCGCGATCGTCGCCGCCATGATTGGCGCGGCGATGTCGGTGCTGATGCGTCTCGAGCTGCAGAGCCCCGGCATGCAGTACTTCGCCGACGGGCAGATGTGGAACGTCATCGTCACGGCGCACGGCCTGATCATGGTGTTCTTCTTCGTGATGCCCGCGCTGATCGGCGGCTTCGGCAACTGGTTCGTGCCGATCATGATCGGCGCCCCCGACATGGCCTTCCCGCGGCTCAACAACATCTCGTTCTGGCTGCTCGTGCCGTCCTTCCTGCTTCTGCTCAGCTCCGCCTTCGTCGGGCAGGGCGCAGGCGTCGGCTGGACGATCTATCCGCCGCTTTCGAACTCGACCTTCCAGTCCGGCCCGGCGATGGACATGGCAATCCTCGCACTGCATCTGGCCGGGGCCTCCTCGATCCTCGGCGCGATCAACTTCATCACCACGATCCTAAACATGCGCGCTCCGGGCATGACTCTGCACCGGATGCCGCTGTTCGTCTGGTCGATGCTGGTCACCTCCTTCCTGCTCCTGCTCGCCGTCCCCGTGCTCGGCGGCGCGATCACCATGCTGCTGACGGACCGCAACTTCGGCACCGCCTTCTTCGAGGCCTCCGGCGGCGGCGACCCGGTTCTGTTCCAGCACCTGTTTTGGTTCTTCGGCCACCCCGAAGTCTACATCATGATCCTTCCGGCCTTCGGCATCATCTCGCACATCGTCTCGACCTTCAGCCGCAAGCCGGTGTTCGGCTATCTCGGCATGGCCTACGCGATGGTGGCGATCGGCGTGGTCGGCTTCGTCGTCTGGGCACACCACATGTACACCTCTGGCATAGAGGTAGACACGCGGGCCTACTTCATGGCAGCGACGATGGTGATCGCCGTGCCGACCGGGGTGAAGATCTTCTCCTGGATCGCGACCATGTGGGGCGGTTCGATCGAACTGAAGCTGCCGATGATGTGGGCCTTGGCCTTCATCTTCTTGTTCACTGTCGGCGGCGTCACGGGCGTTGTGCTCGCCAATGCCGGCGTCGATACGGTGCTGCACAACACCTACTACGTCGTGGCACACTTCCACTACGTACTGTCCCTGGGTGCGGTGTTCGGCATCTTCGCCGGGTTCTACTTCTGGATTGGCAAGATGTCGGGCCGCCAGTATCCCGAGTTCTGGGGCAAGGTGCATTTCTGGATGACCTTCGTCGGCGTGAACCTGACCTTCTTCCCGATGCACTTCCTCGGGCTGCAGGGCATGCCACGCCGCTACCCCGACTATCCGGACGCGTTCTGGGGCTGGAACATGCTCGCCTCGATCGGCAGCTACATCAGCTTCGCCTCAGCCTTCGTGTTCTTCTATGTGCTGTGGCTCACCTTCCGGTCGAAGGAGCAGGTGGCGCCGAACTACTGGGGCGAGGGGGCGACCACGCTCGAGTGGACACTCTCCTCGCCGCCGCCCTTCCACGCCTTCGAGGAACTGCCGCGCATCCGCTGAGGCGGATGCCGTGCCAAGCGCGTGCAGGGCGACTGGGATGGGCGACGGCGCTGACCTGACGCTTCGGCCACGTATGGCCGACGCTCTCGGCGAGGCGGAGGCGCTGCTCGGCTCGACGCCTCGGGATTGGCTGGCGCTGCTGAAGCCCAGGGTGATGACCCTCGTCGTCTTCACCGGCCTCGTCGGCATGGTCGTCGCCCCGGCTCCGATCGACCCTGTGCTCGGCTTCGCCGCGATCCTCGCGATCACGCTCGGCGCCGGTGCGTCGGGAGCGATCAACATGTGGTATGACCGTGACATCGACGCTCTGATGCGTCGCACCGCCGCGCGGCCGATCCCGGCAGGGCGCGTCCGGCCGGAAGCGGCGCTCGGCTTCGGCATCGCGCTCGCGGTGTTTTCCGTGCTGCTGATGGGGCTCGCCGCGACCTGGATCGCCGCCGGCATCCTCGCCCTCTCCATCGCCTTCTACGTCTTCGTCTACACCATGTGGCTCAAGCGGCGGACGCCGCAGAACATCGTCATCGGCGGTGCCGCCGGCGCCTTCCCGCCGGTGATCGGCTGGGCCGCGGCGACGGGGACGGTCGATGCCGCGCCGCTTCTGATGTTCGCGATCGTCTTCTTCTGGACGCCGCCGCATTTCTGGTCGCTCGCGCTCTTCGCCAATGCCGACTATGCGCGCGCGGGCGTGCCGATGCTGCCCGTGGTGGCCGGCGCACGCGAGACGCGGCGGCAAATCCTGCTCTACACCGCAGTGCTTGTGCCGGCCTCGCTGGCCCCCGTCGCCATCGGCTTCGCCGGCGCCGTCTACGGCCTCGCCGCCGCTGTCCTTGGGGCGCTGTTCCTCCGCCATGCCGTCGCGGTGCTGCGCGAGGCGCAGGACGCTGCCGGTGTGAGCCGCGCGGGCGATGCCGCCGCCAAGGGCTGCTTCCGCTACTCGATCACCTACCTCTTCGCTCTGTTTGGCGCGCTCGCGGCTGACCGCGTCCTGGCATCGGCCGGGCTCGCCACCATCTAGCGGTCATGGTAACGCAACAGGACGCCGGGCAGGGCGTGGCGGCGCGGCCGGGGCGGCGCGACCCTCAGGCCGTGACGCGCGGGCCTGACCTCACGCCCAGCCATTCGGCCGCCCTGAAGGCTCGGCAGAGGCTGCGCAACCGCGCCACGCTCGCGGTTCTGCTCGGCCTCGTGGCGCTCTTCTTCGCGATCACCATCAGCCGGATCTCGCAGGTGAAGGACCCGCAGGGATGGTCACGCCCCGGCGCGATCGCGCCCGTGCCAACCGCACCGTCGCGCTGAGCCTCGCCGGCCTGGTCGCCGGCATGGTCGGGCTCTCCTTCGCGGCCGTGCCGCTCTACGACCTGTTCTGCCGAATCACCGGCTTCGGCGGCACGCCGATGGTCAACGCCAACGTGCCTGCGGTGCAGGACGCACGGTCGATCCGCGTCGAGTTCGTCGCCAACACCCAGGCCGGCCTGCCGTGGACCTTCCGCCCGGCGCAGCGGGCCGTCACCCTGCACGGGGGAGAAGAGGGGCTTGCCTTCTACACGGCGCGCAACGACTCCGCCGAGCCCGTGACCGGCATAAGCACCTACAACGTCACGCCGGAGCGGGCGGCGCGCTACTTCAACAAGATCGCCTGTTTCTGCTTTACCGAACAGACGCTCGCCCCGGGCCAGCAGGTGGAGATGCCGCTCGCCTTCTGGGTCGACCCACGGCTGTTCGATGACCCGGCGACTCGCGACCTCCGCGTCATCACCATCAGCTACTCCTTCTTCCGCTCGCTGGGCGATGCCGAGCGGTCCGGCGCTCTCGCCGCCGCTGGGCCGCATGTCGGTGGCTTCACGCCGAACACGGCCCCTCCCGGGCCGGGCGGTAGGGCCGTCCGCTGAGGCTTGCGGGACAGCGAGCGCCAGCGCGGTCGGGGCTGACCCTGCAGCCCTTGCCGATCGTGGTGGCGGCTCAGCGCCGGGCGGCGAAAAACGCTCGAAGCAGCGCCGCTGCCTCGCGCTCCATGACGCCGCCGATCACTTCCGGGCGATGGGTGCAGCCCGGCTGGGCGAAGATCCGCGGCCCGTGCTCCACCCCTCCACCCTTCGGGTCATAGGCGCCGAACACGAGGCGGCGGACGCGGAAGAGCGCGATCGCCGCGGCGCACATCGGGCAAGGCTCGAGCGTGACGACGAGGTCGCACTCGGGCAGGCGCGGCGCGCGCCGCGCCGCCGCAGCGGCCCTGAGCGCGAGCAGCTCCGCATGCGCCGTCGGGTCGGCCAGTTCCTCGACACGGTTGCCGGCGGCGGCGAGCACCGCCCCATCGGGCCCGAGCACGACGGCGCCGACCGGCACCTCGCCGCGACGCGCCGCCGCCTGCGCCTCAGCGAGCGCCAGCGCCATCGGCCGCGTCCCGGTGCCTGTCTCCTCGCCGCCCTCACCCATATGCGCTACATCCTACCCATGCGACGGGGAAGCAACCGATGAGGCGGCCTGGACAGGCCGCAGGCACCGAGGGCGACAGGGAGCGCTTCGCCCAGGGCGACCGTGTGGCGAAATGGCTCGCCCGGGCCGGAGTGGCGAGCCGGCGCGACGCCGAGCGGATGATCGCCGAAGGCCGCGTGGCGGTGAACGGCCGCAGGCTCTCCGATCCGGCGGTGCTGATCGAGGCCGGCGACACCGTGACGGTCGATCGCGTCCCCGTCGACCCGCCCGGCCGAGCGCGGCTCTGGCGCTACCACAAGCCGAAGGGCCTGCTTGTGACCGCGCGCGACCCGGAAGGGCGGCCGACCGTGTTCGAGAAGCTCCCCCCGACGATGCCGCGCGTCGTCTCGGTCGGCCGGCTCGACATGGCCTCCGAAGGGCTCCTGCTGCTCACCACCGATGGCGGCCTCGCGCGCCGTCTCGAGCACCCCGAGAATGCCTGGGTGCGTCGCTACCGCGTGCGCGTGCACGGCAGGCCGGATCCGGCGGCGCTGGCCGCGCTCGCCCGCGGCATCACGGTCGATGGGGTCCGCTACGGGCCGATCGAGGCAGGGCTCGATGCCGTCAAGAACGAGGCGTCGTGGCTCACCGTCTCGCTGCGCGAGGGCAAGAACCGCGAGATCCGGCGCGTTTTCGAGCATCTCGGCCTGCCGGTGCTGCGGCTAATCCGCGTCGCCTACGGCCCGTTCCAGCTCGGCCTCCTGCCGCGGGGAGGCGTCGAGGAAGTGCCGCCCAAGGTGATCCGCGAGCAGCTCGGCGCAGCGTCGCCGAAGCGCTCCGTTGCGTCGGCACGCGCCAGTTGATGCCGATCTCCCGCCAAGCCTCCTGATGCGTATCGTCGCCGGTGCCTGGCGCGGCCGGCGCCTCACGGCGCCGCCGGGCGCGGCGACTCGCCCGACCGCCGATCGCGCCCGCCAGGCGATCTTCGATATTCTCGCCCATGCCCGCTTCACCGGTCGGGCGGTGCTCTTCGGCGCGCGCGTGCTCGACGGCTTCGCCGGCACCGGCGCGATGGGGCTCGAGGCGCTCTCGCGCGGCGCCGCGCAGGCGACGTTCATCGAGGCCGACAGGGCGGCCCTCGCGGCGCTCAGGGCCAACATCGCCGCCTGCCGCGCCGAGCAGCGCACGCTGGTGCTCGCCGCCGACATGCTCAGGCCGCCGCTCGCCACCGCACCTGCCACGCTGCTCTTTCTCGACCCGCCCTATGGCAGGGGCCTGCTCGCGCCCGCTCTCGCCGCGCTCGGCGCCGCCGGCTGGGTCGCCCCCGGGGCTCTCGCCGTCGCCGAACTCGGCGCCGACGAGCCGGTTCCCGACCTTCCCGGCTTCACGTTGCTCGACCGCCGCACCTGGGGTGCGGCGCAGGTGCTGTTCCTCGGGCCTCGGTGAGCTTGCCACGCGCCCCGGCCTGGGGCAGAGAGCGCCGCCATGCCGCCCATCACGCCGGCCGCTCTCGCCCAGCATCTCGCCTTCGCGCTCTGCCTCGCCCTCCTCTCTGCCCTCGTCGTCAGGGGCGTGATCGCGCTGCGGCTGATGGACATCCCGAACGACCGCTCCGCCCATCAGCGCCCGACCCCGCGCGGCGGTGGCCTGGGCGTGGTCGCGGCGACGCTTGCCGGGCTGGTCGCGCTCTACTTCACCGGCCGCGTCGCGCGGATCGACGACCCCTACTTCCTCGCCGTGATCGCGGGCGGGGCGGCGATCGCTCTGGTGTCGCTCGCCGACGACGTGTTCGACTTCTCCTTCCGCTGGAAGCTCGCCGTTCAGGTGGTCGCCGCCCTCCTGCCGATCGGCTTCGGCCTTACCCTCGACACGCTGTCGCTGCCCTTCCTCGGCCCAGTGCCGCTCGGGCCCGCCGGCGCCCTCCTGACGCTGTTCTGGATCGTGTTCGTGACGAACGCGATGAACTTCATCGACGGGCTCGACGGCCTCTGCGCGGGGATGGCGGCGATCGCCTCTGGCTTCCTCTCCGCTGTCGCGCTGGTCGAGGGCGGGGCCTTCGTCTACGCGGCCTCGCTGTTCCTCTGCTCTGGCTGCCTCGGTTTCCTGCCGTTCAACTTCCCCCGGGCGCGAATCTTTCTCGGCGATGTCGGCAGCCAGTTCATCGGCTACATGCTCGCCGTGCTTGCCGTCGCCGCGGCGCGCTTCGAGGCCACACAGGTGAGCTTCTTCATCGTGCCGCTGCTGCTCGCCCTGCCGCTGTTCGACGTCGCCTTCACGCTGATCCGGCGCGCGCTCGCTGGCGAGCAGCTGACGGAGGCGCATCGCGGCCACCTCTACCAGGTGCTCGACCGCTCCGGTTTCCCGCGCATCGGCATAACCCTGCTCGCCTGGGGCTTCACCGCGGCGATGGGGCTCGCCGCGTTCCGCTTCATCGCGCTCACCCCCCCGGCGAAGCTCGCGCTCTTTCTCGGCGTGCTCGGCGCTCTCTCGCTCTATGCCGCCTGGGTGGCGGTGCGCGCCCGCCGCGCCGGCATCGGCGGCTGGTCGCGCCCCGCCTCCTCGGGCCCGGTCGAGGCCGTCAGATCCCCCGTTCCGCGAACACCGACTGCGCGACCTTGAACGCATCGAGGCTCGCCGGCACGCCGCAATAGACGAAGGCCTGCAGGCACACCTCCTTGATCTCCTCCTTGGTTATCCCGTTGCTGAGCGCGCCGCCGATGTGCAGCCTGAGCTCGTTCGGCCGGTTCAGCGCGATCAGCATCGCCATGTTGAGGAAGGACCGCGTGCGCCGGTCGAGCCCTGGGCGGTTCCAGATGATCCCCCAGCAGTACTGGGTGGTGAACTCCTGGAAGGCCTGCATGAAGTCGTCGGCCTTGGCGAGGCTCTGCTCGACATAGGCCTCGCCGAGCACGGCCTTGCGCTCGGCGAGCCCCTTGTCGAAGAGGGCCTGGTTGAAGAAGGGATCCTGCGGCATCGGGTCTCTCCGGGTGCTTGGTGTGGTCGACTCGCGCTTGCGCGCATGCCGAGAAGGCAGGGTCGCAGCGCCGCGAGCAAGGCCCCGTCGCTTCGCGAGATTGGTCCTGAGCCCAAGGAGGCTTGCCTGGACCTTGTCTTTAGGACTATAGTCCGAAGCATCAGGTGAGGGGCCTGTCAACCAAACAGCCGCGCGTCATGTCCGCGCCGTGGGGCCCGAGCCTTGTCCGTCCTTGCCGCTTCGCTGCTTCTGCCCGTGCGTATCCTGCTCACGGCCGCGGCGATCGGCCTTGTGATCAAGGGAGCGCAACTCCTCGACCTGCCGGGCGTTGCCGCCCTTGCAGCCCTGCTCGACCGCGGCGAGGGCGTGGCCAACCTCGCCGCCTTCCTCGTCTTCGTCGTCGGGCTTGCCATCGGCGGGTTCCTGTGGTGGCTCTCGCACCGCTTCTTCGCGACGTTGCGCGACCCGACCATCGCAGCGGAGCGGATCGCCCAGTTGCGCGAGCTGCCGATGGCGCTTCCCGAAGGCACGATCCGCGCCCTGCTCGCGCTGATCGTCGGCCTCGTCGGCCTGCCGATCCTGCTCTTCGCCAACGCTCTGAAGCTCGACGCCGCGATCGCCGGCTACATCAACGGAATCATCATGAGCGTGTTCGCGTTCTATTTCGGGGCGCGAACAGGCGGGGCGGACGGTCAGGCAGCGCGGCAGCTCGCCGGTGCCCTTGCCACCGTCCAGGTCGAGGCCCGGGAAGCGGATGCGCGCGCCGCCGCCGCCGAGGGGCGCGCCACTCAGGCGGCGGAGACGGCGACGCGCCCTGCGCGGCTCAAGGAAGGGATCGCGGCGCTTGATCGGCACCTTGCCGCAGCGGAGGTGCTTGTCAAGGTGCTCGGGCCCGCCCTGCCGCTTGGCCTCGTTCCGGAGGGCGCTGCGCGGGCGATCGCCAAGGCACGCGCCGCGGCCGACGCGGCACGCGCGATCGCCGGAGGCGAGATCACCGAAAGCGCCGTCACGGCGGTGCTCGAGGCGGGGCGGTCGCTTGCCGGCGCCTCGCCGTTGGGCGGGCTGCTCGGCAAGGCTGCGGGCGCTCTGCCCGCGATCGGCGGGCTCGGTCCCGCAGCCGGCGTCGCGCTCGTGCTCGGCCTCGGCTGGTCGCTCGGCTCTGCCGAGTATCGGCGCTGGCGCGCGCGCATCCTCGCCGCCCCCTACGAGGCCGGGCTGATCGATCTCGGACTCATCACCCCGACCTCGGCCGAGCTCCGCCTCGCGCAGAGCCCGATCTTCGCGCGCGCCTTCGCCGGCCACCGCTCGGAGCCCGGTTTCCACGCCACGCTCGTCGATGCCGTACTGCGCGAGGACGCCGCCGACCGGCTCTGGGCGCTCTGGGGCGGCGACGCAACGCTCTTCGCCTCGCGCGAGGAACTCGAAGCCGGGCTCGACGAGTTCCGCCTCGCCCTGCTCGCCGAACAGGCGGCGGAGGACATCCACCCCGACCAGGTCGCCTCTGTCGCGCGCACGCTCGGCGTCGCCCCGCCCGAGGTGGCGGCGGTCCAGGCGGCGCTCACCGAGCGGCGGGCGGATGCGACCGTGGAGGAACAGGCAGCACTGGAGGCGCTCGTGATGATGATCGGACCCTTGCGGGAGCAGAACGTCGATCCGGCAGAGATCGCCGCTTCCCTTCCCGCGATCGCCGCCGGAGCAGCGCCGTGACGCGCGCGCTCATTCCCGCAGTCGCCCTCCTGCTCGCCGCCTGCGAGCCGATCGGCCGCGTGCTCGACCCCGATGTCGCGCAGCTCGCCCGCTACCAGGAAGCGGCTTCGCGCGGCGACCATGCCGCGATCGCCGACGAGCCTGTCGTTCCCTGCACCGCCGGCAGCCCCGCCTGCGCACGTCTCCACGCGATCCGCGCCGAGGCCTGCCTCCTGCGGGCGATGGCCGCGCGCGCGCCCGGCGCGTTCTGCCCCGCCCCGACCGCCGCGAGCGACCTCGCCTGCGCCGACCAGAACTACAAGGCGGCGCTCGCGATGGCCGAGGGCTTCACGGCGGCGGACCGCGCCGCGCATCGCCGGGGCCTGGTCCAGGCCCT
>Ga0272446_1004982_pt1 | contig 15099 bp, 14 predicted proteins | sample YNPCB0061_FD_194587 | JGI IMG/M metagenome (GOLD analysis project Ga0272446, IMG submission 194587) | Hot spring microbial mat communities from Yellowstone National Park, WY, United States - YNP-CB-006-1 | ecosystem: Environmental > Aquatic > Thermal springs > Hot (42-90C) > Sediment | place...
GCTCAAGCGCCTAAGCTACGGGTACCGCAACGTGCAGGTCTACCTGCGCAAGATGCTGCTGGGCTTCCTGCCGGTCTCACATGCCGTGCTCGCCCCACACTTATCGGCATAGAGCCGCGTGGTGCTTGACACCGTCAACGATCCCGATATGATCCCCAAAGGTGAAGTCGTCCACTTGGCTGGCTCGCAGGAGGGATCGCATGCGCCATAGCATGAAGCCGCTCGGACGAGCCGTCGTCGCTGCCTCCTCGCCGCGCTGATGAGTGCTCCGACCGCGCTTGGGGCTTGGAAGCAGGGTTCGACGACGTGCTCGTCCGCAAAATATGTCTACGTATACAGTAAAGCCAGCGTCGAGGTCTATCATTACTGGAGCGGGGGATCGCGATATTACTATAACCCATATCGCCTATATCGCGAGGATAATACTCGACACTCTTCGACGTGGTGGACGATAGAGTACGACTTCGAGATCGAATATTGGGGCGGCTACTGCGCCTCCATCTAGTCCGCCGCTCCCGTGGTCCCCGGTCGATTGGTGCCGAAGGGCGCGATCGTCCTGGCGATCGTCTCGTTCGCTGCCCTAGCCTGTGAAGTTGTCGGGCCGAGCGGTGCGTCGCTGGTCGGGAGCCCCCGGCCGACGTACCGTCACGCTTCGGCCAGGGAGTTCCTCCTCGCCGTGGCGGCCTGCCTCCAGGACAAGGGCTATCCGGCCCAGGTCACGGCGGACGGGGGTATTGCGGTCGACGGGAATTTCGACCCGTCGAGATTGCGGGCCGACAACCGGGCCTGCATCGAAGCCGTCGACCCGGCGCGTCTCCTGCCGCCCGCGCCCTTGACGAGGGACCAGCTGCTCGAGTTCTATCGGTACGTCGTCGCCGAAACGGAGTGCATGCGGCAGGCCGGCTACGCGGTCTCGGATCCGCCGCCATTCCAGGTCTGGGTCGACTCCGATCGAGCCTTCGATCCCTTTGGCGACCTTCGAGCTCGGGGCATCGATTTCGATCACGCCGACTTCGTGCGCCGCCAGGCGGTGCCCGAGCGCCCGAAGTTCCTAGACGAGTAACGGCCTGGTGGATCCGAGGCGCCGGCGTCTGGCCGTCCTCACCACGAATGTGCGAGGCGGCGCGGGGTCGATGGCCTGGCTCGTCGCCCTCGTCGTCGCCTTCGCCCTCGGCGCCGCCTCGGGTTCGTACATCGCCGGCCGGCAGACGGCGACGGCCCCGTCCCCGACGCCGCAGACCGTCGTCGTGCAAGTGGCGACGGTGAGCCGCACCCTGCGCTCGCTGGCGACGGCGGAATGGCCGACGGTCCGCCGGCTCTATGCGCCGACGAGCGGGGTCATCACTGAGGTCGTCGCCTCGCCCGGCGTCCTCCGCGCCGGCAATGTCCTCATGCGCGTCGACGAGCGCCCGGTGGTGGTGGTTCCCGGCGAGGTCGCCGCCTACCGGCCGCTCGACCTCGGCGCCCAGGGCCGGGACGTGGCGTCGCTTCAGCGGTACCTCCGCGGAGCTGGCTTCGTCGTCGACGACGACCTCGAGCGGTTCACGGCCGTCACGGCGGCGGCGGTCCGCGAGTGGCAGCGGTCGTTGGGGTTCCGGCCGACCGGCAGCGTGGCGCTCGGCGACGTCCTCTTCGTACCCCCTTCCCTCCTCGGGTCGCCGATCCGCTGGCTCGGCGACGTCGTCCCCGGTGCCCCCGTCGGCGCCGGGATGCCGATCGTCGAGGTGCTGGCCGACCAGCCGGTCCTGACCATCGACTTCGGCTCGACACCCTCCGCTGAGCTGGCCCCGGGTCTCCGGGGCGAGGCCACGTTTCCGAACGGCGGCCGGCGAGACGTCGTCCTCGCGGCGATCGAGACGACGGGTGGACGGGTGACCGGTCGGGTCGGGCCCGCCGCCGAGCCGCTGTGCCGGACCGACGTTTGTCTCGACCTCGTGCCGGTCGAGGGGGCCACCGGCGTCGCCGTCGACTGGATCATCGTTCCGGTGACGTCGGGCTCAGTCGTGCCGGTCGCGGCGCTTCAGAGCGACGCCGGCGGCCGTGCCTTCGTTCTGCTCCCGGACGGGTCGCGTCGCCCCGTGACCGTCCGGGTCGTGTCGGGCGGCCATGCGGTCGTCGACGGTGTCGAGGTGGGCGAGACCATCCTCCTGCCGTGATCGGCCCCCGCCTCCTCGTCCGGTCGCTTCGCTTCGGATACCGAGACGTTCCGGGCCTCATCGTCGACCTCGACCTGTCGGTCGCCGCCGGCGAGATGATCGCCGTCCGAGGCCCGTCGGGATGCGGGAAGTCGACGCTCCTCTACCTCTTGGGCCTCTACCTGCGGCCAGACGGGGGGTCGATCCGGCTCGACGGTGAGGAGACGACGACCCTCAGCGATCGGGACAGAAGCCGGCTTCGGGCCCACCGGATCGGGTTCGTCTTCCAGGACGCAGGCCTCCACCCGGGCGTCGCCCTCCTCGACAACGTCGCCGAGGGTGCGTTCTACGGCGGCTGGTCGCTCCGCGCCGCTCGGGCCCGGGCCCTTGCGCTCATGGCCCGCTACGGGATCGCTGGTCTCGCCGAGCGGCGGGCCGTCCAGGTCTCGGGGGGCGAAGCCCAGCGGGCGGCGCTGTGCCGCGCCCTCGTCCGCGATCCGTGTCTCGTCCTCGCCGACGAGCCGACCGGGAACCTGGATCCCGAGAACGCGGCAGCCGTCATCGAGGGAATTCGGGCAGCTGCCGACGACGGGGCGGCCGTCGTCGTCGCGACCCACAGCCCGGCCGTCGCCGAGGCATGCGACCGGACCGTCCTTCTGGCATGAGTGCGGGGAGGTTGCCCGGGATCAGGCCGCGGGTCCTCCTCCATATCGTCGTCGCCGGCCTTCGCGAGCATCGGCGGCGGTCCCTCGTCACGATTCTCGTCATGGGTCTTGCCTGTCTCGTCGTCGTCGACACGAGCGGCCGCACGGACGCGACGCGCCGCTCCCTTCTGGCGGCTCTCGAGGCGCCGTCGCTCCGCCTCGTTCGGATCGTGGATCGGGCCGGCCAAGCGGGTTTCTCGACGGCGGCGGTCGAGCAGCTCCGGGCCCTCGGTTCCGTCGAGTGGGCGATCGGCCTGGGCCAGGTCGGACCCATCGGGCGAAACGCCGCCCTCGGGGGGCCGACGGGCGGATTCGGAGCAGGTGCCGTCGGTGTGCGCGCCTACGTCGGCGACCTCTTCGGCGGCCCGCTCGTCCGTCTCGTATCCGGCCGACGACCGGAGATCGGCGAGGCGGTCGCCGGAGCTGCGGCGGCCCGGGCCCTGGGCCTCGCCGACGGCTTCGGCGCCGTCGAGGACGATCGTCAGGGCCAGGTCGCGGTCGTCGGCGTCGTCGAGGCGGCCCACGGCGTCGAGGGTCTCGACTCGTACGCCCTTGTCCGGGGCGGTGCCGAGACGGCGGTCACCGAGCTCGTCGTCCTCCTGCGGGCGAGCCGCGACGTCGAGCCCTTCGTGGCCCGGCTCGGCGACCTGCTGCCGAGCCGCGAGGGGCCCCTCGGCATCGAACGAGCCGCCGAGCTTGCCGCGCTCACCGAGGCGCTCGCGACCGACGCGGGGGCGCTCGATGCGGCGGTCTTGTGGGGAGCGCTCGGCGCGACCGCGGCGATGGTCGCGGCCCTCAGGTTCGGGGCGATCGACGAGCGACGCCGCGAGTTCGGCCTCCGGCGGTCGCAGGGGGCGACCCGGTCGACGATCGCCGCCATCGTCGTCCTCGAATCGGCGATCCTCGGCGCGATCGGGGTCGTCCTCGGGGGAGCGGTCGGCGCGGTCCTCGTCGTTGCCCAGACGGGGCTCGCGCCCGACCCCGCTCTGGTCGCCTCGGTCGGCTGGCTGCTTGCCCTGGCGGCCGTCGCCGGTGCGATCCCCGCCGCCGTCGCCGCGGCCCGGCGGGACCCCATCGAGGTCCTGCGGACGATCTGACAGCGCTCCGCCCGTCCGTGCCGCAGCCGGGTCCGGTGCTGGTGGCGCGAGGGGCCGAGCCTCCGGTGCCGGAGGCCCGAGGGGCGGGCCGTCCGGTACCGCCGTCAGCTGGCGGCGAGGCGGCGGAGGACGGCCGGCAGGATCCCGCCCTGGCGGTAGTAGTCGACCTCGATCGGGCCGTCGAGGCGGGCCGTCACCGGGAAGCGGCGGGTCGTCCCGTCGTCCGCCTCGGCGACGACGGTGAGCCGCGCCTTCGGCGCGAGGCCGTCGGCCAAACCGACGATGGTGAACCGCTCCCGACCGGTCAGGCCGAGGCTGGCGGCGTTCTCGCCCGGCTCGAACTGGAGGGGTAGGATCCCCATGCCGACGAGGTTCGAGCGGTGGATCCGCTCGTAGCTCTCGGCGATGACGGCCCGGACCCCGAGGAGGGCCGGCCCCTTCGCCGCCCAGTCCCGGGACGAGCCCGAGCCGTACTCCCGGCCGGCGACGACGATGAGGGGCACGTCCTCGGCGGCGTAGCGCATCGCCGCGTCGTAGATGAACATCTCCTCGCCGTCGGGGAGGTGGACGGTGTACGGCCCCTCCTTGCCCTCGACGAGGCGGTTCCGGAGGCGGATGTTGGCGAAGGTGCCCCGCATCATGACCTCGTGGTGGCCGCGTCGGGCGCCGTAGGAGTTGAACTCGAGGGGCGTGACCCCGCGCTCCTGGAGCCAGCGGCCGGCCGGCGACCAGGGCGGGATCGATCCGGCCGGGCTGATGTGGTCGGTCGTCACCGAGTCGCCGAGGACGGCCAGGGCCCGGGCGCCGACGATGTCGCGAACCGGGGCCGGCTCGGGGCGCAGGTCGCGGAAGAAGGGCGGGTTGGCGATGTACGTGGACGCCGGGTCCCAGGCGTAGCGATCGCCCTCCGGGATCGGCAGCGTCCGCCAGCGCTCGTCGCCCTCGAAGACCGAGGCGTACGTCTCGCGGAAGAGGGCCGGCTCGACGGCCGAGGCGATGACCTGCCGGATCTCCTCCGGTGACGGCCAGAGGTCGGCCAGGTAGACCGGGCGGCCGTCCCGGTCGGCCCCAAGGGGCTCGCTCGTCAGGTCGATGTCGACCCGGCCGGCGAGGGCGAAGGCGACGACGAGGGGCGGCGAGGCGAGATAGGCCGCCCGGGCGAGGGGGTGGATCCGGCCCTCGAAGTTCCGATTGCCGGAGAGGACGGCGGCGACGACGAGGTCGTGCTCCTCGATCGCCTTGGCGATCGGCTCGTCGAGGGGCCCCGAGTTCCCGATGCAGGTCGTGCAGCCGTAGCCGGCGAGGGCGAAGCCGAGCGCCTCGAGGGGCTCGAGGAGGCCGGCCCGCTCGAGGTAGCGGGTGACGGCCTTCGAACCGGGGGCGAGCGATGTCTTCACGATCGGCGGCACCCGGAGGCCCCGGGCGACGGCGTTCCGGGCGAGGAGGCCCGCCCCGACCATGACCGTCGGGTTCGAGGTGTTCGTGCAGGAGGTGATGGCGGCGATGGCGACCGAGCCCGAGCGGATCGCCACCCGCTCGCCGCGGACCTCGATCTCGACCGGCCGGTATTCGCGGCGGTCGACGGCCGGGAGCGGCGCCTCGGTCTCGGCGCCTTCCGTCGTCCGGGCGATGGCGACCGCGGCCTGGTCGGCCGGCAGGGCCCGCGGGTCCGGGCCGCCCTCGTTTGTCAGTCGCTCCTCGGCCGGGCCATTCTGTTCGACCGGAACCGGGACGAGGCCGTCCGGGAAGTTCGAGCGGAAGTTCTCCCGAAGGGCGCGGAGCGGCACCCGGTCCTGCGGTCGGCGGGGGCCGGCGACGGAGGGCTCGACGGTCGAGAGGTCGAGCTCAAGGTGGGCGTCGAACTCCGGCCCGTCGCCCGGCTCGCGCCAGAGGCCCTGCTCCTTGGCGTAGCGCTCGACGAGGGCGACCCGCTCCTCCGAGCGGCCGGTCAGCCGGAGGTAGGCGAGGGTCTCGGCGTCGATCGGGAAGAGGGTCGCCGTGGCCCCGAACTCGGGACTCATGTTGCTGATGGTCGCCCGATCGGCGAGGGAGAGGCCGGCCAGGCCGTCGCCGGCGAACTCGACCCAGGCCCCGACGACCCCGAAGCGACGGAGCAGCTCGGTGACGACGAGGACGAGGTCGGTCGCCGTCGAGCCGGTCGGGAGCTCGCCGGTGAGGCGGACCCCGACGATCCGCGGCATCGGGACGTAGAGCGGCTGGCCGAGGAGGACCGCCTCGGCCTCGATCCCCCCGACCCCGTAGCCGAGGACGCCGAGGGCGTTGATCATCGTCGTGTGGGAGTCGGTCCCGACGAGGGTGTCGGGGAAGGCGATCCGGCCGTCACCGGCGGGGTCGGGGCCGTCGGTCACGACCGTGGCCAGGTATTCGAGGTTGACCTGGTGAACGATCCCGGTGCCGGGCGGGACGACCCGGAAGTTCCGGAAGGCGGTCTGGGCCCAGCGGAGGAGCTGGTAGCGCTCGGCGTTCCGCTCGTACTCCCGGGCGACGTTGAAGACAAAGGCGTCCGCTGTCCCGTAGCGGTCCACCTGGACCGAGTGGTCGATGACGAGATCGGCCGGGACGAGGGGGTTCACCTTGGCTGGGTCGCCGCCGAGGGCGGCCATGGCGTCCCGCATGGCGGCCAAATCGACGACGGCCGGGACGCCGGTGAAGTCCTGGAGGATGACCCGGGCCGGCATGAACGGGATCTCGGCCTCGCCGCCGCCGCCCGGTCGCCAGGCGGCGAGGGCGAGGACGTCGTCGGCGGTGACGATCCCGCCGCCGGCGTGGCGGAGGGCGTTCTCGAGGAGGATCTTGAGGGTGACTGGGGCGCGAGCGAGGTCGAGCCGGTCGGCGAGGACCGCCAAGCGGTAGTAGTCGGGGAGCCCGGCGCCGAGGGAAGCTCGGGCGCCGAAGGGATCGCGGGTGCTCGTCGTCGTCAACGGTTCTCCGTCCTCACGCTCGGGCTGGGGTTTCGGCGAGCAGGGCTCGCTACACTCGTCGGGTGCAAGAGTACCCCGCCCACCGAGCGACGACGGTTCCCGCCGGTACCGGGCCGGGGCGGGTGGTTCCGCCGGGCCGTTACCGCCGATGAGGATCTGGGACGTCCTCGAGCCCGAGCCGCCGGAGCCGACCGACGATGCCCTGGCCGAGCTCGAGGCCGCCGGGATCGACCTCGACCCCACCCCGCCGGCCGAGCGGGCCTCCGAGCCCGGGCCGGACGACGAGGTCCCGGCCGGCCACCACCGCCACGGCGACCTCGTCCACGCCTCCGACCACGTCCATCCCCACCGCCGCAGCGGACCCGGCGAGCGTCCCTTCGTCGGCATCGTCGGCGCCGGCGCCGTCGGGACCGCCCTCGGGGTCGCTCTCGCCCGGGCCGGCTGGCCGGTCGTCGCCGTCGCCAGCCGCGACCCTGGACGTCGGGCCCGCTTCGTCGAGCTCGTCGGCGGGGTGCGGGCCTTCGCCGAAGCCCAGGCCGTCCTCGACGAGGTCGAGCTCGTCATCCTCTGCGTCCCCGACGACGCCCTCGCCGCGGTGGCCGGAAGTCTCCGTCTCTACAGCGGCCAGGCCATCGTCCACACCTCGGGAGCCGTCGGGCCCGAGGTCCTCGAACCGGCCCGGGCGGCGGGAACCCAGGCGGGGACCTTCCACCCCCTCGTCGCCTTCACCGAGGTCGAGCGCTCGGTCGAGGCGCTCCGCGGGGCGACGGTCGCCATCGAGGCCGATCCGGACCTGGCGAGCCTCCTGGCCGAGATGGCCGAGGCGCTCGGAGCGGTCCCGGTTCGGCTCCCGCCGGGGTCGCAGGCGGCCTACCACGCCGCCGCCGTCCTCGCCGCCGGTGGACTCGTCGGGCTCCTCGACGGGATCGTCGAGCTGGGACGCGTCGCCGGCCTCGACGAGGCCGGCTCGATCGCCGTCTACGGCCGCCTCGCCGAGCAAACCCTGGCGAACGTGCGGGCCATCGGCCTCGATGCCGCCCTCACCGGGCCGATCGTCCGCGGCGACGTCGGGACGCTCCGTCGGCACCTCGACGCGCTCCGGCGGCACGCCCCCGCCGTCTTGCCCCTCTACCGGGCCCTCGCCGAGCGGGAGATCGAGGTCGCCCTCCGACGGGGGGCGCTCGATCCGGAACGGGCGGCCGAGGCCCGGTCGCTCCTCGACGAGGCGGCGACCCAAGAGGCGTGACGCCGGACCGCGCCCGCGGTCCTCGGTTCGGCGCGCGCCGTCACCGTCCGCTTGCAAAGCGCCTCCGCCCGGATACGATTGGCGCATGCAGCACAGCATCGCCGCCAAGTACGCGGCTCGTCCCCTGGCGCGCTTCGTCACCCCGACCGCCCGCGCCCGGATGCCTCGCCTCGGCCTTCGCGCCTTCGGGTCCTTCCAGCCCGCCCCGAGTCGCGCCACGGTCCTCCGGCGGGGGGACTTCAGCCCGTACGCTGCGCTGCGGTCGAGCTGGCGGGCGATCACCCCGGCCCGGGTAACGCGGCCGTCGATGGGGGTCCTCCGGCCGCTCGTGACGATGCGCTGGGCGAACGCCGGCCGCGGCCGCGACGACCGGGCGGCGGCGGCGGCGCCGTGGCGCGCCTGAAGACCCAACGAGCCACCTCCGCCGGCGGGATCGTCGTTCGGGTCCGCGACGGGCGGACCCAGCTCGTCGTCGGGATGCGGCGTCGGGCGCGCGGCGTGACCTGGACGCTGCCGAAGGGCACCCCCCGACCCGGTGAGACCCTGGAGGAGACGGCCGTCCGGGAGGTCGGCGAGGAGACCGGGCTCGTCGTCGCCATCCGGCGGCCCGTCGGCTCGATCCGCTACTCGTTCAGCGTCGAGGATGCCCGGATCGACAAGACCGTCCACTATTTCCTCATGGAGGCCATCGGCGGCCACCTCGCCGGCCACGACGCCGAGTTCGCCCGGGTCCGGTGGGTCGACCTCGACGCGGCTGCCGTCCTCCTCACCTTCGAGACCGAGCGGGAGCTCGTCGCCCGGGTCGGTCGCCTCCTTCGGACCGAGCGGCCCTCGGCACCGATCGACCGCGCCCTCCCCGCCGACGCCCCCGGCCCGGGGGCTGGCCCGGCACACCGGAGCGGGCAGGCCGGCCGAACGGGCCATCCGCCGTCGCCCCAGCGCCGCCCGGAGCTCAGCGGGGAGGCGAGCCTCCGATGAGCGAGGTCGCAGCGGGCGCGGCGAGCCACGCAACCCCGCTCCACGATCGGCATCTGGCCCTGGGCGCCCGCCTCGTCGACTTCGCCGGCTGGCGGATGCCGCTCCAGTACACCTCGATCCTCGACGAGCATCGGGCCGTCCGCGAGCGGGCCGGCCTCTTCGATCTCTGCCACATGGGGGAGATCGTCGTCGCCGGCGCCGAGGCCGGCCGCGCCCTCGACTACGCCCTCGTCTCCTGGCCGTCCGCGCTTCGGGTCGGGCGGGCCGGCTACTCGATGCTCTGTGCCGCCGACGGCGGCGTCCTCGACGACCTCATCGTCTACCGCCTCGCCGAGGACCGCTTCCTGGTCGTCGCCAACGCGGCCAACGCCGTCCTCGTCTCCGATGCCCTGACCGAACGGGCCGCCGGCTTCGGGGCGATCATCGACGATCGGAGCCTGGCGACCGGTCTCGTCGCCGTCCAGGGGCCGCGCGCCGCCGAGATCGTCGCTCGGGTGACCGACGTCGATCTCGACGGGCTCCGATCGTACGGGGTGGCCGAGGGCTCGGTCGACGGTCGGCCGGCCATCGTCGCCCGGACCGGCTACACCGGCGAGGACGGCTTCGAGCTCTTCGTCGAGACGGCCGACGTCGGTCGCCTCTGGGACACGCTCCTCGAGGTCGGGCGTCCGGTTGGGCTCGTCCCGGTCGGGCTGGGCGCGCGGGACACGCTCCGCCTCGAGGCCGGGATGCCGCTCTACGGGAACGAGCTCGACCCGTCGACGAACCCCTTCGAGGCTGGTCTCGGCCACGTCGTCCGCTTCGACAAGCCCAGCGACTTCGTCGGTCGGGCCGCCCTCGAGCGCATCGCCGCCACGGGGCCGGCGCGGCGACGGGTCGGGCTCGTCGTCGAAGGTCGGGGGATCGCCCGAGGCGGCTACCCGGTCTTCGCCGGGGACCGTCAGACCGGGGTCGTGACCTCCGGCACGCTCTCGCCGACCCTCGGCCTGCCGATCGCCATGGCCTACGTCGCTCCGACCGACGCCGAACCGGGTACGATGCTCGCGGTCGGCATCCGCGGGGCGCGGGTCCCGGCCCGGGTCGTCCCATTGCCGTTCTACCGCCGTCGCCGCTGACCGGAGGCGTGCCCGTCGGACCGGCGAGCAGGCCGTCGGGTCCGGCCGGCGGGGTCGAGCCAGTGGAAGGAGGTTGTGCCGGTGTCCGTGCCGCCCGAGCTGCGCTACACGAAGGAGCATGAGTGGCTCCGCCTCGAGGGAGACGAGGCGACGGTCGGCATCACCGCCTACGCCACCGAGCAGCTCGGCGACATCGTCTTCGTCGAGCTGCCAAAGGTGGGCCGGAGCCTCGACCAGTTCGCCACCTTCGGGGTCGTCGAGTCGGTCAAGGCCGTGTCGGACCTCTACGCCCCGATCTCGGGCGAGGTCGTCGCCGTGAACGAGGCCCTCGCCGACCGCCCCGAGCTCGTCAACCAGGACCCGTACGGCGCCGGCTGGCTCATCCGGGTCCGACCCCGGAACCCCGCCGAGGTCGACGCCCTCCTCGACGCCGCCGCCTACGAGCAGCTCGTCTCCGAGGCCTGAGGCCCGGCCATGGGCTACGCCCCGCACACTCACGCCGACCGGCGGCGGATGCTCGAGGCCCTCGGCATCGACTCCGTCGAGGCGCTCTTCGCCGACATCCCGGCCGAGCTCCGCTCGAGCCCCCTCCGCCTCCCGGACCCGCTCCCCGAGCAGGCCGTCGCCGCCCGCCTGGAACGCCTCGCCGGCCGCAACCGGACCGACCTCGCCTCCTTCCTGGGGGCGGGCGCCTACCGGCACTGGACGCCGCCGCTCGTCGATCAGATCCTCCTCCGCGGCGAGTGGTACACGGCCTACACGCCGTACCAGCCCGAGGTGAGCCAGGGCACCCTCCAGAGCGTCTACGAGTTCCAGTCCCTCATCGCCGACCTGACCGGTCTCGACGTCGTCTCGGCCTCCCACTACGACGGAGCCGCGGCGACGGCCGAGGCGGCGCTCATGGCCTGTCGGGCGACCGGCCGGGATCGGATCCTCGTCTCGCAGGCCGTCCATCCCCAGTACCGGGAGACCCTCCGGACCTACGCCGCCGGGGCGGGGATCCTCGTCGAGGACGTGCCGATCGTTCGGGCGGGGCCGGCAGCCGGGACGACGGATCGCGCCGCCCTCGAGGGCGCCCTCGCCGCCGACCGGCCCCCGGCCGGGCTCGTCGCCGCCCAGCCGAACTTCTTCGGGCTCCTCGAGCCGATGGCCGAGCTCGGCGCGGCGATCCACGCCGCCGGTGGCCTCTTCGTCGCCGTCGTCGAGCCGGTCTCCCTGGCCGTCCTCGCCCCGCCCGGCGCCTACGGCGCCGACATCGCCGCCGGGGAGGGGCAGCCCCTCGGGATCCCCCTCGCCTACGGTGGCCCGTACCTCGGGCTCCTCGCCTGCACCGAGGCCCTCGTCCGCCAGATCCCGGGCCGCCTCGTCGGCCAGACGACGGACCTCGACGGGCGGCGGGCCTTCGTCATGACCCTCCGGGCCCGGGAGCAGGACATCCGACGCGAGCGGGCGGCGAGCAACATCTGCACGAACCAGGCCCTCCTCGCCCTGGCCGCGGCCGTCTACCTCGCCGCCCTCGGACCCCACGGACTCCGCGACGTCGCCGCGGGTTCAGCGGCCCGGGCTGCGGCCCTCGAGGCCGCTCTGGCCGGCGTCGGGGTCAGCCGGCTCTTCCCGGGCCCCTACTTCGACGAGTTCGTCGTCCAAGTCCCCGACGCCGTCGGCGTTCACCGTCGGCTCCTCGACCACGGGGTCCTGGCCGGGCTGCCGCTGGCGGTCGTGGAGCCCGACGATCCGCTCCTCGCCGACGGCCTCCTCGTCTGCGCCACCGAGGTGACGACCGACGAGGAGATCGAGCTCTTCGCCTGGGCCCTCGGCGAGGTCCTCGGCTCGCCGGCCGATGGTCGGCCCGCCGCGGGGATCGGGGTCGGAGGGGGTCGATGAGCGTCACCGGCCAGCGCCTCCAGCCGACCCTCGCCGAGCTGTCTCGGCCCGGGCGGGGCGGCTACCCGGTCCCCCATCCACCGGCCGACGCCCTCGACCGGATCCCGGTCGAGCAGCGTCGGGCCGTGCCGCCTCCCCTTCCGGAGCTGGCCGAGCCCGAGGTCGTCCGTCACTTCGTCAACCTCTCCCAGCTCAACCACGCCGTCGACACGGGCTTCTACCCGCTCGGCTCGTGCACGATGAAGTACAACCCGAAGCTCGGCGAGTGGGCCGCCCGCCTGCCGGGCTTTGCCCGTCTCCATCCCTACGCGCCGGACGAGGTCGCCCAGGGGACCCTCGAGCTCCTCTGGGCCCTGGAGCAGGCCCTGGCCGAGATCGGTGGGATGCGAGCGGTCACCCTCCAGCCGGCGGCCGGCGCCCAGGGCGAGCTGACCGGCATCCTCATGATCCGGGCCTACCACCGGAGTCGGGGGGACACCGAGCGGACGGAGGTCCTCGTCCCCGATTCGGCCCACGGCACGAACCCGGCGACGGCCTCGATGGCCGGCTTCCGGACGGTCAACGTCCCCTCGGCCCCAGACGGTGGCGTCGACCTCGACGCCTTCCGGGCCGTCCTCGGTCCCCGAACGGCGGCGGTCATGATCACGAACCCCTCGACCCTCGGGCTCTTCGAGCCGCGGGTCGGCGAGCTCATCGAGCTCGTCCACGCTGCCGGCGGCCTGGCCTACATGGACGGGGCGAACCTGAACGCCATCATGGGCCGCTTCAAGCCCGGCGAGGCGGGCTTCGACGCCATGCACTTCAACGTCCACAAGACCTTCAGCACGCCCCACGGCGGCGGCGGGCCCGGAGCCGGGCCGGTCGGGGTCGGGGAGAAGCTCGTCCCGTTCTTGCCCTCGCCGCGGGTCCTCCGCGAGACCGACGGGACGTTCCGACTCGAACGGCCCGGCGAGCGACCGACCTCCATCGGCCGGGTTCGCAGCTTCGTCGGCAACACCGGCGTCCTCGTCCGGGCCTACGCCTACATCCTCGCCCACGGCCGCGACCTCGCCCTCGTCTCGGAGGACGCCGTCCTGGCCGCCAACTACCTGAAGCACCGCCTCGCCGCCGACGGCGACTACGACATCCCCTTCGAGCGGCCGTGCAAGCACGAGTTCGTCGCCCAGGCCAAGACCCTCCACCGCGAGACGGGGATCCGGACCCTCGATGTCGCCAAGCGCCTCATCGACTACGGCTTCCACCCGCCGACCATCTACTTCCCGCTCACCGTCGAGGAGGCGATGCTCATCGAGCCGACCGAGACCGAGTCGGTCGAGACCCTCGACGCCTTCGCCGACGCCCTCGCTGCCATCGCCCGCGAGGCCCGCGAGACGCCGGATCTCGTCCGCGGGGCGCCCCACACCGCCCCGGTCCGCCGCCTCGACGAGGCGACGGCGGCCCGTCGCCCGAACCTCCGCTGGCGGCCCCTCACGGGTCGCGAGATGCCGTGTCCCGACTGACCCGGGTCGCCGACCTCGGCGACGGTGGCCGCCGGCGGCGGTGAACCTGCGCCGGCGCCGGGCGGTATCGTTGGGCAGAGCCGGGGGATGACGAGGGAGGCCGAGCCCCGAGTGTCGGCGAACGAGCCCCAGACGACGGCAGACCGGGACCGCCCGAGCGGAACAGGGGCGCCGAGCGATGGCGCCCTCGTGGAGCGGATGGCGGCCGACGACCTGACTGCCTTCGAGGTCCTCTTCGAGCGCCACCGGGCCTTCGTCTATCGGACCGCCCTGGCCCTCCTCGGCGATCCCCAGGCGGCCGAAGAGGTCCTCCAGGACGCCTTCGCCCGAACCTGGCAGCGACGGCGTCTCCTTCAGCCCGACGTCTCGCCGCTGCCCTGGCTCCATCGGGTCGTCCTCAACCTCTGCTACTCGCGGCTCGCCCGACGACCACCGCCGCAGGAACCGATCGAGGAGCTCGCCGAACGACTGACCGACGCCGTCGACGCGCCCCTCGCCGAGAGCGAGCGAGCCGAGCTCCAGCGCCTCGTTCGGGAGGGGATCGCCGCCCTCCCGCCGAAGCAGCGGAGCGTCGTCGTCTGCTACTACCTCCACGGTCTCTCCCTCGGCGAGACGGCGGAGTTCCTCGGGCTTCGGCTCGGCACGGTGAAGTCGCGCCTCCACTACGCCCTCGTCGCGCTCCGGGCCTGGCTGGAGGCGGATCGCCGGTTCGGCGTCGGACGCGAGGCGGAGGCGTCTGAGCCGGCCCGGTTCGGCGTCGGCCCGGCCCTCGGCGGCGAGGGGGTGGAGCGGTGATCGCGGCCCGGCGGGCCTGCCGCGCAACCCGGGCCGTCATCGTGGACATCGTCGAGGCCTGGGCGTCGTCCCCGGGGGCGGTGGGTCCGTCGGACGAGCGGCTCGCGCGGGCCCTCACCCACGCCCGCCATTGCGACGAGTGCCGGGCGGCCATCGAGGCGGCGGTCCTCGTCGACCGTCGTCTCCGCCGCTACGCCCGCGGGGTCCGCCGCGCACCGCTGCCGGACGTCTGGCTCCGCCTCCGTCGCCGGGTCGGCCGACGGGGGCGGGCAGGCTGGCGGTGGCGGCTCGGGTTGGCCGGCCTCCTCGCCAGCGCGGCCCTCGTCGGTCTCGTCGTCGGTCCGTGGGCGGCCTTCCGTCCCGCCGCCGCGACGCTCCAGGAAATCGGCGTCGAGGCCGCCCGGATCGCAGCGCGTCGCTTCGAGGAGGAGCAGCGGGAGGCGGCCGTCCTGGCCGGCCGGCTCCGGGTTCGGTCTCTCCCGCCCCCGGCCCGGCCGACGGGTCCCCGGCCGGATCCCCGGACCGAGGCCGACGGCACGCCCCGCTGGTCGGGCCCGGACGGCCTCGGGTTCGCCGGGCAGGCCGATCGGCTCGTCGCCGAGCGCAGCGGTTCGGCTGACCCGGTCGAGCCGCGAACGAGCTGACGCGAGCGCCTGCGTCGGCGCGCGTCGTCGGCGCGCGTCGTCGGCGCGTCGTCGGAAAGG